>FUFK010040160.1_pt1 | contig 56591 bp, 63 predicted proteins | sample 1021851 | NCBI WGS metagenome assembly FUFK01 (sample SAMEA51879418, study PRJEB19060) | metagenome
AAGACAGAAGATTAGTTACATCTATTGATGTCTATGAAAGTGACTTTGGAACATTACAAGTTGCTCCTAATAGATTCATTAGAGGTGCTAACTCAACTGCTGCTAAAAAAGGTCAAGATGCTCTAATCTTAGAGATGGACTACTTTGCAGTNGCTTTCTTAAGAGATTTCAGTTTACAGAATCCTGCACAGACTGCTGATGCAGACCAAAGATTCATGGTAGCTGAGTACACTCTTGAGTCAAGAAACGAAAAAGCTAGTGGTGCTGTTTACGATTTAACAACATCATAATCTTAATTGTGATAGGGGGTGTAACCTTTAAAAACTACATCCCCATCACTTAACCAATGTTGAAGTCTTAGTAAGGTTATAGGCGGAACAACAAACGGAGAAAAAAAATGAGAACACTAAACGATTATTTTTTATATGGAGTAATTGATGACATATCTACTGCTTCTACAGTAAGAATACCTGTGCCTGATGCTGGTAAGGTTATTAAAATATCTACTGTATTAGGTGGAACAATCGCAACTGCAAACGCAACTGTGACTGCAAAAGTTGGTACTACTAATATGACTGGTGGTGCAATTACTGTAGCTCACTCTGGGTCTGCTGCTGGTGATATAGATACAGCAGAACCAACTGCTGCAAATAATGTTGTTGAAGGCGATTTTATTGCTTTAGCAACTGATGGTGCATCTACAAATACACATACTTTACACTTTACAATAGTTGTAAGAAGATAGTAATAATACTAGGGGGTTCATGCCTAGCGGAAGTTCCCCCTTTAAAATAATAGGAGAAAAATATGAGTTTTAATTACGCATTAAGACCTGGAACTACACAAAAAGTATCACCATCTGGTTCATCTGCTGCAACTGCAAACAAGTTTGGTACACAAACTGAATATGTAAGAGTAGCTTCTGATGCAGATTTACATATTGTTTTTGCTGTATCACCAACTGCAACAGCGAATGATATATTTTTACCAGCAGATCAACCTGAGATATTCAAGGTTTCACCTGGTGAAAAAATGGCTGCTCTTGGTAGTGGTAATGTTTCAGTTACTGAAATGAGTGCTTAGTGGCTAAGAAAAGACCGCTTTTTGGTGTTTCAAATTATGTAAAAAGAACTAGGAAAAAAAGACCTGGTAGGCATAAAAAAAAATATAGCAAAAGAATACCAAGAAGAAAAAAATATAGAGGACAAGGCAGATGAAAGATATTGTTAAAGATGGTTTGCAACAAACCACTTATTCTAAAGATGATATGGAGAAAAAAATTGTCATCAAAGAACAAGTCAATATAAACCCACACCTTCAACATAATAAAGCTCTATATAATCATAATGATGGTTATTCAAAATCAAGAGAACTTAAAAGAGTAGCATCTATACCTACTATTGCATTATCTGTATGGGCAAATGAATACAATGGTGATAGTAATTGGTTTGGACTACCAAAAGAAGTTCAAAAAAAAATATTAAAAGAAAAACTTAATAGTAGTGAGTTTAGATATTTTAGAACAGCAGAAGGAAAAATATAATGGCATTAAACAGTTATTCAGCTTTAAAAACATCAGTAGCAAATTGGTTGAATAGATCAGACCTTACCACAGAAATAGAAGACTTTGTTGTTCTTGCAGAAAAAGATTTTAATTCAAAATTAAGAATAAGAAAGATGATAGCACAATCATCAGTAACTATTAATGCTGAAACAGTTGCTTTACCTACAGGATTTTTACAAATAAGAGATTTTTTTATTACACAAGGTGGAACTAAACATTCTTTAACATATATTACTCCAACACAAATGGATCAAATAAAAGGTTCATCAACAACTGCTATGCCTGAAGTTTATACTATACTTGGAGATAATTTTAGATTTGCACCTATTCCTTCTTCAAGTTTTTCAGGAACATTAAATTTTTATAAAGAGTTTGATCCTTTATCAGATTCAAATACATCTAATTTTATTTTAACAAGTCATCCTGCAATATATCTTTATGGTTCACTATATCATGCTGCTAACTTTTTGGGTGGTGTAGAACCAAGACTTATTCAACAATGGCAACAGATGTATGCTACAGCTCTTGAAAGATTAGAAAGAAATGATAGAGAAGATCAGTTTAGTGGTTCTCCACTACAAATCAGAACAGATGTAACAGTGGAAGCACCTTTCTCAGATCACACAAAAGTAACAAACAATAATACTTAGGACTTTAAATGCAAATACCTTTTGGCGAATGGCTACCAGATCAACCTGAATATTTAAATCCAGGAGCAATAACAGCCAACAATGTTTATTATGCACAAAATTCTTATAAAAGATTTCCTTCATTAGTTACTTATTCAAGTAATACTACATCAGCAAATTCAAGAGGAGCTGGTTCATTTAGAGATGGATCAAATACTGTATTCAATTTTGTTGCTACAAATACAGATATTTTTCAATTAGATTCAGGAACTTTCACATCAAGAAAATCATCACTTACTGGTGGTAATGATGACTATTTTACATTTACTCAATTTGGTAATCATGTGATNGCAAGTAATGGTGTNGATGCACCTCAATATTATTTAATGGGNACATCAACAAANTTTGCTAATCTTTCATCTATAGGTTCNTCTGGAACAGTTCCTGTTTTTAAAGTATCAGGTGTTATAAGAGATTTCTTAGTTACAGGTAATCAATCAAACGCATCTAATAGAATACAATGGTCAGGTATTAATGATATTACAACTTGGCAACCTGGAACAAAACAATCAGATATACAAGACTTACCAGGTTCAGGAGGTCAAATAGTTCACATTACATCTGGTGAGGTTGGTTATGTGTTTAGACAAAATCAAATCATTCGTATGGATTATGTAGGTGGTGCAACAGTATTTAGACTTTCAGTAATATCACCAAACAGAGGTGCTGTTTATGGTAGAACAGTTTGTCAAGATAATAGGAGAGTATTCTTTTATGCTGATGATGGTTTCTTTGAAATTAATGGTGATAATGTAGTTGCAATAGGTGCTGAGAAAGTTAACAGATTTTTTGATGTAGATTTAAACAAAGCNTTTTCTGATAGNATNTGTGCNGCNGTNGATCCNTTTAATCAACTTGCTATGTGGTTATANCCATCNGCACAAGANACAGCAAATACAACTGGTATTTGTGATAAAATTATTATTTATAATTATGCNACTCAAAAATGGTCAACGGCTGATGCTAGTGCTAGTACAATATTTTCACAGTTTGTNGGTGCNTANACAGTAGAAACAATGGACTTATTATCTGAAAATTTAGAACAAATAAATATNGCTTTAGANACNGCTTTTTGGAATGGTGGTCAAAAANTATTAGGNGCAATAGATAATAATTTTAAAGCNTCTATTTTCTCNGGNACACAAAATNAAGGAACAATAGAAACTAGACAATTAGAGTTGTTTACAGGACACAGAAGCAGTATAACCAATGTTAGACCTATTGTTGATGCTTCTGCAACTGTAACAGTAAAAACTAAAGAAAGATTAGCTGATACAGAAACGGAATCCTCAGTATCAACCATGAATGATAGTGGGGATAATCCTGTAAGAGAATCAGGTAGATATTTTAAAATAAAGGTAGTAACCCCTAGTGGTGTGGCTTGGACTCATGCTCAGGGAGTAGATATTATTGCTACAAAAATTGGTTTAAGATGACGGATAAAACTGATATAGATAATGTTAGATACAGTTTTGAAACTCAAGAGTTTTTTCAAAGACAAATTGAAGAAGCTATCAATACATTAATTAATGAAAAGAATACTGAAAACAATAAGGCATATTCTTGGTTTTTAGGAGATTAGATGACAAGTAACATAAAAGATTATTCAACAACCCAATCATCAAATACAACACTTAATACAATAAATGTTGGTGAGGGAATGTTACCATCAAATCTTAACAATGCCATTAGAGCATTGATGAAGAATACTAGAGATTGGTTTAATGATGCACAATGGATTGAGTATGGTGATGGAGACGGAACTTATACAGCAGCTTATGCAAGTGGAACTTCTTTTACAATAAATGGTTCAGATGTTACTTCAATCTATCATGCAGGAAGAAGAATAAAATTAATTGCATCAACACCTGGCACAATCTTTGGTACAATATCAAGTTCATCTTTTTCTTCAAACACAACTGTAAATGTAACTTGGGATAGTGGTTCATTATCTAATGAAGCTATTACAAATGTTTACATAGGTGCTTTATCAAAAACAAATAGCTCAATACCAACAGATGTTTTAGGTGCAGAAAATTTACAAAGCAATTCTGTTACTACAGCTAAAATAGCAGATGATGCAATTACTAATGCAAAGATTGCGGACAACGCAGTACAAGCAGCACAAATAAATGCTAGTGCTGTAACTGAAGCTAAAATAAATGCTTCTGCTGTAACAACAACTAAAATTGCTGACACAGCAATAACTACTGCCAAAATTACAGACGCAAATGTAACAGAGGCTAAACTTGCAAGTAATGCAGTAAGCACAGCTAAGATAGCTGATGATGCAGTAACGATTGGTAAGATTGCAGATGCAGCCATTGTAATTAATTCAGAACAATCTACACACACACCAGATGATAATACTTTTTACACAACATCAGCAGCTAACAGTAGATTTATAAATGCTGACACATCTGAACTTATTAACTCAGGTCAGTCATGGTCTTCTTCAGATAGTTTTATTGCAACCACAGCAGCAATAGATGCAAGAGTTATAGACCTAGTAGATGATGTTGGTGGTTTTGTTCCAATAGCAAATGAAACAAGTTTTCCAAACACTAACCCTGATGTTAATGATGGTGTTGGCACAATCGTAAGTGTTAAAGCACTTGCAAGTAGTCATACAGCTAGTGGCTCAGGTGTCATAACAATATCAAACGGAACTGTAGGTGGTTCAACTGTAACTTTAAATGGACTAGGTGCAAGTGAAACTTTAGCGGCTGGGTTTGGTATTTTAGTAGAATCAACAACAACACAACACACATATAGTTTTCACAGATTAGTTCCTAAAGCGACAGANGTNACAACNGTNGCATCNAAANCAACTGANATAGNAAGACTTGGTACAGCAGACGCAGTATCAGANATGAATACATTAGGAACTACACAAACAGTTTCTGATATGAATACACTTGCAGCAATAAGTGGATTAGATACTCTAGCATCTAATTCAGCTAATGTTACAACAGTGGCTAATAATATATCAGGTGTAAATAGCTTTGCTGAAAGATACAGAGTAGCTTCATCTGCTCCTTCAACAAGTTTAGATGTTGGTGATTTATATTTTGATACAACAGCTAATGAATTAAAAGTTTACAAATCATCAGGATGGGCAGCAGCAGGTTCAACTGTTAATGGAACATCAGCAAGATTTAAATATACAGCTTCAGCTAGTCAAACAACTTTTACTGGATCAGACGACAATGGAAATACATTAGCTTATGATGCAGGGTTCATAGATGTATATTTAAATGGTGTAAAATTGGTCAATGGTACTGACGTAACTGTAACCTCAGGTACATCAGTAGTTCTAGCATCAGGTGCAACCGCAAATGACATTATAGACATTGTTGGCTTTGGAACATTTAATGTTGCATCAATCGCAGCATCATCAATAACATCAGGCACAATGGCAGACGCAAGATTACCTACAACAATGGCAGGTAAAACATTAACAGGTGCAACTGTTACAACTGTTTATAATGGTTTGATTGCTGGTGGTGATGGAGGTTCTAATGATGGTCAGATACAATTAAACTGTTCACAAAATTCACATGGTGTAAAAATTAAAGCACCTCCACATAGTGCAGGTCAATCTTACACTTTAACTTTACCACAAAGTATTACTAATGATTATTTTTTAAAAACAGATGGTTCAGGTAATTTATCTTTTGCAGAAGTACCTCAACCCACTACACCAACTGTAGCAGATGTTTCTCAAACGATTGCACCAGCTACAGCAACAACAATAAATATTACAGGAACAAATTTTTCAGGCATACCAAGAGTAGANTTTATAAAAACAGATGGAGCAGTTACAACAGCGAACACAGTTAGCTTAACGAATGCTACAACATTATCTGTAAACGTAACTTTAGCATCAGGTAACTATTATGTTAGAGTGGAGTTAGAAAATGGTAGAGCAGCAAGAAGTACTAATGCAATACTTACAGCTTCAACTGCACCAAGTTTCTCTACAGGAGCTGGTTCTATNGGAACAGTAGGAGCTGGAGAATCAGTATCGTTATCAGTTTCTGCGACATCAGATTCATCTGTAACAATAACAGAAACAACATCAGTATTAACATCTAATGCTAACACTCCAGCAGCAACTATGAACTTGAGCTTGGCATCAAATGGTAATATAACAGGAACAGCACCAAGTCCTACAAATTCTCAAACATATAACTTTACTTTGAGAGCTACGGATGCGGAAAACCAAACAGTAGATAGAGCATTTTCTATAACTGTATCAGTGGGTGCAACAGGAGGAGCTCAATTTAACGGCTAGGAAAATATTATGGCAGCAATGTATAGAACACAGGGAACGGCAACAGATAGAAAAAAATTTACAGTTTCTATGTGGGTGAAAATAGCAAAAACAGGAAGTGAAAAGACTTCTTATCAATTTATGGATTTTTGGGGTGATGGAAGTAATAGAATATCTTTGTATCATAATAATACTGACCAATTACAAATATATCATGAAAAAGATAATAGTGGTGTAAATGAAGTAGCTTGGAAAAGTGATGCAATAATAAGAGATAAAACAGCTTGGTATCATTTTGTTTGGAGAGCTGATAGTACACAATCAACTGCAGCAGATAGGTTTAGAGTATATATAAATGGTGAACTTATTACACTTAATAACACAACTTATCCAAGTCAAAACTTTGAGTTTGCACAAGGCACTTCAAGTTATGTTCAATACATAGGTAGATATGGTGGTAACACTAATAATAATTTTGAAGGAGTGATGAGTCACGTAAATTTTTGTGATGGTTATTCTTATGGACCTGATAGTTTTGGCTCAACAGATGCAACTACTGGTGAGTGGAAAATTAATACATCGCCATCAGTGACATACGGAAACAATGGTTTCTTTTTAAAAATGGAAGATTCAAGTAATTTAGATTTAGATAGTAGTCCCAATGCTCATACATTTACAACAGGTGGTGGAACAGTAACTGCAACACAAGATTGTCCTAGTAATAATTTTGCTACTTTAAATCCTTTATTACCATCAAATCCATCTTTAACAAATGGTAACTTATCTCTATTAAGTGGTTCAGCTAGTTGGTTAGGAACAGCATCAACTTTAGGTTTTTCATCAGGTAAATTTTATTACGAAGTTAAAATTACAGATGTAGTAAATTATACTCAATTAGGTGTAGTTGATGAAAGTGATGTTAATGGTTTAGCAAGTACATATGTTGGAAATAAAGCAAAAGGTTGGGGTTATAATGCAGGAACTGGTGAGTATTATAACAATGGAACAGGAACATCTTATGGTGCAAGTTACGGAAACAATGATGTAATTGGTATCGCTATAGATGCTGATAATAACAAATTGTATTTTGCTAAAAATGGTACTTGGCAAAATTCAGGTGACCCAACATCAGGTGCGACAGGTACAGGAGCAATTTCAATTTCTCATGCAACTGGTTACGACACTTGGTTTCCTGCTGTTTCTTGTAATTACATAAGAGCAAATTGTAACTTCGGCAATGGATTTTTTGGAAGTACAGCAATAACTTCAGAAGGAACTAACGCATCAGGTATCGGTAAATTTGAGTATGATGTACCAACTGGTTACACAGCTCTATCAACTAAAGGATTAAACGAATAATGGCTTATACAACTATAAATAAATCTTCAGATTATTTTAANACTANACTTTANACAGGTACAGGTTCTTCTAATGCAATTACAGGTGTTGGCTTTCAACCTGATTTGGTTTGGTTAAAGCCAAGAAATTATGCTGACCATCATAGATTGATGGACGCAGTAAGAGGTCAATATACAATTTATTCTAATAGAAATGTAGGTCAAGATGCCAATTCAAGTCATTTTACATCTTTTGATAGTGATGGATTTACATTAGCTGGAAGTGATGGTGGTTGGAATAGTTCATCTTATAATTATGTTTCTTGGAATTGGAGAGCTGGTGGTGGTCAAGGTTCTTCTAACACAGATGGAACAATTAATACAACATACACTTCAGTAAATACTACATCAGGATTTTCAATTTGCCAATGGGAAGGTACAGGTGCTAACGCAACGATTGGTCATGGACTAGGTGTTGTTCCTAAAATGTATATAGTTAAAAATATAGATGCTACAAATGATTGGAATGTTTATCATCATAGTATTGGTAATACTCATAGATTATTTTTAAATACCACAGCAGCAGCAGAAGATAATGCTAGTGCTTGGAATGATACATCACCAACATCTTCTGTTTTTTCAGTAGGCACAAACACTAATGTTAATCAAAGTGGTTCTACAATGATTGCTTATGTATTTGCAGAAAAAACTGGTTTCAGTAAGTTCGGAAAATATACTGGCAACGGAAATGATGATGGCACATTTGTTTACACAGGATTTAAACCAGCATTTGTTTTAATTAAAAATACTACTACATCAGGCGAATGGTGGGTAACTAATGATAGCNGAAGAAATCCAAGTAACATTGTAGATAAAGATTTGTTTCCTAACGTCAATAATGCGGAGGCAGTGCATTCAAGACAAGATTTTTTATCTAATGGTTTTAAATTTAGATCAACCGCAAATAATTCAAACAAAAACGGAGACGAATATGTCTATATGGCATTTGCAGCAGCACCATTAGTAGGAAGTAACAACGTACCATGTACAGCAAGGTAATTAAATTATGACAAAAGCAAGAGATTTAGCAAACTTTGTATCAGGAACAAATAGTTCTATAGGCACATCACAGATTGATGATGATGCAGTAACTAATGCTAAGATAGCAAACGAATCAATTACGATAAATGGTTCTGCTGTTAATCTTGGTGGTTCTGTTACAGTTGGTGAAACAAAACCTACAATCTCTAGCATAAGTCCAACAGTTATTGAAAATACACAAACATCTGTTACAATAGCAGGAACAAACTTTGTATCTGTTCCAACTGTAGAAGCAATAGGTTCAACAGGTGCTATCGTTAGAGCTGATGAAGTTTCTTTTACATCTTCAACATCTATTGTAGCAAAATTTACTTTACCTATTGATGGAACATATTTTGTAAGAGTTGAGAATAATGATGGAAATGCTGTAAGATCATCTTCTGCATTATTAACTGTTTCAGATGCTCCAGCTTGGACTACTTCTGCTGGATCACTTGGAAGTAACGCAGCAGGTAGTTCAGTTTCATATACTGTAGCTGCAACTAATGCTACTAGCTTTGCAGTACAATCAGGATCATTACCTGGAGGTGTATCTTTAAATACTTCTACAGGTGCGATTACAGGAACTGAAAGTGGAGCTACATCAGAAACAACTTACAGCTTTACAATCAGAGCTACTGATGCTCAAGGTCAAACGGCTGACAGAGCTTTCAGTATAACAATAACAGTAGGAATTAATAACTCAGGACAGTTTAACTAATGGCTAACACATATTTAACAAGAACAGCAGGAACACCTACGAACGCAAAGAAATTTACTATTTCTTTTTGGTCTAAAAGAACAAAATTAAGTGCTGATCAACAAATACTTGGTTTTGAAACAGATAGTAATAACAAATTATTTTGTTGGTTTAATGGAAGTGATCAATTTGATTTTATAAATAAAAGCAGTAACTCAACTACAATGCGTTTAAAAACTACAAGAGTATTTANAGACCCAAGTGCTTGGTATCACATTGTACTTGCTGTTGACACAACAGACAGCACATCAACAGATAGATTAAAATTATATGTAAATGGTTCAAGACAGCTATCAGCTAATAATGGATACGCCTCTGAGACATATCCTTCTGCTGACGCTACTGCTAGTGTAGGTGGCACACATATCATTGGTGCTGACCATAATGGAGGAAGTCAACAATATTTTTATGATGGAATATTAACTCATGTACATTATACTGACGGATATGTTTATACTCCATCTACGTTTGGTGAAACAGATTCAACATCAGGAATATGGAAACCAAAAACTTCACCATCAGTAACTTATGGAACTAATGGTTACTTTTTAAAATTTGAAAATAGTGGTGCTATGGGTACAGACAGTTCAGGTAACACAAACACATTTACACCTGCTGGAACACTAACTCAAAATGTAGATACTCCNTCAAATNNNTTTGCTACTTTAAATCCTNTTTATTATGAAACTAATTTATCAACATTAAGTTCAGGAAATTTNAAAGCATCATCATCAGGTNCCGNTTGGAAAAATATATATAGCAATATGGCAGTAGGTTCAGGTAAATGGTATTGCGAAATTAAAATAGACAGTTGGAATGGTAGTAATACTCNTGNTNCAGGAGTTATTAGTGTGGATAGTGATAGATTGANTNAAACTNCATCAGGAGATTTTTTTGCTAGTGCTACAACNGCNNTTGNTTANANTGCNNCNAANGGAAATAAAGTTNTAGNAAATACAGAAACTTCTTANGGAAATTCNTATACATCAGGAGATATACTTGGTATTGCTATGGATTTAGATAACAATAAATTATATTTTTCNAAAAATGGAACTTTTCAAAATTCAGGAGTTCCAACAAGTGGCTCAACAGGAACAGGTGCTATATCTATGACAGCAAATACTGATTATGTCGTTGCTATTGCTCATTACAATACACAAGTTGCTTCTTTTAACTTTGGTCAAGGATTTTTTGGCACAACTGCTGTGGCTTCAGCTAATGCAGATGGTAATGGTTTTGGAGCATTTGAATATGCTGTACCTACAGGGTATTATTCGTTATGTACTAAAAATATAAAGGAGTTTGGATAATGGCTTATATATCATTTCAACCATCAGATCATTTTAATACTAAACTTTATACAGGTAATGGTTCAGCAGGAAACGCACAAACTGGTGTGGGTTTCCAACCTGATTTGGTATGGTACAAGGCAAGAAGTCAGGCTTATAATAGTGGATTATTTGATGTTATAAGAGGAGCTTCGAAACAATTATATTCAGACCAAAATTCTGTTGAAGCAACTTACTCAGGTGTTACATCATTTGATAGTGATGGCTTTACTTTAGGAACTGATGCTGGTGGAAACGGAAATGGTGTAAATTATGTAGCATGGAACTGGAAAGCAGGGAACTCACAAGGTTCATCAAACACAGATGGTTCTATAAACACAACTTACACTTCGGTAAATACTACTGCTGGTTTTTCAATATCTAAATACACAGGTAATGGAGTAGCTGATGCTACAGTTGGTCATGGTTTAGGTGCTAAAGTTGATTTTCTTTTAATCAAAGATTTGGGTAATGCATCAAATTGGATTGTAGGTCATAAAGATACATTTACTACAGGTGAAATTTATTTAAATCAATCAAACGCACTATCTGCTGCATTTGGACCATTTAATAAAACAGCACCAACTACAAGTGTATTTAATCTTGGCACTGATGTAATTTGTAATGGTTCAGGAAGAAACTATATAGCTTATGCGTTTGCAACAAAAAAAGGATTTAGCAAGTTTGGTTCATATACAGGGAATGGAAATGCTAATGGTCCATTTATTTATACAGGATTTAAACCAGCTTGGGTTATGGTAAAAAGATATGATTCAGGAACAGAGGATTGGAGAATATCCGATAATAAAAGATTTGATCAAAAAAATCCTATAGATAAAGTTCTATTTGCAAATTTAAATAATGTTGAATCAGATGCTGATGTTTATGATTTTGTATCTAATGGATTCAAATTAAGAACAACAGATGGTGGTATGAATGCAAGTGGTGGTACATATATCTATATGGCATTTGCAGAAGAACCTTTAGTATCATCAAATAACATACCAGCTACAGCAAGATAATGGCTAATGTTTATAAGAATGCAGGTTTTAATTTAAGCACAACAAATTTAACAACTGTATATACTTGTCCTACTGATAGAACAGCCATCATCAAAAGCATACAAATAAATAACGATCATAGCGGTGCGATACAAACTGAAATATCTGTTACAGATTCTTCAGCATCTGCTACTTTCAAAATCTATCATAAGGACATAGCTGCCGACACTACAGACAATGGTGTGCTATCTCCGCTTGTTTTAGAGAGTGGGGATATAATAAAAATACAGGTTGATACTGCTAATAAAATTGAAGGCATGATAAGCTATTTAGAGATATTTGATGAAAAAAGTGCTTAACAATGTTATTTTATTAGTGTATTTATGGAGTTAGTTAGAATACCTATCAAAGAACTTGATAAAGTATGGGGTCTAATAGAAAAAGATATTAGAAATGCCTTACACTATTCAAGTCAACTCACTGATTCAGAATTTGTTTTACAAACTGCAAAGGATGGTAAATTTCAAATTTGGGTTTTGTGGGATAAGTCCAAACCAAGACCAGTAGAAAAATATTTTGGTGTTGTGGTTACAGAACTTATAAAAAGAAAGTTAGGTAAAGTTTGTCATATCTATATTATGACTGGCAGACAAAGACATAAGTGGCAATACTTAGTCAAAGACATTGAACAGTTTGCAAAAGATGAAGGATGTCAAATGATGGAGTTGATTGCTAGACCAGGTTGGCAAAAAGTTTTAAACAATTATGGGTATCAAAGAACTCATGTTGTTTTAGAAAAAAAAATAAAACAAGAGGAGAAAAAATGAGTTTTGGCGGAGGATCATCAGGAGGTGGTCAAACAACTACACAATCAGTACAACCTTATGCAGCAGCACAACCAGCATTAAATCAAATTATTTCTGAAGCTGGTCAATTATATGCACAAGGTCCACAAGCAGCAGGTTATGTTGCTCCAAGTCAACAAACATTACAAGGTCTTGCTACACAAGAAACAATGGCAAACGCAGCCAATCAACAATTAGCTGCAACTCTTGGTGGACAATATTTAAATCCTTTTTTAGCTCCCTTAATACAAAAAACAGCATCAGATATTACAACAAATGTTCAATCACAATTTAGTGGTGCTGGAAGAACACCTACTTCACCAATGGCACAATCAACTGCATTAGGTCAAGTAGCACAAGCTGCTTTACCTTTAGCTTTTGGACAGTATGATACTGAACGACAAAGACAGTTAGCAATCGCATCAAGAACACCTGGACTAACTGCTGTAGGATCACAATTAGAAAATATACAAAGACAACAAAACATGGCTCCAGCTTTAAGTTTACAACAATATGCTGGTTTAGTTTCACCTATTGCTTCAGGATTTCCTGTAACATCAGGACAAGTTAATACAAGAGCAAACCCACTAACGACAGCAGCAGGGGGTGCTATATTAGGTTCTGCTATACCTGGTGTTGGTCCATTGTTAGGTGCGGCTGGTGGATTTATTGGAGGATTATTATAATGAAAAAAATACAAAAGATAATGTACGACCTTGATGTAAAAATTAAAAACAATCCAAGTAAAGCATTAATTTTTATGTTTATTTTATTTTGTATCGCAATAATTTTTTAGGAGAAATTTATGCAAAATGTAAATAAAGTTATAGGACTTTTAAATGAAAAAGCTCCTACTAATCACTTTTTAGCTTACATAAATCCAAAAGAAGCAAATGTACTAAAATCTATGGGGGGTTCAGGTATGCCTGGCCCATTTGGTATTCCAAGTTTTATAGATTTTGGAGATTATGATGCTGTGTCACAAGCGGCTGCTGGAGGTGAGTTTGGCGGAGGAAGTCCAGAAGAAACATTTGGAGGTGGTGATAATAATTTTAGTAATGGTGATGACATTGATTCTACTTACACAACAGGTACTGAGTTTAATGTTACACCAGTAAATGAACCATCTGTTGTAGATAATGTAGTAGATTTTTTTACAAGCGGTGGTGTAATAGGTAATATAGCCAGTAATATTTTTAGCAAACCTGAAAATCAATATGCAGGTATCACTGGAGAAGATGGTATTGGAGAAGGTGATTATGTTTCTACACTTGATGATTTTGCAGAGTCAAGAGGTTTAGGTTCTGATTATTCTGCTTTAGATTTAGAACAACAACAATTTATAGATCAAGAAGCTTTTAATGCTGGTTATAGATCACCTGCATTTCAATCTCTTTATGATACTGGTGATTTGGATAATTTACAAAATCTTTCACAGCCAGAATCAGATGCTATAAATCAGTTAGTTATTCAAGCACCTTTTGCTTATGGTAATCAAACACCTATAGAATCTCAAGTTACTAAATATTTTGAAAACTTAGGTAATCAACAAGGTCTTTCAACTAAGCTTGAAAACGATTATAATACTGCAAAAACAAATGTGCAAAACACTTTAAATATTACACCTTTGGAAAACCAATTTGGTTACTCAGCAACACCTTTTGGTAATACAACAACTGCTAATTTATATGCGAATGCTTTTAATGTTCCATATTTACAACAAAGAGGATTAATTTAATGATAGATGAAAGATTTAGAAGAATGTTGATGATGGACTATGCAACAAAACAAGGTCAAAACAATCAAGGTTTTTTTGGAAGCAATCTAACAGGTGGTTTATTATCTAATCTTAATCCATCATTAATTATTGGAGCAGATATAATTGGATCAGGTGTTCAAGGTAAAGACCCATTTAGTTCACTTGTTCCAGCATTAACAAGAACAGCAAAAATTCAACAAGCTTTAACACCTAAAAGAGGTCAATCAATTAAATTTAATCCACAAACAGGTGAATTTGAAATAACATCTGGTGGAACAGCAACAGGAGCATCAGCACAAAAAAATTTAAATAAAGCTAGAAGTATCAAATCAAGTTATGATCTTTTATATAAAACAATACCAGAATTACAAACTGCTGTAGCTAATTCAAAAACTGGTGCAGTAGGAAGTGGTGTACAACTCATTAACAGTATTGGAGATCAAATTGCACAACTTAGTGAAATTAATGTTCCAAATAAATTTAAAAGTGATGCTGCTGCTGATATACAAGCTTATATAGATAAAAGTGGTTTTGCTGGAGAAGCACAAGATGTAGCAAGAATTAAATCTTCTATGACAAACTTAGCTTATGTTTTAGCTTCTATTGCTGAACCAGGAAATCCAAAATATTCAGAAGGTGATATTTTAAGACAGTTTGAAAGAATTGGTTTTAACAGTGGTTCAAGAGATCAAATTATTGCTAAATTAGATCAAGTATTAAAGGATGAATATAACAGAGCTTCATCATCATATAGTGCTTTACTTCCTCAAGGTAATTTTGGTTATACATTGGTAGATGGTAAAGTAACACTTGCAGCTCCAGGATCAACAAATATTGGAACAACACAAACAACAAAAAAAAAGAAAAAAGATAAAAAAAATGATCCTCTTGGAATTAGATAATGAATATAAATGAATTTAGAAAAAAATATCCTGAATATAATGATATACCTGATCTTGAACTAGCTGATACATTTTATGAAAAATATTATTCAGACCTAGACAAAGATAATTTTTACAAAAGTTTTTTTCCCAGCATAGCAGACGCAAGAATAGAACAAGCTGAGTCATCAATAATACCTGAATCAGGTGGTATTGTATCTCCTGATGATGAGTTACTTAATCAAAACATAAGACAAAATATAAATTTTACACCTAAAATAAAAGATATAGCAAAATTAGCTGATGTGGGTGTGAAACAAGGTGCAGGTGGTGAAGCAAGACTTGCAGCATCTTTTGGTTATGATGAAAAAAATCAAGCTTTAGCTATTAAAGATGTTTTAAGTAAAATTTACAATCAAGATATTGATGTTAGAAAAGGTGCAAGGACTGGTGAATTAGAATATTTTAATCCCAAAACAGAAAAATATGAATTAGTAAATAAACCTGGTGTTGATCTTGGCGATTTTACAGGATTAGCTGGAGATGCAATGGTTATCATACCAGATATTGCAGCTACTGTTGCAGGTACTATTTATTCTGGAGGTAATTTACCAGCAGGTATTACAGCAGGTGCTTTAACGGCAGGTATTGCAGAATATTCAAGATATAAATTAGGACAAAAAATTTATGGTATTAACAAAGATGTAAGTAACGATCAATTATTAGATGCAGCTTTAAGAGCAGCAGGTATTTCTGCTGGTTCTGCTGTGCTTGGTGTAGGTGCTGTAAAAGCAATTAAAGGTGTAAACAATTTAATTAAAGGTAGGTTTGTAAAAGGAAATGAGGTTGCAGATGCTAGAATTGAGCAAGAAGTTTTAAAAGCTGATGAAGTGGCAGAAAGTATAAATAAAACATTAGATTCAGCAAAGATAGGTTCAAATTTAAAATTTACATTAGGACAAGCAGGTAATGATGCTGATTTATTAGCTGCACAAGCTGCGTTTGAAAATCAAAATAAATTAGGTTTTATGGGTGAGTTTAAAGAGTTTAATTTAAATCAAGCAAAAGCTTTAAATGATTATTTTGGTTTTTTAAAATCTGGATTTGGTTCTTCTACAAGCAAACCTATAAATGCTTTTGAGGGAGGAACTTTAATACAAGGTGTAATTAAAAAGAATAATGAACCTATAATTAAAGCACTAAACAAACAACAAGCTGAAGCAGATGAAGTGTTGTCAAAATCAATTTTAAGACTACCTGACGGATCATTTAAAGAAACAGGAGTTGAAATAAGATCAAAAATAGCTCAAGTTGCTGAAGCATATAATGCAAAAGTTGCAGCAGCAGCGAAATCCTTAGATGATGCGGCTGGAGTACAAACTATAAATTCTGATATTATATCAAAAGCTATAAACAACTTATCTCAAAAGCAAAAAAACAACTTAGTAAAATCAGGTGATATAAAAAAATATTTTAAAGATGAAAAATTATTTGACGATATTATAGCTGGTACTGCAAAGATTCCTATAACAACTGTAAGAAACACACTAAGCACATTAAGTGAAGACATTAGAAAAGGAGCTGTAGGTTCAGTCACAGGAGAAACTCCTGCAATAGGTAATTTGAAATTTTTTAAAAGAGAACTCACAAAACAATTAAATAATGATGCACCAAAAGCTTACATTGATGAGTTTAATAATTTTAATGCTTTAGTAAGAGATAATAAAAAATTACTTAACAATGAACTATTATCAAGAATTAATCTTGATAGAGCTGGTAAATTAAGATTTGATGATGAAGATATTTTTGCTATGTCTTTTAAAACAGGTAATAAATCAAAAGCTTATGCGGAAGCAATACATAATGTTATTAAAGATAGTCCAGATGCTATGAAAGCTTATAAGGATTCTATCTTTCAAAAATATAAAGATGATGTAATTACTAACAATAAAGTTAATCTTATACGACACAATAATTTTTTAAAAAAATTTAAATCTCCATTAGAAACATTTTTTAGTAAAAATGAATTAGATCAAATTACAAAAATAGGTGGTTTTCAAACAGCATTGGAAAACGCAACCAAAAAAAGAGATGCAGTTTTAAAAGATTTAGAAAAAAGTTTTGCTGGAAAATTAGAAGCAACAACTCCTGGTGAAATTATTAATAAAATTTACAAACCTAACAATATTGGAGAAATAAGAGAACTTAAAAAAATATTAAAAAAAGACCCAGAAATTTATCAAGCATTTCAAAGATTAGTATTAACTGACTTAAATGAAGCAGTAGTTAAAACTTCTGATGATTTAGGTATAAAGGTTGTTGATGCTAAAAGATTTGATACATATTTAAATGGAGCAGGTAATGAAAGAGGATATAGAGTTGCTCTTGAAGAAGTGTTTAATAAAGAATTTGTAAACAATTTAGACACACTAAATAGAGCTTTAAAAATTTCATCTAGGAGAGCTACTGCTAGAGGTGAAGGTATTGTAGGAAGTGCATTAACAGATATTATTAGAGCAAGATTAGGTCAATTTACAGTAGCTGGTAGATTATTTACTGCTGCAAGAAGAATATATAAAAGAACAGCAGAAAGAATAATTAAAAATGCTATTCTTGACCCACAATCTTTAAGAGATTTAATTAAATTAAGAAAATTAAAACCAGGAACAAAAGAAGCAACAGCTATATTATCTAAATTAGGTGGTGATATTTTTGCTGATCCAGCAAGTGATCCTGACAATGTAAAACCATTTACATTTTTAAAACAAATTATAAGTGGTGAATAAGATGAAATCACAATCACAAAAAAATTCAGAAGAAATAATAAAAATTCAAGGTGAGTTAAAAGTTATCCATGAAAAAATAACTAATATTAGAGACAATCACCTTGCACATCTTGAGTCAAAAATAAGTACAATTTATAAACTTCTATGGGTAGCTGTAACAATAAGTCTAAGTGGTCTAATAAACTTAGTCGTAAATCTTCTGTCTTAAAAGGCAAACAATCATCTATCAAAGGAACTGTTGGTGAATATGATACTATCGCCAAGCTTACTAAAGCTGGTTATTATGTAGCAAAAAGCTGCGACCCTTCTTGTCCTTTTGATATTGTGATTGTAGATAAAAATGGTAAAATACAGCTTTTAGATATAAAGACTATTACATATCGTAAAAGAGCTAAAGGTAAGATATTAAAGAATAAACCTAAAGGTTCTTATAAAATACATAGAACAGCAACTAAGGAGCAAAAAAGATTAGGTATAAAACTTTTAATGATTAACTATGAAGATTAACGATAATACAAATATAAGTTTACCTATAAGAAATTTAGTTGCAATTATAGGTGCAGTAGCTCTTGGTGTTTGGGCTTACTTTGGTGTTGAGGAAAGATTGAATAAATTAGAAACAGCAGACCACTCTCTTTGCCGCAGACCTTCTTAAAAAGGCAGAGCAAGAACCAAAAAATTTAGAAATGTATATGCTTATTGAACACCTTGCTGGTCAAATAGAAAGCATAGAAAAAGAAATAGACGCAAGTAGATATAACAAAGTAAACATAGATCACCTAAAGGAACAAGTAGATATGTTGCAAAAAAAAGTAAACGGAACAAATTAAATGGTAGCAGAAATTATAGCACTTCTCATGATAGTAGATCATGAAATTAAGGAACACAGAATACAGGATAATATGAGTACCTGTTTAAAACATAAAAGAGAAGCTATGCGTACTATTAAAGATGGCATAGAATATCGTTGTATTGTTTCTGAAGCAGAATTAGAAGAAAATATTGATGGTTCTAAAACTATCAAAAAGCTTATAATGAAATGAAGTACAAGCCGTTACCATTTTATTTAACAATAAAACAATCGGAGGTGCATGGTTTAGGTTTGTTTAGTCTCACTGAAATACCTAAAGATACCACTATAGGTATGACACATATAGAGATTGAAAATGATCTTATTAGAACTCCACTAGGAGGATTTATTAATCATGCTGATAAATCAAATTGCGTAAAAAAGAAGCATAACAACAAATGGTTTTTAAAAACAAACGAAGATATTAAAGCTAACCAAGAACTAACATTAACTTATGACCTATATAAACCATAAAAAAAGGAGTAAAATATTATGCGTTTTATTAAAAAACTATGGAAAAAATATGTTGAATGGTTATTCAAAGACTTTTATAAGTAATATATGTGGATGAATATTGCAGCTAAATTAGTACCAGGCATCATCAAGACAGGTATGTCTATTGCTGCCAACAGAAGAAAAACAAAAGAATTAGAGTCAGTTGCTGAACTTAAATTAGCTGAAAAGATGGCTAATGGTGAAGTTGAATATAAAAAAGCAGTAATTGATTCTCATAGAGGCGACTTAAAAGATGAATTTTGCCTTATCCTCATCTCAATCCCTCTGTTGCTTTTAGCATGGTCAGTGTTTAGTGACGATCCTGATATACAAGCAAAAATAGATATTTTCTTTGATAAATTTTCTAACCTTCCAATGTTCTATCAAGCTCTTGTAGTAGGTGCTTTTAGTACAATACTTGGTATAAAAGGTGTATCTACTTTCAAAAAAAAATAAATAAAATCAAAACTTATGTCTGACACAAGTAGAGAGATTATTAATGAGTATAAAGATCAATTAAGAATACTCAAAAATCAAGTTGAAGAACTTGAAGATCAAAACAAAAGCAAAGATTCTGCTAATAAAAGATGTTTACAGAAGTTAGAATATGCTAATGAGGATTTAGAAAAAGCTAATAAAAAAATTAAAGAATTAGAAAAAAATATGAAAGAATTAAAAGAAACAAACGAACAAATGTTAAAACATCCATGAAGGTAGCTTTGATAATGATTATGTGTAGTCAAATTGCTGGAGAGTGTATGAAACCACACCTCCTTAATTACCATGATAGTATTTACGAATGTCTCATAGCAGGATATGATGAAGCTAAAAAAAAAACAAAAGAACTTGGTAGAGAAGAAGTATCAAAACATGAAATTATAATAAAATTTAAATGTTATTATGATGAAAACGAACAAATAAGGAGTTCAGCATGACACAATTATCAAAACACTTTAGTCTTGAAGAAATGACTAAATCATCAACAGCATCAAGAATGGGGATAGATAACACCCCCAATGAGGAACAGATAGAAAACCTCAAGGCGATATGTGAGAACATATTAGAACCATTAAGAGAATATTATGAGTCCAGACCTATAACAATAACATCTGGATTTCGTAGCCCAGAACTTTCAGAAGCCATTAAATCTTCAAGGCAATCTCAACATTGCAAAGGAGAAGCTTGTGACTTTGAGATAGCAGGATTTGACAACAGAGAAGTTGCGGCACACATAAAAAACAATTTTGACTACGATCAACTTATAAGTGAATACTATATTTCTGGTGTTCCTGATTCAGGATGGATTCATGTATCTTACAAAAAATCTGGCAACAGAAAAGAATCGTTAATAAAAAATAAAGGTGAAGGATATATAGAATGGCGATAGATAAATCTAGTATGAAGTGTAATAGTCCTAGAAGACAAATATCTGGTGGTAAAAAATTTGTAGTAAAAGCTTGTAAAGGCGGTAAATCAAAAATTATCAGNTATGGAGATGCCAACATGAAAATCCGCAAGTCAAATGCGGCAGCAAGAAAAAGCTTTAGAGCTAGGCACAAATGTGCTACAGCTAAAGATGTCTTCAGTGCAAGGTACTGGAGCTGTAAAAACTGGTAAAACAAAGGAGATGATATGCCAAAACATTACGGAATGAAGAAAAAAAAGAAAACTAAAAAGAAAAAAAACAAAAAGAAAATGAAATACTAGGTGTAGCTTACTGAATAAGCTGGGTTGTTGGAGGGAATAACAAAGGAGATAAAATGCCAAAAGGTAAAAACAAAAAGTATAGTAAGAAACAAATGAAGATAGCAAGAATGGCTCCACCATTTGATAAAATAACTGGTGCAGACTTTGCTATGCTTAAGAAAAAGAAAAAGAAAAAAGTATGAAGAAAACAGTAAAACCACCTAAAGGTTATCATTGGATGAAAAAAGGTAATGGTTATAAGCTTATGAAAGGTGCTTATAAACCACACAAAGGTGCTGTAAAAACTGCATCATTTATGGTACAAAAGAAACATAGAGGATGAAGAAAGCATTATTAGATGCGTTAGAAAAAAAGTATGAAGCAGAAATCGCACAAGCAGATGCAACTGTTCATATATATCTTAATAATAGTGTTGGNATTGGCGAACATCCTCAGCATATAGAAGAACTAGATAAACTTGTTTCTAAAATAGCTGATGCCGAAGACAAATTAAAAATATTAAAGGAGTTTCAGTAATGGCAAAATTATGTCCTGAAGGTAAAGCCGCAGCAAAAAGAAAGTTCAAGGTTTATCCCAGCGCATATAGCAATATGTGGGCTTCACAGTATTGTAAGGGTAAATTTAGAAAAAAGAAAAAAACTAAAAAGAGAAGATAATGTCATTACGAAAATGGACACAACAAAAATGGGTTGATGTTGCCAATAGAAGATCAGATGGTTCATACCCTCCATGTGGTAGAAGTAAAGGTGAGAAAAGAAGAAATTATCCAAAATGTTTACCGATAGCCAAAGTCAGATCAATGACTAAATCACAGTTATCGGCTGCGGTCAGAAGAAAAAAACAAGCTGAAAGAAAACCTAGAAAAGGTAAAAGACCGAACTATGCGAAGACCTAAAAAGACTTGGAAGAAAAATACAAGGATTATAAGAGATGTCGGTCTTTGTAAATATTGTAATAAGATGATTGTTTCTGATGAACCTTTTGTAATCTTTGCTACTAAAGAACCTGCCCATTATTATTGTATGAAAAAGGATGATGAGGAAAGACAATTAGAAGTTGAACCTAAGACAGAAAACTAATATAGTTAGGTACATACCTTGAGTTAGGGGTAGTACCTTATTCTTAGGACACCCCTAACTTCCATTAATTAAATTATTTTTTCTAACTTTTCTATAATGACTTGATCTTCAACTGATTGTGGATCAGGATAATACTTTGCGTTCTTTATCTGATTACCTCTATGCAGTTCTGGTGGGTGATCTTTGTATTTAAAATTACTTACACCTTTTACAATATCAAACCCTTCAAAAAAATATGTGATTGGAACTTGTAAAGCTTGTGCTAAATAAATTAACTTTGCTGATGATACTCCATTAGTGCCTTTCTCATACTTTTGTATTTGTTGAAATGAAGTGGGTAAAAAACAACCAAGCTCAGATTGAGTCATTTGCAACTCAATTCTTCTTTTTCTTATTCTTGCTCCTATGTGTTTATTTACTACAACTTCCTTTTCTATTTGTGCCTTTGCCATAGCGATAGGTTTCCTTTCTTCTAGTTTTACTTTTTACTTTTAGAATTTCTTTCTAGCTTGAAATTCTAATCTGTTTATTTTGCTCAGTTAATATCTGATTACTTATTGTAGCAATCTGACTTTTCTTTTTCTGAACAAGAGCTTTAGCTTTTTGCATCACCTTTACTGCTCTCTCCAGTCTTTCCTGAGCTTCCCTTATCTTCTTTGGATCGTAGTCCATCTTTATCCTCCAACTTAATGTTAGACTTCAAGAACCTCTTACTAACAATCTTAGCAACAGGTTCTCCTATTGCGTCTTTGTTATCCACTGCGTTCTCAACACTAGCGAATTTTTCTTTAACAACTACTACAACTTCATAAGTTGATAACTTATTACAACTCATAGTAATTATTGACTTTAAATTTACTACTTTTGATAGATTTAGTCAAATGGTATTTTCTCATAAACACATCCATCTCTTTGACCAAACCAAGCTTAACAGCATTTTTCATTAGAATACCAATCCTTTGTTTTGATAAATTTAAAGCTTCTCCAATCTCAATTAATCTAGGATAAGCTTGTTCCTTTTTATGGTATTCTATCATAAAATCAATAATTTGTTTGATTTTTGGACTATAAAATATTTTATTTCCCATTGTCATCTTTCTCTATTTGCTTCACCATATCATCTAATAGATCACAATAACCCTTAATATCTGCAAATGTGTCAGGTTTGTGAAGCACAGATTGACTGCCATCATTAACAGTTCTTGTAAGTTTTAACACAATCATAAGTTGCGGTACGATTGTTATAGGTACTTTTAGTTTTTTTTTATTTACAACCTCTAATACAGATTTAATAAACTTTGCTATAATGTAAGCATTGCTATCAAAGTCTCCATATTCTTTTTGTTTTCTTCTTAATAATTCTTTTGTCAATTTAGTTCCTACATCAATCCATTTGATATTGTCGTCTTTGCCCATTTTCCATCCTTTGTTTTACAATAATACATAAATATTCTTTTACCTTTATACATAACCCCATGATCGTAAGTTATACTTGTATGTGTTTCTAAAGCTTCCTGACAAGTCGTAAAGTCTTTTACTTTTATTTTGTAAAAGTCATAGCTTGTTGCAGATGTTGCAAAGAACAAATACAAGAAAAAAGTTTTCATAATAAAGGGTGCTGATTTTTTTACCGATTCGTATAGGGAGGAAAAAATGACCCAGCACCCCTACTACAAGTTATACTTTTGGCTTTCTAACTTGTAATTTATGAACCTCTTTACCATCATCTTTACGATTGATGTATTCTGTTAAATTTATTTGTTCACCTTTTTTGTAGTCTCTATCTACTTTAAATGAACCCCAGAATTTATCAGGGTTTTCATTATCCCTGTTCATATATCCTGTGCCTTCTTTTAGTACAAAATCACCCATGTTTATCTCCTATTTGTTTTGAGTTTTGTTAGTTTATTGTCACAAGCTATAAGTCTTTTACCTATTTTACTTTTGATAAAATTATCATAGTCGTTTTTTTGATCTGATTTAAATTTTACTATTAAATTTTTAACAGTAGTTAAATCAGGTTTCTTAGAGTCAAAATGAGCTTCAATAGCTGATATTCTGTTCTCCAAAGAAATTTGTCTTTTGTCATTCTTTACATCTTCAGCAGTTGCTTTATATAGTGGGTCGGCATTATAACCATCTTCACTATCCTTTGCTTCAACTTCATCATCTTTCATGCCTGTTCTTAGATTTAGAGCATTTAAAAAAGCATACTTTCTTGCATAAGACATACAGTTTCCAGAACCATATTTATCTGTTTTTGCAATAGCATGAGTTTCAATTTCAATAAAAGATTTTGGATTATCTACATCTACAATAGTCATCTTACAAGTTGTTTGCACAAACATATCTTGTATGTTGAAATCTTTATAAGTGCAGTATGGATATAAACCATTTTTTCCTAAAACTTGCATAGCAACTTTTTGCACTGCATCATGTTCTAAAGGACTAAAATTCATACCTCCCCTTCTTTCTGTCTTCTTAACCATTCTTGCTTCTTCTGAAGCAGATTTTAATTTTTGATAAATATTTTTAGTCAAATTGTTCCTTCCTTTCCTTTTGCATTACCAATTATTTCTTCTTGTTCCTTTTTCTTTTCTTCATCATAAACTTGCTTTGCTTTGTCCTTGATCATTTCTTCAAGAACTTTGCTGTTTATAATTCTTTTTATATCTTCTGGCGATATACCATCACAGACTATCATAAAACTCCTCCAGTTTTTGTATGTCTTCATCTTGTATAGTGTTAAGTATGGGATTATTTTCTCTATTTCTTATTTCAGACCAATCAATCCCAATCATCATGGCTAATTTTTTTATATCCCCATCTGCCATTCTTAACATTTCTTGTCTTCTTACATTAATCTGAATATATTTATTAAAGAAATACTTTAGTCCTGCTGGACTTAACTCATAACAATTATCCTGATTAAATATGGTGTAGTTTTCTTCATCTACATAAACTAAATGTGGTTTGTAATTAGGTAATGATTTTGAATACACTGCTGTTTGTATGCAGTGTGTAAATTGTGGTGTTTTAATTTTTTGTGACTTTCTCCATTTCCAAGTCTCATTGCCTTTCTTATCTTTATATTTATAAACTGAACCAAATCTATTTTTATGCTCAGATAATTTTTGTAAAAATTCTGACGCACAATCCACATACAATTCTGTCTCTATACCTAATTGTTTGCCAAAATACTTTTCATCATACCATTCACTAAAAAATAATTCACATTTCCATGTATCTAAATGTGCGTTATCAGATATTTCTATAAGAGCATTAATATGATTATCAACATAATCTACAATTTTTTCTTTTATAAAGTTTGCTTTAGCTTTTTCTTTAGGACTTAAATCAATTTCTATTAAACTTCTACTAAAATCTTCTTCAACATCTTTTAAATACATTTTTTTTTGTATTATTTTTTGAAAATAACCATGAACTTTTGTTCCTGCAAAAAAACTTATACTAGGTTTTTGTGGTTTAAATTTTGCGTATAATGCAAAAGGATATTTTATAAACCATATACTATCTGTAAGTGCTGATTGACTTGCTGATATAGTTGCTTTCTTGAAATCACCCTTGATCCAAGCTTCATCTATAAACCTTTCTGACATAGACAACTTATTTACTATTTAGAGATAGATGTCAATAAGTATTTGCAATTAGTTTTAGAATTGTTATAAGTTATATACAAGATATTGTTATAACAATTAAGGGTTGCACTATATATGGATTATCCAACTATTGAATTGAGGTGGGAAGAAATACTATCTTCTGCCATTACTGGTCTTTTGCGTCAAACAGAAAGTATGAGACAGAACTTAAGTTGGGGTCATGGAGCTTCCTTTGATATTTATAAACAATGGGGTATGACAGTATCAGGTTCTATATGCGAACAAGCACTTGCAAAAAAAATGGACAGCTACTTTCCACATTCAGTTAACAATTTTAAAGGTTCTGATTTACATATTGACGGAAAGAGCATACAAGTGAGGTCGCAACTTATGACAAAAAAAACCAACAATCTTATCATAAGACAAGGGTATAAAGAAAGTGATTATTATTTTTTAGTCGGTGATGATACACCAAAATATACATTTTTTGGCTATATTTCAGCAAAAGATATAACTAAAAAAGGTTCATGGACTAACTTTAATATTACAACAAGACCTTATGTTTGGTCTGTACCNATNGAAAAATTAAAACCAATAACGGAGTTTGTAAATGAGTGATAAAATAGAATGTAGATTATTAAAACCTTTTGGCTCAACAATAGCCAAATCATCTTTACCAAAAGAATTGATAGAAGATTTTTTAAAAGATTTATACGACATAAGAAAAGACCCAGACAAAGCAAAACAATATTCTTTTGGTCATAAACTTGCTGGAAGTATATATAAACAATTATTAATTAGTCCTGAGATTATGCTTAAATGGAAACAAAAATATTTTGACCACATCATAAGGCATTATGTTGAAAGTCATTATAAAAATAATAAAATGGCTAGGTGTGTTATAAACTCTGCATGGACTAACACACAAAAGAAAAATGATTATAACCCACTGCACACCCACACACATTTTACAAACAAAGCNTTAAGTCCAGATTTATCTTGTGTTGGATATTTAAAANTACCNAAAATGAAACCTNATATTAATGCACCNAANCATCATCAAGTTGGNGGTTGGATTGAATTTTGTGANGGNTCTGAAAACATTTTTAATAATGCTAATTATTTGGTAGAACCTATGTTGGCGGACTATTATTTATTTCCAGCAAACTTGAAACATTTTGTTTATCCATTTAATAGTGATGATACAACTGCTGAGAGAATATCTTTTAGTTTTAATACAACCATTATATTTGATGAGATGACCCAAAATGAACAAAAGTAAACCATTTTTAAAAGTTGAGCATGAGCTTATAGATGATCAGGTTCTTACCCCAACTCAAAAATGCCTTTTACTGCTCCTTAGACGGCTCAGGACAGCACCTAAAGGGTGTACCCCTAGCCATCTATACCTAAAAAAAAGATTGCGTTTAAAAAGCAGTAAAACCCTTGTTAAGCATTTAGACAGATTGCAGTTGCTTGGATATATAACATGGCAAAATAGAGGCAAAGGTAATACGAATAAGTTTATATTCAGGGGACAAGATAACTTTCAATCAATCCTTTTGCACAACCTACGATTAAGAACTAAAATGAGTAAGCAACAAAAGATTTTGTACGAAAAAAGAAAGCTAGAAAAGGCAAAGGAAGAAGGGGTCATCTTACTAAAGCCAGTTAGAAAGGTCTAGCAGTGAGGGTGAAAATAGTTCACCTAGATAGGTGAAATAATTACACCTGATATAAAGATATAATATAAATATATACTAGTTAGAATATGGCTAATAAAAAGTTAATACACAATATTATTAACAAGACTAGGAAGTCTTTTGACTTCCGATACCAACAAGCAATAATTAGAAACAAGAACCAAAATCCAAAAAACCCCCCACTGGTTAAGCTATTACAGTATTTACAATCTATTAAGATTTCTGACGCAGAAATTGACCAAGTTGTCAGGGAATATTGGGAAGCTGTTGAAAAAAATCCTAGCTTTCAAAAAGAAATTGCAGATAAGTTCAAGATCAAGTATAATGATAAAGTTTAAACACAATATCTAGGTATTTAACTATCTTCTCAAAGATAGTCAGGACAGGGGGAATCTTACCCTTTCTTTTTCCCCCTGCCTACCTCCAATTAATTTAGTGTAGCTTCTTCTCTATCGGCTTTTGCTTGAATAACTTTATGTGTAGTGATTGATTGTAGCTTATTATTCAATTCATCTTTGACAGTATGAATACAAGCTTCATCTAGCCACCTATAAAGACACTGCTCAACGACCCAACTCATAACCATAGTAAAGCCATAATCAGCTTTGACTTTCTTCCATTGCTTACTTGCTTCAACGGACATCATAGCTTCATCTAGTTTTTTCATAACTAACGTATGAAGTTTCATTAGGTCTTGTTCTTTTTGCTTTTTGCTTTTCTTCATTTTTCCTCCCTTCAATTAATAATTATTTTTTAATGTTATATGCGGTATTGTTTTTTTAGTTCTGCTTTTTTTATCTAATATTCTTCTAATGAATGAAAGAGCAATGTCATCTTCTTTAGTCCAAGATAATCTATTGCTTTCATAAATATCTCTTTGCCAATCAAGAAATTTTTTATAAACTCTAGTAGCTTTTGTATTCTTTTTAAAACCACCCATTATCCCTCCCTTGTTTTTAGTCCAGCGGTTAGTCCATTTAAATATGCAAACTCCTTTTCTAAATCATCATAGCTGTCATAGTTTGAAGTGTGCATTATTTTATGTTTTTTTAATATTTTATTAATTATAATTTTTGCTGTATTTATACCAACAGTTTTACCAGCAACCATTCTTTGATAATTTCTTCTTGATATTTTTAGTGCTTCAGCAAATTGTCTTTGTGTTTGTAAAGATTTATACCTTTCTTGCTCTATTTTATTTATAGCATTTTTATTAAAAATATAACTTCTACCCCTTAAAGTTTTAATTGTTTTATACCAATTCATTATCCCTCCCCATTGCATTGCAATTCAAGATCATATTCTTTAACCTTTATCTTAGCTGTTATACCTTGCATTTCTTTTTCAAGATCAACAATAGTACAGTCGCTAGTGTTTCTTGTAGGTGGTTTAATAACATAACCATGAATTTGTTTGTCTCTATGATAAACTATGTCCCCTTTTCTAAACATCTTCTTCTTCTTCTTGTACTAGCTGACCTTGATCGTAACCTTCTTTTATACATTTGGCTATATGTTCCAAATCAGCTTCATTAGGTTTAAAATTAGGATAATCTTGAATTGTTAATGACCACCAGCTTGTTTTTATTTTCATTGCTTCCCCTTCCATATTTTATATTTTTAATTGTTTCCTTTTCTAACCAAAGTATATGACCTGTTTTAATCTGCGTACTATTCACAGTCTGTCCAACCTTGACTAGCTTTCCATTTTTTATATCTTTCATAATCCTTTCTTTTTTCTTTCCAAGCTAACCATACACCACATACGATAATTGTCAATAGCAGTGCATGAAATGATTTATCTTCTAGCATATTCATTAATACTTCAAACATCATTTTCCTCCTTTATATTTTCAGAACCGCAACTAACACAAACAGCAGTCATTTCAGATAACTCATACCATGACCAATTTTTGTTAGGTTGTTCTTGAAACTCCTTTAATAATGTTCCCTCATCACAACCGCAGTCCAAACATTTCATTATAATCCCCATTCTTTAATCTGACGTAATAAAGCTTCAGCACACTCAGAACGACCATAACTTATGTCGTCAGTACCATCTGAGCATATCGGTTCTAATTTATTGTCTTTGGCATTAACAATTTCTTCATTATACTTTATTTCATCCCTTAACCATTTTTTTATTTTATTTATTGTTGTCATTATATCCCCCTTTTATTTATTATATGTTGCTCTAATATCATTGCCATTTCTAAGCCATAGAAAAGCAAGAAATATATTAACGCAAAGAATATTAAACCTTCAATTATTGTTTTCATTGTGCTTCACCTACTTTTATTTTTCTTATTCCTTGACCATTTTTGTAAGGAATAATTTTGTATTTACTAGGGCTTGAATAAGCCATAGCTAACTGTGCTTGTATGTATGCTTTCCAATTATTAGAAAGCTTTTTTTGTAGTTGTTTACTTGTCATTTTCCCCCTTCATAAGTTGGTAGTTGTAGCATAAATTTAACAACGAATAGAACGAACATTGATAAACCTAGCCAAAGGTTAATTTGTGTCATGACTAGCAACCCAAACATGGCTAACACATAACACAGAGCAAAATAGAAAGCTTTAAGCATTATATCCACCTTTGCTTTATTGCGTAGCCGTCATTGAATAAAGCTTGTGATAATGAATAAACAACATGAAACCCCATATCCATACCGCAACCTTTAACAAAGATAGCTCCATTATCTTTTAATTTATAACCCAAAATTTTAGACACATAATAAGACCAATAGCTAGGTGTATTGTCTTTAATGTCTAGAACTGTTATTTGTCTTGACATACCACTAGGAGAAACTTTAACAATTTTTGTGTATAAAGTATCACCTTTCTTGATATGTTTTTTTATGTACTCAATCGCTTCTTGTCTTTCTTGTTTTTTAGTCATCTTTCCCCTTTCTTTTGTTAGTTTTTTGTATATATTCAAACATAGGTATTTAATAACAAATTATGACTATCTTGTCAATACCTAGTCAATAACATATTTATGAGTAATAAAGTAAAATTTACAGCAGAAGTATTAGAGAGCTTATTTGCAGAATTAGCACTGGGAAAAGGTATTAAAAAAGCATTAGAAGCCAGATCATTGAGCTGGGAAGGTTTTAGAAAGATATTACATAAAAAACCCAAAGTGAGACAAGAATATGAACAAGCTAAACAAGATGGAGTTGACTATCTGTTGAGTGAAGCAACATCACAGCTTGAAACAGCAATAGCAGATTTTAAAATCAATGGTAAAGGCGACCTTGCAATCAGTCATTTAGTTAAGGAAGCTGTCGCATTAACCAAGTGGAAAGCTACCCATTTACTACCCAAATACTCCAACAAACAACAAGTTAAACACAGTTTTAACGCAGAAACTCCGCTTGTTGTGAAATGGGAAAAGTCACAGTAATTATTAAATAAGATAACTAATACAACATTTATTAGTGTTGGACTGCCTAACTTTGTGCGTATTGTTGCCCTCAGTTGTTATAGGTTTGCGTTATTTCTAGTTCATTCTGGTGCTAGTTGCATAATAAATATATATTTCTAGTGCTAGGTAGCAGTCATAATTGATCGTTATCAGTAATTATTCTAGTTGTATTAGTATTTCTGGGGGGTTTTGACGAAACCCCACCACCAAACTATATATTTCGTTTGTCGTTCAAAATGGGGAGGTGTATATAAATAGATGAGGAGACCGATTTATGGATAAACCAAAAATATATGCAATCATTCTTGTTTCAGAAGCAACTAATTCTGTATCAGTTCATTTTGAAGGTTTTACAGATTATGAAGATGCTAAAGACTTCTCCAGATATATCGGTAAAGAACTCAACATAGAAAACTTGCCTTTTCCTGATAATACTACTATTCACTAAGTAGGGGTTTTATTTTAAATGTCAGAAATCGTAATTCCATATTCACCTAGAAAACTTCAAAAATTTTTGCACACACAAATTCCTAAAAGCCGATTCAACGTAATTGTGGCACATAGGAGGTCTGGCAAAACTGTAATGTGTATCAACCACATGATAAGGGATGCTTTAACTAATACGCAGCCGAATCCAAGATATGCTTTTATTTCACCAACATTTAAACAGGGTAAAAGTACAGCATGGGATTATATTAAAAATTTCGCCAAGAATATTCCATTTGTTAAATTTAATGAGTCAGAACTAAGGTGTGATTTTCCTAATGGGTCAAGAATAACAATCTTAGGTGCTGAAAACGATCAAGCATTGAGGGGTATCTTTTTAGATGGATGTGTTATGGATGAAACGCAGAATATTAGTCCAACATTATTTCCAGAAATTATTAGACCAGCATTAGCTGACAGGAAAGGATGGTGTATATTTATAGGTACACCAAAAGGTCAAAATTATTTTTACAAACTTCATAAAGAAGCTATGCAACAAAAAAGTTGGTGGACAGGGGTTTTCAAAGCATCTCAAACACAAATATTAGACAAAGAAGAATTACGATCTGCACAAAATACTATGTCAGAAGACTTATATAACCAGGAGTTTGAATGTTCGTTTCAAGCAGCTATTACAGGTTCATACTATGGAGCTATTATAGAAAAACTTGAAACATCAGAAAGAATTACAAAAGTAGCTTATGATGAAAATTTAGATACAGAGACTTGGTGGGATTTAGGATTAAAGGACTCTACAGCCATTTGGTTTGTTCAAAGACATGGAGATCAAATTAGAGTGATTGATTATGAAGAAAACTCAGGTGAAGGATTAGATTTTTATGCAGACTTGCTAGACAGCAAACCCTATAAATATTATAGACATATAGCTCCGCATGATATAAAAGTTAGAGAATTAGGAGCTTTTGGAAAATCAAGGTTGGAAATTGCTTTAGAATTAGGTATATCTTTTGATATTGCACCAAAACTTTCTATTGAGGATGGTATTGAAGCAGTCAGAAAAGCTTTACCTAATTGTTATTTTGATAGAGAAAAAACAGCAATGGGTATTGAAGCATTAAAAGCTTACTCAAAAAAATGGGATGAAAAGAATCAGTGTTTCAAAAATAGACCGATACACAACTTTGCATCACACCCAGCAGACGCATTTAGATATGGCTGCACATTTATTGGGGGACAAAAAACAAATTGGAAAGAACCAGTTCAGGTTGATACAAGTTACATAGTTTAGTTATGGCAAAAAAAATTGATAGACTAGAAGATTTAGAATTAAAAAATACAATACAATCTCACATTCAAAATTCATTAGGTTTCTTAGGTGGAACATTATCTGCTGAAAGAGAAAAATCTTTAGAATATTATCAAGGTGATAAACTTGGTAATGAAATAGATGGTAGATCGCAAGTCGTAAGCACAGATGTTGCTGATACGATTGAAAGTTTATTGCCAAACCTTTTAAGAGTTTTTACTGCATCAGATAAAGTTGTAGTTTGTGAACCAGTTAAAGCAGATGATGCACCTTTAGCCGATCAAGCTACAGCATATTTGAATCATGTTTTTTATAAAGAAAATGATGGCTTTCAATTATTATATAATTTTTTCAAAGATGCTTTATTAGAAAAAAATGGAATATTAAAAATTTACTATGATAAAATTCAAAAAGTAGAATATGAAACTTATCAAAATTTAACACAAGCTGAAAAGGATGCTCTCAACGATACACAAGATGAAATTGAAGTTGTAGAAGAAACAATAACTGTAGATGAAAAAGCAAAAGAGAATTTTGAAAAACAAATTGAATCTTTACAGCAGCAAGGTTTAAATACTGAAGAAGTTCAAACACCTAATTTTAATTTATATAATTGCAAAATAAAAAGAACAAATACAAAAGGAAGTATTAAAGTTCAATCAGTTCCACCAGAAGAATTTTTAATAGATCGTATGGCAGTCAAACTTGAAGATGCAAACTTTGTTTCTCATAGAGTTCAAATGACTAGATCAGAATTAATTAGCATGGGTTATGATAAAGAAGATGTAGAAAGTCTTCCAACTTCTGACGCATCAACTCTTAACACAGAAAGATTAGCAAGATACCAGAATATAGAAGATTTTCCATTCAACACTTCCGATAACATTTCAACACAACTTGTAACAGTTTATGAAAATTATGTTCGTTATGATGCAGATGGAGATGGTATTGCAGAACTTAGAAAAATTTTATCTGTAGGAGAAAGTTCAGAATTTGTTTTAGAAAATATGCCATGTGATAGCATTCCATTTGTTTCAGTTACACCTATTCCAATGCCACATAGATTTTATGGCAGATCAGTTTCAGAATTAGTTGAAGATATTCAATTAATGAAATCAACTGTAATGAGACAACTGTTAGATAATATGTATTTAACAAACAACAACAGAGTTGCAGTTATGGATGGTATGGTAAATATGGATGATTTACTTACATCAAGACCTGGTGGTGTAGTTAGAACTAAACAAGCACCTAACCAAGTGATGCAACCGATACAAGCTCAACCAATTTCACAACAAGCTTTTCCATTATTAGAATACTTAGATACAGTTAGAGAAGTTAGAACAGGTGTTACAAAATATAATCAAGGTTTAGACTCTGACTCTTTAAATAAAACAGCGACAGGTATTTCTGCAATTATGAATCAAACTCAAATGAGATCAGAATTGATTGCAAGAATTTTTGCTGAAACTGGTGTAAAAGATTTGTTCAGAAAGATGTTTGAATTATCAGTTAAATATCAAGATAAAGAAAAAATTATTCAACTAAATAATCAATATATTCCAGTGATGCCAACAGAGTGGAAAAATCGTTTTAACATTACGATACAAGTTGGTCTTGGCACAGGCACTAAAGAACAACAATTAATTATTTTAAATAATATTTTAGACAAACAACTACAAGCTTTTAATTTACAAGGTCAAAGAGAGTTTCCAATGGTGAATCTTAAAAACATTTACAATACTTTATCTAAAATGATAGAGAATGCAGGTCTTAAAACAGTGGACAGTTACTTCATCAACCCAGATTTAGGAAGACAATTTGTAACTCCACCACCTCCACCCCCTGTAACACCAATAGAAAAAATTGAATTTACAAGAATTGATGCTGAGAATAAAAGAAAAATTGCTGATTTAGAGTTAGAGTACAAAGAACTTCAACAAAAACAACAAGAAATGCTTTTAGATTTTGAAACAAGAATAAAAGATATGGCTCTAAAGTATAATACACAACTTGATACAGCTAAAATTAAAGCAGATGCTGATTTAGATAAGACTTTAATGTCAGGAAACAATAAGATACTTGAACAGGCACAAAAGTCTGGTAATATACTAAGCAGACAGATACGAAATTTGAATGAACCACAAAGACAAAGCCAAGAGAGCCGAAGAATTGAGCAGGGCGACTCAGGCGAAACAGATATTACAGAATAAACTTTTTCAAGAGTCTATTCAGGAGCTTAAAAAAATTTATTCAAATGCTTTGTTTGAACAAACTGGAGCAAAAGATGGTGAAGCTAGAGAAAAATTATGGTTAGCTTACCAAGTTCTAGGAAAAGTAGAACAGCATTTTAAAGAAATTCTTGAAACAGGAAAATTAGCAGAAAAACAATTAGCTGATTTCCAAAATCAACAAGAAAAATAATTCTAGTCAAAAGATTAGAATAAGCCAACCCATCAAGGGAGCTTAACCATAGGAGACTATATGTCAGAAACAAATCCGTTACTGAACAAAAGTTCAGTACAAGGTGCTGCTAAACATATTGAAGGTTTATTAGACTCTAAAGGAGTAATTTCTAAATCTCAAAAAGAAGAAGCACCAGTTGAATCTAAAGAACCAGAAGCGAAAGCTGAAGATAATCAAAAGGTTCAACAACAACCTGAAGCTCAACCTGAACAGGAAGCTCCAGTGCAAGAAGAAGCATCCGAAGATTCAAATGCTCAAGAAGAACAAGAAACTGATCTACACCAAATTATTGTAAATGGTGAAAAGATTGAAGTTGACCTTGAAGAATTAAAAGCAGGTTATCAAAAAGATGCCGACTACAGACGAAAAACTGAAGAATTGGCTGTTGAAAGAAGACAGATGCAATTTGACAAAGATCGTCTGTCAAAAGAGTACACAACTAAGATTGACGATCTTAATAATCTTACTGCTACTCTTAATGCTGAATTAAACAACGAACTTAATTCAAAAGAGTTGGATAAACTTTATGATGAAGACCCAACTGAAGCTGCTAAAATTGAAAGAAAACTTAGAAGAAGGAGAGAAGGCATACAGCAATCTCAACAGAAACTAAAAAGACATCAAGAACAGGAGTTTCAGAAAGTTGTAGTTGAAGAACAAAGAAAGGTTGCTATAAAGCATCCTGATTTTTCTGATCCAATAAAAGGAGCTACACTTAAAACAAACATGAGAAACTATCTTGTGCAAAGAGGTTTTTCAGATCAAGAAATCTCTGCTATTTACGATAGCAGACAGTTTGATGTGGTCTTAGATGGAATGAGATATTTTGAAAATGCAAAACCAGTAAAAACTAATTTTGCAAAAAAAATTGTCAAACCATCAAGAGTTGTTAAACCAGGTGTTAAAAGTACAAAAGAAGAAAAAGATAATAAATCAAGGTTGTCTCAATTAAGAACCTTGAAGAAGTCAGGCAATACAAAAGATGCTGTTGATCTTCTAAAAGGTTATTTATAAACAACTAACCTAAAAAGGAGACGAAAATGGCTGTATTTCAAACATACCAAACAGTCGGCATAAGAGAGGATCTAGCGGATATTATTTATTCAATAGCTCCGACAGAAACTCCATTTATGTCTGGTGTTGCTAAAACAAGAGCAACAAATACATCTCACCAATGGCAAACAGATTCATTGGCTGATGTAGCTGCAAATGCTGCGGTAGAAGGTGCAACAATCTCTTACCCAACATTATCAGCAACAACTAAACTAACTAACCACACTCAGATTTCTACAAAAGCTGTGCAAGTATCTGCAACAAATGATGCTGTAACATCTGCTGGAAGAAATAATGAGTTAGCTTACCAAGTAGCAAAATCTGCGAAAGAATTAAAAAGAGATATGGAAACTGCTCTTTTATCTAACGTAGCTGGTACTGCTGGAAATGCCACAACTGCAAGAAAATTAGGCGGAGTTCAAACATGGATTTCAACTAACGTAGATGCAGGTGCTGGTGGTTCTGGTTCTGGTGGCGGTTCTGCAAGAACAGATGGAACTCAAAGAGCTTTCACAGAAGACCAATTAAAAGGTGTTCTAAGAAGTTGCTTTGATGAAGGTGGAAATCCAAACATGATTATGGTTGGAGCTTTCAACAAACAAAAACTATCTGGCTTTACAGGCGGTTCAACAAGATTTGACCAAGCAGAAGACAGAAGATTAGTTACATCTATTGATGTCTATGAAAGTGACTTTGGAACATTACAAGTTGCTCCTAATAGATTCATTAGAGGTGCTAACTCAACTGCTGCTAAAAAAGGTCAAGATGCTCTAATCTTAGAGATGGACTACTTTGCAGTGGCTTTCTTAAGAGATTTCAGTTTACAGAATCCTGCACAGACTGCTGATGCAGACCAAAGATTCATGGTAGCTGAGTACACTCTTGAGTCAAGAAACGAAAAAGCTAGTGGTGCTGTTTACGATTTAACAACATCATAATCTTAATTGTGATAGGGGGTGTAACCTTTAAAAACTACATCCCCATCACTTAACCAATGTTGAAGTCTTAGTAAGGTTATAGGCGGAACAACAAACGGAGAAAAAAAATGAGAACACTAAACGATTATTTTTTATATGGAGTAATTGATGACATATCTACTGCTTCTACAGTAAGAATACCTGTGCCTGATGCTGGTAAGGTTATTAAAATATCTACTGTATTAGGTGGAACAATCGCAACTGCAAACGCAACTGTGACTGCAAAAGTTGGTACTACTAATATGACTGGTGGTGCAATTACTGTAGCTCACTCTGGGTCTGCTGCTGGTGATATAGATACAGCAGAACCAACTGCTGCAAATAATGTTGTTGAAGGCGATTTTATTGCTTTAGCAACTGATGGTGCATCTACAAATACACATACTTTACACTTTACAATAGTTGTAAGAAGATAGTAATAATACTAGGGGGTTCATGCCTAGCGGAAGTTCCCCCTTTAAAATAATAGGAGAAAAATATGAGTTTTAATTACGCATTAAGACCTGGAACTACACAAAAAGTATCACCATCTGGTTCATCTGCTGCAACTGCAAACAAGTTTGGTACACAAACTGAATATGTAAGAGTAGCTTCTGATGCAGATTTACATATTGTTTTTGCTGTATCACCAACTGCAACAGCGAATGATATATTTTTACCAGCAGATCAACCTGAGATATTCAAGGTTTCACCTGGTGAAAAAATGGCTGCTCTTGGTAGTGGTAATGTTTCAGTTACTGAAATGAGTGCTTAGTGGCTAAGAAAAGACCGCTTTTTGGTGTTTCAAATTATGTAAAAAGAACTAGGAAAAAAAGACCTGGTAGGCATAAAAAAAAATATAGCAAAAGAATACCAAGAAGAAAAAAATATAGAGGACAAGGCAGATGAAAGATATTGTTAAAGATGGTTTGCAACAAACCACTTATTCTAAAGATGATATGGAGAAAAAAATTGTCATCAAAGAACAAGTCAATATAAACCCACACCTTCAACATAATAAAGCTCTATATAATCATAATGATGGTTATTCAAAATCAAGAGAACTTAAAAGAGTAGCATCTATACCTACTATTGCATTATCTGTATGGGCAAATGAATACAATGGTGATAGTAATTGGTTTGGACTACCAAAAGAAGTTCAAAAAAAAATATTAAAAGAAAAACTTAATAGTAGTGAGTTTAGATATTTTAGAACAGCAGAAGGAAAAATATAATGGCATTAAACAGTTATTCAGCTTTAAAAACATCAGTAGCAAATTGGTTGAATAGATCAGACCTTACCACAGAAATAGAAGACTTTGTTGTTCTTGCAGAAAAAGATTTTAATTCAAAATTAAGAATAAGAAAGATGATAGCACAATCATCAGTAACTATTAATGCTGAAACAGTTGCTTTACCTACAGGATTTTTACAAATAAGAGATTTTTTTATTACACAAGGTGGAACTAAACATTCTTTAACATATATTACTCCAACACAAATGGATCAAATAAAAGGTTCATCAACAANTGCTATGCCTGAAGTTTATACTATACTTGGAGATAATTTTAGATTTGCACCTATTCCTTCTTCAAGTTTTTCAGGAACATTAAATTTTTATAAAGAGTTTGATCCTTTATCAGATTCAAATACATCTAATTTTATTTTAACAAGTCATCCTGCAATATATCTTTATGGTTCACTATATCATGCTGCTAACTTTTTGGGTGGTGTAGAACCAAGACTTATTCAACAATGGCAACAGATGTATGCTACAGCTCTTGAAAGATTAGAAAGAAATGATAGAGAAGATCAGTTTAGTGGTTCTCCACTACAAATCAGAACAGATGTAACAGTGGAAGCACCTTTCTCAGATCACACAAAAGTAACAAACAATAATACTTAGGACTTTAAATGCAAATACCTTTTGGCGAATGGCTACCAGATCAACCTGAATATTTAAATCCAGGAGCAATAACAGCCAACAATGTTTATTATGCACAAAATTCTTATAAAAGATTTCCTTCATTAGTTACTTATTCAAGTAATACTACATCAGCAAATTCAAGAGGAGCTGGTTCATTTAGAGATGGATCAAATACTGTATTCAATTTTGTTGCTACAAATACAGATATTTTTCAATTAGATTCAGGAACTTTCACATCAAGAAAATCATCACTTACTGGTGGTAATGATGACTATTTTACATTTACTCAATTTGGTAATCATGTGATTGCAAGTAATGGTGTAGATGCACCTCAATATTATTTAATGGGAACATCAACAAATTTTGCTAATCTTTCATCTATAGGTTCGTCTGGAACAGTTCCTGTTTTTAAAGTATCAGGTGTTATAAGAGATTTCTTAGTTACAGGTAATCAATCAAACGCATCTAATAGAATACAATGGTCAGGTATTAATGATATTACAACTTGGCAACCTGGAACAAAACAATCAGATATACAAGACTTACCAGGTTCAGGAGGTCAAATAGTTCACATTACATCTGGTGAGGTTGGTTATGTGTTTAGACAAAATCAAATCATTCGTATGGATTATGTAGGTGGTGCAACAGTATTTAGACTTTCAGTAATATCACCAAACAGAGGTGCTGTTTATGGTAGAACAGTTTGTCAAGATAATAGGAGAGTATTCTTTTATGCTGATGATGGTTTCTTTGAAATTAATGGTGATAATGTAGTTGCAATAGGTGCTGAGAAAGTTAACAGATTTTTTGATGTAGATTTAAACAAAGCATTTTCTGATAGGATTTGTGCAGCAGTTGATCCATTTAATCAACTTGCTATGTGGTTATACCCATCCGCACAAGATACAGCAAATACAACTGGTATTTGTGATAAAATTATTATTTATAATTATGCGACTCAAAAATGGTCAACGGCTGATGCTAGTGCTAGTACAATATTTTCACAGTTTGTGGGTGCGTACACAGTAGAAACAATGGACTTATTATCTGAAAATTTAGAACAAATAAATATTGCTTTAGACACTGCTTTTTGGAATGGTGGTCAAAAATTATTAGGTGCAATAGATAATAATTTTAAAGCATCTATTTTCTCTGGAACACAAAATCAAGGAACAATAGAAACTAGACAATTAGAGTTGTTTACAGGACACAGAAGCAGTATAACCAATGTTAGACCTATTGTTGATGCTTCTGCAACTGTAACAGTAAAAACTAAAGAAAGATTAGCTGATACAGAAACGGAATCCTCAGTATCAACCATGAATGATAGTGGGGATAATCCTGTAAGAGAATCAGGTAGATATTTTAAAATAAAGGTAGTAACCCCTAGTGGTGTGGCTTGGACTCATGCTCAGGGAGTAGATATTATTGCTACAAAAATTGGTTTAAGATGACGGATAAAACTGATATAGATAATGTTAGATACAGTTTTGAAACTCAAGAGTTTTTTCAAAGACAAATTGAAGAAGCTATCAATACATTAATTAATGAAAAGAATACTGAAAACAATAAGGCATATTCTTGGTTTTTAGGAGATTAGATGACAAGTAACATAAAAGATTATTCAACAACCCAATCATCAAATACAACACTTAATACAATAAATGTTGGTGAGGGAATGTTACCATCAAATCTTAACAATGCCATTAGAGCATTGATGAAGAATACTAGAGATTGGTTTAATGATGCACAATGGATTGAGTATGGTGATGGAGACGGAACTTATACAGCAGCTTATGCAAGTGGAACTTCTTTTACAATAAATGGTTCAGATGTTACTTCAATCTATCATGCAGGAAGAAGAATAAAATTAATTGCATCAACACCTGGCACAATCTTTGGTACAATATCAAGTTCATCTTTTTCTTCAAACACAACTGTAAATGTAACTTGGGATAGTGGTTCATTATCTAATGAAGCTATTACAAATGTTTACATAGGTGCTTTATCAAAAACAAATAGCTCAATACCAACAGATGTTTTAGGTGCAGAAAATTTACAAAGCAATTCTGTTACTACAGCTAAAATAGCAGATGATGCAATTACTAATGCAAAGATTGCGGACAACGCAGTACAAGCAGCACAAATAAATGCTAGTGCTGTAACTGAAGCTAAAATAAATGCTTCTGCTGTAACAACAACTAAAATTGCTGACACAGCAATAACTACTGCCAAAATTACAGACGCAAATGTAACAGAGGCTAAACTTGCAAGTAATGCAGTAAGCACAGCTAAGATAGCTGATGATGCAGTAACGATTGGTAAGATTGCAGATGCAGCCATTGTAATTAATTCAGAACAATCTACACACACACCAGATGATAATACTTTTTACACAACATCAGCAGCTAACAGTAGATTTATAAATGCTGACACATCTGAACTTATTAACTCAGGTCAGTCATGGTCTTCTTCAGATAGTTTTATTGCAACCACAGCAGCAATAGATGCAAGAGTTATAGACCTAGTAGATGATGTTGGTGGTTTTGTTCCAATAGCAAATGAAACAAGTTTTCCAAACACTAACCCTGATGTTAATGATGGTGTTGGCACAATCGTAAGTGTTAAAGCACTTGCAAGTAGTCATACAGCTAGTGGCTCAGGTGTCATAACAATATCAAACGGAACTGTAGGTGGTTCAACTGTAACTTTAAATGGACTAGGTGCAAGTGAAACTTTAGCGGCTGGGTTTGGTATTTTAGTAGAATCAACAACAACACAACACACATATAGTTTTCACAGATTAGTTCCTAAAGCGACAGAAGTTACAACAGTAGCATCTAAATCAACTGAGATAGGAAGACTTGGTACAGCAGACGCAGTATCAGACATGAATACATTAGGAACTACACAAACAGTTTCTGATATGAATACACTTGCAGCAATAAGTGGATTAGATACTCTAGCATCTAATTCAGCTAATGTTACAACAGTGGCTAATAATATATCAGGTGTAAATAGCTTTGCTGAAAGATACAGAGTAGCTTCATCTGCTCCTTCAACAAGTTTAGATGTTGGTGATTTATATTTTGATACAACAGCTAATGAATTAAAAGTTTACAAATCATCAGGATGGGCAGCAGCAGGTTCAACTGTTAATGGAACATCAGCAAGATTTAAATATACAGCTTCAGCTAGTCAAACAACTTTTACTGGTACAGATGATAACGGAAATACACTTGCTTATGATGCAGGGTTTATAGATGTATATTTAAATGGTGTAAAATTGGTCAATGGTACTGACGTAACTGTAACCTCAGGTACATCAGTAGTTCTAGCATCAGGTGCAACCGCAAATGACATTATAGACATTGTTGGCTTTGGAACATTTAATGTTGCATCAATCGCAGCATCATCAATAACATCAGGCACAATGGCAGACGCAAGATTACCTACAACAATGGCAGGTAAAACATTAACAGGTGCAACTGTTACAACTGTTTATAATGGTTTGATTGCTGGTGGTGATGGAGGTTCTAATGATGGTCAGATACAATTAAACTGTTCACAAAATTCACATGGTGTAAAAATTAAAGCACCTCCACATAGTGCAGGTCAATCTTACACTTTAACTTTACCACAAAGTATTACTAATGATTATTTTTTAAAAACAGATGGTTCAGGTAATTTATCTTTTGCAGAAGTACCTCAACCCACTACACCAACTGTAGCAGATGTTTCTCAAACGATTGCACCAGCTACAGCGACAACAATAAATATTACAGGAACAAATTTTTCAGGCATACCAAGAGTAGAGTTTATAAAAACAGATGGAGCAGTTACAACAGCGAACACAGTTAGCTTAACGAATGCTACAACATTATCTGTAAACGTAACTTTAGCATCAGGTAACTATTATGTTAGAGTGGAGTTAGAAAATGGTAGAGCAGCAAGAAGTACTAATGCAATACTTACAGCTTCAACTGCACCAAGTTTCTCTACAGGAGCTGGTTCTATTGGAACAGTAGGAGCTGGAGAATCAGTATCGTTATCAGTTTCTGCGACATCAGATTCATCTGTAACAATAACAGAAACAACATCAGTATTAACATCTAATGCTAACACTCCAGCAGCAACTATGAACTTGAGCTTGGCATCAAATGGTAATATAACAGGAACAGCACCAAGTCCTACAAATTCTCAAACATATAACTTTACTTTGAGAGCTACGGATGCGGAAAACCAAACAGTAGATAGAGCATTTTCTATAACTGTATCAGTGGGTGCAACAGGAGGAGCTCAATTTAACGGCTAGGAAAATATTATGGCAGCAATGTATAGAACACAGGGAACGGCAACAGATAGAAAAAAATTTACAGTTTCTATGTGGGTGAAAATAGCAAAAACAGGAAGTGAAAAGACTTCTTATCAATTTATGGATTTTTGGGGTGATGGAAGTAATAGAATATCTTTGTATCATAATAATACTGACCAATTACAAATATATCATGAAAAAGATAATAGTGGTGTAAATGAAGTAGCTTGGAAAAGTGATGCAATAATAAGAGATAAAACAGCTTGGTATCATTTTGTTTGGAGAGCTGATAGTACACAATCAACTGCAGCAGATAGGTTTAGAGTATATATAAATGGTGAACTTATTACACTTAATAACACAACTTATCCAAGTCAAAACTTTGAGTTTGCACAAGGCACTTCAAGTTATGTTCAATACATAGGTAGATATGGTGGTAACACTAATAATAATTTTGAAGGAGTGATGAGTCACGTAAATTTTTGTGATGGTTATTCTTATGGACCTGATAGTTTTGGCTCAACAGATGCAACTACTGGTGAGTGGAAAATTAATACATCGCCATCAGTGACATACGGAAACAATGGTTTCTTTTTAAAAATGGAAGATTCAAGTAATTTAGATTTAGATAGTAGTCCCAATGCTCATACATTTACAACAGGTGGTGGAACAGTAACTGCAACACAAGATTGTCCTAGTAATAATTTTGCTACTTTAAATCCTTTATTACCATCAAATCCATCTTTAACAAATGGTAACTTATCTCTATTAAGTGGTTCAGCTAGTTGGTTAGGAACAGCATCAACTTTAGGTTTTTCATCAGGTAAATTTTATTACGAAGTTAAAATTACAGATGTAGTAAATTATACTCAATTAGGTGTAGTTGATGAAAGTGATGTTAATGGTTTAGCAAGTACATATGTTGGAAATAAAGCAAAAGGTTGGGGTTATAATGCAGGAACTGGTGAGTATTATAACAATGGAACAGGAACATCTTATGGTGCAAGTTACGGAAACAATGATGTAATTGGTATCGCTATAGATGCTGATAATAACAAATTGTATTTTGCTAAAAATGGTACTTGGCAAAATTCAGGTGACCCAACATCAGGTGCGACAGGTACAGGAGCAATTTCAATTTCTCATGCAACTGGTTACGACACTTGGTTTCCTGCTGTTTCTTGTAATTACATAAGAGCAAATTGTAACTTCGGCAATGGATTTTTTGGAAGTACAGCAATAACTTCAGAAGGAACTAACGCATCAGGTATCGGTAAATTTGAGTATGATGTACCAACTGGTTACACAGCTCTATCAACTAAAGGATTAAACGAATAATGGCTTATACAACTATAAATAAATCTTCAGATTATTTTAATACTAAACTTTATACAGGTACAGGTTCTTCTAATGCAATTACAGGTGTTGGCTTTCAACCTGATTTGGTTTGGTTAAAGCCAAGAAATTATGCTGACCATCATAGATTGATGGACGCAGTAAGAGGTCAATATACAATTTATTCTAATAGAAATGTAGGTCAAGATGCCAATTCAAGTCATTTTACATCTTTTGATAGTGATGGATTTACATTAGCTGGAAGTGATGGTGGTTGGAATAGTTCATCTTATAATTATGTTTCTTGGAATTGGAGAGCTGGTGGTGGTCAAGGTTCTTCTAACACAGATGGAACAATTAATACAACATACACTTCAGTAAATACTACATCAGGATTTTCAATTTGCCAATGGGAAGGTACAGGTGCTAACGCAACGATTGGTCATGGACTAGGTGTTGTTCCTAAAATGTATATAGTTAAAAATATAGATGCTACAAATGATTGGAATGTTTATCATCATAGTATTGGTAATACTCATAGATTATTTTTAAATACCACAGCAGCAGCAGAAGATAATGCTAGTGCTTGGAATGATACATCACCAACATCTTCTGTTTTTTCAGTAGGCACAAACACTAATGTTAATCAAAGTGGTTCTACAATGATTGCTTATGTATTTGCAGAAAAAACTGGTTTCAGTAAGTTCGGAAAATATACTGGCAACGGAAATGATGATGGCACATTTGTTTACACAGGATTTAAACCAGCATTTGTTTTAATTAAAAATACTACTACATCAGGCGAATGGTGGGTAACTAATGATAGCAGAAGAAATCCAAGTAACATTGTAGATAAAGATTTGTTTCCTAACGTCAATAATGCGGAGGCAGTGCATTCAAGACAAGATTTTTTATCTAATGGTTTTAAATTTAGATCAACCGCAAATAATTCAAACAAAAACGGAGACGAATATGTCTATATGGCATTTGCAGCAGCACCATTAGTAGGAAGTAACAACGTACCATGTACAGCAAGGTAATTAAATTATGACAAAAGCAAGAGATTTAGCAAACTTTGTATCAGGAACAAATAGTTCTATAGGCACATCACAGATTGATGATGATGCAGTAACTAATGCTAAGATAGCAAACGAATCAATTACGATAAATGGTTCTGCTGTTAATCTTGGTGGTTCTGTTACAGTTGGTGAAACAAAACCTACAATCTCTAGCATAAGTCCAACAGTTATTGAAAATACACAAACATCTGTTACAATAGCAGGAACAAACTTTGTATCTGTTCCAACTGTAGAAGCAATAGGTTCAACAGGTGCTATCGTTAGAGCTGATGAAGTTTCTTTTACATCTTCAACATCTATTGTAGCAAAATTTACTTTACCTATTGATGGAACATATTTTGTAAGAGTTGAGAATAATGATGGAAATGCTGTAAGATCATCTTCTGCATTATTAACTGTTTCAGATGCTCCAGCTTGGACTACTTCTGCTGGATCACTTGGAAGTAACGCAGCAGGTAGTTCAGTTTCATATACTGTAGCTGCAACTAATGCTACTAGCTTTGCAGTACAATCAGGATCATTACCTGGAGGTGTATCTTTAAATACTTCTACAGGTGCGATTACAGGAACTGAAAGTGGAGCTACATCAGAAACAACTTACAGCTTTACAATCAGAGCTACTGATGCTCAAGGTCAAACGGCTGACAGAGCTTTCAGTATAACAATAACAGTAGGAATTAATAACTCAGGACAGTTTAACTAATGGCTAACACATATTTAACAAGAACAGCAGGAACACCTACGAACGCAAAGAAATTTACTATTTCTTTTTGGTCTAAAAGAACAAAATTAAGTGCTGATCAACAAATACTTGGTTTTGAAACAGATAGTAATAACAAATTATTTTGTTGGTTTAATGGAAGTGATCAATTTGATTTTATAAATAAAAGCAGTAACTCAACTACAATGCGTTTAAAAACTACAAGAGTATTTANAGACCCAAGTGCTTGGTATCACATTGTACTTGCTGTTGACACAACAGACAGCACATCAACAGATAGATTAAAATTATATGTAAATGGTTCAAGACAGCTATCAGCTAATAATGGATACGCCTCTGAGACATATCCTTCTGCTGACGCTACTGCTAGTGTAGGTGGCACACATATCATTGGTGCTGACCATAATGGAGGAAGTCAACAATATTTTTATGATGGAATATTAACTCATGTACATTATACTGACGGATATGTTTATACTCCATCTACGTTTGGTGAAACAGATTCAACATCAGGAATATGGAAACCAAAAACTTCACCATCAGTAACTTATGGAACTAATGGTTACTTTTTAAAATTTGAAAATAGTGGTGCTATGGGTACAGACAGTTCAGGTAACACAAACACATTTACACCTGCTGGAACACTAACTCAAAATGTAGATACTCCNTCAAATAANTTTGCTACTTTAAATCCTTTTTATTATGAAACTAATTTATCAACATTAAGTTCAGGAAATTTAAAAGCATCATCATCAGGTGCCGCTTGGAAAAATATATATAGCAATATGGCAGTAGGTTCAGGTAAATGGTATTGCGAAATTAAAATAGACAGTTGGAATGGTAGTAATACTCTTGTTACAGGAGTTATTAGTGTGGATAGTGATAGATTGAGTAAAACTGCATCAGGAGATTTTTTTGCTAGTGCTACAACGGCTATTGCTTATAATGCTGCAAATGGAAATAAAGTTGTAGAAAATACAGAAACTTCTTATGGAAATTCTTATACATCAGGAGATATACTTGGTATTGCTATGGATTTAGATAACAATAAATTATATTTTTCAAAAAATGGAACTTTTCAAAATTCAGGAGTTCCAACAAGTGGCTCAACAGGAACAGGTGCTATATCTATGACAGCAAATACTGATTATGTCGTTGCTATTGCTCATTACAATACACAAGTTGCTTCTTTTAACTTTGGTCAAGGATTTTTTGGCACAACTGCTGTGGCTTCAGCTAATGCAGATGGTAATGGTTTTGGAGCATTTGAATATGCTGTACCTACAGGGTATTATTCGTTATGTACTAAAAATATAAAGGAGTTTGGATAATGGCTTATATATCATTTCAACCATCAGATCATTTTAATACTAAACTTTATACAGGTAATGGTTCAGCAGGAAACGCACAAACTGGTGTGGGTTTCCAACCTGATTTGGTATGGTACAAGGCAAGAAGTCAGGCTTATAATAGTGGATTATTTGATGTTATAAGAGGAGCTTCGAAACAATTATATTCAGACCAAAATTCTGTTGAAGCAACTTACTCAGGTGTTACATCATTTGATAGTGATGGCTTTACTTTAGGAACTGATGCTGGTGGAAACGGAAATGGTGTAAATTATGTAGCATGGAACTGGAAAGCAGGGAACTCACAAGGTTCATCAAACACAGATGGTTCTATAAACACAACTTACACTTCGGTAAATACTACTGCTGGTTTTTCAATATCTAAATACACAGGTAATGGAGTAGCTGATGCTACAGTTGGTCATGGTTTAGGTGCTAAAGTTGATTTTCTTTTAATCAAAGATTTGGGTAATGCATCAAATTGGATTGTAGGTCATAAAGATACATTTACTACAGGTGAAATTTATTTAAATCAATCAAACGCACTATCTGCTGCATTTGGACCATTTAATAAAACAGCACCAACTACAAGTGTATTTAATCTTGGCACTGATGTAATTTGTAATGGTTCAGGAAGAAACTATATAGCTTATGCGTTTGCAACAAAAAAAGGATTTAGCAAGTTTGGTTCATATACAGGGAATGGAAATGCTAATGGTCCATTTATTTATACAGGATTTAAACCAGCTTGGGTTATGGTAAAAAGATATGATTCAGGAACAGAGGATTGGAGAATATCCGATAATAAAAGATTTGATCAAAAAAATCCTATAGATAAAGTTCTATTTGCAAATTTAAATAATGTTGAATCAGATGCTGATGTTTATGATTTTGTATCTAATGGATTCAAATTAAGAACAACAGATGGTGGTATGAATGCAAGTGGTGGTACATATATCTATATGGCATTTGCAGAAGAACCTTTAGTATCATCAAATAACATACCAGCTACAGCAAGATAATGGCTAATGTTTATAAGAATGCAGGTTTTAATTTAAGCACAACAAATTTAACAACTGTATATACTTGTCCTACTGATAGAACAGCCATCATCAAAAGCATACAAATAAATAACGATCATAGCGGTGCGATACAAACTGAAATATCTGTTACAGATTCTTCAGCATCTGCTACTTTCAAAATCTATCATAAGGACATAGCTGCCGACACTACAGACAATGGTGTGCTATCTCCGCTTGTTTTAGAGAGTGGGGATATAATAAAAATACAGGTTGATACTGCTAATAAAATTGAAGGCATGATAAGCTATTTAGAGATATTTGATGAAAAAAGTGCTTAACAATGTTATTTTATTAGTGTATTTATGGAGTTAGTTAGAATACCTATCAAAGAACTTGATAAAGTATGGGGTCTAATAGAAAAAGATATTAGAAATGCCTTACACTATTCAAGTCAACTCACTGATTCAGAATTTGTTTTACAAACTGCAAAGGATGGTAAATTTCAAATTTGGGTTTTGTGGGATAAGTCCAAACCAAGACCAGTAGAAAAATATTTTGGTGTTGTGGTTACAGAACTTATAAAAAGAAAGTTAGGTAAAGTTTGTCATATCTATATTATGACTGGCAGACAAAGACATAAGTGGCAATACTTAGTCAAAGACATTGAACAGTTTGCAAAAGATGAAGGATGTCAAATGATGGAGTTGATTGCTAGACCAGGTTGGCAAAAAGTTTTAAACAATTATGGGTATCAAAGAACTCATGTTGTTTTAGAAAAAAAAATAAAACAAGAGGAGAAAAAATGAGTTTTGGCGGAGGATCATCAGGAGGTGGTCAAACAACTACACAATCAGTACAACCTTATGCAGCAGCACAACCAGCATTAAATCAAATTATTTCTGAAGCTGGTCAATTATATGCACAAGGTCCACAAGCAGCAGGTTATGTTGCTCCAAGTCAACAAACATTACAAGGTCTTGCTACACAAGAAACAATGGCAAACGCAGCCAATCAACAATTAGCTGCAACTCTTGGTGGACAATATTTAAATCCTTTTTTAGCTCCCTTAATACAAAAAACAGCATCAGATATTACAACAAATGTTCAATCACAATTTAGTGGTGCTGGAAGAACACCTACTTCACCAATGGCACAATCAACTGCATTAGGTCAAGTNGCACAAGCTGCTTTACCTTTAGCTTTTGGACAGTATGATACTGAACGACAAAGACAGTTAGCAATCGCATCAAGAACACCTGGACTAACTGCTGTAGGATCACAATTAGAAAATATACAAAGACAACAAAACATGGCTCCAGCTTTAAGTTTACAACAATATGCTGGTTTAGTTTCACCTATTGCTTCAGGATTTCCTGTAACATCAGGACAAGTTAATACAAGAGCAAACCCACTAACGACAGCAGCAGGGGGTGCTATATTAGGTTCTGCTATACCTGGTGTTGGTCCATTGTTAGGTGCGGCTGGTGGATTTATTGGAGGATTATTATAATGAAAAAAATACAAAAGATAATGTACGACCTTGATGTAAAAATTAAAAACAATCCAAGTAAAGCATTAATTTTTATGTTTATTTTATTTTGTATCGCAATAATTTTTTAGGAGAAATTTATGCAAAATGTAAATAAAGTTATAGGACTTTTAAATGAAAAAGCTCCTACTAATCACTTTTTAGCTTACATAAATCCAAAAGAAGCAAATGTACTAAAATCTATGGGGGGTTCAGGTATGCCTGGCCCATTTGGTATTCCAAGTTTTATAGATTTTGGAGATTATGATGCTGTGTCACAAGCGGCTGCTGGAGGTGAGTTTGGCGGAGGAAGTCCAGAAGAAACATTTGGAGGTGGTGATAATAATTTTAGTAATGGTGATGACATTGATTCTACTTACACAACAGGTACTGAGTTTAATGTTACACCAGTAAATGAACCATCTGTTGTAGATAATGTAGTAGATTTTTTTACAAGCGGTGGTGTAATAGGTAATATAGCCAGTAATATTTTTAGCAAACCTGAAAATCAATATGCAGGTATCACTGGAGAAGATGGTATTGGAGAAGGTGATTATGTTTCTACACTTGATGATTTTGCAGAGTCAAGAGGTTTAGGTTCTGATTATTCTGCTTTAGATTTAGAACAACAACAATTTATAGATCAAGAAGCTTTTAATGCTGGTTATAGATCACCTGCATTTCAATCTCTTTATGATACTGGTGATTTGGATAATTTACAAAATCTTTCACAGCCAGAATCAGATGCTATAAATCAGTTAGTTATTCAAGCACCTTTTGCTTATGGTAATCAAACACCTATAGAATCTCAAGTTACTAAATATTTTGAAAACTTAGGTAATCAACAAGGTCTTTCAACTAAGCTTGAAAACGATTATAATACTGCAAAAACAAATGTGCAAAACACTTTAAATATTACACCTTTGGAAAACCAATTTGGTTACTCAGCAACACCTTTTGGTAATACAACAACTGCTAATTTATATGCGAATGCTTTTAATGTTCCATATTTACAACAAAGAGGATTAATTTAATGATAGATGAAAGATTTAGAAGAATGTTGATGATGGACTATGCAACAAAACAAGGTCAAAACAATCAAGGTTTTTTTGGAAGCAATCTAACAGGTGGTTTATTATCTAATCTTAATCCATCATTAATTATTGGAGCAGATATAATTGGATCAGGTGTTCAAGGTAAAGACCCATTTAGTTCNCTTGTTCCAGCATTAACAAGAACAGCAAAAATTCAACAAGCTTTAACACCTAAAAGAGGTCAATCAATTAAATTTAATCCACAAACAGGTGAATTTGAAATAACATCTGGTGGAACAGCAACAGGAGCATCAGCACAAAAAAATTTAAATAAAGCTAGAAGTATCAAATCAAGTTATGATCTTTTATATAAAACAATACCAGAATTACAAACTGCTGTAGCTAATTCAAAAACTGGTGCAGTAGGAAGTGGTGTACAACTCATTAACAGTATTGGAGATCAAATTGCACAACTTAGTGAAATTAATGTTCCAAATAAATTTAAAAGTGATGCTGCTGCTGATATACAAGCTTATATAGATAAAAGTGGTTTTGCTGGAGAAGCACAAGATGTAGCAAGAATTAAATCTTCTATGACAAACTTAGCTTATGTTTTAGCTTCTATTGCTGAACCAGGAAATCCAAAATATTCAGAAGGTGATATTTTAAGACAGTTTGAAAGAATTGGTTTTAACAGTGGTTCAAGAGATCAAATTATTGCTAAATTAGATCAAGTATTAAAGGATGAATATAACAGAGCTTCATCATCATATAGTGCTTTACTTCCTCAAGGTAATTTTGGTTATACATTGGTAGATGGTAAAGTAACACTTGCAGCTCCAGGATCAACAAATATTGGAACAACACAAACAACAAAAAAAAAGAAAAAAGATAAAAAAAATGATCCTCTTGGAATTAGATAATGAATATAAATGAATTTAGAAAAAAATATCCTGAATATAATGATATACCTGATCTTGAACTAGCTGATACATTTTATGAAAAATATTATTCAGACCTAGACAAAGATAATTTTTACAAAAGTTTTTTTCCCAGCATAGCAGACGCAAGAATAGAACAAGCTGAGTCATCAATAATACCTGAATCAGGTGGTATTGTATCTCCTGATGATGAGTTACTTAATCAAAACATAAGACAAAATATAAATTTTACACCTAAAATAAAAGATATAGCAAAATTAGCTGATGTGGGTGTGAAACAAGGTGCAGGTGGTGAAGCAAGACTTGCAGCATCTTTTGGTTATGATGAAAAAAATCAAGCTTTAGCTATTAAAGATGTTTTAAGTAAAATTTACAATCAAGATATTGATGTTAGAAAAGGTGCAAGGACTGGTGAATTAGAATATTTTAATCCCAAAACAGAAAAATATGAATTAGTAAATAAACCTGGTGTTGATCTTGGCGATTTTACAGGATTAGCTGGAGATGCAATGGTTATCATACCAGATATTGCAGCTACTGTTGCAGGTACTATTTATTCTGGAGGTAATTTACCAGCAGGTATTACAGCAGGTGCTTTAACGGCAGGTATTGCAGAATATTCAAGATATAAATTAGGACAAAAAATTTATGGTATTAACAAAGATGTAAGTAACGATCAATTATTAGATGCAGCTTTAAGAGCAGCAGGTATTTCTGCTGGTTCTGCTGTGCTTGGTGTAGGTGCTGTAAAAGCAATTAAAGGTGTAAACAATTTAATTAAAGGTAGGTTTGTAAAAGGAAATGAGGTTGCAGATGCTAGAATTGAGCAAGAAGTTTTAAAAGCTGATGAAGTGGCAGAAAGTATAAATAAAACATTAGATTCAGCAAAGATAGGTTCAAATTTAAAATTTACATTAGGACAAGCAGGTAATGATGCTGATTTATTAGCTGCACAAGCTGCGTTTGAAAATCAAAATAAATTAGGTTTTATGGGTGAGTTTAAAGAGTTTAATTTAAATCAAGCAAAAGCTTTAAATGATTATTTTGGTTTTTTAAAATCTGGATTTGGTTCTTCTACAAGCAAACCTATAAATGCTTTTGAGGGAGGAACTTTAATACAAGGTGTAATTAAAAAGAATAATGAACCTATAATTAAAGCACTAAACAAACAACAAGCTGAAGCAGATGAAGTGTTGTCAAAATCAATTTTAAGACTACCTGACGGATCATTTAAAGAAACAGGAGTTGAAATAAGATCAAAAATAGCTCAAGTTGCTGAAGCATATAATGCAAAAGTTGCAGCAGCAGCGAAATCCTTAGATGATGCGGCTGGAGTACAAACTATAAATTCTGATATTATATCAAAAGCTATAAACAACTTATCTCAAAAGCAAAAAAACAACTTAGTAAAATCAGGTGATATAAAAAAATATTTTAAAGATGAAAAATTATTTGACGATATTATAGCTGGTACTGCAAAGATTCCTATAACAACTGTAAGAAACACACTAAGCACATTAAGTGAAGACATTAGAAAAGGAGCTGTAGGTTCAGTCACAGGAGAAACTCCTGCAATAGGTAATTTGAAATTTTTTAAAAGAGAACTCACAAAACAATTAAATAATGATGCACCAAAAGCTTACATTGATGAGTTTAATAATTTTAATGCTTTAGTAAGAGATAATAAAAAATTACTTAACAATGAACTATTATCAAGAATTAATCTTGATAGAGCTGGTAAATTAAGATTTGATGATGAAGATATTTTTGCTATGTCTTTTAAAACAGGTAATAAATCAAAAGCTTATGCGGAAGCAATACATAATGTTATTAAAGATAGTCCAGATGCTATGAAAGCTTATAAGGATTCTATCTTTCAAAAATANAAAGATGATGTAATTACTAANNATAAAGTTAATNTTATACGACACAATAATTTTTTNAAAAAATTTAAATCTCCNTTAGAAACATTTTTTAGTAAAAATGAATTAGATNAAATNANAAAAATAGGTGGTTTTCAAACANCATTNGAAAACGCAACNAAAAAAAGAGATGCAGTTTTAAAAGATTTAGAAAAAAGTTTTGCTGGNAAATTAGAANNAACAACTCCTGGTGANNTNATTAATAAAATTTACAAACCTAACAATATTGGNGAAATAAGAGAACTTAAAAAAATATTAAAAAANGACCCAGAAATTTATCAAGCATTTCAAAGATTAGTATTAACTGACTTAAATGAAGCAGTAGTTAAAACTTCTGATGATTTAGGTATAAAGGTTGTTGATGCTAAAAGATTTGATACATATTTAAATGGAGCAGGTAATGAAAGAGGATATAGAGTTGCTCTTGAAGAAGTGTTTAATAAAGAATTTGTAAACAATTTAGACACACTAAATAGAGCTTTAAAAATTTCATCTAGGAGAGCTACTGCTAGAGGTGAAGGTATTGTAGGAAGTGCATTAACAGATATTATTAGAGCAAGATTAGGTCAATTTACAGTAGCTGGTAGATTATTTACTGCTGCAAGAAGAATATATAAAAGAACAGCAGAAAGAATAATTAAAAATGCTATTCTTGACCCACAATCTTTAAGAGATTTAATTAAATTAAGAAAATTAAAACCAGGAACAAAAGAAGCAACAGCTATATTATCTAAATTAGGTGGTGATATTTTTGCTGATCCAGCAAGTGATCCTGACAATGTAAAACCATTTACATTTTTAAAACAAATTATAAGTGGTGAATAAGATGAAATCACAATCACAAAAAAATTCAGAAGAAATAATAAAAATTCAAGGTGAGTTAAAAGTTATCCATGAAAAAATAACTAATATTAGAGACAATCANCTTGCACATCTTGAGTCAAAAATAAGTACAATTTATAAACTTCTATGGGTAGCTGTAACAATAAGTCTAAGTGGTCTAATAAACTTAGTCGTAAATCTTCTGTCTTAAAAGGCAAACAATCATCTATCAAAGGAACTGTTGGTGAATATGATACTATCGCCAAGCTTACNAAAGCTGGTTATTATGTAGCAAAAAGNTGCGACCCTNCTTGTCCTTTTGATATTGTGATTGTAGATAAAAATGGTAAAATACAGCTTTTAGATATAAAGACTATTACATATCGTAAAAGAGCTAAAGGTAAGATATTAAAGAATAAACCTAAAGGTTCTTATAAAATACATAGAACAGCAACTAAGGAGCAAAAAAGATTAGGTATAAGACTTTTAATGATTAACTATGAAGATTAACGATAATACAAATATAAGTTTACCTATAAGAAATTTAGTTGCAATTATAGGTGCAGTAGCTCTTGGTGTTTGGGCTTACTTTGGTGTTGAGGAAAGATTAAATAAATTAGAAACAGCAGACCACTCTCTTTGCCGCAGACCTGCTTAAAAAGGCGGAGCAAGAACCAAAAAATTTAGAAATGTATATGCTTATTGAACACCTTGCTGGTCAGATAGAAAGTATAGAAAAAGAAATAAACGCATCAAGATATAATAAAGTAAACATAGATCATTTAAAAGAACAGATAGATATGTTGCAAAAAAAATTGAACGGACATTAATATGGTAGCAGAAATTATAGCACTTCTAATGATAGTTGATCACGAAATTAAAGAACACAGAATACAAGATAATATGAGTGCTTGTTTAAAACATAAGAGGGAAGCTATGCGTACTGTAAAAGATAATATAGAGTATCGTTGTATTGTTTCTGAAGCAGAACTTGAAGAAAATATTGATGGTTCTAAAAGCATTAAAAAACTTATAATGAAATAATGTATTCTTTAATTTGGTTTCGAGATGATCGTTGGCAGATATTCACAAACGAGATATGGGAGACAGAGAAAGAAGCCATAGAATATGCTAAACGAGGGAACTTTAAAAAGAAAGATAAATGGAAAGTTGTTTTATAC
>FUFK010040370.1_pt1 | contig 56551 bp, 76 predicted proteins | sample 1021851 | NCBI WGS metagenome assembly FUFK01 (sample SAMEA51879418, study PRJEB19060) | metagenome
GATGGTGGTGTTCTGGTAGATTTCTCTCAGGAAATAGAAATGAGTCCTGATGAAGATATTGCTGAGTGGTATGGTAATTTGGCTGAAGATATTGAAGAAGAAGTACTTCAGGAAATTGGTGCAGATGTTGTAGATAATTTTATTGCAGATAAAGATTCCCGTGCAGATTGGGAGTCTATGTTTGAGCGTGGCTTTGATCTGCTTGGTTTGAAAGTTGAAGATGGTACTGAACCGTTTCAGGGGGCATGTACGGCAGTACATCCCCTTTTAATAGAATCTGCTGTTAAGTTTCAGGCCAAAGCTTCCTCAGAACTATTTCCGCCTAATGGTCCGGTAAAAGCAAATATTCTTGGCAACAGTACGCCAGATAAAGAGATGCAAGCTAATCGTGTTCAGAACTTTATGAACTATCAGCTTACAGAACAGATGCCGGAATACTTTGATGAATTTGAAAAGATGTTGTTTCATCTACCTTTGATTGGTTCAGCATTTAAAAAAGTTTATTATAGTTCTGTTCTTAAACGTCCGGTATCAGAGTTTATACCGATTGATCAGTTCTATGTGTCTTACTTTGCTTCAGATCTTAGAAGTGCAGAAAGAAGCACACATATTATTTATAAGAGTGCTGTTGAGTATCAAAGAGATATTGCAGCAGGAGCTTACAGAGATTTGAATATTGGTATGCCTTCTCAGTTTAATGTTTCTTCATTTACTGAAAAGATGGACAATATTCTTGGATTGTCTCCCAGCTATGAGAACGATCCACAATATGTTCTATTAGAACAACACTGTTATCTTAACTTAGAACATGATGACGAATCACTTCCCTATATTGTTACTGTTGAAGAAAAGACGCAACAGGTACTAAGTATTCGTAGAAACTATAAACAGGACGACCCAACGAAAGAAAAGCAAAATCATTTTGTTCATTATAAGTTCGTTCCCGGTTTTGGATTCTACGGATTAGGTCTTATACACTTCCTTGGTAATTTGACTATGACTGCTACTGCCGCAATGAGATCCCTAGTAGACGCAGGGCAATTTGCAAATTTACCGGGAGGTTTTAAGGCTAAGGGAGTTAGGATGGTAAATGAAAACGATCCTATATCTCCCGGCGAGTTCAAGGAGGTTGAGGCTATTGGAGTAGATTTATCAAAGGCTATTGTTCCCCTTCCCTATAAAGAGCCTTCCTCTACTCTATTCCAAATGCTGAACTTCGTAGCTACTGCTGGTCAGAAGTTTGCGGACAGCACGGAGCAAGTTATCTCCGATGCTGCCTCCTATGGACCCGTTGGAACCACTATGGCCTTGCTAGAAGCAAGCAGTAAGTTCTTTTCTTCTATACATAAACGACTACANAAATCTCAAAAAGATGAGTTTCGTATTCTTGCACGGATTGACTATGATTATCTTCCTTCAGAATATCCATATGATGTACCGTTTGAAAGTCGTAATATATTTAAACAGGACTTTGATGGACGGGTAGATATTATTCCAGTATCTGATCCTAANATTCCCAGNAATGCTCATCGTATGATGTTGGCAAACATGGCTCTNCAAATGGCGCAGCAGTCGCCTCCNGGTATGTTTAATNTGGAAGCATTGAATAGAACTATTCTTAATGCNGCNAANATGCCAAACATGGAAGAAATTCTACCGCCTAAACTACAACCGCAGCAGCTTGATCCTGTATCTGATATNATGGCTGCAACAAAAGGTATTCCAATTGCAGCNTTTCCCGGTCANAACCATGATGCACATATACAGGTAAANATGGCNTACATGCAAGATCCNATGAATGGTGCTAATCCAATTATGCAAAGACTAAAACCTATNCTGGAAGCTAACATACAAGAACACTCTGTAATGAAATATCANGAACAGATAAATGGTATGACCAGAACTGGTATGGAACANGCTGGTCCTGAAGCAGCCCAGAANCCAACTGCAATGGAAATGGTTATGGCACAGGCTGCACAACAGGTTCTTAATGCTAATCAGGCAATGGGACAAGCTCAGTCTCCTGAACAACAGCTTGTTTCTCTTGAACAGACTAAAGTTGAGCTTGAAAAAGAAAAACTAAAAGTTAATGCGGCTGTACAGAATGCTGAGTTTAATCTTAAAGTTAAAGAGCTTGATATAAAAGAAAATGCACAGCTACTTGACATTAATAAAAATAATAGTAATATGGTGTTTAAACGTGAAAAAGCTGAAGCTGATCGTATAAGTAAAGAAACTATGAAGTCCTTGGATCTACTTGCTAAGATAACTATGGAACAAAATAAAAATGAAATGCAAGATCAAGCTGTTTCACAAAAACTTTTGTATGATATAATTAAAGACCAAAACCTTACTGATAAAGAACTTAAATTAAATGAAATGAATAATCTTTCNAGACTTATGGAAATGAGTCAGAAAGAAGAAAATATTAATCAGCGACATGCTGAAACACTATTAGCAAAACTCGTGGAAGGAGAAGACGATGATGACTAAAGGTAAAGGATATCCTGAAAATGTTAGGGATACTGGTAAAAGTGTTGGCGATGCCTATGCACAGGATGTAACAGGTGGTCGCAATATTCGATCTGTTCTAAATGAATGGGATGAGTTTTCTTGGAAAGCTGATGAAAAAGGTGAAAAAAAGTAGTGCCTGATATTTGGGATGAAGTTGTTTCTGAGTATGGNGAAGAGATAAACAGATTACGTATATCTCTATCTCAAGGCGTTGCAGAAGATTATGCTCATTATAGACAGATAGTTGGTTCTATTTCAGGTATTGAATGGGCCAGAGATAATTTATCATATATTTTAAAACAAAGAATGTACAAGGAGGATGACGACTAAAAATGCAACAAGTAGGTTTAGGGAACGCACTAAAAAATGATTTGTGGATAACTGAGGATGACGCTCCCGATCCCAGCCCACTACCCACTCTACCGGGATTTCACATTCTAGTACGTCCTGTTTCAGTAAAGAGTGTAACTAAAGGCGGTATTTATATACCGGACTCAACTAAAGATGATATGTCTTATCTCACCACTGTCGCACAGGTTCTAGCGTTAGGAGACTTGGCATATATGGATAAAGATAAGTTCCCCGGTGGAGCATGGTGTAATGTAGGTGACTATGTATGCTATGGTAAACATGCAGGAACTAAGTTGTTTTACAAGGGTGTGCGTCTAATACTCTTGTTTGATGATCAAATTATTATGAAAGTAGAAGAACCTAAAGACCTTGATCCAACTTTTAATTTAGGAAAAGGCTCAAATTAAAAAAACATGTGTTATAATATAAGTACGTAAATCGTTTGTTTCGTACACAACGGAGGTAAAAATGAGTACAGAAGACAATTGGGATACTATTGAAGTTTCCCCTAAAGAAGAAATTGAATTTGAAATTGAAGAAGAAGAAGAAACGGTTGAANCTGCACAAGAAGAAGAAAAAGAANCTGTTCAGCCAGAAGTTTTNGAAGAACAGCCAGTAGTTGAAACTCAAGAAGAACAAGAAGAACGTCCAAAAGAACTAGAAGGTATAGAAACTAAAGGTGCTGAAAAAAGAATCCGCCAACTTATACGGCAACGTAAAGAACGTGATGAACAAATTTCTGCACTAGCTGANTCAAATAAAAAGCTACAAGAAGAGCTTNCTAATAAAAATACAGAAGTTACTCGNATATCTCANAATAGTTTGGATATGACTGAGAAACANCTTAATGATAAAGTAGCTTTGGCTCGTATGGCTTATATGGAAGCGTTTGAAGAAGGAGATAAAGAAAGAGTTCTTCAAGCTCAAGAAATTTTAAATGATGCTCAAGCTGATTTAAAAAATGTTTCTATGCGAAAACAGTATTATACTAAACAGCAGGAAGAACAACCTATTGAAGAACCTGTTGTACAGCAAGCTACTCCTGATCCAAGAGCAAGAGATTGGGCAGCAGAAAATGAATGGTTTGGTCAAGATTCAATTATGACCGCTGCTGCTCTAGCTATTGATGCAGAATTAAAAGAAGAAGGATATGATCCTAATGATGATTACTTCTATGAAGAGGTTGATAAAAGGCTCCAAGCAGCATTTCCGCAAAGGCTTGGACAAACTCAAGAACGTGTGCAGGAAAATACGTCACAACCTGCTCAAGTGGTTTCGGGGACTTCACGCTCGTCTCCGAACTCTGGTAAAAAAGTTAAACTTTCTAAAGAAGACGTAAGATTAGCTAATAAATGGGGTATCCCACTTGAACAGTACGCTGCCGAAAAGCTTAAAGTTACACAAGCTGATGGCGAATATACTGTAGTAACCTAGAGGCGTGGAGGAAAAAACATGACACGAAATGAATCACGTATTGAACAACTTAGAGAACAGAATACTAGAGAAGAAGAATGGACCTTTGAAGAGCCGAATGCCCTTGATATTCCAGACGCTGTGAAAGCACGTTTTGATAATGAAGGTATGGCGCTACGTTGGATACGAGTCTCCCTTCAAGGTAAAGATGACATTACAAATGTTGGCAAAAAATTGCAAACAGGTTGGGTGTTTGTAACTCCAGATGAAGTTCCTGAGATGGCTCTAACATCCTTCGTGAGGGATGAAGGCAGGTATCAAGGCTCNGTNTGTCGAGGAGACGTTGCTTTGGTNAAGATGCCAGCCGGAAAAGTTACGGCTAGNCGAGGATATTANGAGAANAAAGCAAATGATCANATGGAAGCAGTCAACTCCCAGTTGATGAANAANTCTGATTCTCGTATGCCTATTACAAATTCTAGNCGTTCTGTCACAACAAAGGGAAGGCAACCNTCCTTTCAGGACTAACTTCCCANAACTAAGGAGATGAAACATGTCTACTACTAAAGCATTTCGTGGTTTCATTCCTGCTCGTAAAAAAGGTGGCGGCTACAACAACGAAGCCGTGACCGACATGATTACTCTGACCTCAACGGGTCAGGCCCAATCACCTACAAATGCGATCTTTACCGGTGATCCGGTGGTCCTTCCCGGTGCGAACTTTGCAACGATTTCACCGTATATCGCTGCAACGCTCAAGCCGTCTGGTGTGTTTATGGGTTGTCAGTATGTTGAAAATGGAGAGCAGAAGTTTTCCCGCTATTGGCCGGGAGACATTAGTGCCACGGACATTAAATTCTTTGTAATCACTGATCCTGATCAGACGTATTACATTCAGGCTTCTCTGTCGCTTTCGGCGGCTGAGTTGGCTATTGTCAAAAACTACAACGTAACCGTTAGCTCCACTGCCTCTTCTGGCAGCACGACTACGGGTCAGTCAAGCTACTATCTGGACGGTGCGTCTGGTACGGAAGCTGCCGCTGCCGTTCGTGTNATTGGTAANGCTCAGTTCCCNGATGAAAAGGACTCTGATGCNTTCCCGATTGTGGAAGTATGGCTNAACCATCACCGTGACCGTTTTGTAACGGCTACGGCGTCAACGGCTTAATAGGGAGGATTTATCATGGCTATTAATAGAGCTAGTATTAGTAAAGAACTCCTTCCCGGTCTTAACGCCGTTTTTGGGATGGAGTATGGAGAGGTTAACAACGAACATGAGCCTCTCTATGAGATTGAAAACTCTGACCGTGCCTTTGAAGAAGAAGTTCTCTTCACGGGCTTCGGCACCGCTCCTACTAAGGGAGAGGGTGCATCGGTTTCTTACGATGATGCACAGGAAAGCTATACGGCCCGTTATACGGCGGAAACCGTTGCGCTTGCCTTTGCTGTCACTGAAGAAGCGATGGAAGACAATCTTTATGACACGTTCGCTAAACTTCGTGCTCGTGGCCTTGCCCGTGCAATGGCGAACACGAAGCAGGTGAAGGCTGCTAACATCTACAACAATGGTTTCTCTGATACCATTGGTGATGGTGCTGCATTCTTCTCGGCTTCTCACCCGACGATTTCTGATGGTAATCAGTCCAACCTTCTTGGTGCGGCTGACCTGTCGGAAGCAACTCTTGAAACTGCACTGACTACTATTCAGAAAATCAAGGATGATCGTGGTATTCTGATTGGTGCAAGTGCTGTTTCTCTACATATCCCAGTTGATTACTGGGCGGTAGCGGATCGTGTTCTTTCGTCTCCNGGTAACACTCAGACGAGTGCTGCTGATGCGAACCCGAACACGAANGCCATCAANGCAACCCGTCACNTGGGNATGGTTCCTGAAGGTTACTNCATTAACCGTCGCTTTACTGACACGGATGCNTGGTTTGTTAAAACGGANGTNCCGAACGGCACGAAGATGTTTGTTCGNACTCCGCTTCAGACCAAGATGGAACCGGACTTCGATACCGGCAATCTTCGATTCAAGGCCCGTGAGCGTTACAGCTTTGGCGTCTCGGATTGGCGTAGCTGGGTTGGTAGTGCTGGTTAATCAGCAAATGAGGGAGGGTGGCTTCGGCCACTCTCTCTTCATTCTCAAAGGAGAAATAAATGGCTACGAATATTAAAGTTGCAATAGCTACTGGCGATGCCGTTCTTAAATATGTAGAAGATGATACGACTGTAGGAAGTAATGGAACTGCTGATAGCAACATTCCCAGCACCACTCGTATTATGGCTATCCATGCTGTAGCATCTGCGGCTGGTTCTTTTTCTATTAAAGGTCAGCGGCAGATTACAAATAAGACTGCTGAAGGTACGGCTATTAAGTTTCAGGTAGCAGCTAACGAAGCATCTGACATTTATATTGGTGACATGGGTGTTGCTATATTTGGTGTGGTCAGTGTTTCTGGTCCTACAGATGGTTCAGTTCTAACTGCTATGCTTGGCTAGTCATGCCTGACTTTGCCTATTTAAAATCAGATTTAATCAATACAACAGAAAATGACTCGTCTGAATTTTCGAGTCAGGTTTCTGTTTTTGTGCGTAAAGCTGAAGAAAGACTTTCCTATTCCTTAGATGACTTTGGTTTAGATGAGTTTAATACTGTTTCAGTATCTTCTGGCAACGCTGCAACTGTATCTTTAAATGATAGAGTTAAAGTGGTGCGTAATGTAAATTTTGTTACAAGTACAGGTAGTTCTAAAACTAATTTGCTTCCTCGCACTCTTGAATATATTAATGATTATTGGCCTGTTAGTGCATCAACAGGCACCCCTCGTTATTATGCACATATTAATAATACAAGTTTAAAAATTGTTCCCACACCTGTTTCTGTAATTACAACACAAATTCAAAGTCAGTCACAGCCTCTAGCATTAGCTTCTGCTACCGGAACAAGTGTAACAACTACTAATTATTTTAGTGAGAATTGTTATAATGCATTATTTAATGCATGTATGATTGAAGCTACAATTTATATGAAAGATTGGGATCATGTTGCGCTTTGGTCAGAAGCTTATACAGAAAGTCTCAATGGGTTACGAAATCAAGCACGTCGCACCAGACAGGATGATATGGCTAATGCAGCCTCTCCTGCTGGTGGACCTAACACAGTTATACAGGGAGCAAACTAATGTCACAAGTAAAAAATCCATCTACCTCAGATGTTAAACAAAGACATAAACGTAAAGGAAAGCGTTCACCACTTCATTCTTCCAGAGGTCGTATTGGAACAGCAACTATTAAAAAGAATGTAGATGCATCAGCACGACGAGCTAATCAACGTGTTGCAGGGGCAAATACTAAACCTAAGAAAAAACCTGCACCTCCTAAAGTGCCAACTATTAAAGCAAAGCCGGGACCAACAAAACGCCGTCCTACCATGCAAGAACAACGTGATGCGGGTGCAAGTGTAATAGTTGATTATGAACAGCTTAATAAAATGTCTGAAGGCGGATTAATTGGTGGTCAGAAAAAATTAGATGCTAATAAAGATGGTAAGATTAGTGGTGCTGATTTTAAAATACTAGGTGCTAATAGAAAAAAATATGGTGGTAAGATAACCTACAAAATGACAGGTGGTCAAGTTGTAGAATCTAGCTATGATTAGTCGGTCTAGTGTTAGACAACAAGTTACTAAAGCTCCTAGAAAACGTAAGTCTAAAACTAGCAAACGATTAAAAAAACGAAATGTAAAAAGGAGAAAATAAATGCCGGGACCGCATACACTAATTAAACGTCCTCATAATCTTGATGAGATCGTAGGTCGTCCTACTGGACAAGGCTATGGTGCTGCACGTAAAGGACCGCAAGTTCAGGGACCGCCACAGGATGTTGTAGTTGATGAAGACTACGAACAAGGCAAAGCTTTTAAAGTAGAAGACTAATTTTTATTAGGAGATAAAANATGTCTGCTAAAAAAGATGCTNNAAAATNTCTTNTAAAAANATTAGCTNNTAAANCTGGANNTNCNCCAGAAGAANTACCNATGTCTATTTCTGANCCACGTTTAANNGAAGATCTTAGACGTNGCCTAGCACCTATGATACCGGGAGGTCCATATCAAAGAGGTAAAGCATCTCGTTTGGATATTAAATTTCCTATACAACCTAAAACTAAAAAACCTCCTGTTATAAAACAACCTGTAACAGAAAAAAGTTCTGATTCAGGAGAGATTATTCAATATCGCCGTGATGATAAAGGCGATGTTCAAATTATTACTAAAGGCATGGTTAAATTAACTCCTGATGGAAAACCACAACGAACTAAAGATGGTGATTTAATTTTAAAAACATCTAAAAAACAAAAAACTAAACCAAAAACAACTAGATCTCCTGAAGAAAATAGAATACAACAAGAAAAAATATTAGATAAAATTTTAGAAAATCGTTTGGCTACTATAAAACGTCAACAAGTAGAATCAGGTGATGATGCTATAGATATATCATCAGGTATGCCTATAGAAGAAGCAAGAAAACAATTAGCTGATGTCCCTGATGAAGCAAAATCAACTTTAATTAGTAACATTGGTAGACTTTCTCCTACAACTCTTACAAGATCTAAAGCTGTTGATTTAAAAGGCCCAAAAGCAAAAGAACTTGTAAAAACAATGAATAGATTAGAAAAGTCTGAAATAAAACAAGATAAACTATTATCAGATATTTCTAAAGCTAAAGAAAATGCTGTAACAGAATCAGATTTTAAACAAGTAGAAATACTAACAAAAAGTTTAAATAAAGAAATTAATAATAAACAAAATAAAATAGATAGAGCAGCTTTAAGAAGATATTTTAAAGAAAAAAAGGTTGCTGAAGGAAAGCCTGTTAAAGTAAGACCAACATCTAAGAAAAAACGTGATCCTGATACTGGTGAAGTTACAGTTACTAAAGGAATAACAAGTAGAGATCCAGCTAAAGGATTAGATGAAGAAAGTCAGCTACCTAATATTGTTGGTCAAGCATCAGATCCTACTTCTCCAGTAGTTAAATTAGATATTCAAGCTGATCCCGGCCTTCCTAAAAAAGAAGAGCAAGAGTTTTTTATGGATAAAATTCAAGATTATCTTGATCAAGGTGATGATTTAAAAACTGCTAGAAAAAGAGCAGAAAACGATCTTCAAGAAAAAAAACTATCTGAGCTTACAGTAGATCAACTTAGAGATAAAATGGGTAGGGGTTCTGTAGATTCTCCTATTAAAATGGATGATATTAAGCCTTCTCGCTCAATTGATAAAGGACAACCTCGATCAGATACAGAAGGTCTTGCTACACTTGTTACTGATAAATTAGGTGATATTAGAGGTGCAGAATATAAAGTAAATAAAAAGAAAGCTGGTGGGCAAGTAGGAAAACCTAAACGTAAGATTAAAAAGTCAGTACGTGGAAATGATCTTGTAGCAATGATGTATGATTAATTATGGAAAGATTTGCAGAATATAATAGAGGACTGCTAGATCAAAGAGGTCCGGTTAATCAACCTCAGTTGATGTATCCGACTTTTCAAGATCCTTATTCTCCTGTGACACAATCTGCTTTAGATATAGGTCGTGTTACAGTAGGTATGGAAAATCCTTTAGGAGATTATACTAGAGAGCAATTTGGTCCTGAAGCTGTTAAAACACTTCAAAATGTTATAGAACTTGGAGGACTTACATTATTAGCGAATCAAGGTCGCAAAGGTGCTGTTAATGTTAGTCGTAAGTTTACACCAAAGGGACGTAAGAAAGCACAAGAAGCCTTAAAAAAAGCTCAAAATAAAAAAGCAGCAAAAGCTATTGCAAGACAGCTTGGTACATTTGGGGCTAAACGTATGGGATTAGCAGGTTTAGCAGCAGGACTAGGGGCTGCATTTCCCCCAACACTTGCTGTAACAGGTCCGGTTGTAGCAGGTCTTAGTATATTAGATTTGTTAGCAGANAAANNTATAAGAGGTATGTTNCCTGAACTTGCAACTAAAGAAGGTCTTAAAAAAATGCCNTCTGCTTTAGAAAGAGAGACTGCACAGAGAGAGGCAGCTAAACANAGAACATCTGGTCTAACGTCTTTACTTGAAGCTAGAGTAAAACCATAGAGGAATAATCATGGCAGTAAAGAAAAAAAGAAAGCCTAGTAATATGAAAGGCATTACTATTGGTCGGGGTATGAAGCGTCCCACCAAAGCTGGTGCTGGCATGACTAAAAAAGGTGTTGCAAAATATCGTAGACAAAACCCCGGTTCTAAGTTAAAAACTGCTGTAACTGAAAAAAAACCTAGAAGTAAAGCAAGAGCCGCAAGGCGTAAATCTTATTGTGCAAGGTCTGCGGGACAAATGAAAAAGTTTCCAAAGGCTGCACGTAATCCTAATAGTAGGCTTAGACAAGCCCGTAGACGATGGAGGTGTTAAAAAAGTTTTGACGTATTTAAGTTCTAATATCCCACATTTTAAATGTTGGGTGCGTAAAGAGTATACTTATAACCATGAACAATATGAAGGAGAATATCTACATGCATTAGCAATAGCTGTAAATACAATACCAGATAGATGTTTAAGTTTTAATGTTGTGTTTACAGGTTGCGATGAAGATGAAAATATACATGGTGGTGCGATGTGGGCCAGAATGCCAATCACTGCATTAATTGCAGACAATAGATTAGAAGAGTGGCCTGAAAGAATGCAAACACATTTAGCTCAACCGTGGGACTGTTCATCAAGAAATCATGCATTAATTATAATGGATAGGATATCTTCAAGTCCTTGGATTTGTAAAATAGATGGAGAATTTTATACTGGTCGTTATATGTTTACAATAGATTATACAGATAGTCATATCTCAGATGATCCGGCACAACATAAACAATCACATGTATTAGAACTTTTAGATGCAGATCAATACACAGGTAATATTGTAGCATTACCTAATAATAGAGTTAGAATAACTAACCCTGCTTTGTGGGAAACTGGTGAAGGCGCTCCAGACTTTGTTCCTAGTCAGTATATACATTCAGCAGAAATAGATGATAGTTATATGGACCCTAATATAACATTCAATAATCTTTATGCAGAGGAGAAAACTAATGGCAGTAAAAAGAAAACCAAAAGGAAGAAGTAAAATGAAGAAAATGGCTCGTGGTGGTCGTATGACAACCAAAGGTCGTTCTAAAGGCGGTGTCGTTCGTCGTATGGGCGGTGGCCGGATGAAAACGAAATATCGTTCTCGTGGTGGTCGTGCTAGGTAATGCCTAAAAAACGTGATCCTAAAGTTGGTACTGGCAAAAAGCCTAAAGGTTCTGGACGCAGACTTTATACTGATGAAAATCCAAAAGACACAGTTAGTATAAAGTTTGCTACTCCAGCAGATGCTAGATCTACAGTAGCAAAGGTTAAACGAATAAATAAACCTTATGCTCGTAAAATACAAATACTAACTGTAGGAGAACAACGTGCTAAAGTTATGGGCAAAACTCAAGTAGCTTCCATATTTAAAAAAGGTAAAGAAGCAATACGAAAATCAAGAGGTAAAAATGGCAGTCGCAAAAAAACGTAAAACTAAATCAAAAAGTAAATCACCTACGCCAAAGAATAAAGCTTTGTATGCACGGGTAAAGTCTGAAGCTAAACGTAAGTTTGATGTATATCCTAGTGCTTATGCTAATGCTTGGTTGGTTAAGACATATAAAAAGCGTGGTGGTACTTACGTATGAGCTTGAAAGAATGGTTTGGAAAAGGCCCAAAAGGAGATTGGGTGGATATTGGTGCGCCTAAAAAAAAGGGCAAGTTCCAAGCCTGTGGACGTAAGTCTACGAAATCAAGCAAAAGAAAATATCCAAAGTGTGTGCCACGTTCTAAAGCTAAGAGTATGACTGCGGCACAAAGAAAAAGTGCAGTAGCAAGAAAAAGAGCAAAGCCTCAAGGTGTTCGTGGTAAACCTACAAATGTTCGTACATTTGCTAAAAAGAAAAAAACAGTCAGGAAAAGAAGGGCTAAGAAATAATGGCAACTTCAGGCACATATGATTTTAATCTTGATATAGATGAAGTTATACAAGAAGCAATGGAAATGATCGGGGGTGAGAGCACTCTTGGACATGAACCTGCTTCTGCACGTAGGTCTATTAATCTTATGCTTAAAGATTGGCAGAACAGGGGTGTACTTCTTTGGAGTACTTCTGTTTCTAGTGTAACTGTGTCTGCAAGTCTTGCAACATATTCTCTTAATTCTTCTACTGTAGATGCTCTGGAAGTTGTTCTTAATAGAGATGATACTGATCTTCAGTTAGAACGTATATCTTCTGAAGAATATCTTCTTATTCCTAATAAGACACAAAAAGGTCGTCCTAGTCAATATTCTATAAGAAAAGAACGTGATAACCCTGTATTATCACTTTGGCCGTTACCTGATAATTCAACAGATGTATTAAAAATAGAAATTGTTTCAGAACTTCAGGATGTAAATAAATCTGCAATACAAAATGCAGATATACATAAAAGTTTTCTTCCATGTTTAACATGTGGTCTTGCATACAATATGTCTATGAAAAGACCTAATGTACCAATGGAAAGAATTAATATGTTAAAAGTTAATTATGAAGAAAAACTAGCACTAGCTATGTTAAATAATAGAGAAAGAGCAGTTATGAAAGTTGTTCCTAGATTGAGGTATGTCTAGTGGCTAGTAATAAAAATGCTCTAGCTATGTGCGATACATGTGGGTTTGTTTATCCACATAGAATAATGAGAATGAATAGCTATGGGATGCTGGTATGCCCAGAAGACTTTGAAGGACANTTTGATCTNAANAACCATCCTCAAAATCAAGTACCTGATGTAAGAGATAATCCAGCTATTCTCAATCCTCGTCCAGATGTGGGCGGTAGAAATCTTACATGGAGCGAGGCTTCAAGTACTTGGGGATCAACAGATAAATATTGGAATCTAATATGACAGATTTAACAAGTCAACTAATATCAAATACATATAAGAAAATAATACTTGTTAGTTCCTCTGCAACTAATACTGGTGTTAATACTTCTCTTAAAGCTGTACAAACTGGTGATGGAACTAATACTGCTCTGAAGGTAGCAACTAATGCTGTTCAGATTACTGGTGCATTAGGAGTAGGTGGATCAGTATCTCTGGATGGAAATTTACATGTAGATGATAAAGTTTGTGCAAGTTCTTTTTTTGGAGATGGTTCAAACCTTTCCGGTGTAACGGCTACTATTGGTGGTAATATATCTGTTAGCAATGCCACTGTAGGCGGTAATTTACATGTTGGCGGAACTGCTACAGTTGCTGGTGCTACGCATCTACAAAGCACAGTATCAGTTGGTGGGGCCGCACACTTTGGCTCTACGGCAACAGTGGCAGGAGCAGCACAGCTTCAAGGCACAGTAACGGCTGTAGGTGCTGCAACATTTAAGTCTACGGTTACAGTAGAGAATGCAGCTATACTAAAAAATAATGTATCGGTTGGTGGTACTTTTGCAGCGGCTGGTGCAGGAACATTTACTTCTAAAACAGAATTTAAAAATGATGTATCAGTTAGTGGTCGCCTAGATGTAGCAACGTCTGTTTGTGTAGGTGGTATTGCAAACTTTGCAAGTAATGTATCTGTTAGTGGTAATCTAAATGTAGTTGGCAATGTAACCGCTGCATTCTTCTACGGCGATGGTTCTAATCTTACAAACGTGGAAGCTGAACTTGGCATTGCTACTAACATCTCTGTATCAGGATTTATACATGCTGGTGGTAGTGTATCAGTTAGTGGGCCTTTCAATGTTGTCGGTGCAGCCACATTCCAGAGCGGTGTATCAGTTAGTGGTAATGCAAACATTAATGGAACACTCACTGTAGCGGCTGCAACTTCTCTTGCCTCTACTCTTACAGTTGGTGGCATTGCAACATTTAAAGATGATGTAAGTGTAAGTGGCGACACAAGGTTAGGTGGCACAGTCACAGTAGGTGGCGCAGTAAGTCTTGCGTCTAGTCTAAGTGTTGGTGGTGCAGCAAACTTTGCAAGTACAGTTACAGTAGCAGGAGCAGTGTCACTAGCCTCTACTCTATCTGTTGGAGGTGCAGCAAACTTTGCAAGCACAGTAACTATTGCTGGTACTAATATTCAGGCAACGAATGCAAGAGTATGTGCAAGTGCATATCATGGAGACGGCTCTAATCTTACAAATGTAGGGATTAGTGGAAACATCTCTGTTAATAACGCCACCGTTGGTGGTAATCTAAATGTAGGTGGAACAGTAACTGCTGTTGGCGCTGCTACATTTAAAGATGATGTTTCTGTTAGTGGCAATGTTAATCTTGGAGGAACAGTTACAGTTGCTGGTGCGGTAAGCCTTGCATCAACTCTAAGTGTAGGTGGAGCGGCAAACTTTGCAAGTACGGTGACTATTGCTGGTACAAATTTACAAGCAACCAATGCTCGTGTTTGCGCTAGTGCATATCATGGAGATGGTTCTAATCTTACGAACGTAGGTATTAGTGGAAATATATCTGTTAACAATGCAACAGTTGGTGGAAACCTGCACGTTGGTGGAACCGTAACTGCTGTTGGTGCTGCTATATTTAATAGCACAGTGACTGTCTCTGGCAATGCTACATTTAAAACAAATGTTTCTGTAAGTGGTAATACCAATCTTGGTGGAACTGTAACAGTTGCTGGTGCAGTCTCATTAGCCTCTACACTGTCAGTAGGTGGTGCAGCTAACTTTGGTTCTACCGTGACTGTAGCAGGAGCAGTATCTCTTGCATCTACTCTCTCGGTAGGCGGTGCTACAAATCTGGCAAGCACTGTAACAGTCGTAGGCGCTGGCACGTTTAAAGATGACGTATCAGTAAGTGGTAATACTAATCTTGGCGGTACAGTTACTGTTGGTGGTGCAGTTTCACTAGCATCTACTCTAAGTGTTGGAGGGGTTGCTAACTTTGCAGATACAGTAACAATAGCTGGTGCAGTATCTCTAGCATCTACTCTTAGCGTTGGTGGGGCAACCAATCTTCTTAGCACAGTAACTGCTGCTGGTAATGCTGGCTTCCTTGGCACTGTGCGAGTGTCTGGCAACACTTCACTAGAGGGGCAGCTACAGCTAACTGAGTCAGCGGCTGCTGCTGTGCATACCACGGCTATTAATGGTGTAACATCTGTGTCTCTTAACTTTGGTATAGCACAGAACTTTTTCACCTCTGTTACTGCCGCACATACTTTGGCACGGCCTACAAATGCAAGAGTAGGACAGGTTGGTAGTATTCTTCTAATGCAAGATGGTGGCTCTGGAACAATGTCTTATAATGCATGTTTTAACTTTATCGGTGGGACAGCACCAACACTATCAACAGATGATAATGCAATGGATAGATTAGATTATATAGTTGTATCTGTTTCCTCCGATAATACTGCTGAAAATATTCAAGCAGTAATGACACAAGCTTATAGTTAGGATTAATAAGAATGGTATTTAGTAATAATCTTCTCATGGGTGCTGGTGGTCAGGCTACTGGATATGAAATTGAGCAGTCGATCCGGTTTAATGACAACGATAGTGCGTACCTCAATCGAACCTTNGGCAGCGCNGGAAATCGCAAAACCTACACGTTCAGCGGCTGGTTCAANCGTGCAAACATTCTTGGAGCNAACACNACGCTGGCNCTTGCTGTTGAAGCNGGCGGTAACAANGCCGACATTCANATNNANTCNGNTGANGNNCTNNGATTTCGTGATCAAGGCAACAGCCTCAACTTAATCACCGATCAAGTGTTTCTTGATCCCGGCGCTTGGTTTCACCTAGTTGCNNCCGTNGANACAACGCAATCTACAGCGTCNAACCGTGCNAAGCTNTATNTNAANGGNTCGCAGATNACNTCNTTCAGCACAGAAACCTATATGGCTCAGAACTCTGAAGGGCTGATNAACAGNGCNGANAATGTTGAGATAGGGCGTAACCCTAACGGCAGCGTGTTCTGGGACGGNTATATGGCCGAGCTTGTTTTTATCGATGGACAAGCCTTGGGGCCAACGAGTTTTGGGGAAACTAACTCTGATACAGGGCAATGGACGCCTATCGACGTGAGTGGTTTAACTTTTGGTAGCAACGGGTATCACCTAAAAGGCCAAGACAGTTCTGCGCTGGGCGATGACAGCAGCGGCAACGGCAACGACTTTACCAGCAGTGGCTTGGCTGCGGCGGATCAGATGTCAGACAGCCCGACTGATAACTTTACTACATTTAATCCGATTGGTAGTTGCAATGTTTCCGGCCAAGCTCTGACGATTTCTAATGGTAATCTACGCTCAAGTGCTGGCGGCACCTCTAACGCCATTGAAGCGATTGGTACGATTGCTCCAACTACAGGAAAATACTACGCAGAATTTACTCTAAATGCCGCACCGCAACTATCTAATCAATATCCCGCCATAGGAATTATTGGAATTGATCTAGATATTACAGGCGGCAATAACCTCAACAGTAGTACGTTTTTTGGTTACTTACCAAGTGGTAATAAATTAAGTGGAGGTTCGTCTTCCTCATACGGTGATACATACGGCAACGGTGATATTATTGGTATTGCATTGGACCTTGATAATCAGAAAATATACTTCAGCAAAAACGGCACCTATCAAAACAGCGGTGATCCTGCCGCCGGATCGAATGCTGCGTTCACAACTCTAGTTGCAGGAACTGAATATCGTTTCTGCGTGAGCCATGCTGGAAGTTCAGCCACAGATGTGACTATGAATGCTGGTCAGTCAGCATTTAATACGGCTGCGCCTACTGGTTTTAGTCCGATGTCAACTGCCAACCTACCTGACCCAACCATTGCTGATCCTAAAAGATATTTTGACACACTTCTTTACACTGGTAATGGCACGACAGGTCAAACTGTTACTGGATTAGAAAGTAGCTCTGGAACAAGTTGGACGCCTGATTGGGTGTGGATTAAACCACGTAGTCAAGCCTACAACCACAAACTTTTCGATAGTGTGAGGACTTTGGGTTTCTCTTTAGAGTCAAGCACTGCTAACGCTCAAGCAGATTTGAGTGCAGAATTTATTGCGTTTGCGGATGGCGGTTTTCAAGTTGATGATAATGGCAGTAACAACATCAACCAGAGTGGAGTCACGCATGTAGCGTGGTGCTGGGAAGCTGGCGGTAGCGGAGGAAGCAACTCTGATGGTTCTATAACATCGACGGTATCAGTCAACACAACGGCTGGTTTTAGCATTGTTCAGTACGAAGGAACAAAATCAAACGCCACCATAGGTCACGGCCTAGGTGCTGTGCCTAAAATGATTATCATAAAAGATTTTGATGCTACTGAAAGCTGGGTTGTGGGACATGATGCTTTAGGCTGGACAAAAAATCCTTTTCTTAAATCTTACCAACGCACAACAAACTAGCTCAACAATTTGGAATGACACCGCACCAACTTCGTCTGTGTTTAGCATAGGCACAAGTGACGGTGTTAATAAAACAGATACGCACATCGCTTATTGTTTCGCAGAAGTAGAAGGCTTCAGCAAGTTTGGCAGCTTTGAAGGTAACGGTTCCACTGATGGACCATTTATTTACACAGGTTTCAAACCTAGATGGGTAATGATTAAACGATACAGTGCTACAGAAAGTTGGCCTATTCTTGACACGGCACGTGGTAGTGGTAATTTCGGTTCGGATGCCGGAACAGGTGGAGATAATCCAACAGCGGGTAATGATCTAAACGCTGTTCTAGTTGCTAGTACTTCTGCTGCTGAAGAAGATAATCCTACTGGTAGCCGTAGAGCATCATTTCTGTCAAATGGATTTAAGGTAAAGACTACAAATACAGCAATGAATGGTAGTGGTAGCGATTACATCTACATGGCATTTGCCGAATCACCATTCAAAACAGCAACAGCCCGATAGGAGAATAAAGTAATGTGGAAATATAATGGCAGAACAATTAGAACAGGTAAGGGCTGGACCGATGATAANGGNGTGCAGCATCCTGCTAATTGGCATGTTTGGTCTGCNACAGAAAANGCTGCTGCTGGTCTTACTGAGGTAGTAGAAGAAACGCCACCGGACAGTCGTCTATATCATTGGTCACAAAACTCTGATGGTACGATAACTAAGACAGCTAAAAGTCTTAATGATGTAAATGAAGTAGATGCGGATGGTGATCCTATTTTAGATGAAGATGGNAATCANCTTGTTACCCGTGGTGTTAAATGGAATCTTAAACAAGAAGTAAAAAACCAGCAAGGTTCTTTGCTTGCTCAAACTGATTGGGCAGTTGTCAGGAAAGCAGATAAAGGAACAGCGATACCGAGTAATATACAAACATGGCGTGATACTATTCGCACTAAAGCAACTGAAATGGAAACAGCCATTGATAATGCAGCGGACACTGATGCAGTTGCAGCCTTGTTTATAACGTACACGACCAATGAAGATGGTAGTGTAACTAAGTCTGGTATACTTTACGATTGGCCTGAGTTAGGAGACTAATGTATTATTTTATTTCAGTAATTATAATTTCAATACTCCCAACAGGAGAACCTATTATAGAACGATCTGTTACTGGTCCGTTTCCAAGTAAGAGTGATTGTGCTTTATACAGCAATGTAATTAATAATATAACCAAACAAACCCCAACAACCCATATAATAGAATCAGAATGTAAAGAGAAAGAAAAAGGAAAGGCAGTCTAATGGCAAGCACATACACAACTAATCTTCGCCTGACCAAACAGGGAGACGGAGAAAATCCAAACAGTTGGGGTCAAATCCTCAATGATGGAGTTATCAGTCTTGTTGATGATGCCATTGCTGGATATACTACTGTATCTCTTGGCAGTGCTGCAACCGTTACTCTAAGTGAAAATCAGGGTTCTGGTGATCAGTCACGTTCTGCTATTCTTGAATTTAAAGGAAGTGTTGGTGGGGCGCATGATACTATTAATGTTCTTATACCTAACAATTCAAAATCATATGTTGTAAGAAACTCTGTTTCGTATAATGACAGCACTGATGCTATTGTTCTGAAGGTAGCTGGTAATACTGGCGTAACTATTGCTGATGATTCTACGGCAATGTATGTTACAAACGGAACAACTGTTCTTCCTGTAGCGCAAACTACTTTTACTAACATTACAGCAACTGGTGATCTTGATGTAAAAGGTAATGCAAGCGTAAGCGGAAATGCAAATATAACTGGTACTCTTACTGTAGCAGGAGCCGTAAGTCTTGCTTCTACTCTTAGTGTTGGAGGGGCTGCATACTTTGGTAGCACTGTAACTGTTTCTGGTAAGGGTAAATTTATGACAGGTGCCTTCGCCCCGGTTGTTACTCTTGCAGATGCAACATCTGTTGTTCCTGATCTTAATACCAGTAATGTTTTTGCTGTAACTTTGGCAGGTAATAGAACCCTTGCTGCTCCTACAAATACCTCTACAAATATTGGAGCTACTGGACATATTTTTGTTATTCAGGATTCTACTGGGGATCGCACACTAAGTTATAACTCAGCCTACCAATTTCCAAACGGAGGTGCAGTACCAACACTTACAACGGCTGCTGCTGCGGTAGATATTCTATTCTATGCAGTTAGAACTACCACTAAAATTGATTCAATTCTTATAAAGAACTTTACCCGATAATGGCAACAAGACTAGCAAAGTTTGAATTTCAACAAGGCTTTCATAGGGAAACTACTCCTTATGCTGAAGGTCAGCGTTGGTTTGATGGTAACTATGTGCGCTTTCGTGCAGGTCGTCCAGAGAACATGCGTGGCTATGAAACAAGAGCTTCTGGTCAAACCTTTGATGGTTCTGCCAGAGACTTGATTGTATGGTCAGATTCTAGTAGCAAGAAAAGAGCAATTTTTGGAACTCCTGAAAAGCTATATGCACATGAAGGTGATGTAATATATGATATTACTCCAATAACAACAGCAGTTACACTTGCTAATGTATTTGGTACTTCATCTGGTAGTACAAGAGTTTGTTGTTCTGATGCTGGACATGGCAGAGTGGTAGGTGATTATGTATTGTTTACATCTGCTGCAACGTTTAATAATGTTAGCTTACAAGGAAATACATATCAAATTGTTTCTGTAGAAAGTGCAAATGTATTTACTATATCTGTTACAGATGCAGCCAATGCAACAGGCAGTGATGTAGGATCAGCAACATTTAAATATTATATACCCACTGGTAATTCTATAGCTGCTGTTGGTCTTGGTTATGGTTCTGCTAGATATCAAGCTACTGTTTGTGCATCTCAGACAAGAGCATGGAACCAACCTGCATCTGCTGGATCATCTGGTATTGTATTTGATATTACACAATGGAGTTTAGATAACTGGGGAGAAGATGTTGTAGCTAACCGTAAAGGTAGTAACATATTTTACTTTGAAAGCGATGCTTCTGTACTACCTACCAGAGCAACATCTGTTACTACTTCGCCAGTAAGTTCTAACTCTATTATTGTATCACCAAATGACAGACATCTTATCTGTCTTGGTACTAATGAGTTTTCACCTACAGCTACTGTAAGTGGCACGTTTAATCCTATGCTGGTGCGGTGGTCAGATCAAGATGATAGAACTAATTGGGTTCCCTCAGTAAGTTCTACTGCTGGCGAAGTTGTTCTTACAGATGGAACAGAAATTGTAGGGGCTGTTCGCTCTAAGAATGCCATTAATATCTGGACTGATAATGCTTTATGGCTAATGGAGTTTGCAGGACCGCCCTTTACATTTAGATTTACACAGGCTGGTACAAACTGTGGAATGGTAGGGCCACATGCAGGGATTGACTTTGGAGGTGTTACTTACTGGATGGGGTATGATAACTTTCATAGATTTACAGGTCAAGTAGAAGATGTAACATGTACAGTTCGTAGATATATCTTTGATGATATTAATAGAAATTATTATGATAAAGTATATGCAGGGTTAAACTCAGAGTTTAATGAGATAATCTGGCTTTATGCTTCTGGCACTAATACTGAATGTGATAAGTATGTAATATATAATCCAGTAGATGATTACTGGGTATATGGCGAAATGATCTTTACAACATTTGCAGATAAGGAAGTTTTTGGAAACACAATTACAACAGGCGTTACTGCTGCTGGTAATAATATCTATAACAATGAACCTGTATCTGTCTTCACGGGCAGTGGTGAAACGCTACCATCTTTTGTTGAGTCTGGTGATTTTGACATTGATGATGGTAACGCTATTATGTTTATGAATAGGATCATTCCTGACTATGATCTATCCGGTGGTAAGATTAAGATGAAGTTTACAACCAAGCAGTATCCAGAAAGCACCGAGTCAATAACAAAAGAGTTTGATATTACAAATACAACAGAAAAGGTAAACTTTAGGAGTAGAGGAAGGCAAGCGAAGGTACGGGTATCTTGTGCATCTAATAATGCAAGTTGGCGTTGGGGATCAATCCGACTAGCTTATGCAGGTGATGGGGGAAGATAATGGCAAGATACCCAACCCTTCCACAAAATATGTCTACAGATGATATTAAACGAATGTATAGTGAAATACAAAGATGGGGATCAATATTAATTAATGAATTAAATAATAGAGATACTGTAATAGAAAGCACACCAGCAAGTAATATTTATCGTGTTGTAACTGTTACTAGTATTGGACGACCACAAAAAGGAGATATAGCATATTCTGCAAGCACAGGGAAGTTTAAAGGATATGTAAGTCTTGGAGCGGAGACATCATGGCAAAATCTAAATTAAATAATATAAAAAATTATATTGAAACTCTTAACGATCCGAGTGTTACTTTTATTAGTGCAATTAATCAAGGATTAGTTATACCTCCTAATATGTATTCTGCTCAACAAAAACTACAGCCAATACCAACAACACAGCAAGCATACGATAGTTATAATAACTTAAATAAAACACCTTCTAATTATATGACACCAAGGAAAAAAACATGATTAGACCACCCGCACCTCCGACTCGCATGGAAAACCTTATGGACTTTCAAGATACAGTTCAACGAGGAGATACTTTAGAAGCTATGGAAATGCAACGCCTTGCAATGCAGCCAATGTCTATGCCTATGAATCGAATGCCTATGAAGAATGGAGGACTTGTTACTCTTCCTGTTACTAATCGTTTTCTTGGGGGATTGGTTAAAAGTGTAGTTGGATCAGTAGCTCCTTCTCTTGTTGGTAGGGCTATAATAGGTGCTGGTGGTGGACTGCTTGGAGGTGGTATTGGTGCTGCCTTTACAGGTTTTCTTGCAGATAAAATTCTAGGTAAAAAAACTAATATTCAAAAAAATATTCTTCAAGGTCTTGTTCCTGTTGGTGGTTCTTATCTACGAGGCGGCGCTACTAATATATTGCCTAGTGATAATTTTACTTTTAGTGGTCCCGGTATTTCAACTCCTACTCCCGGTATGATGGATTTTGGTGGAACTACACAGCCTAGCTTTGTAGGAGCTTTAGGTGATCAGTTTACCAGATCTAATTTAGAAGAAATAGCAACAGAGGCTGCAATTTCTGATGCTCTTGGTGCTGCTACTTCAACCCCTAGAATACAAGAACAAGAAGAAGAAACTGGCAAAAAGAAAAGTGATTATAAAGGTGTTGGTTTACAAAAAAGAGTTCTAGCAAACAGAAGGCTTGATGATCCTCAAGAGTTTGATCCTGATGCTCCTGAAATTGATCAAGCAGAAGCTTTTAGAAGAGCTACCGGAGAAGCAATTAGAACAAGGCAACGTCCTCGTTTTACATATGTTAAAACAACTAAAGGTGGTGGTTTGGCTGGATTAAAATTTGAAGGTCGTGTTCCCGGTAGAAGTGATGGTATGGAAGATGATCAGTATTATGCCATAAGAGAAGCTGGTGGTCCTGTTGAAGGTTTGCTTGCAGTAAGTCCTAAAGAATATGTAGTACCTGCTGATGTAATGTCAATACTTGGTAATGGTAATCCTGATGCTGGTGCGGATGCAATGGATCAGTTTAGTAAAAGTGTTAGAATGGAGGCATATGGAACTCCTAAGCAACAAAAAGAACTTGATGGTTTAAGAACTATAAATAGAAATTTGAGAGGTTAATATGTCAATTTTTTCATCCCTACTTGGTATAGGAGAAGAGCAGCCCCGTCTAGCTCCTACAGGAACGGTTGTTACTGAACAATCACTTGCTGAAGAAATCTCTCCTTTTTATAAAGACCTTCTTGAAAAAAGTCAAGCTTTTTTAGAATCTGAACTTGAAAGAGGATATCAGCCATATACGGGGCAGACTATTGCTGATCGTGATCCCAGAGAGTTAGAGGCTATTAGAGGTATTGAAGCTCTGGTAGGAACGCAAGCTCCTGTTTTTGAGCAAGCCAAAGGTTTGTTAGATGCTCAGGCTGATAAGTTTACTGCTGAAGCTGCTAAAGAATATATGAATCCATATCAACAGGCAGTAACAGACATAGCTAAAAGAGAAGCCTTGGATGATTTTGATCTTATTCGTCAAAAGTTTGAAAAACAAGCAGTAGGGGCTGGAGGTATGTCTGGTCTTGGTACACGTGCTGCTGTGCAAACTGGTCTGCTTGGAGAAACATTAGCTCAAAATTTAGCTGACATTCAGATGAAAGGATCAGCCGCTGCATTTGAAGATGCACGTAAATCTTTTGAATTACAAAAAGCTAGAGAACGTGGTTTAGCTTCGGCATTGCCAACTTTTGCTACAGGTAGATTTGGTGCTGAAGCAAGAGAACTTTCAGGACTACAGGCTGTTGGTGAAGATGAAAGAGCAAGGCAGCAGTTGTCTTTGGATGAAGCTTATAAAGATTTCTTAGAAGAAGAACGGTTTGAGCCTAAACAACTTGAAAGATATCAAAGTGTAATTCAAGGTTTTCCTAATGTAACTACACAAGTAAAAAGTACACAAGGTCCGGTTCCAAGTGCAGGTCAAAGGTTCCTTAGTTCTGCTGCTGGTCTGGGTGCTTTGTATGGTTCCTTTGGTGGCTTTAGCCCCGGTGGTTTTGGTAGTGCTTATACACCCTTTGGTACTAGTCCACAACGAAGTGCTGCTGGCGGTCAAGTAAGACGGGCTGCTGCTGGTGGTCTTGCAGGACTGCCTGTAACCAGAGCTTTTTCAGGAGGTGTTCCGGGGCAAGGAAGAATGCCTAGTCGACTTCCTACTGGAAAACAAATATCAGAAAGATTAGGTACACCATTTACTTTATCAGAGTTACTTCGGCAAATAGGTATTGGATCTAATCCTGCACAAGCTACTTCAGTTCCTTTAACACAAGAGTTTGGTGGAAGAGGAACTATGATAGAACCAGAAGGAGAAAGAAGTAGATACTTTACATCTCCTGAAGCATTTGAAGCAATAAGAACAGCAGAAGCTCTTAATCCCGGTTTTAGACGTGATCCTGACTCACCTACAGGCTTTAACTTAAAAGATGATAAGATTGAAGTAGGTTCTGGTGGTATGAGTGCAGAAGGACTATATCAAGTTACTGCACCTGATAGAGCAGTTTTACCTGAAATACAAAAAATAGATAGACAAGAACAAGCCTTACAAGATCTTTTAAAAGCACAAGATAAAGCAACAGAAGCTAAACTAACTGCTTTAAAAGGTGCTAAAGAAAGTAAAACTAAACGAGATCAGGCTCGTCGGGAGACAGAAAAGAATAGAGACTTGGTTAATATACTAAGCCGTTTTTCTCAAAATATCCTTAGCACTGATGCTGGGGGTGCTACAATTGGTAGTGCGTTTGCTAAATCAACTCTTGAACAAGATCCTTCAAGACAAAAAGAACTTGATAGGGCTAGTACAATGGCAGAAAAACTAGAAGAGCTAGATGCTGCTATTGCTACAGCACAGGCTGATGGTGATCTGCAACGAGCAAAGATGTTGTTAGAACAACGTAATAAATTAGCTAAACTTGATATTGACAGAGGTAACTTAGCAGTAAAAAGAAAAGCAGCACAGTTAGATAATTTCTTTAAAATGAATAAATTAGCTATAGATCAAACAACTGCTTCTGCAAAAATAGCTGAAATAGCAAAAGCTGGTGTTGTAGGTAATGATACTATTATTGATGATATGGTAGATATATTATTTGATGAGGTTTTTGAAAAAATGGGAGGACGTTATAGTAAAGCACAAAAAGATGCACTTAAAAAATCATTTAGAGCAATAGCAACTGCTTCAGATCAATTACCGGGTGCTACTGGTTTTGTTCCTAATAGAGGTCAAACAGCAGGAGGTACTTCAAACTAATGGCAGAAAAAGTAACATATGAAAGTTTACAAGAAGATACTGATTTTTTAAATAATGCTTATTTCTTTTTAAAAGATATGGGCGAAAGAGTTTCTTCAGATCCTAAAGATATCTTAGATACTTTTATAGAAAAACGTAGAGCTTTCGATACTAATATTTTTTCTACATATAGTCAAGGCACAGATATAGCTGAAGCTTCTAATGCTGTTAAATTAAATTATAGAGCTGCTATAGATAAGCTAGATCAAATGCCAGACTTTTATGAGAAAGGTGGTGCGCCTACTGGTGGTGCATTGTTTGATTATGTCTATTATGGTGCAACTGATCCTACAAATTTATTGTCTATTCTTGCTGGTGCTTTTACTTTACCTGCTGGCGGCACTGGTGCGGCTGGTGTATTTGGTGCTAAACAAGCTGCAACAGCGGGTATTAGAGAAGCCATGAAAGCTAAACTTAAAGCTTCCATAAGTAAACCTGTCTTAAAAGCTATGGCTTTAGAAGGCACCATTGCAGGTGCAGGTGGTGCTACTCAAGGTGTGCTTAGTCAAGAAACAGATATGGATATTGGTCGCAGAGAAAAAGGTGACTATGATTATACAAATATTGCTTTACAAGGTTTACTTGAGGGAACGCTAAGTCCTGTTGCTGGCATTGGACTAAATTTAAGTGGAACATTTGGAAAAGAAGTTGCCCGTAAAATTCCAAAAGGTGTAGAAAAAATTCCATCAACCTTTTTAACTCCAAGCGGAAAAACTATTAATGATTCTGCCAGATGGGGTACACAATGGTTAAAAAGAAATTTTTTACCACCGCCTTCTCAAGATGCTCAAATACAGCGTTTGTATGAATTGCTTACTGAAAAATTTAAACCTATCTTAGAAAGAACAGAAAAAAATTCAAAATTAATTCATGCAGCACATAAAAACTTTTCTCAGAATGTTGGTGAAGTTGTATCTAGGGATATTACAAATGATCTTCTGGATGGTAATGATATTGATATAGGCGCAAGATTACAAAGTAAACGTAATGAACTAGATACTATAAATCGTGAAATAACAGATAAAAAAGATATAAATTATGATCGTAGATTTGATCCTAATATAAACGAACCAGAAGAAATAAATTTAATAAAACAAAATATTCAACGTGAAATAGATAAATTAGAAGTATATAAACAACGAGAGGATGCTGGTTTATATAAAGATTTTAGAGAAGCTAATGAAGGTATTGATGATGCAATAGATTCTTTCAGAGCAGATATAAAAGAATTACAAGCTGAAGGAAGTGCGTCTGAAGCAAATCCTTATATTAGTAATTTCTTAGATGATACTTATTTTAAAACAGATAAGTATATGAGAGATATTTATGAAAAGTTTCATACTGCCAGAGAAGACTTTGATAAGTTTATAGCAAGACCTGAAAATTCAAATATAATTCAAGATTATATGAATCTTATAGAAGCAGACCCTACTCTTGCAAAAGACTTAGGAATTAAAGTTGTTGATGATAAGGGAAATCTTGTTTACGCTAAACAATATTTAAATAAAGACGGAAGTTTAAATAAAGAGATACTAGAAAAAAGAACAAGACAGGAAGTAGAAGAATTATACAAACCTGTTCTTAATAAAACAGCAAAATATGGAGCAACATATAAACTTAAAGATGTTCCTCCTGTTGTTCAACAAATATTTGGAAAAAATTTTAGTCCTGCTGTTCGTATGATGGAGACAACACAGGGTATTATTAACACAATTACAGATCTTAGAATGTATGGTTCTTTAGTTGATAATACTCTTGCTCGTCAAGATCCTAATAATCCTTTTATGGTACGGGCAGATAATGCAAAAAATGCTAGGATTGAAGCCGTAAGAATAAGAAAAGAATTTTATGAAAACCAAGGAAAAAGTTCAGAAGAAGCTACTCGTTTAGCTGAACAGGATGTTGGTGACTTTACTGTTCTTGCTACAGAATATAATGTGCAAAAAAATGCAGAGCCTGTTTATAATAATGATGGTACACGTATAGATTATTATGACCATGATTTATCAAATCCTGAAGCTGTCTTTGTTATTCCGGGCAGAATGCGTTCTGAAGAATATGGTGGAAATAAACAAATAGAAGGTAATTTTAATTCTAACACTCAATCACAAATTATACAACTTGAACGTGAAAGGTTAAAGTTATCTGAAGGAGAAGCACCTTTAGATATAGATGTTAGAACTCAATATCATATAAGACAAGGCGAAAGTCCAGTTAAAGCTAGAGAATTAGCTCAAGAAGAACTAGATTTTATGGCTTCACCGGGAGTATTACTAGATGCTACAGATACTACCGCAGTAAAAAGATTTGCTTATGATAAAAAAACAGGCGAAATAAAAATAGATCCTATAACTAAACGCCCAGTAGAATATAAAGTTAATCCTTTAACAGGTAAGCCTTTACCAACAGATGTAAATACTAGTCAATTTTATATTAGAAGTGATATTGCTAAAAACTTTAAAGAAATGTTTAACCATAATGACTTTATGACTTCTGGAACGGGTAAGTTAAGTGTTGATAATAGACTTTTACCTGTATTAAATTTCTTTTCTGAAATGCAGGGATACTTAAAGAAAGGTAAAACTGTTTATAACCCTATTGCTATAGTGCGTAATATTTTAGGTGCTGGTGGTTATATGGTAAACTCAGGAAACTATTCTGGTCTTGCACGTTTAGCTAATTTATATGTTACCGGAACAAAAGAACAAAGAAAACTTTTAATGGAACAGGCTCAAAGGCTTGGGTTAAAAGGTAGTCAAATTGAAATTAATCAAATATTAAATCGTATTGGTAAAAAACAAATTGGAATAAAAGGAGGATCAAAAGAAGTTCTTCGTAGATTGGCAACCGGACAAGTACTTGGTTTGTTAGAAGGTACTAGATTTGATAAAGAATTAATTAAACTTTATGGAAGAACAGACGATCTTGGTAAACTTGGCACATGGATGTCAGAGGTAGTTACTCAAGAAAAAATATGGAAGAACATGAATGATGCAGATAGGGATATATTAAGAAAAGAATTTATTGATTCTCGTCTTGCTCAAAATAGTTTTAAAACTAAAAAAGAATATGAAGATGTTTTAAAAGCATTAGAAGCAAAGAATAATCAAAGTCCGGTTATGTTAAATAAAGCTCAAGAAGATTTATTAGAAAAATTTGATGATGCTTTAATTAAAGAAATTGCAGCACAAAAAACTCTTGATGTTGTTCCTGTTTATAGTCGTATTCCTAAAATATTAGAAAAAATTAGAGGCATTCCTATTGTAGGTAACTTTGCTGCATTCCCTGCTGAAAATCTTCGTAATAAATATAAGTTATTTCAAATAGCAGGAGATGAAATAAGAACAGGTTTTGAAAAAGGTAATATGGCGTTAGTAAGGGCTGGTACAAGGCGTTTATTAGCTCAGTCTGCGTATGCTGCTGCGCCAGCTACGATTGCTTACTTCTATAATCAAATGGAAGGTACTTCAGAAGCTGCTAATGCTATTAGAGAAGGTCTAATGGACTATCAAAAAGATCATGCTATTGCAGTACGTAAAGGTAAAGATGGTAAATTTTATTATACTGATTTGTCTTACTCTAATACTGATGCGGCTGTTCTTGATATTATTACTCCTTTCCTTGCTGCGGGTGCAAGGGGTGAAGCAGATATGAATAAAGTTCTTACTGAAATATTTCCCAGAGCAGCATGGAATTATCTTAGTAGCTTTATGGAACCTTCTCTTGCAACTAATGTTGTTCAAGATTTTGTTTCATATGCACAAGCTCCAACAGACGAAGAAAGAGGAAGCATACTAGCTAGAATAGGTAAAACTATGACGCCGGGAGTTCTAAAATCTATTGCAGAAATATCTGCTGATCTTGGTGCATTTAGTGAAAATGAAACTTTATCTTCTTTAGAGCGGACATTTAGACCATTGTTTTATGGAGAAGACAGAAAACGATTTGAAGATTCTGCTGATTTAGCAAGTTGGTTAGCAAAACATAATCTTAATGTTCAAGGTTTTGGAGATGCCGGATCATTAAAAGATATTGCAACTGGAACTGCTTTAGCTTCCTTTGGTATTGTCTCAGGAGAAAAAGAATTTAATCCTAGAAAAACATTTGCTTACATCTCTCGTAACTTACAAAAGAATGTATTAGAAGATTTACAAAAAACAAAACAAGAGATGATAGCTAAAATAGGAGATCCTACTTTAGTATACAACAGAGAAAACTTATTAAAAGAATATAATGAATTATTTGAAGAACAGTTTGTAGGTCAACAAGGTATTGCTAAACTAATTGGTTTATATTCTAATATTTTACCTTCAAATCAATTACAAAGTATTATTAGAGATCCTGCTATTAAAGGTAGTTTGTCTAAAAAACAAATAGGAAATATTAATAAAAATAAATTTTATCCCGAAGATTTATCTAAAGATTTTGTTGAAAAAATTAGACAGGCATATGTTAAAGCTTATGGAAAGGGTAAAGTTCCGCAAGAAGAATTTAACTCTATAATATCTGATATGAGAAGATTACATAATTTATGGAGGTTTAAACCTTTAGATATAGAAGATCCAGAAGGACAAGTGGAGGCACAACAATAATGACTAACTGGGACTATTTTACTGAAGACGAAATGCGTTGTAAAGGCACAGGAGAATGCCACATGGACGAAGAGTTCATGGCACGACTCATACGTCTAAGAGAAGATTACGACAAACCTATGATTGTTTCTTCAGGATATAGAGACATTGCATATAATACTACAATAGGAGGCTCTCCTAACTCTGCACACATCTATGGCAGAGCTGTTGATATTGTAGTGGGTGGGCATGAAGCTTATAGGTTGATGCGTCTGGCAATCATACATGAGTTCACAGGTATTGGTGTTTCTCAGCGAGGCATGTATGAGCGCAGGTTTATACATCTGGACACAATGGAAGATGGGGATCACCATCCTCGTCCGTGGTTGTGGAGCTACAAGTGAAGATAGGCTATGTCTTTGCTGTTTTTTATTTTGCAGCAATAATAACTGGTATAATTCATTTTTCATAGGAGGAGTGTATGGACGGAGCAATAGACATACGCTTGGTCGTTACTCTGGCTGGTATACTCTTTAGTGTAGCAGGAGCCAGTGCTGTAGCCAAGATGCAGATTAAACAACTGTTAGAAAAACTAGAGGATGTTGAGCAACGTCTTCGTAAGATGGATGCCAGAAGCGATAAACTAATAACTGCAACTGAAACGCAAGAACAAAGAATAAGTATTCTTGCTAAGATGGCTAGTCCTGAAAACCTAAGACGTGATCATATGCAGTTAGCAGAAATGGTTACTCAAATACAAAGACTACAAAAAGATTGTGATAGACTATATCACATGCACAATGGTTCACATCCACCTGTAGCTAGTGAAAGGAAAGCAGAATGAGTCAAGATAATATTCCTGATAAAGAAACATATCAAGCTAATAGACGTAGAATGTGTTGGGTTGTTCTTGTAATGATGGCTGCTATGACTGTAGCGATCATTGGATGGCCGGAAAGATATCAGAATGCCAACGTAATGGAGATGGCATATCTGGCATTATCGGGCCTTGTGGCTGCATATTTTGGAGCTACTGCATTTCAAACAGCTAAAAAGAAGATAAAAAAGTAAAACGCTCTGTATCGAGCTAGAAGGGGGGCTACATTAGCAAGCCCCCTTTTTCTATACTACCCTACCAGAAGGTATCTAGTTGGCTACTGTAGCCTCCTCTAAATCAATATTTTTTTGAGATTCTTCCTTATCTTCTGCAAAAACTTCTTTAAAGATACTTGTTTGGCTTAAAATTTCTAAAAACTGTTCTTCACCAAGAACATCTATATTTTTTGCAATCTCTTTCTTTAATCCTTCCTGATCAATTTTAATATTATCAGTATCAGAAGCACCTCGAATACGAGATAAAAGTTCCAAAGCTTTAATGGCACTGTTAGTATGTCCATTAGCTTTTGCAAAAGTATATTGGTTTTCTATTTCTTCAACAACATTAATATTAGTCTCAAGTTCTTTTTCAAGATCCTCAATACGTTCCATTATTTCTTGGTTTTGTAATAAACGATATCCCTGATTAGCTGCGGACTTACCAGAGTATCCGGCTGCTTTAGCTGCTTCAGTAGCATTACGATGAAGAACGTAAGCCTTGGCAAAGTTTTCTTGTTTTTCGTTTAACATTATTTCATGTTATTTCTGGCAACACCCTTCCACTTTTCTGCTGTACGCATACCGCCAAGACCAAGAAGAGCCATAATAAGGCTGATCAATTCGCTTGTCTCCAGAGCAGGAAGTGTTACCATAGGATACCAAGTAATAATAATCCAAGATAGAATAGGTGCAAGGATAAACTGCCATGCCAGAGCAAAGCAACATACCCACATGATAGCTGGCCTAGCTCCGCTTACAAAGATAGAAGGATGCTTTGCCTGTTCTATATTTGCTTGTGCTTGAGCAAGATCAAGTGACACCATTTGTGTCTGAAGTTCATGCTCCAACTTTTTCTTCAGGTCTTTGTCCTCTACAAACTTATCAAGAACTTTACCCGCTACTCCAACTACAGAGTCTGCAATACCTAATACCATTACTCTGACTCCTTTGTATTTTTCATTTTAATTATACGAGGATATTGATCAATACGATAACCTTGTGTTTCATACTTATTTTCTTCACCTTCTACAATTGTATCAGCAAACATATAAATAGTTAAGTGTTTGAAGTTTCTACTTTTCTCAGCCAACATCTGTATCCAATCATCAGGAGAGAAGATAGAGATGTGAGCATTGCGGCCATCAGGCAGCGTCTTCATTGCCTTAAAACAAGCTACGTTTAGAAAGACCATCTTCTTTGCATAAGAAAATATTTCATCTACTACCCAAGACAGGTCTTCTTCTGCTACGTGTTCAAGAACATCCGTACAAATTACCGCATCCTTTTTATGAACAGGGAGTTTACCGTACTTCTCATAGCCGGGATCAAAAAGCTCATGCTCATCAAGGTTCCAGTACTCAGGAAGAGGACAGTTAATCTCATTGGTTATTGTATAGTAGTCTTCTCTATATAGGATACCTTTACCACAGCCATAATCAAGAATAGATTTGCATTTATGTTGCTCAAGGTAAGCCTTAATTATATCAACAAACTTTAGAAGACTACGACCATTGAACATACCTGCCCCCTGATCATGTTTCTCTTCATACATCTTGATAAGATTAACATAATCATCGGAGGGATTGTGCCGACTATTAGTGTTCTCTACATTAATACTAGTCATCGTAATATCCTTTAAATTGTGGCCGTGTTTCCTGTGCTACTTTGATGTCCCACAAGTCTGCAACCATAGTGTCTTTACCATGATAGCACAACACACCCTCAAGGCCGGGATCATTAAATACTTTTTCACAGTCTTGTGCCATAGCAAGCAACTCACCTGTAGTCCAGTATGTTTTTTCTTTTACATTAACCTGTATATACTTAGGTTTGGGAGTTTCACCACCCTCAGTATCACCAGTAGTTTCGGTTTTCTCCTCGTCAGAAGGCTCGTTTCTACAACAATCAAAGCCAAAGAGGTGTATATCTCTGAAGCCCATTGTATGCAGCATACCAATGCCACGCATAGCAGCACAGGTGCCACCAGTAATAAGTGTAGCTCCCTGTGGAATACCAAGCTCATTACTTAGTTTAACCTGCTGGTTTTCAATAGCTTTACCTTGCTCATCTTCTTCACGTAGGGAGTCAGTAAAGGCATGCCATCCCCAGATTTTTGCATCACGTTCTATAAGATGTTCTGTAACAGAAGGGTCTGTCATGGACGCAACAAAAAAGTTCATGTTAGAATCAAAGTCTTTAAATAAGTCTTTGCGTGTAATGTTATGTGTGCTTTTACCAGTGATAGGTCTGGGATCAAGAACAATACAACCCCACGGTTTTATACCATTTTTAATAAGTCCCGGCAGTGCATGTTTAACTGTAAGTATTTTTGTTTTTGGATTATTAAAAATAAATTGTTTTAAATCTTCATAATTAAGATAAGGACCGGCAGAAATAATAGCTGCTGTATCTTTATGTGGGGGGTGTTTTTGTACCCATCTTTTTTCATCAATATGTTTTAGATTTGTTTTAATATTGTTGCGTATATATTCTTTTGGCACTGAGTCTCTGGGATGCACAACAATAGGAACCTGTTTTAGTTCGGCTGGAATATCTTCTAGCTTTTCGTCATGAAGGAAGACAACAAGGTGTGTGCGACCACCATCAACAACTCTGTCATCAGAAGGCAGAATATGTTTACGCACAACAGATTTCTCATCAAAAGATGTCCATCCATCTTCTGTTGTCTTCTCTTCATTAATCTTTTTAGTAGCAATAGAATCAAAAAGATTTTTCATGCCCTGATATTTTTCGTCAGGTATTTTGTCGTCATCATCTTTCGTAAAGAAGTGATCACCCATGACAACAGGAACATTCTTTAATATATTATATTCATGCTGTACAGTTTCAATACTATTACCACTGCCTATTAAAGCAAAGTCTACCTCATCAATATAAATAGATTTAAGAGTATTTCTTACATTACCTTTGTGTAATTCATAAGTAAATTCTTTACCCTTTTCTTTCTTCATATGTTGAGAAAACTCATCAAGCCTTTTTACAACAGCACTTTTTGTATTGTGCGGCTTGGCATTGAACTCTTCTTTATCTGTTTCTACTGTTGCATCTTCAAATAGATCGTAGCCAATATAGTGAACTAAATCTGTTCTATCAAACGCAGCAAGCGCCATCTCAATAGCACGACCACCATTCCATGTTCCTGTCTCTAGAATAGTACTGGGTTTATAAAAACGAATAGTATCAGCAAGCTGTTTATATCTACCGGGAAGAATATCAGGAGTAGTTTCTGTATCTGATAGTTCAATTACTCGTTTTCCAGAACTATCTCTAACATTTACAGAAGTTTTATCGTTGATATTTATTACTAAGTTTTCTATACCAGCAAACTCATGAACATTCATACCATGTGCTGTATAAATAGTAACAAGCCTACTAAGAATAAAAGCAGAGGTCCACTCACGGTAATTAGTAAACTCACCTGACATGTAAGAGCCACGCCAATCACCCATAATATCTACAGCAGTTTGACGCTGAAGATTAAATGCCATAATATATGATGTTTCAGGTGTATAAATAAAATCTGCATTATGTGCAGGGTTAGGAAAATAATGATCAAGAGTAGAAGATCTAATATCTTTAACTGTAGCACACATAGGATCAATCCAGACTAGCCAACTATCTGCATTGTTAAAGCCACATTCTGTAATAGCAAAAACATCTGGCCCTGCCGACAGTGCGTCAAGCAATTCAGTGTACTGCACTACACCATCTTCAGTACCATTATGGTCCTGATTTTCTTTTACAAAAGTATTGTATTCTTCAATATCTTCTAGCTTGTGATAGTGAATGTTTTTAGCTTCAGGCAAAGAGTAGTTACTAATATCAAGATTATAATAGTAGCAGTGAAACTCTATATTAGGTTGCCAGTTTTCTTTAAACTCATTAAGGAGTTTGAAGCCATTCTTTTTTAGCTTCTTCTCGTCAAAGCATGTTACAATTTTATACGTCATAGGGTTTGATAATTCCTTTTCCGGCAAGATAGGTATAATCTCCATTCCACTCAGAGGCATATCTTCCGTCAACCTCTCTTGCACATTTCCATTCTCTAAACCACGGTCCTCCTGTAGTGAAGTGTACATTCTTTGCTTCTATCTCCTCTGGTGAGTGGCCGTCAAGCCAGTTCCATTCTTGATGTATGCTACCAATATCACCCTCTTTATCAGGCAACCATTGGAAGCCATGCAGCCATGAGCCTGTCTGCGTATTAACCTCAAGTGGCGTTAGTCTCTTATTAAGTTCATGACCACAGTTCCAAAGAATAAGACTTGACCAGTTCTTACGGCGATATGTTTCCTGCTTACGTCCATCCATTTTATATTCTTCGGTGGGTTCGTACTGATGTTTAACACAATACAATGGATAATAATCTATGTTGTATTCTTCAAACAAACCATTGATGTCTGTGCGAAGATACATGTCGCAGTCCATATACAATGCCCAACCCTGATACATGTTCAAGGCGGGGACAAGAAAACGTGTAAAGCTAAAATCTGTAGAAAAGGGCTTGCCATCTATATCATCAATCATTTGCCCATCTTTAACAGTATGCTTACGATTGTATAAACCCATACGCTCTACAACATCTTTGCGAATTGGTTTAACATCTACATTTTCAACAGCAATACGTTCGATGGTAAATTTTAGTACTTCATAAGCCACATCTTCTCTAGGATCATAGCCAATGTAAACTGTGTTAGGTGCTTTCCTCATAATATCTCCTATATAAAATGGGGGAGCAAACGCTACGCACTCCCCCAAGTTTTGTTACAGGCTGTAAATCTTTTCTTTCTTGTCTTCAGGTATTACCTTTTGAAGTTTGATCGTAAGCAAACCATCTTTAAAAGAAACATTATCTACAACCACGTCTTCGGCAAGAGTAAAAGACTTTGAAAAAGGTCGTTTTGCTATACCTTTATGTACTATTTTTTCATCATCTTCTTCTTCATTTTTTTTGCCGCTGATAGTTAGCTTACTGTATTCTGTTTTTACTTCTAGTTCTTCTTTGGTAAATCCAGCAGTAGCTAATTCAATTGTATACTTTCCATTACCATCTTCTACTAAATTATGAGGTGGGTAGGCATTATAAAGATAACTACCTACTTGATTTTTCATCTTTAGCATATCTCTAAAAAGTTGTTCATGTCCCACAGTCCAAGAACAAAACTTGGAAAAGAAGGGATCATCACTCACTGTCATATACGCATTCATATCATTTCTCCTTATAGCAAGTTGATATTATGTGACCCATTATTGGCATCACAAACACATTATAATTATTAATATTTAATTTGTCAAGAACTTTTTATACCCCACAAGAACCACCATGTCCAGTGATATCACAGATGTCATGCGTTTCTAACCCTTCTTCAAACTCTTCACCAAGTTTTTCTACAGCTTCAGAATACGGCACCGAAGAAAGAGGTTGTCCTCCCCTACATCCGTCAGGGTACACCGTGAAACCTCGCAACCTGTGAGCATAAGAAGCAAGAGTATTAGTAAACTCTTCAACTGTATCTTCATTGTTAAGCTTACTCCCCCACTTAGGCAGATTAATTGTGCTGCTAATGGACATGTCAACGTAGTCCTGCACATCTGCCTGAAACTTCATGCGCCTCTTATAGTCCTCTGCAAGATCAAGAGCGGACTCAATCTTGTTCGGATCAATGCCATACAGATCAATGATCTCCTGCGCTGCACTATCTACTACATATTGATAGTGCCAACGATTACCACCTTTTAAATACCTGCGTTTGTAGGCAACTGCAAAAATAGGCTCAACGCCAGTAGAAGTGCCAGCCAGAATACCTATTGAACCGGTAGGAGCAATGGCACGATTTGCAACAGGAGTACTACAGCCAAGAGTAGTACTAAAGCTGGTGCTAACGTGATCGCTAACTCCTTTATATACTGCCAACCACTTATGAAGTCCTTCGGTAACTTCATATTTTTGTCCTCCTTTAATTAACCATTCATGCATACCCATAAGACCAAGACCAAGCCTACGATTTTTTTCTCTAGTTTTATATACTTTATCATACGGCAGCTTGGCTCTAAGTGTCCCACACAAAAGAAACTTAGTAGCAAGTTCTACTACGTCTGCAAATTCTTTTAAATCATCAATGCGCCCCATATTAATAGAACCAAGATTACACACATCGCTATCATCTTCAGATGTAACCTCCGTGCAAGCATTACGCAGCGTCTCTTTTTCCTTCTCAAAGAAATTGAATGAAAACCCCGGTTCGGCGGTCGATAAGGCTTGTCTAACATTCTGCTTAAAAGTACTCCCAACATCTCCTGTCTTCCAGTAGTTAAGTAACCATTCAGTATCATAGTTCACACTGATATTTGTCATATCCAGCGGAGCATTAAAATTAAAGTCTTGTTCTTTGACTTGACCAATGGAGAAACCTGTTTCTCCTACGGGCATATCATACCAGTTTTTGCTGGTAAGAAACTTTTCAACGTCAGCATGTTTCCAATTAAGGCTGGCATAGATAGCAGATCTACGACTACCACCCTGCATAACACGGCGACCAATCTCATTAATCATCTGCATCTTTGGTATAGGACCGGAGGCAAGACCACCAGTGCCGTTAAGTATACGTCCTTCTTCACGATAGACAGAATAATCAATACCAATGCCACCACCTGTCATCAGGCAGGACTCAGACTTCCATGAGACGTTAGCCCAATCTTCTCTGGTATCTTCTTCTGCACGTAGAAGATAACAGTTATTAAAGAACTTGTTATCTCGTCCAGCATAATAAAGATAACGACCACCGGGAATAAACTTCAGATCAGTGATCATACGTTTTAATTCATCTTTATCATCCTTTGGTAGATAGTCCTGACACACATCATCCACTAGTGTAGATGCAAGTGCATCCCATGTTTCGCAACCATGATGTGCATATTTATGTTTAAAAATGTCTTCGCTAAACTTAGAGCGAAACATTGGATTTTCATTTGATCTAAACTGTGGCATTTTATTCCCCCTCTCCATAATCTAATTCTAGTATTAACTCTGCATAATGTATTACTTTTTCAATATCTTTTCGACCATCTCCCTTTTTTCTATGCCTTGTAATATATTTAACAACATTACCTTCAAAATAATCTAACTTATTTTTGTGAATGTATTCAACAGGTTGAATTAAACAATCTTTATAATGATCGCCTCCAACTTGTTTTTTAGAAGCTCGCTCTTCTTTTAGTCGTTCAAGATAATAATCATAAGCACTTTTATTCAAAGAATTTGATAATTCTTTTTTTGACATTCTTGTTTCCTTTTTCATGTACCACAGAGTAAGCAAAGTCACGGACAAACACTGGATTTAATCCAGCATTATCACAAACCTCTTCAAAATCATGTGCTGTTTGTCCTGATGTTGTAAAGAACCATGCGTGTGCATTACCTCTGGTAACTGAGACACTAGTATCAGTAATAGATGTATTAAGTTTTGTAAGATCCATTAAGGCTTGAAAAATGACTGACGTATATAACTTACGATATCTTTTTTCTAATGTGTCATCGCCCATGTTTTTCCTACTTTATAGTCACAGTCTAGTTTACATTTCATATTTAAAGTCCGTGTTGTTAAGTCAATAGCTTCTTTTGTGATCGTGCAAAAACGATTAACATCTTTATTTAATACTTCAAACTGATACTCATCGTGTATTGATGCTACAAGTTTTGCATCTATACCAGACATATTAATCTTTTTAATAATATGTATCAACCATTTCTTACATACAATAGCTCCAGCACCCTGCAATAATGTATTTAATGCAGCATGTTCAGATCTTATTTTTAAATACCTACCATCAAGACCTTTGATCTTACCACTTTCAGCTTCTTGTTGTATCTTTGTCCTTAGCTTTTTAAGATCTGGTAAGTTATCTAAAAAAGTATTAACTAACTTTTGACCTTTTTGTGCGTCTCCTCCCACAATCTTACCTATCTTAGCTGCTCCTGCTCCATAAAGAAAAGCATAGATAAAAGTTTTTGCTTGATCTCTATCAGTAAGACCAGCTAACTTCATATTAGCTGTGTGTATGTCTCCATCTAAAACTTCTTCTATGTATTTTTTATTACCCATGTAGTGAGCAAGACATCTAAGCTCTAAACCAGAAGCATCTGTACCTACTAATGAATACTTATTAGCATCTCCAATGGTCCATAGATCTCTACATTCTTTTCCATAAGGACTATAGACAGCAGGTACTTGAGCCATGTTAGGGCTGTGGTGTGCCATTCTTCCTGTAATAGTTTTTAATGTAAGAACTTTGCCTCGTACTCTTTCATCCTCTTCACATTCTTTTATCCATGCTTTTAATAGTCCAGTTCTTTTTTGTAGTAAAAAGAATCTACTAAACATTTGAGCTTCTGGCATATCAATTTCGTTTAATATTTTTTCATTAACAATGACATTGCCTTTCTCAGTATATTGTTTTGGTTCCCATCCTTTTTGTTGAAGGCGTTCTGCTATTTGTTTTCTGCTTGCTATATTAAAAGGTATATACTTAACTTTAGTTTTTAATTGCACTTCAGTTGGAGGAAATATTTCTTGAGCCTTAGTTTCAAGTTTTCTTTCTTCTTCTTCTAGTTGAGCTAATAAAACTGTAGCTTCTCTTATTTTAAAAGCAAAACCATTTCGTTGTTGCTGATCTATTATGGTGCGTATGTTATGTTCAAGCCTTATAGATTTTTCCGAAAAGTCTTTACCTTCTTTTTCCAATTGATGTGCAACTCTCCAAGTAAGTTCCGTATCACGGATACAATATTCCAGCATGTCTTTGCTGTATGATTCAAACTCATTAAAGTCTCCTTTATTATAATTTAAACGCTTACCCCATGCTTCTAAGGAATGACCACCTTCTCGTATTGGATTAAACAATTGTGATTCAATAAGTGTATCTCTTACTTGGCTAACTTTAATATTACAATTTAATATTCTATTAAGAATAGGGGCGTCAAACGACACCCCATTATGCATAATAAATTGATCTATTTTTTGTGACCACTTTGGAAAGTTTTCACATTCATCAAGTACCCATGTTTTTATCTCTCCTGTATCATAATCTTTTGAAACAATGCAATGTATTTTTGTTGCATTTAGTGAATCAGTTTCAATATCTATGATTGCTTTCATTACATATNTACTAGCTTGGCATCCTCTACATTAATATGGAAGTAATTTTCATTTCTTGTATTGGGACCATAGGCTTTTTTAATTTCACTTTCTGCAACAGCCTCTCCTGAAATATGCCATGCTTGTTTACAATCATTTCTAAACACAACAAATGTTAGTTTATCTTTTGGAAATTCTTTTTGCCAACGATCAATTAATTTTTTCTTTCTAAAGGGTATGCGTATATCTTTCCAATGCTTAGGCCATTCACCTTTCCAAGAATATTTTATTTCAACTTCATAAAAATATTCTCTTGGTTTAATTGTAGAAATATCATGGTCAATCTTATTACATACTAAATCAAATGACATTGTTTCTTTGTCATCTATATTTACATATCCGTTTAAGTTTAACCATTTTATCATTGCTTTTTTAGCAGGAGGATCTGACTTATCGTATAAATCTTTATCAAAGGGTTTGATCATATTCGTCGTCCTCCATCTGGTCGGTGCGTTCTATTTCAGACATCCTACCAGTTTCATTATCATAATGCAAGTAAGTAGCTATGCCTGTATCCCCAGTGTACCTGTTCTTCAATATACGCAACACAGTTGTATTAGCTTCAATAGGATCATCAGCCTGTTGATTACGTTCCAAAGCTATCACTGAGTCAGATAGATGTGCAATGGCTGCTGAACCACGTAGATGTGAAAGAGATACTTCACGACCATCCTCATGGCCTCGATCACCCATTGGCCTTCTTAGATGGCTTACAAGCAATAAAGATATTCCTGTTTCCTCAACCAAAGATCTAAGCTTAGTCATTAATATGTCAATGGACTTACGCTCATCCCCATTGTCTTCCTGACCAGATACTAGGATAGATAAATGATCTAGTATTACCCACTTTGTATCCATAGCTTTAGCCATGAAACGAATGCGATTAAGTATTTCATCGTTGCTGATACTACCAAAATGATCAAAGGCAAAGAAACGATTTGTACCTACAGTTTTATTACGCCAATCTCTAAGTTCATCTAAGCTATGCTGATCCCTAATTTCTTTAATGTACAACCTAGCATTAGCTTCAACAGACATTAAGTGAAATACAGTATTCTTAACACTTTCTTCCAAGGCAAAGAATCCGATATTATCTTTGGTATTATTAAGAAGGTGATGTGCAAGTTCCCGAATGATACTTGACTTACCCATACCAGCACCAGATGTAAAGCATACAAGCTCACCAGTACGGATACCATACGTTTTCTTATTCAAACCTTCCCAAGGATAAGGACAGGTATCGCAGTAGTCGTCTTCAAAGAGTTCATCACCAAAAGAACCTAGGTTAATAATACCAGCAGGAGTATATGGCTCTGCATTCCACCATGCTTTAGTAAATCTTTCTCGCTGATTTAGTTTAAGATATTCATTAGGATCTTTAAGATCTAAATTAACAATGCGACATTTATTAGGTTCAAATATCTTAGCTACATCTTGGGCTGCATCTTTTCCCTGCTTATCATTATCAAAACATATAACAATGTTTTCAAAGCTGTTAAGAAAATCAAAAGATTTCTTACAGTTATTAGCTGCTGATTGTGCGCCATTCTTTACAGATACTACAGGCCATTTAGAACCAAGTAACTCATAGGCACTCATGGCGTCCAGTTCACCCTCTACTATGGTGACATACTTTCCGCCTTTACCAAATAAATTTTCACCAAATAAAACAGCCTTAGATAAATCTCCCTCAACCCAGAAGTCTTTGTTTTTTGTTTTTCTAATCTTGGAAGCTACATGTTCACCACTTTCATTAAAGTATTTATAGATGTGATGGCTCTGATCAGTACCACCATTATCGTTTACATATGTATTATAAACTTTGGCTGAGTTTTCAGAAATCTTACGATCAGTTAAGGCTGCTAAATAACCTCCAGTTTTTAAGGAAGATGGTTTCTGTGTTGGTACGGTATTCGTTTCCATATTAAAATCCTCGTTATTAGAAAAGCGTGTCTCACAAACAAAACAAAAAGAATGCCCATCGCTATGTTGGACATTCCCATCACTAGATCCACATTCAGGACATGGACCTCTTTTTAACCAGCCTTCGGCCATTACCATTTACCTTTGCTATATTGAAACATATCATTAGCGATATTACTTCGTTTTGCTTTTACCTCCCTTTCTATAGAAACTAAAGTTTCAATTTGATCTATTCTTTCCATGTTATTAAAAGGTTCTTTAAAAGTAATTATCGGAGATTGCCGTCCTTTTCTTTTTTCTATTACAATTAAAATATCATTCATTTTCTTTGACTTTCTCTACAGAGTATTTAAAATCAGGATTAGATCCTAAATGATACCATAACATATAACGATAATCAAGAGCTTCTTTAGCGGACTTATAAGTTTTATACTTCTCCATAACTTTTTTCTTATCGTTATGTTTCAACACAATATTCCAAATACTATTCACGGGCAGCGCCCCCGCATGAAAAGGGGGCGTTGACCGTATTAATTATATTCATCAATATCATTTTGAATGTTCTGAATAAATTGATTTTGATCAGCCAACATATCTTGTAACTCTTCTTTGGCAAGTCGTCTTGCAGTTTTAGAATCATATCCTTCATTTTGATATTGAAGGGTAAGCTCCTTAAAAATTTGTTTTCTTTCTTTTTGCCAAAGATTTTTAGTCATTATATTAGCTTGCGCTTTCTTCTATATCTTCCCAAAACTGGGCTACATCTTCTTGATCATGTGGATCATAACCACACTCGATCATGAAATCATGTAGGGCATTATATTCTTCTTTGTTTGTTTTAATTCTTTCTCGATAAGCTTGAAAATCTATTACGTTTTCATTTTGTTTTTGTTTTTTCCATGATTCATCAGCACCAATACCACGAATTTTTTCCAAGTCTTTAGTCAAAACATCAATCCTTTTTTGTGAGCGGTCTAACTGTCGTTTTAATGTGTTCACTTGTTTGGTAAGTAATTGTTTTTCCTTATCAATTTCTACCATATCATCTGCTCCTTTAATGGGTCTGGTAAATCTTCCGCCTACATAATTGTTATAGTAGGCATACTTATCTGTTCCGTCAAGTATTTTTGTCAACACACCAAGCTTCATTTGATAGTGAAGCTCATAGTATTTCATGGTTCTTTTGTTTTCGTACTGATCTATTATCTCGAACTTAAAATTTTTCTTTCCTATTTTTTTGATATCTTCAAGCAAAGCTTTTGAAGACCCCATATATTCTTTCCAATTAGATGCTACATTTTTTTTGTTTCTTTTTACAAAGTATTGCTTGCATCCTATGTAAGCTTGTTTTGTTTTTTTGTTAGTAATTTTGTAGACAAAACCAAAATACTTATCAGGATTTGGTTTTACTTTTTTAGTATACTTCCAATGCATTATTCTTTTATTTCTTCAACTTCCGGGAGTCTTGCTACTTTTGTAAGGTATCTTTTATTTTTTGAGTAATTAAATACACGAAGCCCTTGACCATCGTTAGCATCTGCCCAACATTCTCTTTTATAGTCGCAATAAACACAACCAATAGGAAGCTTATAGTTGCCAGACTTACCATCAGGTATATCGGAATAGCACCTGTCAGGTATACTATTGTCTGAAACCATCTTTTTAAGATATGCAACACGTTCTTTAGCATTAATCATTTCCAATGAATGTATTGGGGTTAAACATATTTCACCAGTAGATTTATCAATAGCTAAGAAAGCAGCTTCATCAACATCATTGGCTTGAGCATATGCAGATATCTGAGATATATATCCAAAAGGATCGTCTTCATAAAGCCTATTATGTTTAAACTTTTCAAAGCTTTTTCCTGAAGCACTTTTACAATCAACAAGAACACCATCTATTACAGCATCTTGGTGACCTTTTACACCTTCTATGTTTAATTCTTTTTGAGTTTCTTCCACGCTGTGATCAGCAATACGAGTTAAAAGAAGAAGAAGCTCTTCAAGAATATGACCATATAAAAATTTAATTTTTGTGGAAGCTGGTAAAGGATTTTGTTTTTGTTTTAAATTAGACCTATACCAGAGTTGGCGATTAGGTTTACCTATCGCAGACAATCTTAATTTATTATCTTCTTTTCTATCTTCGCAAAGAGATAGTGTGATCTGACTACAAACTTCTAAAGCAAATTTATTTAAATGTTCTGGCAGTTTTTCAAGTTGTTTTTTTGTTAAACTGCCGTCATCAAAAAGATTATAAATATCTTTTACTAAAGTATTAATATTTTTTTTAGGCATGGGAAATTAGGGGAGCCACAGAACGTGACTCCCCTTTCAGGTTATGATGCAAAAGGAATATCATCGTCAGATGTATAGCCCGATTCCACAACATCGAAATCTTCAGCTTCACCATCAGATGAATACGGTACAAGTTCAACTACCTGAACTTTTTGTAGATCAGCAGATCTACCTTCTTTGTTCTTCCATGACCAATCATATGGACGATAAAGAACATTAACTTTAGATCCATTACCAATCAATGTATTAAACATTGGTTGGCGCTGAGAATCTACAAGTTCAGGTGCTTGATTACTACCATTTTTACCTTCTACTTTACGCTTAATGGTTACGAAATCACCACGTTCATCACCTTTGTTTTTTACTGATAGTCCATCAGCTTTAACTTTAGCGATGCCTTCAGCATCCAGAGATACATCAATAGTCCAGCAAGGTTCAAACGTAGTGTTGGGCTGTGAAATTGAAGCCCAATAAGCAGTACCTGATATTACAGTCATTGTATTCCTTTCCAGTTGTAATGACTATTAAGTTCTAACATGTCTTATATAGGGATGTCAACAAAAAAATCAATGGATACGTTCAACACTTATATCCATATCATAATCATAGATATCCGGTACAGAAGACTGTAGGTCGTACAAAACTTTAAGAGCGTCTTGTTTACTCTTAAAGATTTCAATCTTGGTCCCGGCATCGTTTGTCATTGGTGTAATGCTTTCAAAGATACCGGAACCAAAATCATCAGTGCTATACTCTACTAAAATATATGACATCGCACCTCCATTATGCTGCTTCAAGTTCCTTCCATTGGATTGAATTAATCATGTCAGATACTCTGTCTTCTCGCAACTTAACAGTGTTACGATTTTCTTTGATACCTTTAGTATCATTACCGTAGTAGAAATCACCACCAGATTTACCTGACATTAAACTAGGATGAGAAGACCAATAAGTAGCAGCATTGTACACATTATAAAGTGTACCTCCTGTGTTGGTAGCATATTTATCGTAAGCACCACGACCAGTGATGTGTCTACTTTCTTCATCAAAGATCTTCATAAGATTAGACAGCATGATTTTATTGCCAACATTTTTACGTTCAACATTATCAAAACGCTTTGCAATTGTTTCTTTAAACAAACTAATAACATCATCACGCTTAACTGGCGTATTATACCACAACTTCATTTGTTCAATACCATCACCACTAATATACTTAGTAGCATTACTAATCTTTGCAGCAAAGCCTACGATATCAAAGTTCTTACTATGTCTACCATACACATGAGCTAGTTTATTACCGGCTACTAGCGTGTTCCAACATTTAGCACGCCATACACCCATCATACCATTGTTAGCCCATGTACGGTTATGTGATGTACGAAACACAAATTCAGGTACAATTAACTCATCCTTACCTTTGCCAAGAAAGCCAGAATTACCATCAAGAAAAGTTTTTTGACCATGAAACCTAGCTTTAAGTTCTAGCTGTTGTCCATCATTCAATACGTCTACAGTAAATTCTGTTTCAGAAAGATCTAGTTTTGTATTTTCATCATTAGATGCAATAGTCAAAGCATCTTCAATNTGATCTACAATTTCTGTATACTGAACAGGTGTATAAGTATCAGATACAATAGCTAAAGGTTTTCCAGTATCAGATCTACGTAAGCCCATACCAATAGAAGATGGCATATCAGCAAGCTCAAAAGTTTCTACATTAAAGTCAAGATTAGTTCTATCAAACATTTGCATTGTCTTTACCTTTAAGTTATGAGTGAGGATCGTCCCTCAAAAGAGGGGACGAGCCGAATGAACATTGATAACATTAATGCATTTTAGTAATGTTATCTAAGTTAAGTTCTTTTTGACTACTAACTTTATAATCAGAATACCAATTCTCTCGCACCCATTTTTTACCAAAACATTCAGCTAGTTTATCAGCTAACTTATCCATCTTACCCAGATCATCAAGCTCAAGGGTATAGCATTCAGACATATAACGTACACACTTTGCTATATGATTGACTGTATCTAAGATAAGCTCTTCTTCTTTTTGGTTCATACGTGCCATGATATTTCATAACTCCTTTTGATATTGTTAAGATACTTTTGTAATTTTAATAGCGTCAGGATAATCTTCTTTCACCTCATATTCTGTTTCATACATTGTAACTGTTTCATTTAGATAGCCAGTTCCATCACATTCATGGCAATGCCTACCTACAGATGTTACCATATTGTTATATATAATACCATCTTCACACTCATTGCAATAACTTTTTACAAGCCATGCTGTATCTTCAAGTGTCATCTACCCTGACCTCTGTATTTTTTCCAAGATAGTTTTTTACTTTTATTATTAGGTTTAGATCTAACACTATATCCTATTGATGTTCTTTTTTTAACACGATGTAAATTAGGATCGTAAACATTTGCAGATTTTTTAGCCATGATTATCTAACCAATCATCATAGTCATTTTGAAACGATTTAAATTCTTTTTCAATGTACTGATTAACATCAGCTACATTTAATGAAGCACCACTCTGTTCAATTTTATATCGTACCATTGGTACAATCCAAGGATCTGAACCATTAAAAGCATAGTCAAGAATCTCTTGTTTAGTTTTAAACTTAGGTATAGCCATAACAATCTCCATTGAAGATGAGGGAAAGCCCCTCAGAGAAAGGGGCTTTTCCGAATTAATATGTATGAACTTGATAACTATCTATGTCTCCATATTGTTTATAACTTTCTTTACATGACTTACAAATGTAAATATTTTTTTCCATAATACTTTCTTTTTGACAAGATAAACAATTACGTTTTCTATATTTATCTTTTTCTTTTTTCATTTTTAGTTCTAGTTTCTTTTGTTTAATGTCCTCTGCTAACTGCTCAAAGGATACTTTTTTTATTCCTTTCTTTTGTTTTATGCCTTGTTTAAATGCTCCACCATTACGAGTAATTGTACCGATAATAACATTCTTTGTTAAATTTCTGGTAGAACCATGTGAATACAATGTTTTAGCTGTTGGACTGTTTGCTATTTGTTGTGCTGTCATTCCATCAAACCAACAATCTAATACAAAGTTTTTAAATTTTTGTGTGTTCATTCTATGATCTCCACTTCAGATTCAGTATGTATCCAGACTTGTGCGCCACAAGAGAGTGGTTTATCAGGACTATATTTTACTGTACATGGTCCTGTTATATGAACTTCTTTTGCATATGTATTACTNTTATAAGTTTTTACAGTTAATACAGGATCTCTTTTTCCTGATTTACGATTAGCTTTAATTACATGTTGGTTTACATGTACTTTAGTCTGAACCATTGTCTTCTCCGTTAAGGATATCCCACCAAGCATTCATTATTCTGTTATCCAATCTAATGCACCTTCAAGATACTGATTCATTTCTCTTGGTGCCATACGAGGTGTAAGGTGATGTGAACCATGATAGTCTACTAAAGCATAGCCACCATAACATGCAGCATGATCTAATTCAACCATTGAAGATTCATATTTTATTTTTTTATTTAAAAGATCTACTTTTTTCTGAAGACTTTTTTTCGTTACTCGGTATTCCATTTATTTTTCCTTTCTTAACTTTGCAAGATANNTTGCTAAGATTTCTAACTCTGCACCTGTAATGTGGGCATCGAAAAGATCATCAATAGCTTCTTTATATAAAGTTAGATTGTCACCTATTAACCAGAACATAGATTTGTCATCGCACATTATTCTTCTCCATAGAGAGGGAAAGACCCCTCACAAGAAGGGGTCTTTACCGATCAGGCGCTCATATAAATATTTTCTATCTCTTGATCAAAGTCAGTTGTTCTTTTAAGTTTATTTAATTGGTGAGGATATTCAGATAACAGCCTGACAAACTTACAGTTATCCCAATTAGGAGATTGAAACTTTTTAATTAATGCTGTTTGAAACTCTTGGTTTCTTTTTGTCCTGTCATCTAATGATGGATTAAGAGGAGCTTCGTTTATCTGATGTAGCCAACCAAGCCATTCAAGTATAGTACTTTTATTTGAACTATCATATTTTAGTTCACCATTTTTAAATGCTTTACTGTTTAACTGAGATCTAAAATTTGTTTTATTAAATACAGCAATTAACATTTGTATTGTCATATGTTTATGTAGTTTAAGAAACTGTTCAAAAGCTATATAAGGATCTGTATTAAAATTTACATAGTAACGTAAATAGTCTTGAAGTCTCCAGTTACGCTGTGTTGTATTAATAGATATAAGATCTTCATTAGACCATTCCATTGAATTTACAATGTCCACATAGAAAGGCATGTTAAGTTCTTGACAAGCTTTGTATCTTGTTTGTCCGTCAATAATATAGTATTCATTATCTATTGTTATTGGTTTTAGATACAGTGCATTATTTTTTTCAATAGATTTTTTTAGTGCATTGATATTGCTTTGTGGTACTTCTCTGTTACAATCAATTATTTCAAGAGCATAGTATAATTTATCTTCTGGTGTTACTAAATACACTTGACGTTCTGCTTTTAGTTCTTTCACTAAATCAGTAGCAAACATATTACTTCTCCATAAGATTAAGAAAGATAGAGAGAGACAACGCCCCTCAAGANAGGGGGCGTTGGCTATCTATTCATAATAATTAATTGTAAGCTCCTCTCCTTTGTTAATATCTTTAATAATATATAAATTATATATTTCAACATCATCCCAATCATGAACTTTTTGTAGTTCACAATTAGGTTCGTCAGCATGATTTAAGAAGCCACCAATAGGTGTTCTAATTAAACCATAAAACATAGGCATGTTGAAATGTGTTGCACCTAAGTCTGTACCTTCTAGTATGTTTGTGGTAGCAAATATACCTAGTCCTTCTATGTCACTATTTCGTATTGTTATTTCTTTTGGTAAGGGCTTGTAATAAAAAGGATTGTATTCAGGTAGTTTCATTTTTAATCTCCTCAAAAAATGGATCAAATACTAGTAAGGTATGTTTATATTCTTTGGCAGCTTTTTTAGTTTTATGATATGTGGTATGCCCATCAGAATGTTTTGCTACCCATTTATTTTTTTCTTTATATATTATTCTAAACCTATCTTGCATATTTTTTATCCAATTTTTTTTGTTGTTTTAATCCATGTTCTGCACAGTAGTAAATACCTTTGTATTTAATAACAGCTATTTCTCTGCAAACTTTACATTTCATTTTATTATCCTTAATGTTGTATATAAAATATATGTGCGCCTATCTGTGCAATTCTTTCAAAGCTTTCATTAGATGCCCAGTACGGATTAACATAGGTAGCATGATAATGTGTAGCATAAAGTGTTTGATCTACAAGCACACCACTAGCTGCCATAGCTGCTACTTTTATAGCATTTTGTTTAGCTTTATTGTTGTACATTTTTTCTGACTTACCATCACACCAGTAAGAGAATGCACACTTATGTCTTACTGGATGACCTTTGTAGTATCGTCCTTGTTTTACTACATCACATACTGTGTTAGGAAAGTTAATTAACTTAACTCTTTCTAGTATTACATTAGCTATGGCAAGCTGTGCAAGCAAAGATTCTGAACGTCCTTCAAAGTATATAGCTTCAACCAAGCATTGTCTTTCTTCATATTCTTTATCATTTAATCCTTCTGTTGCCTTTACAGGATTAAAATAAAATGCTATAGCTAAACCAACTATCAGCACCATTATCCATTTCATTTGTTCCTCTCTCTTGGATATGTCTTCATCCAATTTTTTAACAGATTACCTGCTTCAAACTTATCAATACCAAAAGCAGAAATAATATATGGAGTGGCACCAAACATATTAGTTATTCCACGCTCTCTTAGTTCATCAAGATAATCAAATACTTGCTCTTGAAAATCTTTTTTGTTTTGTGCATAGTCAGACATCTTTTATTTCTCCATAAGCTTTATTATATTCGTTAGCTTTATCACAATATTTAGCGTAAGTTAAAAACAATTCTGCATGGGTTAGTTTAATACCTTTTATTTCTTGTAGTTCTCTGAACTCATCTATTGTCAGCAGTGGTTGCGCCATTGATTTAAAATCATATTCCATCTCTTGTGTTCTCCATTTTTTCAACTGCTATGTCTTGTGCATGTTCATGGGCTTCTTTTTCATCCATACCATCTGCTATTAGTTTTGCTGCTTCTTTTTCAACAAGCATCCAGTATTGTTCTTCAAGATCTAACTCTATTCTGTAGTCTAGACTCATTTTATTCTCCATATAAATTAGCTGAAGAGAGAAGGAATCGAACCTTCTATTAGGTAGCTGTACCTACCTTGTTGCATTGTACAGACCTCCAACATGATAGTCATGCCTTCTTAGGTTTACAACATTCACTCAACCAGACTCTCCATAAGATAAGTATAAGAAGCGGAAACGCCCCTCGAAGAAGGGGGTGTTGGAGCGATTATTAAAATCTTATTACACGTAATGGTATCTCCTTTGACTCACTGATATCTATCATGTGCTTAGTCCCTCTGGATCTACCATCCCAGAAACATACAACACCATCAGCTATGTCTGCCATCTCTACATTTCTTTTATATCCTGCGGACTTTCCATGCAGATTCCATTTAGCTGGCTTTAGTATTACATCATAGCCTTTCTTATCTGCATATCTTTGTCCTAACTCATCAGCCCCTTTAGCTGCTCCACTTATTATTCTTATACCTTCATCAACTCTATTTACTAAAAGCTTATCTAATGTCTCTTCTAACAAATCATAATGCATGAAGTCTCTGCTGCCAGCAACAACTAAATCAAATGACATAGCATATCTCCTATATATAAACAGAAAGCGAAGGAAACGCCCTCAACGGAGTGGGTGTTTCAAGAGCGAGAGAGTTCGTCAAAGCTATCATCATGATACTCTTCAGTCTACACATAGATGATGATAATCTATAAAATATATTAAGACTGTGATATATGTGCAACAGTGTGTAAGATGTTGTAATCTATTGTATTTTTTGTAATGCTACAGATACATGAGATGTTGTATTTCTGCAACATAGACACACAGAGGATGAAATCACAAGACTTTGTAGTATTTTTGTTGTATTTTTTTGATTGCTACAGATACATGTGTTTTTTTGGAGGCTAAGGATACACATCTTTAAAAAAAAGGAAGAGCCGAAGCTCCTCCCTTACTCTTTAGTTGTTACTTAGTAGCAAAGCACCTGCCATTGCAGAGCATATGCCCATGATTGAGAGCATTGCTCCTACTCCATAGCCAACATATCCCGGCAGGTCAGTAGGATCGTACAGGTGCATCCCACTTACAACAAGGAAGACACCAATCAAAACTAGAAACACAGCGAATACAGATCTCATGTTAAACTCCCAAAGGTTAGGGAGGGACCGAAGCCCCTCCCAGTTAGATCAAAGTACTGACAGATCGTCATCATCAGTAGCCGCAGGTTCCTCTCCCGTCCATTTGGGCTGAGTATTCAAGCGCCCAATGGCACCCTCTTTGGCACCCGGTGCTGGTTTCCAAAGAGTTATAGTCATGATGTCTCCTTTCTTATAGTCTTGGTCCATGATCATGTCTGTCACCGTCCAGAAGCCTTTAGCTTTCTGTGCATCTGAGATCTTGAAGTTAGGACCAGGAACATTAAGAAATGCAGTGCCGGGATCAGCAGTGTTTTTCTTAGACTCAAGATTATTAACTTTAGCTTCAAGTTCAGCTATCTTAGCATCACTTTCAGCTTGGCTAGATCTTTGCTGTAAAATGATTTCTACCAAAGTCTTGGTGTCAACCGAGTTAAGGTCCAAACCTTCGGGCTTGGAAGCAGTGTTAGATACAGTCATAACTTTCTCCATAGGATTAAAAAAGAATGAAAGGCAACGACGCCCCTCATAAGAGGGGGCGTTGTGGCCGAAAGTGTAGCCGAGGATCTACGAAAAAGTCTATGACACCGCTGAGATACCGGTGCAGTTCTTCGATTGACATCCAAGGCGTGAAGTCTTCGTCAGTGGCAAACGTTCTTAGACAATATACGTCACCACTTTCTAGCTCTCTGGACCATTCTAGTTCCAGATGCTGAGACTCTGGCAGTTCGTCGTTGATGCGATACAACTGCTGTCCCACCTTTGTACGTATGCTTTGGTCAACCATAATTCTCTCCTAGAGATTAAGATAAAAGAACGAAAGGCAGCGACGCCCCTCATCAGAGGGGGCAGAGCAGCCGACTTAGTATTCTAGGCAGTAGATGACAGTTAAGGTATCTGTTAAATCCAGACACAGGTATACACACAGTACACACATATAGCCTATGCAAAAAAAATCTTTTTTTTACTATATGTATGAACCACACTGTCACATATTTACCAAAAATACAAGGGTCAAAATAATTATTTTTTGGGCCTATCTTTAAAGATCTTAATAACTATTATTATTATTTTCTTTATCTTTCTTGTAATATCTTTAAAGATGTGTTATAATACTACATAGAATGATAGAGAATAATGAAATAGATATAGCTTCGCTTGTACAGCTTAATGCTCTTCTTGAGACAAAAGTTATGGAAGAAAGTAAAAACGACTTTCTTACTTTTGTCCGCTTGATGGCACCTACACTTGTGTCTGATTGGCGTATGGGAAGACACATAGAACTTATATCTAATAAGCTTAAACAACTTGAATCAGGTGAAATAAAAAGATTGATGGTGTTCTTACCACCCCGATCTTCAAAGTCTGTCATCTGTTCAAAACTATTTCCTGCTTGGTATATTGGTAGAAACCCGGAACATGAGATACTTACTGTGTCTCATAGCGATCAGCTATCTAGTGATTTTGGTCGTAGTGTTCGAGATATTGTTAATACAGAACAATTTACAAACATATTCAAGGGTGTCTCCCTGCGAAGCGATGTACGTGCTGCGGGTAAATGGAAAACAAATCTTGGAGGTACATACTACGCTGCGGGTGTTAGATCACAGATTGCTGGTCGGGGCGCACACATAGCTATCCTTGATGACGTTATGTCTGAAGAAGATTCGTACTCCGAAGCTGGACGAAGGTATGTTAAAGAATGGTATCCTGCCGGTCTTCGCACACGTATTATGCCTAATGGTTCTATTGTTATCATTAATACACGATATCATTATGATGATCTGTGTGGATGGCTTTTAAAACAACAGGAAGAAATGGATGAATATGACACGCTTCCGTGGGAAGTCATACGCATACCTGCATGGTTAGACGCAGAAGCTGCCGAGTTACTTGGCATGGAAGAGGGTGGTAGCTACTTTCCAGAGTGGAAAACTAATGAGTTATTAAAAATAGATGAAAGTGAAATACGTGCAAGNAATGGTAGTCGTTACTGGAACTCACTTTATATGCAAGATCCTACCCCGGAAGAGGGAGGTTTAATCAAAAAACAATGGTTGCAGGAGTGGAAATATGGTGATCCCCCTACCTGTGATTTTGTCATACAAACATATGATACTGCTTTTTCTACAAGAACTACGGCAGACTATAGCGTAATACAGACATGGGGTATATTCTTCATGTATGATCAAGCAGAAGATGGAANAGAAGATTTTGTATCACATTTGATACTTCTGGGTAATGTGCGAGAAAGGCTAGAGTATCCAGAGCTACGTCGAAAGGCGCATGAGCTTTATAACAGGCACCACCCGGATGTATGTATTATTGAAAAGAAAGCTAGTGGTCAGTCGCTCTTGCAGGATTTACGACGATCTGGTTTGCCTGTGCAGGAATACACACCAGATCGAGATAAGGTATCCAGAGTTTATTCAGCCAGTCCTATGATAGAAGCGGGGCGTGTCTGGGTTCCTAAAGGTAAAAAGTGGGCAGATGAGTTAGTAGATGAACTATTAAAGTTTCCTAACGCTGCACATGATGATCAGGTTGATGCGCTAGTTATGGCAATACATTATTTACGAGATTCTTGGCATCTTCATCACCCGGAAGATCCAGAGTGGGAAGATGAGCCAAGAGAGAAAAAAGTAACTTACTGGAACTTTGCTGCATAAGTATGTTATAATAATGGGAAACTAATGGGGAATATTATGGCAGGACTTACTTCCTTACCACGAAAAAAGAATATTAAGGGACAACCCCATAAACTCGCTTACATCACTGAGGCTGAGAGCGATCTTCTAAAATCTAGGGGTGGCGCTGGTAAACCTGTGAAAGGAACCAAAGGTGTTCCTGCATATTTTGATGCTGGTGAAGGTATGGGCGGCTATGGCTCTGGTATGGATGATGATGCTACTGGTGGCGCAGGCGATCCTAGTGCTAGTCAAGGTGTAGGTGCTGGACTAGATGAAGCAGAACCTACAAATATTCAAGGATATCTAGATGCTTATGGTATAACAGATCCCGGTATTCAAGCAAGTTATGAAGATTATATGGATGATGTATATAGTAAAGTACCCGGATTTAAAAGTAGAGCGCAAGAATATACAGATTTTTTTGGTGCCTTTAATCCTTCAACTGGGAGAGTTTCACAGGGTAGAGTAGGACTACCTGAAGGTTATTTAGATAGCACTCGTTTTAGCAATTTAATGGAGATGCAAGAAAAATTTGGATATGCTCCCCCAAATGTAGTATCAGACAGTTATGGTCAACCTGTAACTACTACATTTGGATATCTTACCTTTGGCGATCCTGAAACAGAACCATATACTCTTAAAAGATATAGAGATCCATTATTAGTTAAACGGCGTCTTGAAAGAGAATTTTCTAATAAAGATGTTCCTAGCTTAGAACTATTAAGAGATCCTGTTCTTCAAGATGTTATGTCTCCTAGTCCGTCTATTGAAAATAGAAGAGCTTATACACAAGCTGTAAGAGAAGCTTCTCAAGCTATGACACCAGAACAAAGATATGGTGTTCTTGATCNAAAAATAGACCGTGATGATCCTAGATTTGGAACAAGAGTNGGTGGTTATTTACNAACACTTGAACAAGCTAATCTTCCAACCTATATGGGAGGTTTTAGAGGTAGTAGAGAGACANAAGCACCTTTTGCTTTAACTAAAGAAGAATCAGACAGGTATCAAGATATCTTTATGGCTTTTGCTGGAACAAGAGGAGAAGCTATTCGTACAGAAATAGATAATGCAAAATCTGGACAAACTGTTCAAGAAGCTCTTTCTAATGCAGGTTTTTCTTCCTTTGGTTTGCCAAAAGAAGCAGAGGTTTCTGCATTAGCTAACTATATGGATAGAGAAGCACTTAAAGGTTGGGTACAAGGTCTTGGTATAGTCACATCAATGAATAGTCCTTTTATGCCAGCAACAGCTATGGGACTACCGCAAGAAATTTATGAAGATACTATTAAACCAGCTTTTAAGTCTCTTAGAGAAAGTTTAGATGAAAGTATTCCGGGTTTTAAAGACTTATCAGCAAAGTTTGATGTTGGTGTAGAAAAAGTAGAAGAACAATATGAAAAGCAAGTTCCAGAAACAGAAACAATTGTAGATACTATTTTTGATGCGCTGTTTGGTAAAGGTAAATCTCAAGAGGCTAAAGAGTTTGGAAGTAGTTATCAAGTTCCATCAAGTGTAAGAGAATCAAGAGAAGTTACTGTAGAAGATATAGCTCCTGCACCAATAGCTATTGATAGTTTACCCTTAGAAACAGTTGTAGAAAATACAGCCCCTCAAACTTTTCGTCAAGATGTACAACCAGAAACCATTGAATTTGCAAAAAATGCACTTGCTGATTTAGAATTACTAGGATTAATAGAAGACCCTGATCCATTTAGAGAAGCTTTACCCGGACAGGTTCAGCCAGAAACTATAGCATTACTTACCGGACAGACTCCTG
>FUFK010064848.1_pt1 | contig 56465 bp, 57 predicted proteins | sample 1021851 | NCBI WGS metagenome assembly FUFK01 (sample SAMEA51879418, study PRJEB19060) | metagenome
AAGATGAAATGGGTGGTGGTGCACGAAACCCGCAGCAGTTTGAGGAACCCGACGACGATGCGTTGGAAATGATGGCTGAACTTCTGGAAGAAAACGAGGATTCAGCCAACGAACCCTGAATCGGTCAACGTCAACTCAAGCCGTTCTTCCTCACAAACCAGGGTGCGTTGTGCGCCGTTCTTTCCTCTCCACAACCGCCAGATGCTGAATCCCTTTTCGCTCATGGCGTCCGCTGAACGCGCCACGATGGGGTCCGAGCTGGAACCGCTTGCATCCACGCTTCCCTTGGAAACGAGCAGAACCGCGATGTGGTTTGGACACTCAGAAGCCACGCGTTCAATGTGGTCCAATCGATCTTTTGGAATGCGTCCACTGGACGGACACCAATCGTCCATCACCACAAGACCCACGCTTGGTAGCGATGAGGCCGCTTCCAGCAAAGCGTCAACCGCTCGGTCGAAGCGTCCGCCAAAATTCATCGCGTGAAACCTCGAGCTCTCAACGAGCGACAGGTGCGCAAACAACTGGGAGAATCGGGCAGGGTCGGGCATCTCAACCGACGCCCACAGCACGCGTTTCCCGTCTTCAATCGCATCGGCCGCGAGGTGCAACCCCAGCGTCGTTCCGCCGGTGCTGCCCTCCACCGCAAGGTGGATTCGATCGCCATCCAACGCAAAATCGTGGCGCTCCATGGCGATGCGTCGGTGTCATCGGTGAATGAGGGTTCCGGCTTGCTTCCCGCTCGCAAGGGCTATGACCCCCATCGCCCTCCGAAGTTCATGAGTGGCGAAGTTCGCAAGGGTGAACGAATCCCCCGCCGTGAACCACCGGCGTTTGAAGAAGCGGAAACCGTCATTGAAGCGTGGACCCGAGACGGTTTCCTCGGGACAGCGCTTGACGATGCGAACCAGTTCGGTCCCATCACCATGATGCTGCTGTTGCTCATCGTGGCCACCATCACCGGCACGGCCATCAACTTCCTGGCGTGAATTGGCCACAACGGGTTGCTTCAGGGTGGCAAACATCAAACCCTTGTTCCGTCGTTGACGCCTCATGAGTGAAGGCTCGGTCAACGTTGAAAGCAGGACATCCTCTCAAGACAAGCGATGGACCATCATGGCTGCTTTGCTCGGCACCAACACCGCCCTGATGTTGTTTCAAGGCATTGAGCAGGCCAAGGACCCGAACACGATTCGAGAGGTGGCGCTGGCCATCATCGCCGCCGCACTTCCGTTTCAGGCGATCTACTTCCTCATCTACACTTTTTTGTTGGAACACGAAGCACAGCTGCCACCTGAGCGAATCAAGAAACTCGGTTTGGCCTCTGCGCTGTGCCAAGTTGTGTCCTACGGTTCGCTGGTCGGGGTCGCCATGATGTGGTATCATCTCTCCTCGTGGGTTGGCATATCGTTCGTTGCTTCGTCCATTCTCGCGATCTTCCTGATTCGGAACGTCATGGCTCCTGTGGACCAATCGACGAACGACGTTCAAGACGTTGCTCAATCGCACCCATGAGGTCCGGTGGGAAGGTTGATGAAGCGAATCTGCCACCTTGAATCATGGCCTTCTGTCCGCTGGATTACCGCTACGGCGATGAAGATTTCAAACGCATATGGTCCGAAGTTGGTCGTCATGAGCGTCAACTCGAAGTGGAGCGAGCTCTGATTTGGGCACACTGGCAGTTGGGAAGGGTCACGGAGGACGACTACAACGCCGTTGCGGCCATCGCTAACCCTGAATCCGTCTCAAAAGAACGCGTGAGTGAAATCGAAGCGGAAACGAGGCACGACATCATGGCGCTCACCAAAGCCATGGCCGAGGCCGCAGGAGAAGCCGGCTGGTGCATCCACCTCGGTGCTACATCCAACGACATCGTTGACACAGCGGTTGCGCTCCAACTCCGGGACAGCATCGTGTTGCTGCGAAAAAAACTCTGCGAACTGATCCTCGTTTGTGCGGACGTCGCTGAACGAGAGCGAGACACCGTCATGCTGGGCCGAACCCACGGCCAGGCCGCCGTTCCCATCACCTTCGGTCTCAAGGCGGCTGTCTGGTTGGATGAGATGCGTCGACAACTGATTCGTCTTGACGAGGCCTCGCCTCGGGTGGCGGTTGGAAAATTCTTGGGCGCTGTTGGCACCGGGGCGGCTCAGGGCGAACATGCCCGTGAACTTCAGCGCCTCATCATGACCCATCTGGGCCTTGGCGTGCCGTTGGCCACAACGCAGGTGGTGGGACGTGACCGTTACGTGGAATACATGTCCTGGCTTGCAAACGTCGCGACCACGTGCGAAAAGGTGCTGCAGGAAATCCGCAACCTCCAACGTTCGGAAATCGCCGAAGCCGGTGAGGGATTCGATGTCAAAAAACAAGTGGGCTCGTCGACCATGGCGCACAAAAAGAACCCCATCAAATCCGAAAACGCATCCGGCTTGGCTCGCATCGTTCGTTCGTTCATCATCCCGACCTATGAGAACGCCCTTCTGTGGCACGAGCGCGACCTTGCAAATTCCAGCAGCGAGCGCTTCACGCTCTCGCACGCCTCAGCCCTTGCCGAGGACGTGATGGCGAAAACCACCGATGTGTTGACCAACATGTGGGTCGACAAGGAGCGTTGTTTGGCCAACATTCACGCTCAAAAGGGGTTGGTCATGGCCGAGAAGGTCATGATCGAGCTGGTCGACCACGGTGTGCCACGGGACGAAGCCCACGAAGTTCTTCGAGAGGCGTCGTTCACAGCCCTGGCCAGCGGGGAAGAATTGATCGACGTGTGCAGCCGAACACCAGCCATCTCTGCAGCGTTTTCGGCCGAGGAGTTGGAATCCATGTTCGACCCGATGAACCATGTTGGTGTGGCAGGTGAAATCGTTGACGAGTGCGTTGCGCTTGCGCGAGAAGCCGCTCAGTGAATCTCGTAGTGCCCCCGAACGCCGTCCCAATGCACGGTTCCACCAACCGAAAGGCGTCCGTTGTGGTGAGGCCCACCAAGCACCAGTGTTTCGTACTCTCCGCCTTCGCCTTCAACGTGGAACCGATGGGTTGCCGCAAGGTTGGACAGCACCTCAAACGATGCTGGCGTGAGAACCCGACCGAGCCACTCCTCGGTCAACCCTTCGGCTGAAACGCCCGTGATCATGATCTCAAAACCGTGGTCGATCATTCCTTTGAGGTGCTCGTGTCCTGATTGGTGCCACAAAGGCGTCCAGCTGCGCAGGCCAAGCCGTTCGGCCATCCGCTCGAGCCGAGACTTTTGGTAGTCCGACGCCAGCGCGCCTGAAACAAAGCCGTCGATGTCCAGCGCCTTCATGGCGGATTCGAGGTTTTCGATGTCGGTTGGTGGCGCACCACTTGTCTTCACTTCAACCCAAGGCAGACCGGCCAGCGCCGCCTGCCGTTCCACAACGTGGGTTGATGGAATTTGAAACATCGGAGAATCGCCGTCCGTGATCGTGACGGTGACAAGACACTGTACCGACCACCCCTTGCACGTCGCCCACCACCATGCCGCTGCTGAATCCTTTCCTCCGGAGGAGAGGACAGCCACGCGCATGGTTTTGCGTGGTGGACCACCTTCATGAGTCTGTTCGCCTCGTAGGGTTGATACGGGTCGGCATGGAGGTCCACACGACCCGGAAGGCACTCATGTCAATCAACCCGCATCCTCATAAAGTGTCAACCGGGGCAAGCAAATGAGGTCATACCATGCAACCGAGTGGAAGAGGATACGATCACGGCATCACAACGTTTAGCCCCGACGGACGACTGTTCCAAGTTGAATACGCTCGTGAATCCGTGAAGCGTGGGACCACCACGGCTGCGCTGAAATTCAAAGACGGTGTTGTTTTGGTGTGCGACAAACGCATCATCAGCCGCCTCATCATTCCCGAATCGATCGAAAAGATGTTCAAAATCGACGGTCACATCGGCATTGCAACCTCCGGACTTGTGGCCGACGCACGCCAGTTGGTCGCTCGTGCTCGAGTTGAAGCACAGATCAACCGAATCACCTACGGTGCAACGGTTCCCGTGGATGTGCTCGTGAAGAAGATCTGCGACTTCAAGCAATCTTTCACCCAATACGGGGGTTCTCGTCCCTTCGGCACGGCTCTGCTCATCGGCGGGGTTGACGACAACGGCATTCACCTCTACGAAACCGACCCGTCCGGTGCGTACCAGTCCTACCACGCCGGCGCCATCGGCAGCGGCCGCAACACGGTGATTGAGTTCTTCGAGGACAACTGGAAGGACAACATGACCCTCAACGCCGCCATGAAGCTGGGACTTGAGGCGCTTCGGTCGGCCAACGACGCCGAACTCAACCGAGAGGCTGTGGAGGTCACGGTCGTCGACTCCAACGGCTATCGGGTTCTTGACCGAGACGAAGTCAACAAGCAAATCGACCGTCTCAAGCCACTCGAAGATTGAGCGCGAAGTTGAAACGCCGCCTCACCTTTGCCGCGAACAGGTGATGATGTGGTCAGTCTTGATGACGCCGTCTTGGCACGCATGGAAAAAGGCGGCAAGCGCTACGAGGTCCTCGTTGATCCCGTTCTCGTTGAGACGTTCAAGGAAACCCCAAACGACGTGGACATCAATGAATTTCTCGCCATGGACGAGGTGTTCCACGATGCGCGGGGAGGTGAGCGGCCCACCGCCGAGGCGATTGAGAACGTCTTCGGCACGCAAGACATCGTCGTCATCGCATCCACCATTCTGGAAAAAGGCTCCATTCAGTTGACCACCGTTCAGCGAAAGCAGATGGTTGAAAACATGCGTCAGCAAATCGTCCACCGCATTCACTCTCAGTCGGTTGACCCGAAGACCAAGGCTCCGCATCCCAAAACACGGATTGAGTTGGCCCTCGACGAATCGCGCTATTCGGTCGACCCGTTCAAGCGATTGGAAGAGCAGGTCAAGGACGCCGTTGCAAAATTAAAACCCCTCATACCGCTGTCGTTTGAAACGGTACGGCTGGCCTTCAAAGTGCCCGGCTCGGCCTACGGTTCGGTTTCGCAATTGCTCCGCACACTCCAGCAAAAGGAGGGCTGGCTCGAGGACGGTTCCTGGGCCTGCGTCATCGAATGCCCCGCAGGCATGAAGGGTGAAATCATCGGTCAGGTTATGCGGCGAAGTTCCGACGCCGAGGTAAAGGAACTGTCCTGACCAGACCCGTGGCCGTAGGGTGGCCTTTATCATGGGTTGGCGAGTGGGCCCGAACGGAGAGAAAAGAATGTCCCAAGGTCGAGACGGCGCCGAGCAGCGCCTGGTGACCCCGGGAATGGCCGTTGGGTCATCCGCCGGGAAGCGTGCAGGCAGCGGAATCATCGCTGCACAAGAATCCTTCATCGCCACTCAACTCGGTTGGCTGCGAGAGCGAAACAACACGGTTTCCGTGGACCCCATCAACACAGCGTACATGCCCCGGTCCGGCGATTTGGTTGTCGGCATTGTGGCAGAGGTCCGCAACAACTTGTGGTTCATGAACATCAACGGTTCGTTCCAAGGATTGCTCCCCATGTCGCTCGCCCCGTGGAAGGTTGAGTTTGGTGCAGCGCGCCAACACATGGACGTCGGAGATGTTGTCCTCGCTCGCGTTCAGGAAGTGGACGAGTGCCACAACGTGGTGCTGACCATGAAAGGGGTCGGTCTTCGACGATTGAATCAAGGAGCGATTGAACCCGTTCCCGTCCAACACATCGACCGTGTTCGCGGAGAAAACAACGCTCTGCTTCAACGGATGCGAGATGCGTGCGATTGCCGAATCATGATCGGCGAAAACGGCCGTGCATGGATTGACGGTACTTCCGAAGGCATCGCTTGGGCGCGAAAAGCCATTCGGTGCGTCGCTGAAGAAGGACACAGCAAGGCGTTCGAAACAATTCTTTCCGATATGGAAAACACGACAAAAGGTGATGCATGATGGGTGGATACGGAGATGTACAATTGCTAAACGACGACGGCAGTCGCCTTGACGGCCGCAAGGTGGACGAAATGCGGCCGGTTTCAATCGAAGCCGGTGTGCTACCAGCGGCCGATGGCTCAGCGATGGTGACCCACGGTCTCAACGTGGCCGTCGCCGCCGTGTACGGACCCATGGAGGCGCACCCCAGAAAGATTCAGCGCCAGGACCGAGCCGTGATTGACGTTCGATACAACATGGCTCCCTTTTCAACGTCCGACCGCATTCGACCCGGCTTCAACCGCCGCTCCCGTGAAATTTCAAAGGTCACGGCTGAGTCTTTGGAATCCGTAGTTCTCGTTGAGCGTTTCCCTCGCTCAAAGATTCGGGTTGAGATTGAGATTCTCGCCGCCGAAGCAGGNACTCGGTGCGCAGGCATCACGGCTGCGGCCGTCGCCTTGGCCGATGCCGGTATTCCCATGCGGGACATGATCGTCGGTGTTGCCTCGGGCAAAATCGAAGACACCGTTGTGCTTGATTTGGACAAAGCCGAAGACAACTACGGTCAGGCCGACCTTCCCGTTGGAATCCTCCCCAACACCGGTGAGATCGCCTTCCTGCAAATGGACGGAGACCTGTCGCCCGAGGAGTACGAGCTTGCCATGGAGTACAACTTCAAAGCAGCACGAGAAATCCACGAAATCATGGTTGATGCGCTGAAGCGCCGATACGACGGAGGTGAGGCCTGATGGTCCAACTCGTTCCCGCCCTGTTGCGCCAGGAACTTGCCCGACTGGCCGAGGAAGGCAACCGCATCGACGGCCGAGGTCAATGGGAATCTCGCGACGTATCGCTTGAAACAAACTGCCTCTACAACGCTGAAGGTTCTGCAAAGGTTGTGATGGGTGGCACCATCGTCTACGCCGGTGTCAAGTTCGAGTTGCGAACGCCGTGGCCCGACCGACCGACCCAGGGGTCGCTGATGTGCGGAGCCGAACTCCGACCTGTGGCCGGGCGCAAGTACGAGCCCGGACCACCCTCACCCGAATCCATTGAATTGGGACGTGTGGTTGACCGAGGCATCCGTGAATCAGGTTGCATTGACATGGAGAGCCTGTGCATCGTTCCCGGAGAGAAAGTATGGGGCGTCATGATCGACATCCACGTTCTTTCCGATCAGGGGAACATCTTCGACGCTTGCGGCCTTGCTGCCATCGCTGCCTTGCGCACAGCGGTTGTGCCCGCTGAGCGATTCGACGTGGGTGAGGACCACACGCTCCAAGTCAACGGTACACCCATCATGGCGTCGTTCACCCGTGTCGGTGGACGCTTTGTTCTTGACGCCAACGAGCACGAAGAACTCGGAGGCGACGAGCGCATCCACATCACGCTTGGTGACGCAGGCCACCTCCACTCACTACAGAAGGGGCTAAAAGGGGTGTTCACTCCCGCCGAGTTTGCCGAGATCTTCGATGTGGCCCAAAAGCGATGCGTTGAACTTCGGAAACTCGTAGCAGACAAGGAGGGGAACTGATTGGCAAAGCGAACCCAAAAAGCCGGTGCAACCGCACGGTTTGGAGCACGATACGGTGTTTCTGTGCGCCGAAACGCAGGTTCGGCAATGGCCAAGCGTTCTCGCAAGTACACGTGCCCCGTTTGTCAATACCAAAAGGTCGAGCGACAATCCGTCGGCATTTGGGGTTGCAAGAAATGCGGTCACACCTTTGCTGGCGGTGCGTGGGAACCCTTCACNCGAGCCTCGGACGCCAACAACCGAATTCTGCGCCGATCCGTTGACGGAGCCACGACCGCTGACATGGCGTTCATCGCCCAGGAAGCGGCCATGAACTACGAGCGAGAACTGGCCAATCGTCCGTCGCTTGAAGAAGAGTGAAACGACGGAGGAATCGCCCATGTGGCAGTTGAGCCTTCGTGTCCAGTCTCGAAACCAAACCGACACGCGTGCGCTCGCCGCGTGTTTGGCCACGGACTGTGAGACGCCGTGGAACGACGACGCCTCGTTCAGCATTCATCTGGAAGAGAGCGCTTGCAAGGACTTGCGAGCCATGTGGAACACTCGGCTACGAGGCCTCATTGCTACGGATTCGGTGTTGAAGGTCTTCGGAAAGCATTCTTGAACCCCGGTCCCTACGTTCGGTTCGGTGAGACCGTGGAAAACCTCGACCAACTCCAGCTCGTCGTAGCAGAAGTCCAAGCCGCTCGTCAACAGGTCAGCAGCGTGCGCGCTCAGCTCCAAGAACTCGAGGGCACCATCGCCGCGGTTGAATCTCAACCGGACGATCTCGCCCTTCATCGACAAATGGGTGGTGTTTTGATCGAAGTTGCAGACCGAGCCGGCTTGCTGAAGGACCTCAAGGAAACGCTTGCATCGATGAGCGTTCATCTCGAACGGTTCTCCGAACGGGAAAAACAACTCGTTCAGACCTACGACGAACTCAAGAAATCCCTCCAGGGTGCTCAGGAATGACCACGAACGTCTCAGCGTTCGCTGGCGACCTCGAGGCCTTGGATGCGTGGTTAAACCTGCATGTTGCCGCAGGACCAGTCGCTGTCATTGCCGGAAAAAACGGCGACATGGACACGGTGGGCTCGGCGATCGCACTGGCCGCTCACCATCCGAACATGCTTGCGTGCGGGCTCCATGTTGGTCGGGCAGCCCAACGCTACGTGGCCAAGCACCANGCGCCGTTTCGCCGCTTGAAATCCGAGGGAACGTCGTGGCCCAAACAACTGGCAGCCATCGTTGTGGTTGACGCAGCGGCTCCCGACCAGACCGGGCTCATGCTGCCCGATGTTCCAACCTGCGTCATCGACCATCATGCAACCGACGGTTGGACGCTATCGAACACGGACCTCCGAATCAAATGGGACGTCCGCTCAACCACAGAAGTCATCACCCGCTACCTCGCAACGCATTCTCCATCGACCTTGACGGTGCCCGTGTGTGAATTTTTACTGGCTGGGCTTGTGGCCGACACGGGTCGTTTTCGCCACGCCGATGCCGGGTCGTTTGCCACGGCATCCACGCTTTTGGAGGCGTCAGGTCTTGACTATCAATCGTTCATTCAATCCATGGAAGACACGCAGACTTCCCCGAGCGACCGTGGTGCAATTCTGCGTGGTCTTCAACGTGCGGAAACAACGGAGGCCGGAGCCTGGACCGTCCTGCGCACAACGGCCGGAACGCTGGAAGGCAGGGTTGCGTCCGTGCTGAACACGTTGGGCGCCGACGCCGTGGTGGTGACTCGCGCTCGTGACGGCGTAACGCGGTTGACCGTTCGCGCCCCCAGGTCCAGCGTTCAATCCGGTCTGCACATGGGATCCATCATGGAGGGTATCGCTGAAACATTGGGTGGCGATGGCGGCGGACACGACGGTGCTGCGGGCTGGACGGGGGACGCTCACCCCGTTGCGGCCGAAACGGCCTTCATCGATGCCGTGGCCCGCACGGCCCGTAAGGAGGACGACCGATGACCACCATCGAAACACCCGTGGGCCCGGGCGTGTTCATCTCTCGATGGCGCACCGAGGGTCCGGTTTCGAGCGAAGTGCTCGCCGCTTGGAAAGAGGAACTGGACTGGCCGTCGTGGCTGTCCCTCGCTGAGGCGGCGCTTTTCATGGACGCTCCTGAACTCTTGGACACCATGTTGGTCCACCTCACGCCGGGTGAGGAGGCTGTTCTTCGCCTCGTTCGTCGTCGCTGGTTGGGGGACACGCGATTGTCCGAGGCGATTGAGGAGGCCCTGACGGTGGTCAGGGACCCAGCAACCCGCGACCTTGCGCTCGAGGGCAGACTGCGGATGGAGCGCGGTTTGGTGCGGTTTGAGCAAGGCGACATGGAGGGGGCAGAAGACGACCTTACGTGGGCGGAGACCCGACTGAAATCCGTCGCAAAAGCGAGCAGGGACCACGACCTCTCGTTGTTGAACAAGGCCGCTTATCACATGGCTCGCGGCGAAGCGCTCATGGCGCTGCAGGTGTACGGCGATGTTTCGCGGAAAGCCGGTCATGCGCACGAAACGATTGCAATATCCCGACTCGGTGCAAGTCGAATCCGCCATGCGTTGGGTCATGACTTTGATGCTGGGCGGCACGCATGGAACGCCCACAAACACGCCATGCTCGCTTCCCAAGTGAGCATGGCCATTGAAGCGGGTTCGCTCTTCCTCGACCTGGCCATCGACCATCAATCCGTGGAGGCCAAACCCATGCACGTTCAGGTCGAGGAAGCACAGCCGCTGGATTTGGAGGCTGAACCACCGGTGTTGTTGGTCCATCCCGATGACGTCAACGGTGTGTTTGACTGGTGCGTTGAACACCTCGAGGACGGTTGGGGCGGTGCCGAACGGCCGGGCGTTCGAGCCATGTTGACCATGGCGCATCGACTGGAGAGGATGGATCGGTTCAAGGATCTGATGGATCATCCCGAATCGGTCGAGGACCCCATGCTGGCTGCCGTCGCTCAAGCCTGTGCACAATCCCCTGAGATGACCGAAGCATGGGGGAGGCGATTGGCTGAGCTCACCGCGATCTAAGGCTCGGAAAACATCCGAGCGAGGTCCTGAAATTCCTCAACCGTCCATGTTTTGACCGGGGGCGCAACGTCCCACCACTGGACCGATGAAACGCTCTCATCCCCGACCTTCCATGAACGCCCGGGTGCGTTCGAAACCACNACGTGAGCGACCCAACCCTCCGGATAGTACGATGTGTTCCAGCGGACGAACTCGCCGGTCAGTCCCGTTTCTTCCCTTAGTTCACGCAACAGCGCTTCCTCAGGTGTTTCGTTGGCCTCAAGGTGCCCACCGGGAATTTCCCATCCCCGTTCTGGGTGTTCAACAAACAACACTTCGCCCCCTTCCCCCATGGGCGTGAGCTTCGCTCCTTTGCGGGTGACCCAAGCAAGAACAAATCGTGGACGCAATGATGTCATGCACTCACTTCATCTCAGACTGAATTTTTTCAAGCCAGGTCTCGGCCCACGACTCGCCCGATGCCAGCAGTCTGCGTGCCAGGAAAAACGCTGATTGCAAATCCCCCTGTTCGGTCAGGGTGCGCAGATGGTGCTCGTCGGGGTGGACGGTTGAGGGTTCGTTCTCTTCGGTGGGCGCTGGAGGTTCCGTTGGCAGCGAAATTCGTTGGGTGAGGCTTCGCATTCCCTCGAGAAACGCTGCGCGGTGCTCGACGCTTGGGCCCGACCACGGTCGCTGCTCATCGCCGTCCATGCGACCGGTCAGTCGCGCCAAAAAGCGGTCTCGCTCGGCAAGGTGCGGTCGTAATTGCTGAACTTGGTCGTAGCACGACCACGCTTCATCCATTTCCTCTCTTCGTTCGTGAAGTCGCCCCATCTCCAGCCAAAGTTCGTGATTGATGGGTCGGTGCGCGAGGAGATGCTTGGCGAGTTCGATGAACATGTCTTCGTGTCCTGCTTTTCGGAGTCGTTCCAAACGCCGTCCAAACACGATGTTGGCCCGCTGGTCTCTGAAATCGAGGCGGCGGCAGCGCTCCGCAAAATCGTTGAGTCCCGATCCGCTCGTGTCCTCAGCCAGGTTTTCCCACCAGGCACTGGGGTCCAATGCATCTCGGGCAAACGCAGCCTCCAGAAGTTCCAGGCCGACGGAAAGGTAGTCGATGCCCTTGAGTTGATCGAGGTGTTCGGGGTCTCGACCCAAAACAACGAACACGTCTTCAAGGACAGCATGCAGTCCTTCTTCGTCGCCGTTCATGACCTTCAAATCGGCCAAGCAGCGCCAGTTTCGCTCGTCGGTAAAATCGTGGAGGATGGCCTGACGGGCGTTTTGCTCGGCCCATCCCATGTTTTCGGCGGAGCGGTCGGGGTCGGCCTTGGCCAGACGAGCGAATTTTTGAGCCGTTGAGCGGTATCGGTTGCCCAGATTCCTGCGCGGATGTTGCAGGAGGTCTTGGCTCTCGGACATGGTTCTGCCTCACTGCACGGACATGAACCCTTCTCGGTCCACGCCAAAATCAATGGTCGCGTCGTATCCTATCTTTGAGGTACGACCGTCGTCGTAGCGAGAGGGGTCGAGCGAACTGCCGCGCTGGTCGCTCAAAATCAGCGTGTCTTTGTCCGGTTGCCATCGAGTCATCATGGCCCATTCCACCCGAACGGGGTCGGTGATGTCAATGTCCTCGTCAACGACGGTGACGATCTTCATGCTTTTGTGGCCGTCAAAAGCCGCCTGAATGGCTTTCATGCCGTCGTCGGCGTTTGCTTTTCTGATTTTCAAAACGGCACCCAGCCATCCACAACCGCCTTCCGTCATGTGAACGTCAACGCAGTCCACCACCTGATTGACGGCCGACTTGATGGTCGGCGCTCTTGGCAGCCCCATCAGCGTCTTGTGCTCAGCTTCGCCGGGTATGAGCGCATGGAAGATGGGGTTGTTTCGGTGAATGAGCCCGTCGATGGCGATCACCGGTTCCTGTCGAACATCGTCCACCGTACCGGTGATGTCCACGTAGGGTCCTTCATCGTCGTTTTCCAGCGTTATTCGGCCCCACCAAACGTATTCGGCTTCCGATGGAACTTGAACGCCGTTGGGAAGTTCAACCAGAGGCAGTTTGGTTCCGTACAGTTTCTCATGCAGGGCTGCTGCAATGGTCAATTCGTCGATGTTTTCGTTAAAGGACATGGCTGCAGCAAGAAGAACAACCGGGTCCGGTGCATTCACCACAGCAACATCGACTTCACGCCCTTCGCTTCGGGCGTTCATCACCATGGTTCGCAGGTGTCGAGGCACCAGTCGAACCACCAAATGGTTCTCATCGCGCAAAAATTGGCGGTGAAACGAGACGTTTCGAATTCCGTTGTCCTGCGCGATGATGATGCTTGCGGAAGAATATCGCCCTCTGTCTTGAGGCCAATGGTGCGGTATCGGAATGGTTCGCAGGTCAACCTTGGATGCGATGTTTTCGAAACACGGTGCTTCGCTTTGCTCCACCAGCGTTGGTTCACTGGGGTTGCTCATCGCCCACCCCAGCGTGTCGATGTACGCTTCAGGCTCGATCCCGATGGCAGCGCACAGGCGGTCGCGTGTTAACATGTTCACCGCCGCCCGATGGCCAGGGCATTCAGCGATGTTGTCGAAGACCGTCATGGCGTGGCCGCTTGCTTGGGAATGGTTCAACATGCCGTGGACGAGGCTGACTTGGGACGTTTCCACGTGGGCGGCGTCCAGGTGGTCTCGGAAGGCCATGAGAGACCGAGTTGAAGCCGTTGTTTCAATGTTGTTCATGGTTGAATGGTGTTGGATTCCAGAACGGCTTAATCAAACGACGCCGCCCATGAACGGCCTGCACAAAGGGATTTGATTAAATAGGGGCGGCAAGTCGGCAAAATGCTTCAATGAGGTGACCATGATGGGCAGAGGACTCTTCGCAGGTGCAAAGATGGCCAAGGACCGACAAAAGTTTCGCTGGTCCGATCGCCGATACAAGAAGCGCATGCTCAAGTCTCGAGCCAAGCACGACCCTCTGGCCGGATCCACACAAGCCAAGGGCATCGTCATTGAAAAGGTCGGCATTGAAGCCAAACAACCAAACTCGGGAATCCGCAAAGCCGTCAAGATTTCCCTCATCAAAAACGGCAACAAGCTCACAGCCTTCGCACCCGGCGACGGCGCCATCAACTTCATCGATGAACACGATGAAGTCATGGTCGAGGGCATCGGCGGCCGCATGGGCCGTTCGTACGGGGACATCCCTGGTGTCCGCTACAAGGTGATTCAAGTCAACGGCGTTTCGCTTGACGAAATGGTCCGTGGGCGAAAGGAGAAGCCAGTCCGCTGAGGTGTTTACGATGACCGAATCAGAACCCGATGTTGAGGAAGTCAAGCCCATTGCGGGCATTGGAACCAAGGTGTTCGGAAAGTGGGACGCCTCTGAAGTGACCTGCCGAGACCCCGGTCTGGCACCGTACATCAACCTGACCACGGTCGGCGTGCCACACACCGGTGGGCGCCACGCCAACGCGTGGTTTGGAAAATCAAAGTTGTCGGTTGTTGAGCGATACATCAACAAGCTCATGCGAACCGGTGCGTACACCGGGAAGAAAATGGGCGCCATGAAAGCCTTTGAAGGTGCNCTNGACGAAATNGCTGAGCGCTCTGGTAACAACCCGCTCCAAGTGTTCGTCGATGCGATTTGTTCGGCTGCACCTATGGAGGAGATCACACGAATTAAATTCGGAGCCGTGTCTCAACCCAAAGCCGTCGATTCCTCGCCTTCCCGCCGTCTCGACGTTGCCCTTGCCAACCTGGCCAAGGGTGCCCAGCAAGGCACCCACAAGTCAAAGAGGACGCTCAAGAACTGCATCATCAACGAGTTGACCAAGGCCAGCTCCGGCGACGTCACTTCCTACGCCGTTGGCAAGAAGGAAGAGCTGGAGCGAATTGCAGCCTCNGCTCGATGATGGCCTCCGTACCCAACCTCGATATTGGGTTCACGAAGTTTCATACTCCGCCGTTTCAACGGGGAAGCATGTCCAAGCGCATTTTTGTGAACTTTGTCTCCGATCCAAACAACGACCCTACGAAGACCATCGTCGGCTTAGCGTGCGCTTCACGCGCCGTGGCCGATGGTCACGATGTCAACGTCTTCTTTGCAGCCGCTGGCGTGCGTCTTTTGGAGGCCTCGTACATCGAGAGACTCGAAGCTGAACTTGACAGCCCTGAGCCCATGGTGCGGCCCATGATGGATGCGCTGGTGGCGGGTGCAACCCTGCACTGTTCGTTTGGTTCACTCAAGGCCGTGCTCGGTATTTCAGAGGGGGACGGTGCCCTCTTGGTCGCTGACGACCAAATTTCGTGGAGTGGCCCCCCCGGGGTCATTGCGCTGTCAACGGCCTCCGACGTGCAACTCATGTACTGAGGCACACTCGGCCTGCGAGGCACTTAAGAACCCCTCTTCGGTGGGGCAAAACACGAGAACACGGTGGTAACCATGGGACGCAAAGAAGACAACATCAAGAAGGCAACCGAAGTCATGCACATTCTCCCCCAAATCCGTAACTTGTGCATTGCTGCGCACATTGACCACGGCAAGACCACGCTTTCGGACAACCTCATCGCAGGGGCCGGGATGATGTCCAACGAACTTGCTGGAGCGGCACGTGTTCTGGACTTTGACGAGCAAGAATCGGCTCGTGGTATCACCATCAATGCAGCGTCCGCCTCGATGGTCCACGCCGTTGAAGGCACGGACTTCCTCATCAACCTCATCGATACGCCCGGTCACGTCGACTTTGGTGGCGACGTAACCCGTGCCATGCGCGCCGTCGACGGATGTTTCATTCTTGCATGCGCCGTTGAAGGCCCCATGCCTCAAACTGAAACGGTTGTTCGACAAGCGCTCAAGGAGAAGGTGAAGCCCGTTCTGTTCATCAACAAGGTTGACCGCCTCATCAACGAACTCCAAGTCACGCCCGAAGACATGATGGCGCGCTTTACCGAGACCATCAAAAAGGTCAACCGTTTGATCAAGCAGTTCGCTCCGGAAAACAAAAAGAAAGCCTGGCAGGTTTCCGTTCAGGACGGGACGGTTGCCTTCGGTTCAGCGTATCACAACTGGGGCATCACCGTCCCCTACATGGCGAAATCGGGCATTTCGTTCAAAGAAATCTTCGAATACTGCAACAACGAAGACCAGAAGACGCTCGCTCAGAAAGCACCCGTTCATGAAGTGCTGCTCGACATGGCGGTCACCAAACTCCCCGGTCCCATCGAAGCACAGGAGTACCGAATTCCCAACATTTGGAACGGCGATCTCAACTCTGAAATCGGGAAAGCCATGGTATCGTGCGATCCGGACGCCGAACTTGCCATGATGGTCACCAAAATTTGGATGGACCCCCATGCTGGGGAAGTCGCAGTCGGACGTGTATACTCGGGTGCCATCAATCAGGGTGAATCCGTGTACGCCATCGGTGCTGCGAAGCCAGAACGTGTTCAGCAAGTGGCCATGATGGTCGGTGGCGACCGCATCACGGTTCCCAAGGTGGTCGCAGGAAACATCGCAGCCGTTACGGGCATTCGTTCCGCAGCTGCCGGTGTGACGCTCTCTCGCGACAAGGATTTCACGCCCTTTGAGGCCATTCGACACTATTCGGACCCTGTGGTCACCGTGGCCGTTGAACCCAAGAGCATGAAGGACCTTCCGAAGTTCATCGACGCTCTTCGTTCGCTTGCCAAGGCCGACGCATCGTTGCAGGTGACCACCAACCAGGAAACCGGTGAGGCGTTGCTTGCTGGCATGGGTGAGCTCCACCTTGAAATCACCGTTTACCGAATCGAGGAAGAACAGAACATCAAGGTCAAGGTCAGCCCGCCCATCGTCGTTTACCGAGAAGGCATCGAGGGCTCCAACCGTGGAAACGCATTTGAGGGCAAATCGCCAAACCGACACAACCGTTTCTTCTTTGAGATTGAAGCGCTTCCTGCCGAAGTCGTTTCGGCACTCCGCTCGGGCGATTTCGGCGACGGACCCGTTCGCAGCGGCGACGCCAAGGAGGTTGGAAACAAATTCGGCGAATACGGCATGGACAAGGACACCATGAGGAAGATCTACGCCATCAAAGGAACCAACGTGCTCGTCAACGACACCAAAGGTATCCAAAACCTCCACGAAACTCGCGAACTCATCATCGAGGCGTTCAACGAAGTCTGCGTAAAGGGCCCCATTGCAGACGAACCCGTCCAAGGCATGTACGTCCGCTTGGTTGACGCCAAGTTGCACGAGGACGCCATCCACCGTGGACCCGCACAGACCATCCCCGCCGTGCGAAACGGCATCAAGGGCGCCATGATGCGGGCTCGAACGGTTCTTCTCGAACCCATGCAGAAGGCGTTCGTCTCCGTGCCCAACGACTGGCTCGGACCGGTGACACGCGAAGTCACAACCCGCCGCGGCATCATCGAAGACATGCCTTCTGAGGGCGCTGTCACCACCGTCGTTGGTGTGATTCCCATCGCCGAAACCTTTGGCTTCTCAAACGACATTCGCGCCGCTTCGCAGGGCCGTGCCGTGTGGAACACCGAAAACCTCGGTTTCGAAATCTTGCCTCCGCAACTGTTCGACAAGGTCGTCGGTGAGATTCGACAGCGCAAGGGACTCAAGCCCGAGCCCAACCCCGAATCCTACTACGCCGACTGAGGCCTCATGATGACCGGGACCGTGCGTGGCCTCCACGTCAACCCCGAGGGCGGCGTACCGAAGCACCCAGTGCAACATCTCATCGTCGGATACGAAGGTTGCCAAGGGGACAAACAGAACGACCGAAAGCACCACGGTGGTCCTCAGCGAGCCGTCTGCCTCATGGAGACGTGGGTCCTGAAGCGGTTGCAGGACGAAGGACACCCCATCCACCCCGGGTCAACGGGGGAAAACATGCTCATTACCGGTACACAACCAGGCGACCTCTCCGTTGGTGCCCGACTGGTCGTGGGTTCCGTGGTTTTGGAACTGACCGGTGATGCACCCCCGTGCAGGACGATTCAAGCCTCGTTCACGGAGGGCTCGTTCCGCAACCTCAGTCATAAGCGCATTTCGGGTCAAACACGTTGGTACGCACGAGTGGTTGAGCCAGGTACCGTCAGGCTGAACGACGATGTGCGGGTGCTCAGTGCAAGCGAGCCAGCTGGAAGTCAGTGAGTTCTCTGAGGGCTTTCAGAGCGGGATTCTCTGGAAGTCGGTCGAGGCAAGCGTGGGCCTGTGCGTGAAAAGCCTCGGCTTTTTCTCGAGCGTAATCCACCGAGCCGAGCTCGGCCAGAGCGGCCAGACCGTCGGAAAGGGCAGCCTCCGAGACTTCCTCGCCTTTGCCCAACACGGCCATCAATCGTTCCTTGACCGGGCCATCGGGTTGTTGCATGGCGTGGATGATCATCAGCGTGCGTTTACCCTGAGCGATGTCGGACCCCGCGGGCTTACCGAGGGTTGCTGAATCCGAAAGAACATCGATCACGTCGTCCATGAGTTGGAAGCAGAGACCCAGCGCTTTGCCCCATTCTGCCATGAGTTGGACGGTTTCGTCGTCCGCTCCCGAAATGCTTGCCCCAATCTCTGCACAAATCCAGAACATCACGGCCGTTTTGCCTTCAATCATCTCAAGATAATCATCCTCCGATACGTTGAGCCGGTCTTCAAACTCAATGTCGAGCTGCTGACCTTCGCTTACGCGCCGAACCATCCACGCGACGCGATTGACGAGGGCCGGGATGTCTTCATGGTCCAGGTTTTCCGCCTGCACCAGTCGTTCAAATGCAATGGCCAGCATGGCGTCTCCAGCGTTGATGGCCGTGGGCAAACCGTACTCGATGTGAACCGCATTCCGTCCGCGTCTCACCTCATCGTCGTCCATGATGTCGTCGTGGACCAGTGTGAAATTGTGCACGGTTTCGATCGCTGCGCCGATGTCGAGCAGGCCAGCATGGCTGTCACCAACGGCCTTGGCGATGAGCCACGGAAGCGTGGCTCGCATGCGTTTTCCCCCTCCCTCGATGAGGTGCATCATGGCGTTGCCCAGTCGTTCATGTCGCGACGCCTTGAGGCTGGTTTCAATCCGATGTTCGATCAACGGTTTGACTTCCATGATGGACGTGAGCAGGTCGGCTCCCTCTGCGTTGGGCAACATGTGGGTGACGTCACCCATGTCGTGGATGCGTTCGTCGCTGAGGTCTGCAAGAGCGTCTTTGTCGTTGAAAGCGCTCCACCACGATGGTTGCATGATGCGGGCTGCAATGCACCGGAACCAGGGCGCAATGGCTTGGTCGGCGGCACGCTCCTCCAACAACATGGCCTCCATTTTGTCGTGGTCAACCCAAAGGGTGTTCGCGACCTCGTTGGGATTGGGATCGATCTCAACGTCAGCACACATCACGATGATGTGGTCGAGTTCCCGCTCAATCCATTCTTGGTTCATTCTGGCAGAATACCGCATTTTTGTCATGTAAACCATGTCGTCGGTCGACACCTGCGCAGGGTCAATGCCCAATTCTTGCTCCAGTTTTCGAACGGCGGCTCGCTTCACACCCATGGCGTTCTCGAGTTCCAGTTCTTCAGGNCTGTGCAGTGGGTGCGAACAACATGCGTTTGCCCAAACGTTGGGAAACGTGACCTTGTCCGACGACCGTTGCTGGAGCAGCATCTCTCCTTTGGTGTTGAACAACAGAACGCTGAATGCACGATGGTAGTGGCCAGCCCCTTGGTGGGCTTCAAGCTTGGACATGGGACCGATGACGGTGTCGTCTTCGGCGACGGCAACGACGGCCTCAGCCATCAAGGTGGCTTGGGCTGCGTCCTCCTGTTGAAGGGCGTCGACGTCGTCGATGGCGAGTTCCACGTTGGGAACGTCTTCGATTCCGTATCCCGTCATGCTTTCACCGTCTTTGTGGAGTCGCGGAGGCTACATGAAGAGTTCTCTGTCGTTTCAAGGCTGCAACGTTGTGCCACGGAACGTGGAGCCGAGGCATGCATCCTTGACACGCTGGTCAAGTTCTCCGCTGACCATGTGGACCGAAACGCCGTGTTCGGCCACTTGAAATCCGCGTGTGACTTTGAGACCGATTCCACCGGTGACGTCCATGTCCGTCATGTGTTCCCCTTCGAAGGGATGGTCTCTGGTCAGCACGGTGATGAGTTTTGCTTCATCGTTTTCGTTGGTGGGAGGTTCACTCAAGACGCCCTCAACCCCTCCCATCGCAAACACCAATCGTTTGACACCGCTCACCTCGGTTGCCAAGCGGTAGACCAAATCGTCACCGGACAAGATTCCGAAGCGCATGGGTGGGTCGCATTCCACAACATCGCCGTGCGTCACGACCACGATGCCTGTAGGNGCACCGTCAAACACGCCGAGGTCTCCGAGGAACTCCTTTCCCGTGTTCTTCGCCCAGCGATGCGGCGAAAGCGATACCGCTGAGATGTCGTGCTTGGTCAGTGCATCCATAACGTGCTGGTTCAACTCCAACATATCGGACCGTACATCGGCAACGGCCTCTTCCTGTGTCATCTCACTTGGAAGATTGCCGTCGTTGACTTTTCCTTCTGCGAGTCGGTAGGCTTTGGCTTTCAGATGTCCGAACGATCCTGCACCGTGAACCAAGACGACATCTACGCCCGCATTGAGGCACGCTTCCAGTTGGCGTGCGAGGTCGTCCAACACGTCCGTGCGGACCGTTTTCATCTCGTGCTTTTTGGTGATGAGCCCGCCGCCCCACTTGACGACCACTCGCTCACGCATGATGGGCCCACATCTCCATTTGTCATGAGGATGCCGTTGATGCGGTGTGGCAAGGTTTCATGAGGAACCCTTTGTGTCAACAAATCATGGGGGATGAACCAAGCGTTGAGGCGTTCATGCGTCATCTTCAGGTTTGCGTTGAAGAGGCCCGCACCATCGCCGACCCCAAGGAGCGCGAGCAGCGTCTTCTCCAACTTGAGTCGGCTTTGCAGGAAGCCATCATTTACAAAAACAGAATTGAGGAACTCCATCGACACGGAATCGACCCCATCCGCCTGGTCGAGGCCGAATCCTCATTGACGCAGCCCCCCGCCCCAAAAAAGGTGGAGGCGTTGATGACGGGAANAGACCGGTGCAAGGTCTGCAACGCGGTTCTCGAACCCGACCTGGCCTTCTGTCCCGCCTGTGGAGCCGAACAATGAACGCTCATTCCTCTTCTTGTTCCCACTGTTCAATGGTTTCGAGAATCATGGGGTCGTCATCGTCAACCCTGTAGAGGTATTCGCCGGGGACCTCATCAGCGAGGAACACCGTGGTACCTGCTCTGTAAATGGTGTGCCCATCGGCCGTCGCTCGCACCGTATCAATCTCNAGAATCGTGGGCCGGTCAATGCGAACGTGGCCGGCTTCCATGGCGTTTTGGATTGAACGAGAAAGATGCACGTTTTTGCGATCGCCCGCTGTTAGTCCGAATTCGAGCAAGGTCTCAACGTCACCCGATTCGCAAGGGTAGTAGAGAACCTCCGGGATGTCGTCGGTGGGAAGGTCCAAATCCAGTTCAATGGAGTGCCCGTACGTCGCACGAATCATGCCGTTTTCGACCTGGTAGCGGCCTTTCTCATCGGCGTTCGCAATGGCCTCAAAGTGCCACCCGCGGAGCCAGTGATAGTGTCGTCGTTGGTTCCCGATGGCTTCGGAAAGCTCTCGAGTGTTCACCCATCCGTTGATGTCCATGTCCACGTTGAATTTTTCAGGGGCGTGTCGAAGCACGAGCGCGAGCATACGACCAAGCGAATTCGCTTCACGATCACTCATGATGAATTTCCCTTCGTCGTTGCAGACGGGGCAGTTGGTCCCTGTGAAATGTCCGTGGGCTCTGCATTGGCGTAGCATGAACCCAATGCGGGTGCGACTTGTTCAAGAACCCTACGGGAACAAAGGTGTGCATTGTTGACGTTCTTTCTTCCCGTCGGAGCGTGGGTATGAAAGGCCCCCACCGCTTCCAGCAGAGCATGGTGGACGTTGCCGTCGTCGGTGCGGGGCAAACGAAGTATGGAAATCACCCTCTCGGTCTCAAGGGCATGTGGGCTGAAGCAGCCTCCAAAGCCTTCGCCAGCATCGACGGCGATTTTGACCCCCAATCCATCGATGAAGCGTTCATTGGAAGCATCGCCTTTGGTGGTGCGCAGCTTGGCAACACCGCTGCGTTGTTGACCGAGCACTCCGGGATGGAGGGCATCCCCGTTCGGCGCGTTGAAAACGCATGTGCTTCCTCTGGCTTTGCGTTTCGGGATGCTTGGATGGCCATAAAAAGCGGTCAAGCGGATCTTGTTGTGGCCGGTGGCATTGAGAAAATGAACGATCTCAGTCCGGAACGGAAACGGTACTGGTTGGGGGTGTCCGGCGACACCGAGTGGGAACGGTTGGCCGGTTTGACGTTCCCTGGAACCTATGCGTTGATGGCGCGACGGTACTTTCACGAATTCGATGCCAACCACGATGACCTCGTGCACGTGAGCGTGAAGAACCATTTCCACGGGTCGATGAACTCCCTCGCCCACATCCAAAAAGAAGTCTCCTTCGAAAAGGCTGCAGGTGGTTTCATGGTGGCGGACCCGTTGACCCTGTACGACTGCTGTCCAACCTCCGATGGAGCATCGTGCGTCGTCTTGGCATCGGACCGCGTTGCGCGCAACCTCACCGACACACCGGTTTGGGTGAAGGGCTCTGGAGCAGCATCGGACAACCTTGCGCTGCACGACCGACCCAGCATCACGCAGCTCAAAGCCACCCAGGCGGCCTCCCAGAGGGCGTACGCCATGGCTGATGTTTCGGCATCGCACATCGATTTGGCTGAAGTCCACGACTGCTTCACCATCGCCGAGGTTCTCGCCACCGAAGACCTCGGTTTTGCAAAGCGGGGAGAGGGTGGTTTGTTTGCCCGTAATCAGGAAGGACGCCTCAACCAAGGTACGACGACGGTGAACGCCAGCGGCGGACTGAAGTCGAAAGGCCATCCACTGGGTGCGACCGGTGCTGGTCAGGTGGTTGAAGTGTTCAAACAGTTGCGCGGCGAGGCAGAGGTGGGCCGTCAAGTACGAGACGCTGAGACCGCGCTCACGCACAACGTCGGTGGCTCGGGTGCAACGTGCGCCGTTCATGTGTTCGGGAGGAACCGACCATGACGGCTGAGGTATGGATGGGGTACCTGGTCGACCATCACGACGAGTTCACGGTGGTCCAGTCCCCGTTCGTGCTTGACGGGCAGCGTGTGTTCGGAGCCGACAGCGACGCGACGACACTCGCCGTTGCCGCAGTTCTTCATCGACTTCAACACGATGCCATCGATTCGATATCGATTCCAGAGGGCATGGACGGCGAGAGTTTGTCCAGCGCAACGGGTGTGGTACTTCACGAACTTGAAACCGAGGATCACCCATCGTGGGAGGTCTTGATGAGCGACGAAGCCACGGTGGTTGTCGCTCGTCATGGTGCCTCGGTCGTCCTTGAAACCCTGGACGTGGAGGTCAAGGTTGACGAGGCGTTTCATCAAGCGATCAGCGGAGCGTGGCAATCTGAACTCTCCGAGACACACGTCAGCCAGGGCGCCTATGTTTCTCGTGCGCAATACATGGAAGCCGCCGCCTCCCGGCTGTCGATGCGCGGCCACATCAGCGAGAATTGCGTTGAATGGCCCCCTCGTTTCTCTCACGTGGTTGGCGGGGAGCAGCCACCGCACCTGCAACTCAAACGCACCGGTAAAGTGCAGAGCTGGACCACACTCTCAGCGGCAGGTGCTCCATCGGAGTTCTCGCTTAGGGCCCCAATCTTGGGTGGCATAAGCACGGTGTTCCTCGCACTTGACGACGGACCGAACGGTGTGTTCTTGACGGTCGATGATGAAGAGCCCACGCTCGAAATGGACGCTCAAATGGAGTTGGTCTTTCGTCGCCTTTACGCCCAAGAGGGCTTTGTACGATACGGGTTGAAAGCCCGCGCCATCCACGACTAACAAAGCATTCATAGAAAGCAAAGTTCACCCATGGCCATGGCAGGCTTTGGTGGTTTGCGAAAAGGCAGGGAGGAGGCGAAAGACAACCTTTCCTACACCGAAGGGGGCGACTGTCCCCGGTGCGGTGGAACCTCGCAAGATTCCAGCATGGCCGGTTATTTGCAATGCACGGCGTGCAACCATGAATGGCCGGACCCAAACCACACGGAGACTCGAAAACGACCGAGTCCACCCACCCACCGCAGAGACGCAGAGATGATCGAACAGTTCAAACAGGAGATGGCGAGCGGTGAACTGGCCAATGTTTTGGGAATCAACAAAAACCTCTCGGGCGAGCAAGAACAGTCGCTCAAACGCCTTGAGGACAAGTGGATGAGCGGCATGCAGGGCCACTACAATGCCGCTGCTGAGGAGCGTAAACCACTGATGATCAGTTTTGACGATGACGACAACATCCTGTCGACGGAGGTCGCGGCCATCACCATCGTCTCAAACGGTTTTGATGGAGGTGAGGAAATCCGCCTTGAGTACCCCGGACGCGGCACCGAATTTTACGCATACAACGAGCGCAGTCCAACCGGATGGAAACGAGGGCCGAACGCCGAAACCACGGCACGGTCCATTGCGAACGTGATCAATCGGTCCTCGAAACTGGTCTACGCCAACCTTGACGGCGTTCGTATTTCGTTCGAACTACGCGATGAAAACCTCAATGCGGCTTCGTTCGTTATTTTCGTCGACGACCCAGGAGGGACCGACATCGTTGCAGAAAAGGGTGGCGTGATTCTGGACCATCGCGACTTTTCAACGATTCAAGACTATCGGAACGTGGTTGAGATGGTGCTCGAGGACGGCATCATCTCGCCCAGCGAAGACCAACTCCTTTGGGCCATGCGTGAGCAACTCAACATCGACGAAGCCTACCACGTTCAGATGGTCATGGACATTTGCGGTGAAAACACCCTCAAGGAGTGCACCGCATGCGGCGGCATGGCCGAATTGTATCCAGAACACGCAGCATGGTACTGCCACGCCTGCGAGGAGTGGTGTTGAAAAAAATAACTTGATGCGACTTGTTCTATAGAAGTCGTTTTTTGCTCAATCGCAAATCACCGCTATCGTTCATGTGGGCACCATTCATAAGGTGGGGCGGTTTCCGTAAANCAGTGAGCCTATGGCGAAAGATGTGTTGTATATTGGAATCGACTTGGGGACGTTCCGCTCTGTGATGGTATCCTCGGACAGTCATGAAGTGGAAGAGTTGACCGTCATCGGAACGCCGAAAGACCCCATCGCTCGAAACTTCCTAAAGCGAGACGTGCTCTTCGGCCACGAGGCCTTGAAGAACCGACTCGCTCTCAACCTTTACCGCCCGCTTGAGCTCGGTGTCATCAAGGACACACCTGAAGACCGCGAATTCATCGCTCACTTCATCACGCACCTCATCGGCCTTTCGGATCCCGAGGACTACGATCGTGTCGTGGCCGTCATCGGCGCTCCGGCCGAGGCAAGTCACGTCGACAAAACAGCGATCTTTGACGCCGCCGCAGGCTCGGTGAACTCCGCCATGATCATCTCGGAGCCGTTTGCCGTCGCTTACGCCCTTGACATGATCACGCACACGCTCGTCATTGACATTGGGGCAGGTACCACCGACCTTTGTCGAGTGTACGGCACCATCCCTGGACCCGGTGACCAAATGCACACCGGACACGCTGGGGACTACGTCGACAACCAACTCATCAAGGAAATCATGGCAAAGTACAACGGTGCCCAAATCACCAAGGACATGGCACGCCGATGGAAGGAACAATACTCGTTCGTGTCGACCTCTGCTCCTGAAGAACCCGTGCTGGTTGACTTCTCCATCGAAGGAAAAGCAATGACGTTGGACATCACCGATTGCATGCAACGAGCTTGCGAATCAATTGTTGACCCGATCGTTGAAAACGTGAAGAAGCTCATCGCAGGATCAAACCCAGAATACCACGATGAATTCCGCAAGAACATGGTGCTCGCTGGCGGAGGATCCGCAATCAAGGGCTTGGGAGCTCTCATTGAACGACGTCTCTCCGACATGGGCGACGTCAACGTTCACGTCGTGGACGACCCCGTTCGATTGGGCGCCATGGGTGGACTTCGTCTGGCCATGGAGGTNCCNGANGACATGTGGAAGAACCTGACCCTCGCCTCTCGCTGAGGACCAGGACATCCGTTTGCGGTCGGCTGCGTCGGCGCAATCGGGAAGAAACGACCTTGTACCCTCGGCTCTGTTGGCTCAACATGCCACAACTGAGCACCGGCGATAAAGCACCGGCCATTGTTCTGCCCGCCATTGACGGATCGACCTTTGACATGAGCAACCTCCGCGGGAAAAAAGTCATTCTTACCTTCTTTCGGTTTTCCACGTGCCCACTTTGCAACATGAGNATTCGCAAAATAAAACAACGGTGGGATGAATTCTCAAGCGACACCGTCATGGTCGGTGTGTTTGACGCCGACGTTGATGACCTGCGCAAACGCATGAGAAAACACGACGCTCCGTTCACGATTGTTGCCGATGAATCCTACGGGGCGTTTGAGTCAAACGGCGTCTCCAAGTCGTTTGGAAAATTCATGTGGGGTGCTGCCAAATCTCCGCTCACCTTGCTCCTTGCTACAATGCGCGGCTATGTCCCGCTCACGATGTCAATCGCAAAACTCTCCACCATACCGGTTGACATCCTCATCGACGAAAGTGGCCATGTTGTGGATGCGCACTATTGCAAAGACACCGCCGATCACATGAGCCTTGACAAGATGATCGCGTTCTCAAACGGAACGCTCTGAGTTCGTTTCCCGCACGCACCGGCGAAGAATCGCTCCCTGTCGAGCATGTTCCTCGGCGGGATTTGCGTTCGCCTCTGTCAAGCGTTTCCGGCCTTTTCCACTTCAGCCCAGTCGCGCATGAATCCCTCAAGGCCACGGTCCGTGAGTGGATGACTCATCAATTGTCGGAAGGTTTTGGCGGGCATGGTGGCCGTGTGGGCACCCAGTTGAATGCATTGCAGAACATGCGTTGGGTGGCGAACAGAGGCCGCCAACACCTTCGTATCCAGGTCGTAATGGTCCCACGTGGTCATGATCTCAGCGATGAGTTCCATGCCGTCGTGTCCGGTGTCGTCGATTCGCCCAATGAAGGGTGACACGTACGTCGCTCCGGCTTTGGCGGCCATGAGTGCTTGAGAGGCGGAAAAAATGAGGGTGACGTTGGTGTCAATGCCGTCCTCGCTCAAAATTTTGGTCGCTGCGAGACCCTCGGGCGTGCACGGGATCTTGATGATCACGTTGTCGGGCAGTTCGGCTTTGAGTGCACGACCTTGCTCCACCATGCCGTCCGTGTCCATGGCCGTCACCTCCGCTGAAATCGGTCCCGAACAGATACCTGCAATCTCACGTACGACCTCTTTGAAATCTCGACCCGATTTTTTGATGAGCGACGGGTTGGTGGTGACGCCGTCGAGGATGCCCCATGCGGCGATTTCTCTGATTTCGTCAACGTCAGCAGTGTCAAGGAAGAACTCCATAAGGACCCATCATCAAAGGGATTCTATGAACTCTCCCCCGGGCCCCACCGCAGTGAATCAAGCCTTGCGAGCGACGGCTCGTTTGGCGGCTTCCGCAATGAAGGGCGATGAGATTTCCATCACTTCCAACATCTCGTCCGCCTCTCCGGATTCTCCGAATCGGTCCTGAACGCCCACGCGTTCGAGGGGTGCGTAGGCGTTCGACGTGAGGTGCTCGGCCACCGCCCCGCCCAGCCCGCCAATGACGTTGTGGTCCTCGGCGGTCACCAGCGCACCGCACGTAGCAACGAGACGGTCAACGAGCTCACCGTCAAGGGGTTTGAGCGTGTGCATGTCAACCACTGCAGCACTGATTCCCTCGGCGGCCAAAGCGTCGGCCGCTTCAAGGGACTGCGAAACCATGACGCCGCAGGCGATGATGGCCACGTCCTTTCCTTCTCGAAGGACAACACCTTTGCCGATCTCAATTTCATCCTCACGACCTTCGTAAAGCACGGGTGTTTTGTTCCGTGCGGTTCGTGTGTAGGACGGCGACCCACTTTCAGCCAGTTGCATGGTCAACAATTTGGTTGAAACAACATCGCTTGGATGCATCACAATGACGTTGGGCAGGGTGCGATAAATGGCCAAATCTTCGATCGATTGTGCAGACGAACCGTCGGTACCGGTGTGGGTCCCGCCGTGGCTGCCGCACACGTGAACAGCGAGGTTTGGGCGAGCTACACCGTTTCTCATTTGCTCAAACGCTCGCTCGGTAAAAATCGCAAAGGTGCTGGCGAAGGGAATGTAGCCCGAGGAGGCCAAGCCGGCGCCAACAAGCAACATGTTTTGCTCTCCGATGCCGCACGACACGGTCCGCTCGGGATGCGCTTTTCGGAAATGGAGTGATTTCGTTGATTTGCCGAGGTCAGCTTCCAAAACCACAACCTTCGGGTTGGATGCAAGCTCCAGCAACGCATCTCCGTATCCGTCGCGGGTCGCCGCCATCTTTGTCATGCGACCACCTCGCCGAGCTCAGCCATGGCTTGTGCGTATTGCTCATCGTTGGGGGCTGCACCGTGGAACGCAGGGTTGTCGGCCATGAACGAGACGCCGTGTCCTTTGACCGTATGAGCGATTAAGATGGAGGGTCCGTTGTTGGTGCTGCTGAGGTACTCCACGCCTTCCACCACTTCTTGCATGTTGTGTCCATCGATTTCTTTCACGTTCCAACCAAACGCTTTCCACTTTGCTGGGATGTCGAACATTCGCATTTGTTCCTCGCAGAAATCATCGTTTTGGATTCGATTGCGGTCGAGAATGACGTTGAGGTTGCCCAACTCGTGATGAGCGGCGGCCATGGCTGCCTCCCAAACNCTTCCTTCCTGGATTTCACCGTCACCCAGCATCACGTACACTTGTCGTTCACTGTTGGCGAGGCGCCCGGCAATGGCAGCGCCCATCCCAAAGGACAGCCCCATACCGAGCGAACCGGCGGAGAAATCGACGCCCGGGCACCATTTCATGTCAACGTGGCCCTGACAAACACCTCCCAGCACGCGATAGGAAGCGAGGTCATCTACGCTGATGAAGCCCATTTCTGCGAGGATGGCGTACATGCCCGGCGATGCGTGACCCTTTGAAAGAATGAATCGATCGCGATCTTCCCAGTCTGGCTCATCGGGCCGCACGCGCAGGACCGTTTTGTACAGGCCGACCAACAAATCGATTTCAGAGAGGGATCCTCCTGGGTGGCCTGCTTGTGCCCGGTGGACCATGTTGACGATGTGGACGCGGCACTTACGTGCAAGTTCTTCCAGTTCCGCTGCATTTGTCACGATTCCACCAACAAGGCGGTGTTGATGTGGATGGCCTTTGATGATTGTGCAGGTCAACCTTGGGCGCTGTCCTCACTTGTCTCGCTTTGTTGGGTTCAGTGCGTCAATCGTGTTTCGAACCGCTTCGGCGGTGATCATCACCGCATCGCTCGCCAGGTTGCTGCCTTTCGGCAGGGCTCTCGATGCAAGCCAGATGAACACGCCCACAAACCAGACAAAGAAGGCAAGCGAGAAGAAATCGTTCAGCGTTGTGATGCCCAGTTCAGCTGCGAGGTCAATTTTTGCGACGATCAATACGGCGATGAAGACGCCCATAATGGACTCGCCTGCGATGAACCCTGCGCCGATCAACACACCTCGACTTTCGACGTCTTTTGCTGCGGCCACGGCTTTCTTGGACGGTTGCTTTCTGAGCACGCCGTCCACTCGCAAGTGTGCGCTTCGCAACATGACGTGCGAGATGACGCCGCCCACCATGATGGGTACGGAGAGGCCCAGCGGGAGGTAGATCCCGATGGCAACGCTCATCACGGGCATTTTGAGTTGAATCAACGCTACGGCAATGGCTGCCCCCAGCACGACCATCTGCAGGTTCAAATCCCCGCCGAACGCACCTTGAACGATGGCGCCGATGAGCTCAGCTTGTGGTGCAAACAGGGCTGCGCTGCAATCGTAGAGCGCGTCTGAATTTGCCCCCTCGGCAACCAAGCGTTCGTTGGTCAGACCACAGGCCGTGGACGAAATTTGGAAGGCGTCGTGGAGCAGGGAAAGAACCGGGCCAATCACGACGGCACCGGTCAAGACGCCTACGATTTCCGCAACTTGTTGGCGTTTTGGTGTGGCACCNAGCATGTGNCCGGTTTTCAGGTCCTGCATCACATCGCCAGCGATGGCGGCACTCGATGCAACGATGGCGGCGATCAGAAGCGTGGCGTACATCAGGTCGGTTTTGGCCATGCCCAGAATCAAATCACCGATGATGTAGACCAGGCCAACCGTGAACAGCAAGGTTGCGATGGTCATTCCGGAGACCGGCGAGTTTGACGAGCCCACCACGCCTGCGATGTAGCCCGCAACAGCAGCGAAGAAAAACGCAACAAAGCCGAGGAACAGAGCGCCTGCCAGCGCCAATACGAAGGATTCCGTTGCCCACCAGTAGAAGAAGAACGTCAACACGACGAGGATCCCGCAAACGGTGAACACCCGATTCATGGGAATGTCCTGCTCGGTTCTCGGCAGTTCGTCCGCATGCTCATCGTTTTTGACAAAGGCCTTCGACAAGCCCGTGATGATGGTTTTGCGCATGCTCCAGAGGGTGTAAACGCCCCCCACAACCATCGCACCAACCCCGACGTATCGGACTTGAGTTGCCCAAATGGCGTAAAACCCTTCCACCAGAGACCCACTTGCCGGCCAACCGTAAATGAGCCCGTACATCGGGACGAGGATGCCAAAACCCAGCACGCCACCGAAGAAAATGAACGAAGCAATGCGTATGCCAACGATGTACCCGACCGAGAGAAGGGCAACGGAAAGGTCCATGCCAGCGTAAATTCGGGTTGAGATGACGTTGAACGCGCCTTCAACGGTGTGGTGGGTGATTTGGAAACCCTTGACCATCAAGCCGTACAGGCCCCCGATGGCCAGTGCGTAGAGGATGGCAAGTGCGCCATCGCCGCCTTCCTCACCGGCGACCAAGACTTCCCTGCACGCCACGCCTTCAGGATACGGCAGGGCTTCCTCAACGATGAACAACCGTCGCAGGGCAATCGTGAACATCGTGCCCAGCAAACCTCCCAACGTGGCGATGATGAGGGTCTCCATCCACTGGATGCTGGTCCAGATGTTCATGACCAGCAGGGCAGGCACCGTGAAAATAACACCGGCTGCAAGTGACTCGCCCGCCGAAGCCATCGTTTGAACCGCGTTGTTTTCGAGAATGGAAACGTCCTTGAACATGGTACGCAGGATGATCATGGACATCACGGCAGCAGGTATGCTTGCGGAAACCGTCATCCCGGCGTACAGCCCAAGGTAAGCGTTGGCGGCGGTCATAAGCACGCCGAGGACCACGCCGACGATGATGACGCGCTGGGTTAATTCGAGCGGGCTTTCGTGCGCTGGAATGTACGGTTCCTGCCCTCCGCTCATGAGCCCTCCACCATGTCGGGGTTGGTATATCCTGCGATTCATCTCCATCGGAATCGAGGTTTAATGCACATGGGATTCTACCCGCCACACTAATAGGTGTCCGGCCTCCGCAANGNATTGTTTTCAATAGGTNCCAGTGAGAATGGGTGAGCGTATGGATGAGCACTGGCACAATCTCTCCATCGGTGACAGCCTTGTTGCACAGGGGAGTTCAGAAACGGGGATCCTTGTTGATGAGGTCATTGAGCGTCGTAAGGCGTACGGTCTCAACAAACTTGACGAGCCAGAGAAAACGTCGGCGTTGCTGCGATTTTTATCCCAGTACAATGACCCGCTCAATTACCTCCTCATCGGTGCTGCGCTGGTGGCGTTGGCCATCAAACCGGACCATCCTGGAGATGCAATCTTTATTTTCATCGTGTTGACGGCCAATGCTTTTTTCGGATACTGGCAGGAAAATCAAGCCGAACAAGCAATGGATTCACTGAAACAAATGGCTGTCTCAAATTGCGTTGTTCTGCGAGGAGAATTTGAGAGCGAAGTGCCAACCTCGGAACTTGTACCGGGCGATGTCGTCCGGCTCGAGCAGGGGTTGAACGTTCCAGCGGATGTCCGATTGCTCTGGTCGCAACAGTGCAAGGTGGATGAGTCTGCCCTCACAGGAGAGTCGCTGACGGTTGGAAAACACACCGACGCCCTTCCCAAGGAGACCGTGCTGGCGGACCGAAAAAACATGGCGTTCATGGGCACCACGATCTCTTCGGGTCGCGGGCTCGGCCTGGTCGTCGCCACCGGCATGAAAACGGAGCTTGGAAAGATCGCCAGCAACATCGCCGAGGCTCAAACACCGAAAACACCCTTGGAACTCAAACTTGAGAGCCTGGGTCGCTTCTTGGGTTTCGTAGCACTCATCGTCGCTGTGCTGTTGGTTTCGTTGAACCTCGTCGTTTCGTACGGCAAACCCGGTGTGGACCTGAGGGAAGTTGCCGTGCAGCAGTTCATCGTCGCCATCGCCATCTTTGTGGCNATTGTACCCGAAGGACTGCCCATCATCTTGGTCATCACGCTTTCACTCGGCATGCGAAACATGGCCCGGCACAAAGCGATCATCCGTCGAATGAAAGCCGTCGAGACCCTCGGGTCCACCACCGTCATCTGTTCTGACAAAACAGGGACGCTCACCAAGAACCAAATGACGGTTCGCCTGGTTCACACCCTTGCAGATGAATACAACATCACGGGTGAAGGCTTCGAGCCCAACGGGCATCTCATCCAAAACGGCGCCCAACTGTCCGATACCGACCTCAGGGCCCGGCAGTCCGACCTTGGTTTCCGTCTTCTCGGCGCATGCCTTTCCCTGTGTCACAACTCAAACATCGTTCAGTCCGAGGGCATGTGGCAGGCCATCGGCGACCCCACNGACTCAGCGTGCGCCGTCGCCGGTTGGAAAATCAACGGTGATGTGAAAAAATTCTCTCACCGACATCCACGAGTCAACGAGTTCTTCTTTGACGCCGTTCGAAAGCGAATGAGCGTGGTCCACGAATACGAAGGAGAGCAATGGATTTTCTCGAAAGGAAGTTCGGGAGGTTATGCGGAGTTGGCCACGTCAAAAATTGTCAACAACGAAATCGTGCCTCTGTCGGATGACGACCGGCAGCGAATCGCCAGCCTCAACGATGAGATGGGCTCACAAGCCATGCGCGTGATCGCGCTGTTTGCTCGGCCGGTGGCATCGGAGGACGACATTGAGGACATCTCTGCGGTTGAATCAAATCTGGTGTTTTTGGGGTTGATTGGAATCATGGACCCCCCGCGTCCGGAAGTAAAAGCGGCCATCGAAACATGCCAGAGTGCTGGCATCAAGGTGAAAATGATCACCGGCGATCAAGCCATGACCGCTGCCGCCATCGCCAACGAATTGGACATTGACGCATCTTCGGCCGGCGGACTCGACGGTGCGCGCTTGTCTGCGATGAGCGACGAGGAACTCACGGAGTTGTCGGGTGATGTTGCCATCTACTCTCGCGTCACGCCCGACCAAAAAATGAGAATTGTTTCCTCTCTGCAAGAACAAGGAGAAATCGTCGCCATGACCGGCGACGGTGTCAACGATGCGCCCGCTCTTTCAGGGGCCAACATAGGTATCGCGATGGGGATCGCCGGGACCGACGTCGCCAAGGATGCGGCGGACATGGTTCTTCAGGACGACAACTTCGCCAACATCGTTCACGCTGTTGAGGAAGGTCGGAAAATCTACCAAAACATACGGAATTTCGTTCGCTATCAAGTGTCAACCAACGTAGCGGCTGTGGCTCTCCTGGTGCTCGCAACGGTCTTTTTTGGTCCCGAAGCCCTGCCCCTTACGGCAACACAAATCTTGGTGATCAACATCCTGATGGACGGTCCACCCGCGGTCGCGCTTGGCGTTGAAAAGAAGCACGGGAACGTCATGAATCGCCCTCCCAGGCCCGTTGACGAAGGTCTTCCCAACGGCCGTGACATCTCCCTCATTTTCTACCTCGGCGCCGTGATGGTGGTGGGTACGCTGTCGGTGTTCTATCTGGCAGGCGGTGGTTTAGCCGAGTGTCAGTTGTTGCCCAGCGAAACGACGACAACGGCGTTTGACGTCGACGCTTGCACGTTGGGCGACCAAGGCGAAATCGACAAGTGGCAAACCTATGCAGACGGTCACTTCCACCATGCACAAACCATGACCTTTGCCGTGTTTATTGTCTACCAGTTGTTCAACGTGCTCAACTGTCGTTCGAACGAACAAAGCGTGTTTGAACTTGGTCTGTTTTCCAACAGAGCCATCAACTACGCCCTGTTGATCTCAGCAGGCCTCCTGCTCTTTTTCGTGCAACTCGCAAACGTTTCGATTCCTCTCATTGGAATCCAGATCGGCTCGCTGTTGTCAACCAACACGCTGACCTCTGACGATTGGATCGTCGTCGTCCTGGTTGCATCCAGCGTGTTCATCATTGAAGAATTCCGAAAATTCATTGTAAAATCGGGCTTCTTTTCGGTCAAAAAGCGTTGATGGGCTTAAGCACATCTTCTTGAAGAGAGCAGGCGCCCATTGACCATGGAGGCCGTGCTGCAGCCCGCACCGTTGGCTGGCGAACACGAGGATTGGCTTCACCGACTCGGGCTTTCCTTGAGTGCCTCGAAATGGTCTGAATCACTGCAGGGCATCGTCGGCAAGCTTGCATTGAACACGCCTTTGGACCTCGAGGACGGTGTGGTGTTGTTCAACCACCCTGACCTGCATGAACTCGGTGCGTTGGCCAACGCCGTGCGGGAAGCGCGCTTCGGTCGCCAAGCGTTCTTCAACTCCAACGTCCACATCAATCAAACGAACATTTGCGTTCTTGCCTGTCGCTTTTGTGCATTCCGCCGCGGCCCCAAAGCCGATGATGCGTACGCAATGTCCGTCGATGAGTACGTCGCAGACCTTGCCCAATACGCCCACGCAGTTGACGAAGTTCACTCTGTGGGCGGACTCCACCCTGAGTGGGGGGTTGAACATTACGAGTCGCTCTTCCGCCGCGTGTCGGACGAACATCCTCACGTGTCCATCAAAGCGTTGACCGCCGTTGAGATCAAGCACCTCGCCCAGCGGTCGTCCATCAGCACGCTCGATGTCCTCAAGCGCCTCCGACAGGCCGGTCTGATGTCCCTTCCGGGAGGCGGTGCGGAAATTTTGGACGACGAGGTGCGAGCCGTCATCTGCAACGGCAAAGAGAGTTCCGAGGAGTACATACAAATCCATCGTGAGGCTCACCAAGTCGGCCTTCCCTCAAACTGCACCATGTTGTTTGGTACAATTGAAACGCTTGAACAGCGCATTCAGCACATGATCTCACTCCGTGAATTGAACCACGAAACCCAAGGGTTCCAATGCTTTGTTCCCTATCCGTTTCTTCCCGACGACACTCGCCTTCCGCAAGCACAACTCGCATCGGGAACAGAAGTCCTTCGAACCATCGCTGTGTCCCGCTTGATGCTCAACAACATCCCTCACATCAAGGCCTACCGAATGAACATCGGTGACCACCTCGCAGAGTTGGGCTTGCAATACGGCGCAGACGACATCGACGGCACGGTCCAGAAAGAGTCCATCATGCACCTCGCCGGCTCCACCGCTCCGCTCGACCACGACCGCTCAAAACTCGCCCGACTGATCAACGATGCCGGATGCACCCCCGTCCAGCGCAACACCGTCTACACGTCGTTTGAACCGTACACGCCTCCACCGGTCAAGCAACGCCGCTCGTTGCCCATGGCGACCCTCTAAGGTGATGACGTGGCCGCAACGTGGACCAAAACACTGGGCCGAGTGGCGTTCATCAACTGCGACCCGCTTTACCACCACCTGTCGGACGATTGGAACGTTCTCGCCGCCCCACCGTCGTGGCTCACCGGCCACGTTCTGAGGCGCGATTGCATTCTTGCTCCGATACCGGCAGCCGACTATGCCAAACACGCTGACGACCTCGTCCTCTTGCCGGACATTGGCATTGGGAGTCAGGGGGAGGTCGGCAGCGTCCTTCTGTTTGGTGGGGTGCCGCTTGACGCCATGAAGACCATCGCGCTACCGAGCGATTCAGCAACCTCCGTCGCCTTGCTCAAGCATCTCATCGCCAAACAGGGCCGTGACATGGACTACATTTCCACGGGGCCCGACTACGAGTCCATGATGGCCATTGCGGACGGTGCTTTGCTGATCGGAGATCGCGCCCTCGAAGCTGCCAAAGAATTTCCCGAAATGGTTCAGATGGATTTGGGCACAGCGTGGATGGATGAGGAGGGCCTTCCGATGATCTTTGGCGTTTTCGTTGCGAGGAGAGACACCCCTCTGGATGCGTTGAAGTCTGCCCATGCCTCCCTGGTCGCCAACCTTGAACGGTTTGAATCCGAGGCGGACAAACGCGAAGCCGTCATCGAGTGGTCGATGGAAAAATCAGGGCTGTCCCACGAACGACTCGACCAGTACTACGGCGAGGTGTTCAATCGACTGAATCAACATCACCTCAACGGTTTGTTTCGATTTTTGGACCACGCCTGCGGCATGAAATCACAACCTCAATTTGCGTGGGAATAGTCGTGCGTTGTATCAAAATTTGAACGGATGGTTCTTGAAGGTCATGAAGGTGGAAGATGCATGGTGATTGAACTCCCGTTGGACGATAACGGAAACAAACTTGTTCGTATCGGTCACAGCCCAGACCCCGACGATGCGTTCATGTTCCACGCCATGACCACAAACGCTTTCCCAACACCTGGCTACAACTTTGTTCACGAGCTGCAGGACATTGAAACCCTGAATCACCGAGCCATGAATCAGGACCTGGAGGTTTCGGCTGTCTCCATCCATGCTTATCCCGACATTGCGGAGCACTATGCGTTGATGAACTGCGGTGCATCGATGGGCGAAGGATACGGCCCCATGATCGTCTGCAAGAAAGGTGTGTCTGAAGAGGAAGCACGCAATGCAGTGATCGCTGTCCCGGGCCTCAAGACCAGCGCCTATCTCGGTTTGCGATTGGCCTGGGGTGATTGTGAAGTTGCGGTGGTCCCCTTTGACGAAATCATACCTCGCATCCTCGATGGAACCTACATCAGCGGCCTCATCATTCACGAAGGGCAACTCACGTACGTCGATCACGATCTTGATGTTCTGATCGACCTGGGGAAGTGGTGGAACGGTCGAACACCAAACTGGCCCATGCCCCTGGGCGGGAACGTTGTTCGGCGAGACCTCGGGGAAGACGTCATGCGAGACATCACGAAATACACCAAAATGAGCATTGAATATGCGTTGAAATCCCCCGACGAAGCTCTTGAATTCGCCAAAGCATGGGGTCGCGGCATTGACGACGACACCAACAAAGAATTCGTTGGCATGTACGTGAACGATCGAACCATCGACTACAAAGAGGACGGTCGTGCTGCCATTCGCTTGTTCATCAAAGAGGGTCAACACATCGGTATGATTCGGAATGATTTTGACACGGCCACCATGCGTTTCATTGGAGAACCCTGAGGGCCACCCATGACCGAACAAGCCAATCTCCCCCAAGTGAGTCAGTACGGCTCAGTGGATCCAGCGCCTCCATCCAAGGACTCTGAAGTTGAAATGCTTACCAAGCGCCTATGCGATGAAACACTGCCCATGTTTCAGCGCATGCGAGCGGTGTTCTCACTTCGCAACCAGCGCTCGGATGAAGCCTGCTTGGCCTTGTGCAAGGGGTTCTCGAGTGAAAGCGCGCTTCTGCGTCATGAGATCGCGTACGTGCTGGGCCAAATGCAAAACCCCACGGCACTCCCTACACTCATCGAGCGCCTTGAGGACAACACGGAGCACGTGATGGTGCGGCACGAAGCTGCTGAGGCGATGGGAGCCATCGGCGATCGTTCCGTCATCCCCTCATTGAAGCGATTTAGCAACGACCCGCTCCCCGAGGTCGCCGAGTCGTGCGTCGTTGCGCTCGACCTCCTGGCCTGGGTTGCAGGTTCTGAATTTGAAACGACCGATTGGTAGGCCTCCCTCAANTTCAAAGACTGAGGCGTNCNGCNTCANACAGGGGAGACGCCCATGCCTCACGACCACATCCAACTCGCCCAGGCCCCCAACGGTGAATTGGGGCCACGATGCCACGGATGCGGCATTCGATTGACCTTCGGCAACGCCATGGTTGTCAACAAGCATTACATGTGCTGGACGCACTACGTTGAAGCCACCGGCGCCGACACGGCAACCGAGGTTTCGGACGCCGACGAACGGTTTTGGATGAAGCAAGAATAGCACGGCTTTCTTCATGAACCCTCACGGATTCGTTTACCCTGAGGGAAATCCATGTCGAGCGGATGGGCCAGATTCGCGCACCGATTCGGTCAGTACTATCAACACGCTTCCCTGTGGTCGCCGCCCCGCGTCAAAACCCGAGAATGGATGTTCATCCCGTTCGGTGGTGCACCACCGCTGAGGCACAAGTCGTTCTCAAACATCGGTCAGGTTCAATCGTTTCTCGCTCAACGTGCCATGCATTCGTGCTTTTACTCCACGGCGTATTGGCGGCGCCCTTTTGAACTCAAGATGGCGGACAAACTCTGGCAGGGAGCGGACCTGATTTTTGACCTGGACGGCGATCACCTTCCCGGCGTGACGGACCGGGACTTTCCGGGTATGCTGGAGGTCATCCAAGAGCAAGCATGGTCGCTGTGGAACGACTACCTTGAACCTGAATTTGGGTTCTCAGAAGATCATCTCCAGGTCACGTTCTCGGGCCATCGAGGCTTTCATCTTCACTACAGAGACCCCAAGCTGTTTCATTTGGACTCTGAAGCGCGAAGGGAGTTGGTCTCTCACATTCGAGGCGAGGGTGTTGATGTGCAAGGAGGGCTCGCACGATTCCACGACATGTCGGCACGGGGTTGGACGCAGCGAATACGACAGGGAATGGACGCAATGATTGACACGTTGCGGTCCATCCAGCGAGGCGACGAAGGAAGCGGTGCTGAACTGACGAGATTGGAATCGGCTCTGAAGTCGTTGCAGGACCGGGAGGGTAACACGTCTCAGCGGTCTGCTTCAGCCATCAAACGCTTGGCGGAATTGATGATGCACGATGGTCGCGTTCAGCGCCTCAAAGAGGGGAAATTTGAGTTGCTGGGCAACTACCAAGCCCTTTTCCTCAATCTCCTCAAAGCCGATGCATCCGTGGTGTTGGGCTCCGCTGGGGAAACCGACGAGGTCGTCACCATCGATGTTCGGCGTCAGATACGCTGGCCAACGTCCCTCCACGGAAAATCCGGCATGCGGGTGAGTGAATTTCCCCTCGATCGTTTGGATCCCGATGCCAGCAACGCCTACAACCCGCTTCACGAAGCATTCGTGCTGGGCATGGACGACAGCATTGAGATCGAATGGGTGGTGGATGAAGCCGTCGCTCAGTTTGGCGANCAGCGAATCGAAAGCAACGTAGGTGAGCGTTTTTCAATCCACGAGTCCGGTGCAACGTTCCTCGTATTGAAGGGGTGGGCTCAACTTGTCTGATGCCACAGAACTTCACGATGGAACGACGGTTTGCAAGGTACATCATGCGGTAAGGTTCAAGGGTGGTTTCCCATCCCTTGGGACGAGGTGAGTCCAGTGGGTCTGCGCAGAGGTAAAAAATCCAAGAAATCGGATGCGCCTTTACCCACCCCGAATTTGCCACCTCCCGGCAACCTGCCTTCACCGCTGCCGATGCCAGGTGAAGGCCTCCCCTTGCCGCCTTTGCCCGGCGCACCAACGCCTGGGGAACTCCCACTCCCGGCCCCTTTGCCAACACCTGCGCCAGCCCCGGCCGCACCGGCTGCCCCTGCTCCGGTTCCGGTGAACGACCCGGCAACCACGCTATCAGGCATCGCAGCGGACAAAGGATACAGCGAGTTGTGGGCAAAACGGTCTGAGAAGCCGTTGCAGCAGATTTACGGCCACATCGACCGCATCAGCAACAAGGAAGCCGGATCGCTGTTGGATCGTTATGCAGACAGGTTTGGACACTCGCTGGACCGAGAAATCATCGTCATGCGCAAGGCGGCCGTCGAAGAGAAAGTGGCGGAGATACGGGACGCCCCCGTTGTTGAACTTCTCAACGACGAACCCGAAGAACCAGTAAGCGAACTTCAACAAGTCGAGGACGAATTGCGGGCCCTCAAACCGCTCTACCAAGAAGCGAAATCCCTCGGGGACAAGGAAACGTTGGCTGAACTTACACCGACGCTTCAAGCGCTGATGGCACGACGCAAAGCACTCAAGCAGGGCGGGGAACCTGAAGCAGAGGCGACCGTTGCGGAAGAACATGAAGCAGACGAGGACGACGAGCTCTGGACGCAATTCGTTCAAATCGTGGACGACCTCCTAGGTGACCATCTCCCAGCAGAGATTGTCGAAGCCTTTGTTGCGAGCGCTGACTTCGATGTCTACAGGGCGGTCAACGAAGCACCGACCGAAACCGATGATGAAACCCGCAGTGAATTCTACAAAATGGTGGATGACCAACTTGGAAACATGTCATCGGACGCCATCTCTGCGTTCGTCAATTCTGACGAATTCGAAATCTATCGCTACATTGGCGAACGCTACAAGGACGAGTGAACAACATGGGACTACTGGACAAGGCCGCAGCCTCAGACAAAGAAGACACCAAACCCAAGGCAAAGGCGAAGAAAACCGCCGCCAAGGCCAAACCCGTCAAGGCNGCCAAGGCCAAACCCGTTAAGGCGGAACGCGCACCCAAGGCAAAGAAGGTGAAAGCCCCGCGAGCACGACCAATGGAGCTCTCGGACGAATACGAACTGGCATCAACAATGAATCGAAGAATTTCATCGTTGGTCAATTTCGTCATTAATTTTGGTGTCCTTTTCGCAGCTCTGTTCATCGGCGCAAACGACACCAACCTCATCACCACGATTCTCTTTGCAACCAGCGGAGGGATCATTATCCTCAACGCCATTTTCATCCCCATGCGATTCTCTCGCAATTTGGGTCAGTTTGTTTCACGAACGAAGTACGTGCGCGGTGACGGTTCCAACCCGCTGTTCCTCCACGGTATCCTCGCCAACACGGCCGGTCTTCTGGCACTTATTGGCCTCATTTTTGTCGCAACCCAATTCCAGAAATTGACCGAAGCCGATAACACCGGCGCCATCATCTTCTTCTCGTTTGGAACCATTTTCATTCTGCTCTGGTTCGTCGACCGCTATCTTCGAAACGGCAGCGCCATGGGGCAGGGATTGTACGATCTCGCCTTCCGAGCCTACCTCGTAAAGTATGTGCCAAGCGACGAAGAGAAAGCCACCGGTATATGGTCTCGTCTCGAGAACATGGGTAATTTCGGCGACCAACTCATCAAACGCCAAGAAGACAGGAAAGCAAAGCGTGAGATCAAGAAGGCTGAAGCCGAAGCAGCCGCGCAGGAAGAGGATGAAGCAGGCGACGACGGCGATGCGCAAGAAGACTGATCCGAACCTCTCACTCGCAGGGCGATGGCATGTTGGATTGGGCGCGAAAACGCAACCACGTTCTCCCCGTTCTTGTCGGTGTGTTCGGTGCGCTTTCAACCGCATTTCTTTGGGTCATGCACCCACTTTTTGGTTTGACCACGGGCCTCTTCAGCGCCTTTGTTCTTTACCTTGAAATCGTCACACAGCTTTCTTTTCGCGCGCCTCGGAAACGCAAACCTGTGCTTGAGCAGCAAGGCTGGGACGCTCAGGATGTCCTCGTCAACGGATGTTCCGTTCGTCATTATCTCTGGAGAGGTGAACCCTCAAGACCGGTCGCCGTGCTGGTTCACGGGTGGACGTCGGGTGCCGTCCGAATGGATCGACGTGCCCTTTCGTTTATTCAGCGAGGTTGGAGCGTGGTGCTCATCGATTTGCCCGGGCACGGAGGTTCGGGCGATCTACCCAAGTGGACCGCTGAGCGGTGCACGACGATTCTTCTGGAAAGCCTGGACCGGATGAACATCATGGAATCCAACCTGTTCAGCAACGGCGTGTGGTACTACGGCCACAGCATGGGTGCGTTCGTCGGGTTGCGAATCAGCAAACGCCGTGATCAGGCCGATTGGACCGCCCACCTCTCGGGTTGGATCTTTGAGTCACCGATGACGGGATACACCGAAATTCACCATGAAACATGCAACATACTCCGCATTCCATTTCCGCTGAGACCCGTGGTCCTTGCGAAGACGATTCGACACTTTAACGCCTTAAATTCTGACGTAGGGACCATTCAAGATCTTTCAGAAGCGGACATGCCCGCATGGGGCTTACCGTCAGAACCCATCCTCCTNGTCCAGGCCGATCCGGACGAGCGCCTCGGCCCCATTCACGCCATGCGGCTTGTTTCCTCCATGGAGGCCAACGCCCGTTCGGAGTTGTTGACGGTCCACATGCTTCCAGAACTTCGCCACACAGGTGGATACACCAACGATGCACGTAAAGCGCGGGTGGACGCCTGGTTGGACCAGCAGTCGATTCATTCATCCTCGGTTTGAGCGGCCTGTACTCGCGCAAGTTCTCGCATGTCTTCGACTTCATCGAGCTCATCCACGATTTCTTTTCCAAGCAGCGTCTCCATGACGTCTTCCATGGTGAGAATGCCGGACGTGCCTCCGAATTCATCTTTCACCAGTGCAAATTGCTGCCGGTTGCTGAGAAAGACATCGAGCGCTTGTTCAATGGTTGATCCTTGTTCAATCTTCAAAATGGGTTTCATGATGTCCTTGAGTTCAAGATCCCATTCGTCTCGACTTGCTGCCATCAGTATTTCTGAACGGATGACTAAACCGCGCACNTGGTCGATGTTTTCTTCGTAAACAGGTATTCGGGAAAAACGCAGAATGGTGTTCTCATCGAGGACTTCCTTGATCGTCTGCGTCATCTCAAATGCCGAGACGACGGTTCTCGGCGTCATTTCGTCGCTGACCATCACGTTTCTGAGCTCGAGGAGGTTGTGGATGATGGTTTCTTCAGCCTCTTCAAGAGCACCCTCAATCTCNCCTAAATCGGCCATGGCTGCGACGTCGTCTCGTGTGACCATGGCGTTTTTTGAAGACGGAAGCACGGCCTTGATGGCTTGAATGGGGCCGATCAGGAAGAACATCAGTTTCGTGAACCACGTGAGAAGGTACGCAGTGGGTGTAGAGAGTCGTTTCCAGTAGGCTGCACCCAGTGTTTTGGGAATGATTTCAGAGAGGAAAAGGACGGCGAGCGTAAGAATCAACGAAGCGACCGTGAGCACCTCAACGCCCCATATCTGCTGCACTTGCGATCCGACCCCTGCCGCACCCATGGTGTGCGCAATCGTGTTGAGGGTCAGGATGGCTGTAAGCGGTCGCACCGAATCATCGTCCTTCAGGTGAGCCCACATACCGGCCGTGCGTTTGCCTTCGTTCTGCAGGATGTTCACGTACGTCTGTGGCGTTGAGAGCACGACCGCCTCCAATATCGAGCACATGAAGGACACGCCCAGTGCGAGCGTGATGTAGAAAACCAGGAGACCCATGTCCCCCTCGCCGGTGGCGCTGGCAGCGACGACCGCTGCCGCAATTACGTCGTTGGCCATGTTGTCTCGCAGACCCCTGCCCTTGCGGGCGTAGTCCGAGCGACGCCAGAAGGGTTCTTCAAAATGACGCTGTACGTTCACATCGCACACTTTGGTTTGTTCTTCATGCGTGAACCTCAAGAAGCATAGGCCACCCGCAAGAAGCAAGTGGGTTTCCATGAGCGATGAACACGTCCTGATTTGTGTGGCCTGGCCGTACGCCAACGGGCCGCTGCACCTCGGACACGTCGCAGGTTGCTACCTCCCGCCTGACATCCAATACCGGTTTGAACGAGCACTGGGCAATCGAGTGTTGATGGTGTCCGGCTCGGATGAGCACGGGACGCCAATCACGGTCACTGCAGAAACGCAAAACATTGAGCCTCAGCAGGTGGTCGATGAATTTCACAAAACGAACCGGGATGCCTTGATTGCCCTTGGCTGCGCTTGGGCGCAATCCATCGATCCTCGCGGTCCAGAATACGGAGGTGCCTTGTTCAACAGAACATCGGACCCCGAGCACAAACGCATGGTTCAAGAAAATTTCAGCGCACTGGAAACGGCGGGGTTCTTTGAGCGAAAAACGATGGAACAGTACTACGAGGTTCATCCAGACGGCGGCGGACGATTTCTACCAGACCGCTACGTTGAGGGCACCTGTCCTGCGTGCGGCAGCGACGGTGCTCGTGGGGACCAATGCGACGCATGCGGTGCGACCTACGAAGCGGTTGAACTCAAAAACCCCGTATCGAAAATGAATCCGTCTGCAACCGTTGAAATCCGGGAAACGGACCATCTCTTCTACCGCTTGGACTTGTTTCAGAATGCGCTTGAAAAGCACGCTCAATCGCAGCAAGGCGTGTGGAAATCGAACGTGAAAGCGATGACCAAACAGTGGCTTGACATGGGCCTCCGGCCGCGTGCGGTGACACGCGACCTTGAATGGGGCATTCCCGTGCCGATGAAAGGCGATGAATGGGTTGGAAAGTGTGTTTATGTCTGGTTCGAAGCCGTTCAGGGGTACTCAACCTGTGCCCGCATTTGGGCCGCTCGTAACGCACCCGAACTGCCCGACGGTGCCGACATGTGGAAACGCTGGTGGAACGTCAGCGAGGCGGGGACCGTTCCACGACATCTCTACTTCCTGGGGAAGGACAACATCCCGTTTCATACCGTGATATGGCCGGCGCTCCTTCTCGGGCTAAACCACGTCAACAAAGGGAAGTCGGCTGACGAGCCCGTTTCTCTTCCGGGACCTGGCGAATTCGCACTCGAGAGCAATGTACCCGCGATGGAGTATTTGATGCTGGCAGGCGGTCAATTCTCCAAATCAAGAAAACACGCCATTTGGCTTCCATCGTTCCTGGAGCGCTACCCCGCTGACACACTTCGCTACTACCTGAGCGCTCAAATGCCGGAAGAAAAAGACTCGGATTTCACGTGGCAGGAGTTCGTTGCCAAGGTCAACAACGTGTTGAACGCCAACTACGGAAACTTTGTCCACCGCGTACTGACCTTGGGTGCCCGACTGCCTCACGACGAACATAAATCCCCCTTCGCACCGTACGATGCACACCCCTCAACCAATGATCACAAAGCAGCAGTTGAGCAAGCCTTCGCAGACATCACGACCTCGCTGAAGGCCCATCGGTACAAGGATGCACTCAATTCGATCATGGCCGTATCGCAGTTGGGCAATCAAATCCTTCAAACAGCAGCACCGTGGAAACATCTCAAGCAACCCCAAGAGGGGTACGAATCAAGCCTCGGTCAACTGGCCTTTTGCTGGCGAATTGCGCGTTTCTTGAGCATCACCACGCAACCGTTTATGCCCAACAGTGCCCAACAACTATGGGTCAATCTGGGCAACGAATCCGCCGTTTCGGAATGCATGTGGTCTTCAGCCATCGACTGGTCGGCCCCTCTGACATGGCGAGAAGAGACACCAACGCCGCTTTTTGAAAAGTTGGACATCGATGAAATCATGGCCTCAGAACAGGGATTGGTTGAAAGAGACGACACGGAAACATCCAGTGTCCACGGCATCAAGGGCGGAAAAAAGAACGATGGAGGAACAAAATTGAAGGAAAAAACAGAAGGCGTGACGTACCTCGATTTCGAGACGTTCATGGAAGTCAATTTGAGGGTGGGCCGAATCACATCCGTCGCCGACCACCCGAATGCGGACAAACTCTACGTGGTTCAGTTGGACGACGGAACGGCAGAAGGCCGCACCATTTGTGCCGGTTTGAAAGAACACTACACGCCTGAGGAAATGGAAGGAAAATCGGTGGTGTTCGTAGAGAACCTCAAACCACGACCGCTTCGTGGCATCACCTCGGAAGGCATGATGCTTGCTGCNGACGACGGAGCTGGATGCGTGAAACTCATCACCGTTGACGGGGATGTGTCGCCGGGCAGTCAGGTCCGATGATCATCCGTCCATCCGTTCGCGAACAGCGTCCATGACCTCTCGGGACCGCTTCCGAATCTGCTCTTTCAGTTCGGGCAACCGATCACGAAGTTCAGACCCCATCTCGGAGGGCAGCGAGTCGAGGTTGATTTCGACATTGAACACCGCACCTTTGGCGGCAGCGCTCGCCAAAAGCCCGGCGACGCCAACGTCCGTCACCGCGTTTGCGTTCCCTTTCCGCGCAAGATCGGGAAGCAGGTCCAACAGGTTGAGGGCAAGGCGAGCGGTTTCGTACGGTACTTCTGCGGCCACCAAGGTTGCAGACCGGATTGCAGTTCGCCGGGCGGCTTTCTCATCGTCCGTACCCTTGGGCATCGCAAATCCATCCATTACGCCGTCAAATGCATCGCTGTCGTCCGTGGCGAGGTCGTTCGCCCGGTTCATCAGCGGTATCGACAGCGCCAGAACTTTGTTCGCAACGGCCCAACCATCGTTCCATTTCTCATTGCTCACGGTCAAATCCGAAACCATGACCGAAAGGGAAGCGGCTTGNGCAAGTGCAATCGCAGCCGCTGTGCCTCCGCCGGGTGTGGGTGAGGATGACGCAAGGGCTGCTTGGAAGTCNCGCAANCTCATGTCCGCCCAGTTCATGCGTTCACCTCCGATTCGAGGGCCCATTCNATGATGTGTNGGTGCGGTTCAAACCGGTGGTGTCGGTTCAGTCCCAACCCCTCCACCGCTGCAGCCACCAAGGCAGNATCATCGGGGGCTTCAGGATCAAAGAAACGACCTGCCTCCAACATGGCTTGAAGGGGTACCAAACCGACAACCTCGCTTCCACACAGCGACACACCGTGGTCGTTTGCGAGACTTTCGCAGGTCATGAACGCCTGATGGAGCGGGCAAGAATCGACATCAAGGAGGTTCATCGACACCTGTGAAATCCCCAATTCATCAACGGGCACACCCATGCCCTGAACATTTGACAGCATGCCGCCGCTTCGAACACGTCCTCCTCGCTCGGATTTCAAGAGGCGTCCGCTGCTGCGAACGATGGAGCCAATTTTCTTAGCAACGTTTGCACCTCGTTCGTCAACGTTTACGTTGTAGGCAACCAAAATAGGACGCGCTCCGATGGTTATGCCTCCAGATTTTGCAACCGTTTCGGACCATTCCATCGCCCCTGCGTCGGGCAGACGCGTGTGGTCCGAATGGTTCGTTGCCCCTCCAGAGAGACGCGCCTCCAATTGCTCGTATTCGCCTTTTCGCAAATGAGAGAGCATCGCACGCTGCTGAGAACGTGCGGCAGCACCGTAGAGGAAAAAGGGGGCATCGTGGCGGCTGCTAAGCGCCTGCACCGTCGAGCGAGCCAGGTCAGCGCACTCCTCCATCGACACGTTTCGCAGAGGAACAAACGGACAGACGTCGACCACGCCCATACGCGGGTGTTCGCCTTTGTGGTTGCGCATGTCCAGCTCACGGATGCTCGCTTCGATGAGAGCGATGGCCCCCGTCATGACAGCCTCCGGCTCACCTGCAAACGTGATGACCGTTCGATGGTAATCGTGATCGGGCTCAACACCCAACACCGTGCAGCCAGCGACGTTTCTCACGGCGTCAACGATGCGCTCGATCTTTTCGATGTCCCGTCCCTCGGAAATGTTGGGCACGCACTCGACCAATTTTGAATCCATGGCGTGAGCCTTTGCGTTGGGTCTTTGAATGTTCTTCGCCGCACTCACGAATACAGCGCCTCTGGCGAGGTACTGTTGGAGCCCTGTGTTCTCTTTTTGTCAAGGCGAGACACGGCGAGCATCATGTCGTTTTGAGACACGACGGAGCGCCCGTCGCGGATGGCGATCATGCCTGCTTCCACGCAGGTCGCTTTGAGTTCCGCCCCGGAGTACCCTTTCGTGCGCTCCACAACACGGCCAATGGCGATTTTTTTGGTGTTCATCGATGAGAGGTGCACATCGAGGATGGCTTTCCGCGAGGCATCGTCAGGTATCGGTATCTCGATGACTCGGTCAAACCGTCCCGGTCTCAACAACGCATCGTCAAGAATGTCAGGACGGTTGGTGGCGGCGATGATTTTCACGTCCTGCAGGGCATCAAATCCGTCCAATTCAGCGAGAAGTTGCATCAGGGTTCGTTGAACTTCTCGGTCGCCGCTGGTGGACCCGTCCAATCGCTTTGCTCCAATGGCGTCGATTTCATCGAGGAAAATCACACTGGGAGCTTTTTCTTTTGCGAGGGAAAAGAGTTCGCGCACCATGCGACCACCTTCGCCAATGTATTTCTGGGCCAGTTCACTGCCGACCATTCGAATGAACGTGGCATCGGTGTGATTGGCCACCGCTTTTGCAAGCAGCGTTTTTCCACATCCGGGTGGACCGACGAGCAAAACACCTTTGGGCGGAACGATGCCCACCTTCTCAAAGAGTTCTGGCTTTACCAGTGGCAATTCAATGGCCTCCCGAACCGATTCGACCTGCTCGTCCAGACCTGCAACATCTTCGTAGGTGATCGATGGTTTCTCAACCATTTCTGCACCGCTGACCATTGGATCCCACGCCTCCGTGAGAACTTCGACCACCGACAGGCTGTCCTGATTCAACGCCACCCTTGTGCCCGGTTTGAGTGCATCGGGATCGAGACGTTGGTTCAACGAAACTTGGAACACCGTACCGTTTGACGAGCGGACAATGGCACGTTCGTGGTCGAGGATGTCTTGGAGGTGTCCGACGATCAGCGGTGGCATTTTCAGCAGGTTAACGTTCTCGTCCAAACGTTCAATGCGTTTTCGGAGGGTTCGCATTTCTGCTTCGAGCGTCGTTCGCTCGTTGATGAGTTGCTGCGTTTCGTCCCTCAGTTCGGCGTAGGCTTCCTCCAAGCTTCGAAGATCGTCATCGGGTCCGCTCGGCAGGTCGCCGTCCGTACGCTCCACTTCCGTTCCCATAACGCTCATGGTTAGGGCAAGGCGACGATACTTAAGCACAGTGTTTCATTCGTGCGGCGTGACGCCATCCAAAGGGTTCAAAGAGCGTAACCGGAGCAACAGGGGCATGGGAGAATGCGAACTGTGCGGGGCCGTCAAAGTCGCCGTAAAGCGCGTTCGAACCGGCAAAACAGAGGTTGCGGCTTGCGCACGGTGCAGCGATAAATTGAACCTCGGCCCAAAGCAAGAAGCCCCAGGGATTCAACGCGCACGTTCCTTCGCAACGCGACCCAGTCCCAGAAAGAAACGCACCGACATCATGGCGAGAGGTTCCATGGAACTTGCTGATGATTTCGCCAAACGCATCCAACAAGCCCGAACCACACGGCAATGGAATCAACAGCAACTCGCAAAGAAGATGGCTGAAACCGTGAACATCATCAAATCAGCCGAATCGGGGAAACGGCCAACCGACTCGGTGGTTCGTAAATTTGAGCGAGTTCTTGGGATTAAACTGATGGTTGAACGGACTGCATCGGAGTCCCGCTTCATCGACGCTGGACCTTCGCGCGGCATGACGTTTGGCGATTATCTCGACGATTTGCGGTGATCCATTGGAACCAATCCCCGTGCACGCACTCTGGCTTGCGCAAGATGACCCTCGCAAGAACACGGCTGTCTTGGCGTCAAAGCGAGGCGATTTGAAACTGCACAAATCCACACGGACACTTCCAAAACGCGGGNTCATCCTCGAACCGCTGTGCGGTAAGGTGTTTGGACCAGAGGACCATGCCCTTCTCACGCAACATCACGGGGCGTTGGTTGCCCTGGATTGCAGTTGGGCCCACATTGAATCCTCCGTGTCGTCGATCATGAGGAAAACGCGACTGGAGCCGCGAATGCTCCCGTTGCTGTTGGCTGCCAACCCCGTCAATTGGGGAAAACCCGGTCGATTGACCACCGCCGAGGCGCTGGCTGCAGCCTTGTACCTCGCTGGCAGAGCGAGTGAAGCCACAGAGGTTTTGGGTGCATTTCGATGGGGCAGACGGTTTTTTGAGCTCAATCAGGAACCCCTCGATGCGTACGCCCAAGCCGGGACGAGCACGGAATTGGTGGGCCTACAATTCGAGTTCTTTGACCTCGATCATCTTGAGGGGGACGACGCGTGAACAACGTAAACGATTCCCGTGTTCAACGCTATGAAAACGGGCATCTGACGATGGCTGAGGAACATCTTGCCGCTGAATGCATGATTCAGATCATCGTCAACGACGCCCTCATGACCACGTTGCTCGGTTCTCCGGAGGACGTCGAGGAACTGGTTGCTGGCCACCTCATGACCGAGCACGCTGTCGATGTTCACTCCATTACGGACATCCACGTCAACAACGAGGGGGGCGCACTGCAGGCTTACGCCAGCCTTCGCGACGGTCTGACGCTCACCCCTCGTCCTTCCATTGTCACGTCGTCATGTGGCGCCTGCGATCAAACCAANCTACCCGATTTAATCGCAGGAACACCAACCGTGGAATCGCTCGGAACTGAAGTGGACATGGAGCATGTTTTGGACGCTCTGCGAAGCATGAGAGAGAACCAACCATCGTTTGAGCAAACGGGCGGCGTTCATGCCGCAGGGCTGTATTTTGGGCGCGAACAATCCTTGCTGGTACGCGAGGACATTGGACGGCACAACGCCGTGGACAAGGTCCTCGGCCGGCATGCATTGAGTCGTCTTGAGCAGCCACGTGCCCTTCTTTTGTCAGGTCGATGCGGTTGGGACATTGTGGCAAAAGCGGCCAGAGCAGCCATCCCCATCGTTGCCTCGTTTGGAGCAGCGTCAAGTCTCGCCGCACAAACAGCCAGGTCGTGTAACATCACGCTTCTATCCTTCGTGAAAGGCAACAAAGCCGTTGTTATTGGGCCTGTNGATGGGCGGTTCAAGCGCAAGCATTGAGAAGGGCAAACGCCGAGGTCTCATCGGGGATGGGGCATGCGAAAGGAAACACGGGCGCGAACGCCACCGGACAACGTTTCGTTGAAGCTCAAAAAGGTGAAGAAAAAAGCCGCAGGTGTCGGCGCAATAGCCTCTTCGGTCGTTCACGGTTTGACCAAAATGGGTGCCGTCAAAACGGTGAAAACATTGCGNACCGTCAATCAGTTGGAGGGTTTTGATTGCCCGGGGTGTGCGTGGCCAGACCCTGAGCATCGCACCGCGTTCGAGTTTTGTGAGAACGGTGCGAAAGCGGTTGCAGACGAAGCAATGCGAGCAAACGTCACTCCNGCATTCTTTGAGAAGCACTCGATTCAATCCCTGTCGGACATGAGCGATCACGACTTGAATGCATTTGGACGACTCGCTCATCCCGTTCTGCTTGAGGAGGGTGCCTCGCACTACAAAGCCGTATCATGGGAGGACGCCATTGACGTCGTTGCGACCGCTCTCAATCAGACCGATACCCCCGATCGTTCCGTTTTTTACACGTCGGGCAGAACGAGCAACGAAGCTGCGTTTCTCTATCAAGCGTTTGTGCGCGCCTACGGCACCAACAATTTGCCCGATTGCTCCAACATGTGCCATGAGTCAAGCGGTAAAGCTCTGATTCAAACCATTGGTATCGGAAAAGGCACGGTCACGCTCAACGATTTTTCTGCCGCTGATGTGATCATGGTCATTGGCCAAAACCCCGGTACCAATCACCCGCGTATGTTGACGGCGCTACGGGACGCCAAGGAGGCCGGTTCCAAAATCATCCACGTCAACCCGCTCCCTGAGACCGGCCTCGCTCGGTTCAAGCACCCTCAAGATTACATGAAGGCAAGCCTCAAAACAACCACGCTTGCGGATTTGCACCTCAACGTGAGGGTNGGCGGGGATGCCGCGTTGATGAAAGGTCTCATCAAAACACAACTCGCTCACAATGCTGTTGATGTTCGCTTTATCGAAGAAAAAACCCAAGGCTATGAGGACATGATCGCTGGAGCTCAAGCCACGCCCTGGTCGGTGATCGAGGCGGACTCGGGACTTGGTAGGGAACAAATCGAACATGCGGGTAAATGGCTTGCTGCTTCCACGGCAACCATCGCTTGCTGGGCGATGGGCCTCACCCAACACCGAAACGGGGTGGCTGTGATTCAAGAGGTGGTCAATCTTCTTCTCATGAACGGTCATATCGGTCGGACAGGTGCGGGTTTGTGCCCGGTTCGCGGACATTCAAACGTCCAGGGCGACCGGACCGTAGGGATCTGGGAATCGCCAACGGATTCGTTCATTGAGCGGATGGAAGAAGGGTTGGGTTTTCCGCTACCGAAAGAACATGGATACGACGTCGTCCGCGCGATACAAGCGATGTTGGACGGCCANGTGGATGTCTTCTTTTGCATGGGTGGCAATTTCCTTTCAGCCACTCCTGACACAGACGCCACGGCTCGCGCTTTGCGAAACGTTGGGTTGACGGTCCAGGTGTCAACGAAACTGAACCGCTCGCACCTGGTCACGGGGAAACGGGCCCTTATCCTACCGTGCTTGGGCAGAACAGAAGTTGATGAGCAAACGGGCGGCAGGCAGTTTGTAACGGTTGAGAACTCGATGGGGCAAGTTCAACGATCACGAGGCGCCCTGCCACCTGCCTCACCGCATTTGCGAAGCGAGTCGTGGATCGTCGCAAAACTGGCAGAAGCCACCCTCGGAGGGGAGCATTTGGATTGGTCACACCTCGTGGAGGATTACGACCGCATCCGCACGTTGATGGAACGCTCGCTGCATGGTTTTGATGATTACAACGATCGCGTTCGCCAGCCAAACGGTTTCAAACTCCCCAATCCTCCTCGGGATGCAAGGCGCTTCGAAACGCCGTCAGGGAAAGCACACTTTACCAGCCACGCACTGCCGGATGTGACCCTCCAACCGGACCAGTTTGTTCTCATGACGCTGAGAAGCCACGACCAGTACAACACGACGATTTACGGATTAAACGATCGATATCGTGGCGTTCACGGACATCGCCGCGTGTTGTTCATGAACGCAACCGACATGGTCAATCGCGGATGGAAAACGCGTCAGTCCGTTGACATCACCAGTCATTTCAACGGTGAGACACGGCGTGCTGAGAACTGGTTGTTGGTTCCCTACGACATTCCCTCTGGAAATCTTGCAGCATATTTTCCAGAGGCCAACAGCCTTGTTCCGCTGCATTCCACCGCTGTAGACTCGAACACGCCAACCTCAAAGTGGATTGTTTGCACGCTATCATCCAGCGACACCAATCACGGAGAGGAAGAGTGATGGCTTCTCGCACCTATCTGCAACTGATACGCGAGAACAAGGATTTCAGGCAGTTGTGGATTGCAGCCGTTATTTCCATGCTGGGTGAATGGTTCAACACCATTGCTCTGTTCTTCTTGATCTTGGAGTACACCGGGAGCGAATTCCTGCTCGGGCTTTTGTTCACGGTGCGCATGGCGGGGTTTGCCATCTTGCAACCGTTCATCGGTCTGATGGCGGACCGATTCAACCGTAAAATGCTCATGATCGTCTCCAACTTAATGCAGGCGGGACTGGCGTTGTGTTTCCTTCTCGTCAACGATTCCAGCGACATCGTGTGGATGATCGGTCTATCGGGCTTGATGATGGTGCTTCACGGCGTTTACATGACCGCTGAGCGTGCCGCGCTGCCCAACGTCGTTTCGGAGGAAGATTTGGCGACTGCCAACGCTCTGGATGCTGCATCGTGGTCAACTGCGTTGTGTTTGGGTGCCATGCTCGGTGGTGTTGTGGTGTCCATTTGGGGAACGGACGCAGCGTTCATCGTCGATTCCATCACCTTCATCATCGGAACACTCTTCCTCATCACGCTCACCATTCCGCAGACGATCGATGAATCCATGAAAGGACCCTGGATATCGACGGGCCTGAGGAACATCAAGTACGGATGGAACCGTATACGTCGGCAGCCTGCACTGTTCAGAATCGTGTTTGCAAAAGCATCGTGGAACATTGCGGGCGGAGGATTGGCAGGCGTTTACCTGGTACTGATGGGTGCAAACGTCGATGGATTTGGTGCCGCATTTGGTTTCGGGCTGTTCTTCTTTGCGCGAGGTGTGGGTACGGGTCTTGGACCCATCCTTGCCCGTGCTTTCCTCAAGGACGAGGATGCTTGGCCGTCGCTCATCGGTTATCTCATCGCCTTGTCGGGCCTGATTTATTTCTGCGTCGGGCTGAGCGTCCCGTACGCACTGTGGATCACGGTCGTGCTTGTGATCCTCGCTCACAGCGCCAGTGGGGCCAACTGGGTGTTGTCCACGGTGATGATGCAGCGCTGGGTTGAAGACGAGGTTCGAGGTCGTGTGTTTTCCGTGGACATGCTGATTCTCTCAATCGCATTTTCAACATCAACCAGCGTAGCCGGTTATGTTATGGAAAACACCGGACTGGGCATACAAAACGGCATTCTCGTGTTTGCCAGCGTGATGGTGCTCTCTGGATTGGTGTTTGCAGCATGGAGGCCGGATGACCCCCCTGCTGCCCATCACTCCGTCTGAAGGCAGCGCTCGTGGGTGCACACGGGGGGCGTAAAGTACGTTCTCGTGTCGGGGTTGAAGGTGTCCAACTGCAGGGTTGTTGAAGCCCCTTCCTGTACGAACACGGCCGATGACGTGCTCGCCGGCAGGTAATCTTCGCCCGTCGACCGAAGCGAGAGCCTGAGGACGTGGCCGGCCTCAACCTCCGCATCCATCGCAAAGAATTCCATTTTGGCGTTGATGGACTGGACCATGGGNGTCCACGTTTGGATTTCATCCCCGCCAGCGTGGTAGCGCAAATCCATGATGGCGTGCCCCAAATGAATGCAGTTGCTTTGATTGTCGCAGTCCTCGAGCAGGGCGTAGAGTTGACCGCCCAAGCTTGCAGTGGTCACTTCGACGTGGAACCTGGGGAGGCCAGCGATGTACAAATCGTCCTCAAGGGGTTCGGACACCCACACCGGCCCGGATGAAGCATCCGGGAACACCGTCGTGCTGCCCTCGGTGTTGGTCATGTCGGTCCCCATTTCAAACACCATCTCCGTTGTGTTGTCGGAGGGGTAGCGGTCCTCAATGCGCCAGGAACCCTGGTTGGACTGGATTTCAATCCACTGCCCCGGCTGCTCGCCGATGCCTCGCAGGTAGTAATCAAACCACTCGAGCATGTCCTGCATCCAATCGAACCGGATCATCTCTGGAAACGCCTCTCCACCGCGACCACCAAGTTCCGACCGATCGTCAAGTTGAACGGGNCGGTCGGGGTAGTCGTGGTCCCACTGGCCGAACAATCCACGGGCTTCGATGCCTGCATCGATGAGACGGTTGATGGTCGGCACAGCCATGTGCGGGTCAACGTTCCAATCGTGCATTCCTTGGATCAAGTACACGCTTCCTTTGTAATTTTCAAGGACGCGATCGAGGAAGTAACGTTCTGCCCAATAGGTACCCGCCACCTCGGAACCAAACAGGTACGCGCTCACGCCCGTACCGGGCCCAATCATGTAATCGGGGCACATGTTCTGTATGTCTTCCTCATCACCGTCGATGCCGTAGGATCCGTAGACACCGTTGTGCATGATGGGCGCACGAGCTTCCGATGAACCGTTTTTCCACATGAGTTCCTTTACGCCAATCAACCCAGAAATGGGCACGATGGTCTTGAGGTAATCGTGCTCTGAACCAAACATGGCCGCTTGCCACGGTGTGCTGCCGTCGTACGACTTTCCAATCAAGGCGACGGCGCCGTTTGACCAGCTCTGTTCTCCAAGCCATCGCACCGCCGCATCGTTGCCGAGCTGCTCCGCATTGCCCATCAGGTCCATGCAGTGGTTGCTACGGCCGGTGCCCGAGACAGAAATTTGGGCGAAGGCGTACCCGTGAGGGAGAATTTGGTCGATGAACATCTGTCCGAGCCAACTACCGGGTACCTCGATGGAGGGTGTCTCTACGCTGGCTTCTTGGAAGTATGGACCGCTTTCAGCGATGACGGGCACCAGCGTACCCTCGGGCACGTTTGGTCGCCAAACGGCAAGACTGATCAGACCGTTTGGAGCAGCACCGCCTTCCTCGAGCGGCAGCGTGTACTCAACAAAGTGGTGCGTNGAATTCCATTCGTTGTCCGTTTGGAGCAGTTCGTACGGACCTACCTCGAGGGCCTTGCCGAACTCCCCGTCGGTTTCGTACGGCAGCTTGTATCGCTCCCATACCGGCACTCGAAGCGATTGCTCCGTATCGTCGTCAACAACGACGTTCATGTAAGCCTCTCCAGCAAAGGCGGAGATGAACAAGAACACCATGGCGACGGCCACCGTTGCTCCAAACACCATGTTGAACTCACGGGTCACGGAAGACGTGGAGGTGTCCACGAGTTCAACCTCCAAGACCTCATCCGATGTCATACGGCTCAACCTGCACCTTCAGCCACCTGTTATTGAGGTTTAGTACGGCATGTTCCGTAGCCCGAGAGAACAACCCTCAAAGACATCCACCTCAAAGTCTCGGCATGGACGATGAGGTGCTCCGCATGCGCGCCTCGGTCGTTCAGGGAATGCCCGATGACCTACCACCCCATCCAGGCACGGACGACACGGTGGACCACGCACCAAATCGCCGCCAAATCTTGACCGAGCCTCAGAAGCGATTGGCCGTGGAAAACGCTCTGCGCTACGTCCACCCGAACCATCACGATGTTTTGGGCCCTGAATTTCTTGAGGAATTGAACACCTACGGCCGCATCATCATGCGCCGGTTTCGGCCGGTGGACCACGCCATCAAAGCCTATCCGCTGGATGCATACCCGGCACGCTCGAGACAAGCCGCTTCGATCATGCTGATGATTCAGAACAACCTCGATCCAGAAGTCGCTCAATACCCGCACGAACTGATAACCTATGGGGGGAATGGCTCTGTCTTCCAGAATTGGGGTCAGTACCTCTTGACCATGAAGTTACTAAGCAGCATGACGGAACATCAGACACTCGTCATGTATTCCGGCCATCCACTGGGCTTGTTCCCATCGAACCCTGAATCTCCGAGGGTCATCGTCACAAATGGAATG
>FUFK010038804.1_pt1 | contig 56460 bp, 43 predicted proteins | sample 1021851 | NCBI WGS metagenome assembly FUFK01 (sample SAMEA51879418, study PRJEB19060) | metagenome
AATCAATGACCCTCAAGGTTTCACAAACCGACAAGGAAATTTCCGTAACTACCTCTACAAAACGTCTCCCGCCGAATGACGGCATGGGCGGCGGTATGGGACGCGGAATGGGTGGAGGAATGGGCGGCGACGGCACGATGGTTTACTCGCTCGAAGGTAAAGAAACCAAAGTCGAGATGGAAGGCCCGATGGGCAAAATGCCTGTTTCCCTGAAAGCGTCATTGGAAACAAACGGCACACTAAAACTTTCCTCGACACGCACCTTCAGCGGTCCGATGGGCGAGATAACGATGACAACGAAAGAAACCTGGAAACTTTCAGCCGACGGCAAAACGCTTACCATCGAACGCGAAACTTCAAGCCCGCGCGGTGCAATGACGACAACTCTTGTATTCACAAAGGGTTAGACGTTATTGACCGCATTTTATGCATCTTCTCCGCATAGAAAACACTGTGCGGAGATTTTTTTCTTTAGTCGTCAAATTGCAGTTCCGAGATGATTTCCCGCATAATCTCACGGCCTTTTTCCACTTCATCCGGTCTGAGCGAGACAGCGCCGACAACGGCATGTCCGCCGCCGCCGTATCTTTCACAAATTTTTGCGATATTGTGCCGGCGTGGCCGCGGAGCCCATGGATTTGAACCCACGGATATCTTTACGCGGAAATCGCTTTGCGTAAGGCTTACGACGTATGTAGCCTCAGGATGATAGTAATATGGAATAAACTTGTTATAGCCTTCTATTCCGGTTCCGACAAGATCGAAACTTACAACGCCGCGTTCACAGCGGGCAGCGGCTTTTATTATCTCAGCCGTTCGGCGGTGATTTGAAATAATTGGCTCCAGCCGTTCGGCAATCTCAGGCAATTGGATTATTTCACTGAGGCTTTTCTCTGTCAGTAACCCGATGATTTTTTCCACAAACAGCGGATCTTTTTCCCCCTCGATAACCTGCATCAGTTTCAAGGCAGGCGAACGAAGTTCCACGCACTGCGCGGGAGATTCGTATAAAGCGCCGTCAATGATATGCGCCCATTCTATTAACTCGGCCAATGATTCGTCACGGAAACCGAATCGTTCTTCAGCTATCCGCGCAATAAATTCCGCACAGGATTTGCTCGTGATATCCAGGAACTTTTTACCGGATTTATCTGCACGGAAATGTGCTTCATCCTCCGGCGAGAGAAAGGCCGATTCGTGATGATCAAACCACCAGGTAAGGCGTTCGTCAGGACAGTATTTGAAGTCCACAATCGCATTTTCGTCGCCATCCAGTAAATTGCGGTCAAATTCGTTGCCGGCGCGATGCATCGCGGGCGAATAGGCAACTTCAGCCTGAGGAGCGATTTTTGAGCGGTAAAATTTTGAGAAAATTGCGGCTGACGACACGCCGTCAAAGCAGTTTCCGTGATAAATTATTTTCAACCTCATATTTAAGGCAAGGCCGCAGCAGGACAATCTGATTTTTTTTCCCGTCAGTCTTGCGGCGGCAAAACATTTCAGATTAGACGCCGGAGGTGCCATAGTCAAGACACACAGGGAAAATGCCGATGATAATACGAAAAGCAAAAATCGAAGATATTGCAACCATTGCCGATTTCAATCAGGCGATGGCTCGTGAAACCGAAGGGCGCGAACTTTCATTGGAAAAGCTGCAAAACGGCGTCGCGGCCGTATTCAGCGATCCGTCAAAAGGGTTTTATCTGGTCGCCGAGAGTGAAAACGGAATTGTCGCCTGCCTTCTTGTTACAAGCGAATGGAGCGATTGGCGAAACGGATGGTTCTGGTGGATTCAGAGCGTTTACGTCCGGCCCGAATCCCGCGGGCGTGGTGTCTATTCCTCAATGTATCGGTTCGTTAAATCTCTGGCCGAAAAGGAATCAGACGTTTGCGGCTTCAGGCTTTATGTAGAAATGGAAAACGTAACCGCACAGAAAGTGTACGAACGGCTCGGGATGCAAAAAACCCATTATTTTATGTATGAAGAGGAGCTGGCAAAATAGTTTGGCCGGTGCCGTAACTCATCGGGAAACGGCCCGGCCGGTTTGATCCTGAAAATCGACGCCTGAAAGCAAAAGAAGGAAAGTGAGATTGGAATTAAAGTTCACCCATTATATGTTCACCCATAAGAAAGAAGCGTTTCAAACGTCGATTTTCAAGGAACTTCAGGAAATTATAACTAAACTTTTTGAATGGGGAAGCGATTAAAGCCTTGTCTTCGTGCCCACACTCGAAGATTTCCCCCAAGCGGCTTTAAGAACGCTTCCCCAAGCTGTTTATCGCCGATAAAGACCAATGAATGCCATTTCGGCTTCAGGTCTTTCAGTTGTCCTTACTTTTGGCGATGATTTCATACCTTCCGAACGTTAATTTACTTTGCAACAGGCGTGCCAGATTGCAAATCGGGAAGTTTTCACGAAAAATCTATGACTTAGCGTCAAAAGACTTCGGTCGTAATCTTTTACTGCGTATGGAATTGATACACTCGTTCGTTCCGGATGTTCGAAAACAGTCCACAGGACTCTTTGCTGCCTGATTTGAATATAATTATGACTGAAAAAAAGACTTTGATTACAGAAAGCGAATTCGGGCGTATTTGTAAAGGTATCAGAGAGGATAGGGAAACGATTATACGCCACAATCCGCTTGGCACAGACGATGAGATATTGCTCTGGATGCTTCTCGGCTGTCTGACATCGTATCTGAGCCTTTCTGATATGGAGACGCCTTGTTTTCCGGGCAAGCCCGATGCGAATGCCTACCGTGCCGCAATCAGTGCCATCGTTTCCCGGAGAATGGCAGAGCCATTCGACGTCAAACCTTATCTTGATAGTATGATAGAGAAATGATTGTTGAAACTTTTGTCCAGACGCCATTTTCACAGAATACGCGTATCGTAGTCTGCGAGGAGACGGGCGAAGCGCTCTGTATAGATCCGGGCGAAGAATCACCCGAAACGGCTGATTTTATCCTTAAAAACGGGTACAACCTGCGTGCGATTTGTCTGACGCACGGCCATCTTGACCATATCGGCGGCGCCGCTTTTATAAAATCGAAATTCCCTGCGGCCGAATTGCTTATCCACGAATCCGATGCGCCGCTTTACCGCATGCTGCCGCAACAGCCTTTGATGCTTGGCTTTGCTCCTCATCAATTAAAAGCGCTCGGTTTTGATTATTCACAGCCGCCGGAAATAACCCGATATGTGGTTGATGGCGATATTCTTACCATCGGCAATCTGAGCTTCCGCGTCTCACATTGTCCCGGTCATACGCCGGGACATATTACCCTGACAGAAGATAACGAAAGGGTTACTTTTACCGGCGATTGCCTCTTCCTCGGCTCTATCGGACGTACGGATTTGCCGGGCGGCAGTTACCCGCAACTGCTTGCCTCGATTCGTGAAAAGATCCTGTCACTGGATGACGATTTCGTTGTCAAATGCGGCCACGGACCAGATACAACCATCGGGCGCGAACGCAAGGCTAACCCTTTCCTGTCTTAAGTTAGATTGTTGGGGATTTTCAATTGTCCGGGTAAATACCGGAGAAAATAAATGCTAGGTGCCCTCGATCGAAAGGCCGTCGTATGCGAATTCGACATTGTCGGGCAGAAGCCGCGAATCGCGCGAATGCAAAATGTCGTGATTAAGATGCGTCAGATAAGCACGCTTCGGCTTAAGTTGTTCAATAATCGAAAGGGCTTCCTCGAGATGCAGATGCGTAGAATGCGGCTTGATCCTGACGCAATCCAGCACCAAAACCTCCAGATTGCGAAGTCCATCCATGGAATCCTCCGGAATCGTTTTCAGGTCGGTGGCATAGGCAAAATCATTGAATCTATAGGCTATCACGGGTAATTTGCCGTGGATTACCTCCAGCGGCGTTATCTCAATTCCGCCGATACAAAAAGGTGCTTTATGAACTACAGTGTGTGGAATCAATTGGGGCAGCCCGCCGCCGAAATGCGTAGGTTCAAAAATGTATTTGAATATCCGGCGAAGGTCTTTCCAGGCGGTTTCATTTGCAAAAACCGGCATTGCTCCGTATCGGAAATTCAGCGGCCTAATGTCATCCAGCCCGAAAACATGGTCAACATGGCAATGAGTAATGAGTACCGCATCGAGATATCGGATATTTGCCCGCAGTGCCTGCTGACGAAAATCAGATGACGTATCAACCAGTATCGTCTTCCCCGAATGTTCGATCAGGACGGAAACACGAAGCCTTTTGTCCCGCGGATCGTCTGAACTACAGGTCTCGCAGTCACAGGCAATCGACGGCACGCCCGTAGAAGTTCCGGTGCCTAAAAAGGTCAGTTTCATCCCGAATCATTGGAAAACGCCATCACGATCCGCTTTTACCGCAGCAGGCGAAACAAATATTGCTAAAGGCGGATCGGCGTCATTTGCTACTTTTTACCGAGAATGTCGGCACCGGAAAACTTCTTTGCCGCCTGTGCCTTCAGTTTCTCCTCGGTGGCACGTACCATCGTAACGTACTGCATCCGCAGGTCGGCAAGCAGGCCATCCAGCAATCTGGCCTCTTTATCGAGCAGATTGCCTTTTGTCTTTTCACGAAGCATAGCCAGGACATCGATCCAGAATTTGCCTGAATCGAGGTCAAGTGTCCGCTGTCCCGTAACCGGATGCGGCACGGCTCCCAGTGCGGCTGCGGCATTTGTCGCCAAAGTAGATAGGAAATTTACAAAACTTGCGGGATCGTCCGCTCCCGGCAGGTCAGATTCTTCCGTGGCTGCGGAATTTGCAGCGGACGACTCCTCCAAACGCCGCTCGTTGCCTTTTTGGGTTTTTTCCGAGGCTGTAGCGGTCCTGGCCGCCTCGGACGGTTTTTTCTCCGGCTCAATGACCACACCCTCTTTTACTGTACCGTCAGGGTTGAACTTACGCCGATCGGTAACCGTAAATGTAACTTTTTCTTCGTTTTCTTCTTGTTCAAACATAGCGACAAAATTTATTTACAAACCTGAATCTCTTTTAATTCTAACACCGCAAAATAAATCATGAAAGAGCCTTTCGCCGTAAAGCATCTCACATTTGATAATCGCATTCTTCAGGTTAGAATCTAATTGCAAATGGGAAAGAAATTTGATGAATTAGTAGCGGTAATGCGGCGGCTCAGGGCACCCGGCGGATGCCCCTGGGACAGGGAGCAGACACATCTTTCGCTTGCGCAATACCTTTTGGAAGAAGCCTATGAGACATTTGACGCTATCCATTCATCCGTCGAAAGCGGCAAATATGATTCACTGAAGGAAGAACTGGGCGATTTGCTGCTTCAGATTGTCTTTCACGCTGAAATTGCAGAGGAAAGAGGCGATTTTACAGTCGAAGAAATCGCGGAAGACGCAGCGGAAAAACTTATCCGCCGCCATCCGCACGTATTTGGCGAAGCAAAACTGGAAAGCGCCCGCGATGTGCTTGAGAATTGGGACACATTGAAGGCAAACGAAAGACTTGCATCCGGGCGTCCGCAGCGCCGGACAGAGTCCATGCTGGACGAAGTCCCGGTGCATTTCCCCGCTCTTTTGGAAGCATTGAAATTAAGTAAAAAGGCCGCAAAAACAGGCTTTGACTGGAAACGTGCAGAAGATGTTCTGGAAAAAATAGAGGAAGAAACAGGCGAAATTCGTCAAGCGCTTGGCCGAAACAGCCGCTCCGCAATAGAAGAGGAAATCGGCGATCTGCTCTTTGCAATCGTTAATCTGGCACGCCATTTGGAGGTAGAACCGGAAACCGCTTTGAAACGTGCAAACAGAAAGTTTCGTCAGCGATTCAGGCATATAGAACGAAAACTTCAGGAAAATGGCCAAAGTACGGAAGATGCCTCGCTAGAGGAAATGGAGAGGTTGTGGCAGTCGGCGAAAAACGCAAGTGATTGAAAAATAAGAAGTTTGCAGATGCAAGCCATCATTCGGCAAACATTTCATTCAGGATTTGAATAATCCTGCCGGCGGTCTTTTTATCAATTTCTCCGATTTTTTTGACCAAACGGGTTTTTTCGACCGATCGCAACCGGTCAAGAAGCACAAAACGCTCCGAATTGAGAAATTCGGTCGGAATACGCGTCGGGAACCGTGCCGTTGTAGATGAGATCGGGGCTACGACAACGTGTCCTAAATGGCGATTCATTTCGTCCGGAGAAATAATCACGGCAGGACGTGTATTTTTGGGGTCGGCCGAAACTTTTGCATCAAGATTGATCAGATATACTTCGAAACGATTCACCATTGCCATTGCTTTTGAACGAATTCATCTTGCGGTACAAAATCGTCGGCCGTGTCGTCATCGGTTTCAGCAATAAGCCGAAACTGAGCTTCCCAATCTTCACGCGGTTTCCGGAGACGACGTATCAGAATTCCCTCCGGAACGGTCAAAATTTCAACCTCGCCGGTAATGCCTGATTCTTCGAGCATCATTTTGGGGATTCGAATGCCTTGCGAATTTCCAATCTGGATTATCTGGGCTTTCATAATTACATTGTAATTACATTTCTGACATTTTGAAACCTAAGTTTCATTTCAGGGCAAGACTAGCCGATTCTTTCTATCCCGCCCATGTATGGCCTCAGGGCTTTCGGGATAATCACGGAGCCGTCTTCCTGCTGGTAATTCTCTAAAATCGCAATCCAGGTACGCCCAACCGCAAGTCCGCTGCCATTGAGCGTATGAATAAATTCAGGTTTGGAACCACCGGAACGCCTGAATCTGGTATTCATCCGCCTTGCCTGAAAATCTCCGCAGTTTGAACAGCTTGAAATCTCGCGATAAGTACCCTGTGACGGAAGCCAAACCTCTATGTCATAGGTTTTGCGGGCACCGAAACCCATATCGCCCGTGCAAAGAAGCACCGTCCTGTAAGGCAATTCCAGTAATTGCAAAATCTTTTCGGCATCTCCGGTGAGTTTTTCGTGCTCTCTTTCGGATTCTTCCGGTAAAGTGAGTTTTACCAGCTCTACTTTTTCAAACTGATGTTGGCGAATCAGTCCGCGTGTGTCGCGTCCGTAACTGCCTGCTTCGGATCTGAAACAGGGTGTATAGGCAACGAAACGTTTCGGCAAATCCTTTGCATCCAATATTTCGCCCGCATAATAGTTTGTTACGGGGACTTCGGCGGTTGGAATCAGTGCAAGACCGCGCTCGTCCCTGACGTGGAAAAGGTCTTCTTCAAACTTCGGTAGTTGATTCGTACCAAAAAGAGCGTCGCGGTTTACCAGAAACGGCGGCAGCGTTTCATGATATCCATGTTCACGAATATGAACATCGAGCATAAAATTCACCAAAGCACGCTCTAATCGGGCTCCCGGTCCATTCAGGATAGCAAACCGCGCGCCGGCGATTTTGGCCGCGCGTTCAAGATCCAGTATCCCGAGCCTTTCGCCAATATCCACATGGTCCTTTGGCTCAAAATCGAAATTGCGCGGTGTTCCCCACCGGCGGATTTCGACATTTGCGGATTCATCTCCGCCTACGGGAACCTCCGGAGCGGGCAGATTTGGAAGCGATGAGAGAATTTCACGTATTGCGGCCTCGGCTGTCTCGCGTTTTTGCTCCAATTCTGCCTGTTTTTCACGAAGAGCGGCTACCTCGCGGCGTTTCGCCTCGGCTTCTTCTTTTTTACCTGCTTTTATCAGCTCGCCGATCTCGCGGCTGGCTGCGTTTCGCAATTGATTGAGAGCATCTGATTCGGCAATCGCGGCTCTGCGTGCGGAATCCAGTTCGGAAAATCTATCCAAAACATCATCCGGAAAGTTACGTGCGGCGAGGGCTGAGCGAACAGCCTCGAGGTTTTCTCTGACAAAATTCAAATCCAACATAAAAGTTGTGCCTCTCGGGCAGCCACGGCGGTTGTTTCCCGCCGAATAATGCCATAAACTTTTTGGTTTGCCCCGCAGCAATTTGCGGCAAGGCCGTTCGCTGCGGTGAAAAAACTAATTTAACAATCTTTTTATGAATCGAACAATCCGAAAAGCCGTTTTCCCGGCTGCTGGTCTTGGCACAAGGTTTCTACCTGCGACAAAGGCATCGCCCAAGGAGATGCTTCCGCTTGTTGACAAACCGCTCATTCAATATTCCGTCGAGGAAGCGGTTGCGGCAGGAATTGAATCAATTCTGATTATCACGGGACGCGATAAAAGCGCAATTGAGAATCATTTCGACATTTCCTTTGAACTTGAGCAATTGCTGAAGGAAAAAGGGAAAATAGAACTTTTCGAGCAGATTCGGGCAATTTCAGACATCGCTCAGATAAGTTATACACGGCAAAAACAGGCTCTCGGGCTCGGCCACGCAATTTATCAGTCCAAAGCTTTTGTAGGCGATGAGCCATTTGCCGCGCTTCTCGCGGATGACGTCGTAGATTCGAAGCGGCCGGCTCTGGCGCAAATGATGGATGTATATGAAAAATTCGGCGCGCCCGTAATTGCAACCATGCAGGTGGCCGGCGAGGCAATCTCACGCTTTGGCGTAATCGATGCCGAAGAAGTAGAGCCGGGCATCTACCGCATTCGCGATCTGGTAGAAAAGCCGCGTTTTGAGGACGCTCCTTCAGATCTTGCGATTATCGGTCGTTATATTTTCACTCCCGAAATTTTCTCCGCAATCGAAAGCACCAAGCCGGGAGCCGGAGGCGAAATTCAGATTACGGACGCGATGCGGATTTTGTTACAAAAACAGCCCATCTATGCTTTGAAGCTGGATGGTGTACGGCACGACGCGGGCGACAAACTGGGCTTTCTGATTGCAACCGTCGAATACGCGCTCAAACGCGATGACCTTAGCGAGCCATTCAGGGAATATCTCCGGTCTCTGAAATTGTAGATTCCGCGCCGGATGCGGTGCGCTTTGAAAGACTTACAATCAAAGCCTGTAACAGCATCAGGACGCTGACGGACGCCGCAAGAAGAAAGAGCCCGATTCGAAGACTTCCGGACAAGTCCGAGACGAGGCCGATTGACCAGGTGATTGAAGCGGCGCCGAGCGTTCCGCAAATAAATAACGGCGTCGCCCGTCGCAGCGATCCGGGCCCGAAAATCCTCGAAAACCGGGAAATGTTGGAAGGAAAGATAGAAGACGTGCCGAAACCGGTTATTCCGGCTCCGACAGAAAGCGTCAAATTATTACCCGATGTCAAAATAACCGTCAGGCCGAACATAACTACAAAAAGACCTGCAACCAGCATTCGGTCTTCGTCAAGATAACGAAATATCGCCGGGGCAACGCCGCGGCCTATTACAAACAAAAGGAAAAAAATAACCGTCGGCGAAAAAATCAGGCGATTACTGCTCGGGTCAAGACGTTCTGAAAACGTCGTCAGCCAGCCGCCCATCCCGCTTTCGAATCCTACGTGAATAAAGTTAAAGACCGCAATCGCCCAGGCGGCAGGATTTTTCCAGATTCGGGGAGCGTTTTCGGAGTTTTCCCGCGTGGCTGCGTGAGATTGTTCTTTTTCCGGACCGGCAATCGAGAGCATAGCCGCTGAAAATAACAGAAATGCCGCCAAAATTGCACAACTGTATAACGTATCCGAGGCAGAAGCAGTCAGATCAACAAATGGTTTTGAAACTATCGCACCAAGTCCCCAGAAAAAATTAAGAAAACTAAGCTTGGCGGCGGCACGTTCGGGATTTGATTCAAGCACAAGGATATTTATTGACGGCAGAGTAAGGCCAATACCTGTACCATTTAGAAAAAATCCCGCGGCGACGGCAAAATGAATCGGTGAAGCTGTCAAAAACACGCCCGCAGCCATCAGAATGGCACCGGCAGCAGCCGCCGTGCGGAGCTTTCCCTTACGGCCCAGATGCCCCGAAATCAGTGTTCCCGTAATCGAACCGGCAAACTGCGCGGGAAAGAAATTGCCGGATTCGAGATCGCTTAGAGCAAAGCGCCGCGCCAGAATCGGCAGTACCTGACCAATCAGGACCGTCGCAATACCGGAAAGAAAGAAAATCCCGTGTAATGACAACAAATATAGGCGTCCGGGCTGAGATTGCGGCTTCATGATTTGTTCAGAGAATCTTCAAATCTATATCGGATTAAAGAATATAGAAAGCGGCGGACAGCGAAAATCTGCCCGATTTGAAGAAATTGGCAATAAAGCAGGCTTTTGGCTAGAATCTAGTTTAAAAGGGAATATGCGCCAATAGCGGCAGATCCCGCGCGCCCGGATAACACAAATGGCACTTGCTGGCATTGAAGAAGCCGCCGAAGACATTCGCAACGGCCGTATGATCATTATCGTTGACGACGAGGATCGTGAAAATGAAGGCGATCTCGTCTGTGCGGCTGAGAAAGTTACGCCGGAGATTATCAATTTCATGGCCGTACATGGGCGCGGATTGATCTGCCTGCCGATGACGGAAGAACGCTGCGACGAGCTCAACTTATACCCGCAAACCGCTGAAAACACATCCAGTATGGGAACGGCCTTCACGATTTCAATCGAGGCAAAGGAAGGCGTTACTACGGGAATTTCGGCAGCCGATCGTGCCAGAACGATCCTGACTGCCGTTAATCCCGCAACAAAACCTTCTGACCTTGCCAGGCCGGGGCACGTCTTCCCGCTGCGTGCCAAAAAGGGCGGCGTGCTGGTTCGCGTCGGGCAAACGGAAGCCAGCGTGGACATTGCACGTATTGCAGGCCTTACACCCGCGGCGGTAATTTGCGAGATAATGAACGATGACGGGACGATGGCACGCATGCCCGAACTGGAAGTTTTTGCCAAACGTCACGGCCTAAAGATAATTTCCGTTGCAGACCTTGTCCGTTATCGAATCGAAAAGGAAACTCTTGTCCGCCGTATCCTTGAAACGGATCTGCCGACAGAATATGGCGATTTCAAGGTTGTAGTATATGAGAATATCATCAATGGCGAGACGCATTTAGCCTTTGCGATGGGCGATTTTTCGGATGCAACTAAACCTGTGCTGGTACGCGTCCAAACCGAGAATGTAACTCCGGCGATGTTTGGCTGCACGCTTGGCGAAGCATCGCGGGCGATCCGAAGCTCGCTGGAGCGTATTTCGGCTGAAAAGCGCGGGCTTGTTCTTTATCTCCGCCAAAGGGAAAATAATCTTGATTTGGTAAATCAGCTCAAAACGTATGCCCTGATGCAAAAGGAAGGTATTGATTTTCAGGCGGCGAAACAGAAGACCGGCTACGGAAAACAGCATGACTACGGTATAGGTGCCCAGATACTTAAAGACCTTGGTGTTCGAAAGATTCGTCTTTTGACCAATCACCCCCCAAAGATCAATGCGATAGAAGCTTTCGGCCTCGAAATAGAGGAAACCGTAAGTTTGTAAAAATCAACGGGTTGTAACGAAAATGCCGGACGAGCTCGCTCAAAACGAAAACGGCTCTGCCAATCCTCATCGTCGGCCAAATCGGCGTATTATCCGGATTGCGCTTGCCGTAATCGGGTTAATTCTGCTCTTAGCCGCTTCCGGAATAGTTATTTTCAAAAGCGGCGCGGTATCTTCGCTGATTGAATCGCAATTTCGGGCAAAACTTCAGCGTATGGGTCTTTCCTTTAAGACCGAAGTATTCGAATTAGAGACCGATCCGCTGCGGCTTGTCCTGAAAAATGCAGAGTTTAACGATCTTAAAACAGGGGAAAAGATTTTTTTCATCCGCGATGCCCGAATAGCACTTTCTATTGACAACCTTTTCGCCTGGCAAATCAGCCGCGACGTAAGCGTCCGAAATACGGAAATCGACGGTGCTGATTTATGGATAAAATTTGACGAAAATGGCCGCTCAAACTTTGCCAATCTGGTCGAAGACACGACCGAATCAAACATCAACCTCAAATACGATTCAACTAATTTCAATCTTCGCGGCGCAACACTTCACTTCGGAGACATTTCCCGTCGGCTGGATGCAGAGGCACGAAACGTTTCCTTTACCGCAAAGCCTGCTAATGGCGAAAGCGGGCAAGGCATGCAAAGATTTTCAATAGAGGCCGAAGCTGCAGATTCGATCTTCAACTACGACGGACATGCGGTACGCGATATTTCAATACTATTGCGGGGCGTTACGGATTCAGGCGGAGCGGAAATTTCGCTGCTGCGGCTTCAATCACCCGTAACTAATGCGGAATTACACGGTCGAATCAACTCGTGGTCTCCTTTTCGCTATGATCTGGCTGTTCAATCTACTGCCGACCTTACGGCACTTTCTTCCATTTTTCCGCTGGGAACTGCTTTGAAAGGTTCGGCGGGATTTCAGGGCAGCATTTCCGGTGAGGGCGAAAAATATACTATCAGCGGCAAAGCGGATTCCGGCGAATTGTCCGCAGAGGGCGTTTACCTTAAAGGTCTTAACATATCTGCCACCGCCTCGGGAGTAAATTCCGCATACGAAGCCCACGGTACGGCAATAGCTGAATTGCTGACGGCCGGAGATTTCAGAGTCGAGTTTCCACGCCTGACAGGTAATGTCCGCGGAACCGGATATGACTTTCGCTGGCTTGGCGAATTGCAAGCAATTGCCGTTCAGAGCAAAGCCGGTACGATCATGGGTCTCTATCTGAAAGACGCACTGGCAGAACTCAAAGACCGTGAACTCAACGCAAAAGCAGGCAGTGGCTTTGCACGCGAATTTGATATTGCGCGTTCATCGTTTCGTAATCTGCGTGCTGATGAACTTTCGCTGGCAATGAAATCCGGAGGTTTCCTTTTGTCCTCGCCGTATGCGGCAGCCGATGCTTTCAGGACAAAAGATTATGAACTTCGTAAATTAGCCGGACGGAAATTAACCGTTGAAAATCGTAACGGAAAAACCACGGTTTTTGCGGCAGATCTGACATCCGATACTGCCCTTTTCGGTGATACGCGCCTGACGGGAGTTTCCGCAGACAGGTTTGATTTTACGGATTTGCCTGCCGAGACAAGGGCAATACTCAGAAACGTCCGTGCAACATCAGTCAATAGCGGGAAAACCCGTCTGAACGATTTATACGCCGAAGAAATATCGATTTTAGACAATCCGGCTGCAACACGAATAGAATCCGACAATGTAAGGTTTTCCGGCTTAAACTCGGAAGCGGCTTCGCTTGGCAGCGTAAATGTCGCGGGCGTCCGTCTGACGATACGGCAAGGTCGAATTGAAGGCCGTACCGCGGATATAGATGCCGGAGACGTGGAACTAACTAAAAGCCCGACATTGCGGGACGGCGGAAAACTGGAGGCACTGAAGCTTGCAAGTCCTTATTTTGTTTTAGAACCTTCCGGCCGTTATCGGGCCAGCGCGGATATGAGCATCGGCGGCGGAATTCTGGGCTCGGTTTCGCTTGGCGCGGTTTCCGCTTCGGTTACCGCAACAAATAACGGCATTGCTCTCGAAGGCCTCCGCGGTAAAGTAATGGACGGCGAAGTCAATGGATCGGCTTACCTTGCCTTGAATGATAAGGAAACATCCGTTATCAATGCCGCGTTTGAAAATCTGGATCTTGCCAAACTGGTCGCGGTCGGGCTCAGTAATGCCACTCCGCTCTCCGGTACCGCAACAGGGAACCTCGAAATTACTTTTCCCGGTAAAGATTACAATGCCGCCTCCGGGATACTAAATGCCGACCTTAACGCACAGGCAGACACATCCGCAAGCGGCACAATACCACTTAACGGCAAAATAAGACTCAAAGGTAATTCAGGCTTGTTTGAAATTGAAAACGCCAATCTTCAAAGCCAAAATACAAAGGCCGAAGCATCCGGCCGATTTGATCTGAAAAGCAATAATTCGAATTTGAATATCCGGATAGCTTCTTCAAATGCAGCTGAGGTTGACCGGCTGGCACGGACCCTTTACCAATCTCCGGAATTGGAATCCGGACTGGAAAAATTACAGGCAGGTTTTGGCGGACGTCTGGACCTGGACGCAAAATTATCGGGCAACATTGCCGACCCGGAAATAACCGCCGGAGTCTCGCTGGAGCATCTTTATCTACGTCAACGCGATTTGGGCTCGGTCTCTGCAGATATTTCGGTCAGCCGTGAAGTTGTGCGGTTTTCAAACGGGAGGCTTGCGGATAGCCGCGGCACTGCTGAATTTGCCGTCACAATTCCGCGCTCGGGAGAAAATAACATTACGGTCAAAGCAACACTTTCAGGTTTGGATTCAGCCAATCTGATAGCTGCTCTTCCCGTCGAGTTGCCGGAGTCGCTTCGTGACCTGAAAGGAAAGGTTTCGGGCGACATTGAAGTGAGCGGTCTCCCCGATAATTCGTCCGGAAGTTTGAACCTGGCTTTCGGCAGCGGATCATTATCCGGGCGTAATTTCGACGATCTGAGGGCAGGCATTCGCTTTTCAGGCACTTCCGTGATCATAGATTCCGCACAGATTTCTGCCTCAGGTGGCAATTTGAAGGGCTCGGGTAAATACGACAGGGCAAGCGAGGAATTTGATTTCACGCTTGCCGGCCGCGATGTCCCTCTTGCGCTAGCACTTGTTTTTATACCAAACGGCGAAGGCTTTCCGACATTCGATGGACGAACTGACATCGATGCGACCATTCGCGGCAACTGGAAAGAAACCGAAAAATGGAATGTGCAGTTTAACGGCACTGCCCGCGAGGTTCGCATAAATGATAATCCATTTGGCGATGTCAGATTTTCCGGCGTAACGGAAAACTCGGTACTGAATGCAAATCTAACGGCAATTTTCGATGCCCGGCCACAGATAATTTCCGCAACCCTGAATTTTGCGGATAGACAGCTTCCGGTAAATATAGAAACAGCTTTTGACCGCAGTCCGCTCGAGCCTTATTTCTCAATCATCCCGCAGCTTAAAGGCTTTTCAATAGGCGGAACCGGGACAGGAAGCGTTCGGCTTAGCGGTAACCTTGCCCGTTTCAATGACAAAGGCGAACGTGAAATCACTACAGACGCCCTTGCCGGAATTGCACGATTCTCATTGCTGGAGCTTCGGCTTCAGGATACCAGGCTTGCCGCCACCGGCCCCGTGGAAATAGATTTCAGTGCTTCGGCAATAGATTTTGTCAATGCAAATTTTGCCGGCAGCGGCTCGAATCTGTCTATCATTGGCCGCAAGGCATTGAGCCCGAATGCGGTTAACAATCTACAGATAAACGGCCGCATCAACCTTGCGATTCTAAATGCTTTTCCGCAGATTTCAGTTACTGATACCTTTTTCGGCGGCTTTTCTGACATCGGTATTCGTGTTACCGGCCCTAACAATTCCGCCCGGCTGTCCGGAACCGCCGTACTGCAAAATGCCGCTGTGGCGACCTTTGTCGGTACGGGACGCGTTTCATTTGACCGGCTGCAAGGGCGGATTCTTTTCACATCCAATCAAGCGCAGCTTGAGGAAGTTTCCGGCTATCTCGGCGGTGGAAAGTTTACGGCTGAAGGCGGCGCCGTTTTCGGAGACACGCTTCGTATAGAAGCTCTCAGACTAGGTCTGGAAGGGACTAATGTAACAGTCCCTTTGCCGGCTGATTTTATTACGACAGGTGACGCAAATATCGAAGTTTCCGGGCGAAGGAATAACGGCCTCCTTGCACTTCAGATCAGCGGCCGCATCAGAGCACGCCGCAGCAACTATACACGAAATATCGAACTCGCGAATATTGTCGGCTCAAGGCGTGATAATTCGCTGTCCGGCGGGAGATCTTCAGGTATTCAGGCGCGTTTCGATTTAACTATTGAAGGCCGCGATGCTTTGATTGTAAAAAATAATATTGCGGATCTTACGGCATCTGCTGTCCTGCGTTTAACCGGGACTACGGACAATCCACAGATTTCCGGACGCATCACCGCAACCGGCGGCACGCTTTTCTTCCGAAACGACCGCTACGTTGTACAAAGAGGCGTACTTGAATTTCCTCCCGACAGCGACATTGACCCGAACCTGTTTCTGCAAGCCGAAACTGAAATCAAGGGATATCAGATTTTCGTTAATCTCTCGGGCCGGCTCTCGGATACCGAAACATTGAATGCAGCCGTACGGTCAGTACCCGCATTGCCGACACAGGATGTATTGTCTTTGATTACTACGGGTTCGTTATCCAATACCGAATCGGGATTGCCGTCCATAGCCCAGACCGGCTTGAATACTGCGGCAGAAGTATTGACCGATTCGATCATCAATAACCCTGTCCGCAAAGCCACCGACAGGCTGTTTGGGTTGAATGTTTTCGAAATTGATCCAATCATCTCCGGCGAACGGCTTAATCCATCAGCCAGATTGACGGTTGGCCGCCAGATTAATAACAACCTGCGGGTTACTTATGCTACAAATCTGTCGCAGGATCAGAATCAGGTGATCGCTCTGGAATACAGGCTGTCAAACAAACTTTCGGTCATTGCGCAATATGAACAGCGTGCATTAAGCAACGTTACCCGAAACAGGGATAATTTCAGTATTGAAGTCCGCTTCAGAAAGAGATTTTGAACTTATCGTTGATGTATTCCGTTTGTAATTTTCACATCATCGCCGCTTTACGCGATAAGGTACTCTTTACTCCGGCAATGGCGGGGCGGCTTGTATTTGCGCTTTTAGTGTTTTCTTTTTTTTCGGCTGCATTTGCACAGACACAATTTGAAGGGCGGGAAATTACTGATGTCCGCGTTATGTTCTACGGGACAGAAAATGATCCCGCGGCAAACGACGAATTTCTACTTATCGCCAAAAATGCAGTAGGTCGAAAATATTCGACGGTAAATATCCGTCGGGCAATAGAATTACTTTACGCGACCGGACAGATAGCTTCCATCTCGGTTGAAGCCATGCCGAATTCCGCCGGTAATATAAACCTGCAATTTATAGTAAAACGAAAAGCAAGAGCATCACGCGTCTCCGTAAAAATCGAAGATTCGAAAGGCTCAAACGTTACCGAACAGCAGATCCTGCTTAGATTGAATTTGCTGGATCCGGGCACTTCGGTCAGCGATCAGACACTGGAAGCAAATGCCGACCTTATACTGGAATATTTGCGGGATCGTGGTTACTTTCAATCACGGGTCCGCTATTCTGTCCAGCCGCTGGGCAGCGATTCGGAAGTAAACGTAACTTTTACGGTTGATCCCGGCGAGCAGGCCCGTGTCGAATCATTCTCGGTAAACATTGCCGGTGCAAAAAACGAGGAATTAATATCAGCCGTAAAATTAATCAAGGGAGATGCCTATAACCGCGAAGCTCTCGCGGCAGATATCATGCGTATTCGCGAAGGGCTGCGTAAACAAAACTTCGTTGCTCCTCAAATAGATGAACCCCGCGTGGTGTATGAACGCGACTCCAATTCCATAAACATAAGCATTTCGGGAAAAGCCGGGCCGCGTATTACGGTTGAGGTTGAATCCGACAAAATCGAGGTTGGTGAGAGAACGCGTGAAAAACTTTTGCCGGTAATTCGCGAAGGCACGCTGGATTATGCTGCCATAATCGAAGGAGAACGCCGTCTGGAAAACTATTTTCAGGAACAAGGATTTTTCTTTGCCAACGTTCAATCCCTGTGCTCCGTAAATCCACCGCTTTCGGCAGAAAACGGACCTGAATACCTGAACGGCACCCAGTTTTTATGTTCGGCATTAAGCAGCGCGGATCTCTCCGGCAGAGAGGTAACGGTAACCTACAAAGTAGATCCGGATCGGAGGCTGAAACTTTCCGAGATTCGGCTGCGCGGTACAAATTTGTTTACGATTGACGAAATCCGTTCGGTTCTGGAATCCAAACAGGCAAATTTACTGGGGATTATACCTGTCTTCGGTTACGGCCGCGGTTATACAAACGGTATTTTGCTGGAAGAAGATGCCGAAACAATACGTTCTCTTCTCCGCGAACTGGGTTACCGTGATGCGGACGTGCGAGTAAATCAGGGCGTCTCGCCTGACGGCGAAAATCTGATTATTACTTTCGTTGTCGAAGAAGGGCCGCCGACCGTTATCTCCGAAGTTCAGATTAAGGGAAACTCCGTGGTTTCCGAATCAGAACTGCGTAGCCGGTTTACTCCGCTGGTAGGCAGAAATTATTCACGGGCTCTGGTCCGCAATGCCCGGCGTAAAATCATAGAATATTATTCAAATCAAGGTTACTACGATGCCGTCGTCAGCATTAACGTTGATGAGCTGCCGCCAACTGATGCGTCATCTGCCCGGCCTGTAAAGGTCATCTTTCAAATTGAAAATGAAGGTAAAAAAGTTTATGTAAATCGCGTGCTTGTTGCCGGCGCGGAAATGACAAAAGAAAAGGCAATACGGAAAGCTCTTACGCTTGAGCCAGGTGAGCCTCTGCGTGCAGCCGATATTTACGCAAGCGAACAGAATTTGTATTCCTCTGACGCTTTTTCGCGTGTCGAAACCAAGATTCGTCCCGCCGGCGAACGTCCTGACGGCAGTCAGCTTCGCGATGTGATTATCAGTGTTGAGGAGCAGGCTCCACGCATCATTTCCTATGGCGGAGGTTTTTCAACTGACCTTGGTTTTAGCGGTTTTGTCGATTTACGCCATCTGAATCTTTTCGGCCGGCTATGGCAGGGCGGAGCCAGGCTCCGTTATTCGCAGCGTCAACAGCTCTTTCAGCTTGATTTCGTCAATCCGAGATTTCTCCGCGACGGTCGAAAATCCTTTGCACCTCTGACGGTCTCGGCTTCATATCAACGCGATGAAACCGTTACACGTTTCTTCCGCTCTGCCTTTGACCGCGGAACTTTTGGTATCGTACAGCGGCGCGATGCCAACGGTGTACCGGTGGATCAATTCGGCATGGCCGCAGGAAATCCCACATTAAATAGATTGACTCTTTCCGCAGAGACTAACCGGACGCTTAGCTTAAAGAACCGGAGCCTGATTTTTTTTCGCTATAGATTCGAGGATGTAAGGTTATTCAAAATAGACAGTCTTTTGATAAAAGATTTGCTTTTGCCGGATTCAAAAATCAGAATCTCCGGATTTGGTTTTACCTTCGTCCGCGACACGCGGCGGCAATGTCTCAAACGTTACACAATTCTAGAGATAATTAATCGAGGCGAGGCAGAAGAACCTTGTAAATACAATGCCGGGGACCCGACAAACGGAAGTTACATTACTGCCGAATACAACTTCTCTCTTCCGGCTTTCGGAGCAAATGTCGGTTTCAATAAATTTCAGGCTTCATTTAATAAATACTATACCTTGACGAAACTTAATAAAACGACACTGGCGGCCCGGGCCGTTCTCGGGCTGGCCAATGTATTTGCGGGCGGAAATCGTTTTGCCTCGTCGTCTTTTCCTACTCTCGGCGATCTTCTGCTAATCAGTGAACGCTTTTTCGCAGGCGGTTCGAACACATTACGTGGTTTCGATTTTGAAACCGCCGGCCCGCGTGTGGTCATTGTTCCGCAGGGAAATTTCTTCAATTCAGCCGGGCAGCAGGTTTATCTGGAGCCGTTTACTGTTCCGTTCGGCGGAAACGGATTGGCAGTAGTCAATCTCGAAGCGCGGATTCCGGCAGGTGAAAACTTGCGCGTCGTGCCGTTTTATGACGGAGGTAATGTATTCCGAAGTATCAAGGATATATTCAATCCACCGAACGTAGCTCCCGGAGATATTACCGGAAGAAATTTGCGTGCTTTATGGAGCCACACGATCGGGCTTGGTTTGCGTGTCAAAACGCCGATCGGAGGAGAAATTGGTTTAGATTACGGATATTTGCTGAATCCGCCGCGTTTCATAATTCCCCAGCCCGTACCGCCCGATGCAACTTACCGTTTGCACCAGGGTCAGATACATTTCCGCTTCTCGCAGGCATTTTAAAAGGTTCCGGGCCGGAGAAGTTGCAGCCGCACTACCGCAAAAACCCGAACCCGGAACATAAGGAGCGGGCCCACCACGTCCGCTCCAAACTTACAAAATTCAAGTCTAGGAGCCAAATGCCATAATTTGGCGTTCATTTACTGCTGAAGCCTCTATTGGTTCATCAGCCACATCTGCTGTTTCTGAAAGCCCGTAATCAGCTCCTCCGGACGTACCGGAATCCGGCGGCGAGCCATTCCGACTGCGGTTTCTGCGATGCAGTGCCTTTGTAACATACATTGCCTTATCGGCGGAGATTACCAGCTGATCAAAAGTTTCGCCATGAATTGGATAGGATGCGGCTCCTATGCTTACACCGACGCCGGCTACAACACCGGTGTCAACTTCGATTCCGAAAGAATTCACGGCAGCCTCGATACGGCGGCACAGATCAGTGATGGATTCGCTGTCTGCACCGGGAATTATGGCAACAAATTCATCGCCCGCGTATCTGGCAAGAAAATCGTATTCGCGCAATTCGCCGCGTATTACCTGCCCGATAGCAGTCAAAAGATTATCCCCGACCTTATGCCCAAAGTTGTCATTAACTTCCTTGAAACCATCTAGATCAAGCATAAGTAATTGAAACTCCGTACCATTGCGAATCGCCCGCTGCACTTCTTTTTCAAATTGGATATGCAGGCTTCTTGCATTCGGCAATCCGGTTATCGGATCCGTCAGGGCATGCGATGCCGCAACTGCATGAATCTGGGATTTAGCGATTGCATCGGCGGCAATCCGGCAAACCGTATCAAGTAAGCGAATATGCTCATCCTGATAATTCGTAATCTTTGAAGTATAAAGCGTTACTGCTCCAATAAGTTTGTTATCGGCTATCAATGGACGGGATGCAAGAGTGCGCAGATTTTCATATCCATCAGGCCGCATAAACCCGAAATCAAGGGTCGGATCAACGTTTTCGACCGGTTTTTGCTTCTTCAGAACATATCCCGTTGCACCCTCACCGATTCTTATTCGGCGGCCCATCAATGAATCTGCATCACGTCCGGCTACATAAACTGCCTTGGCAAATTCTCCGGAATCTTCAAGCAGGTAAATTGCACAGATGTCATAGGGCACGAAATCAGATATTTTTGACGCAAAAAGCGACAGCGTTTCCTCCAGATTGAGCGCCGCGCTGAATTCACGCGCAAGAGAATACAGCGTAAACACCTCACGATTAGCGCGTTTTATTTGCTCCACAAAATTCGGATTTGAAATGTTTGCCGAATCCGTTACGCCCAACGATTCATATGCCAGTCCTTCCGATTCGATTTCCGCTTCGAAATATGGAAGATTGCGGAGAAATAAATCTACCAGTCTGGGGTCAAAGCGTGTCCCGGAACAAGCCCTTAGCACGCCGCATGCATCTTCACGACTAATCGCAGAACGATATGGCCGATCGCCGCGCAGCGAATCATATGAATCTGCGATGGAAAGAATCCGTGCTGTCAGCGGAATGTGAGAGCCGCGCAAGCCTTCCGGATACCCGCTTCCGTCCCAATATTCATGGTGATACTTAACTGTCGGTACGACGGGGCTTTGGAATCCGACTTTTTCGAGAATGGAAGCTCCGACAGATGAATGGATTTTTACTTTCTCCATTTCGGCAGATGTCAATCGGCCCGGTTTATTCAGGATATGATCGGGAACTGCCAGTTTACCGATGTCGTGCAGCAGTGCCCCCATTCGCAATGCATCGATTTCTTCGGGTGGCAAATTCAATAACCGACCCATCCCGACAGCATAGATTTGCGTACGGCGGACATGGCCGGTGCCGATCTGGTCCCGGGCATCAATTGCAGTGGCAATTGCCTCGACCGTAGCAAGATGCAGCCGGCTTGCCTCCATTAACTCCCGAGTCTTCCCGGCCAGGCTTCTGAGATGAATCTTATATGCGGCGTTTGCTCCGATGGCCAGCGGAATAAGGACCAGCCCAAACTCAATTCCAAAGTGTCTGAAAACTATAAACAGCGAAATCGCCAGTCCAAGACAAAGAACGTAGCTGATAATCGGTTTCCTAAAAATTTGTTCAAAAGCATTTAGATCCAGTTTTCTGCCGCTCGAACGTATCTCGATAAAATTTATCGCCGCTGCAGTTATGTAGTGAACAGCCGCCATCACGCAAAAGGCTACCATCAGGCTGTTTGGAATTGACAACCGCACGGCTGCGACCGTTAATTCGGGCGTGTTCAACAAGATACTTACGGTAAAGTATCCCAATGCGCCGCAAAAGCCCGCAATAACCTGCCCGGAAACATCTGCAGCCCAACGCTCCGGCTCTTTGCGAAAATCCTTCGCAGCAGCCACCGCCGAAACCAGCGGCAACAAGACACCGCCGGCAACTCCCATCATTGCCGTTCCACAGAAAGAAACCAGAATTGCCGGACTGAATTCAGAGTCGGAACCCGGAATCCTGAATGAAAACGGAGCTATCATCCAGGCTATAAAACCTGCTGCTACCAAAACAGCGACTTCATTTCCGGAATACCTGAAGGCATCAACTAACGCAACTAAGGTCGCGATAGAAGCAAGCACACCGGTTGTCCAGACAATGAAAAGTCTTGTGCGTGATCTTTGTTTTGGTACTAAGTCATTCATTGTGCGGAGGCGGCCGTCTTAGTCCGGCTCGCCTTTCGCATTAAGATCAAACTGCGTGCCATTTAGAAAAGGCCGATTATTAGGCACTTTTTTGCCATGCGGCTCAAACGTTTACCCGACCGGCGATTCAAAATGGCTATTCAAATTGCCCGAAATCAGTCAAAATGACATTATGCGGCAGATTATCCGGCGAACATTTGTTTTTAGTGTTTTCGTTGCGGTTTTTGGCTTTCAGGTGGCCGTTATCTACAGCCAGGAAATCAAAATAGATACTGATTTGGCGATATTTGAAATAACAGTCGTTGATAAAAACGGCGCTCCCGTACCCGGATTATCTGCTTCTGACTTTCGTCTCTACGAAAACGAAACGGAACGGGAGATTGCTTTTTTTCAGCCCGTAAAAGGCAGCCGGCGTCCATTGTCTATCGTATTGGCTCTGGACGTCTCCGGGAGTATGACCGAAGACGAAATCAGACGGTTAAAAGAAGCTGTTAATTCATTTTTAGATCAATTAAGTGATTATAATACTTATATTTCCGTCGTTTCTTTTGCAATGGAGGTAAAACTTGAGCAATCTTTCACAAATCGGAGAGAAAAGCTTGAAAAGTCTCTCGACCGCCTTGCGCGAAATCGAAACGGCCTGTCCACGCACGCCTACGACGCTATCGATTACTCAATCCGCCTGATCGAGAAAAAATCGCCGCGTGCCATTGCCGGCGCCGTTCCCCGGAGAGCTGTGATAGTCATTACGGATGGATTTCCGGTTGGAGATACTTCCACACCGGGAGTTGTCATTGAACGCGCAAATGCTGCAAATGTAACTATATACAATATTATTCTGCCGTCATTTGCCCGAATGCGTTCGGGAACGACACGTGTGCCGACTCCGTTGGAAATCAGCGGAGTAACTAACGCAACCGGCGGAAAATCATACGTTGCAGGCGATAAAAGCCCGGCCGGACTCCTGGCCGATATCGCTGAAGAAATAACCGGGTCCTACGCCGTAGCTTACTACCCGGAAAATGTAACCGCACCGGAAGCTCCGCGTATTGTCCGCATAGAAAGCATTTCGGGGTATAAAGTACGGCAAAACCGCGAAACTTATGTTCCGGGAAAATAGTTGATCTGTGGTTTCCTAAAAGCGATCCGGGTCGTCGAGATCATAGCCGTCTAAATCATCCAGATCGTCATAATCTTCTTCCAAATCTCCTTCGTCCACATCCAGTTCCACTGGATCGAGTCCCACAACGATCAGGCTAACCCCGCATTCATCACAAGTGACAATATCGCCTTGCTCGCTGTCGGGATCTACATAAACTTCTTCATCACATTCTGGGCAAATCGCTGTCGGCATTTTCTTTTATCTCCGGAAATCTAATATTTTGATTTGTATGAATTCGCTGCTTTGTCAAAATCGCGTATGATATCAAATCTAACTTGGAAATGACATATTCTGCAAGCAAAGCAGTCACATTATTTATCTGATATCGAATTGACGCATTATGAAACTTCCATTTGCATTTGCACGCAATCGCCGGTTTGACGTTTTAGGATTTGGAACCAATGCGGTAGATTACCTGATCGAGGTGCCTCAATATCCCGACTTCGATTCGAAAGTAGAACTTACGGATTACACTCAGGCAGCCGGCGGCGAAATTGCCACGGCAATGGTAGGACTTTCGCGTCTCGGGCTGCGAACGGCTTATGTCGGAAGCTTTGGAGATGATCCGGCAGGTCAATTCGGGCTTGAAACACTTCGTCAGGAAGGCATAGATGTCTCTTTTAGCCGCATTGTCAATGGAGCTAAAACACAGATTGCCTTTATTATTATTGACCGGCGAAATGGCGAAAGAACGGTTATTTGGAAACGCGATCCCCGACTAACGATTTCGCCGGAAGACGCACCCGTTTCATTGGTTGAGGAATCCTCCGTCCTTCATCTTTCACCCCACGACACACCGGCTTGTATAGAACTCGCGGCTCGAGCACGCCAATGCGGGACTGTGGTATCCATTGATATCGATAAAATTTTTCCGGATATTGATCGTTTGCTGGCTTCGGTTGATATTTTAATAGCATCACAGAATTTCCCGCGTGAGATTACCGGTAAAAACGATTTACGTTCGGCAATTGTCGAATTAGCCTCGAAATATAACAACGCGCTTATTGGTGTAACGCTTGGCGAATCCGGCTCTTTACTTTATTCCGCAGGTTATTTTATTGAAACTAAGGGTTTTGCCGTTCCGGGAGGCTGTCGGGACACTACGGGCGCCGGCGACAGCTTTCGTGCCGGGCTGATTTTCGGATTGTTCTCGGGCGAAAGCATTGAAGAAAGTGCACGAATAGCAAATGCGGTAGCGGCATTAAAGTGCCGGTCGGTCGGTGCCCGCACGTCCTTACCCACTTTGGATGAGCTCCGTACGCTTTTAAAAAATACATAGACAATTTATTGCTATTTCATATAGACTTAAAGTCGGGCACCACTCCCGCACATCGCCCATCCACTCAGTTTTTACGGCCTCCTCATCCGTATTCCTTCTGGCAGTTTTTACCAATGGATTCCGGGATCAATTTAATTCTTCAGTTGAATGGCGTAATAATAATCGCCGTTCTATGTCTTTTGCTGGGTAAATCTCTTCGGCAGACAGCATTAAAATACTGGACTATAGCCTGGCTAAGCCTGTCATTTTCACTCATTTGTCTGCGTTTGGCGATTTCCTTCGAGGTTTTCGCGCCTCTTTTAACGACCTATTTTTACCTCGGACAATACATTTTCGGCTTTTTAGTGGTAGCAGGCTGCATTGGACTGGACACCGGCTGGGAATTACGTCCGAGAACGGAGATCTGGTTCGCTCCGTTTCTGATTGCAGCTATTTTACTGCCTTTGGTTTCGACTGATGTAAATGAACTTTACCCTTTTCATTGTCTGATACTTGCCGGTTTTTTTACGGCGGCATTTGTAATATCTGCGCGGTCAGATAGAAATACCTTTGGCAGGAAACTCATGCATATCGCCCTTGGTGCACTGCTGCTGGATATGCTCCTTTATTCCGCAGCCATTATCGCCTGCCGCGAACAGGCAATTGATTCGACAATTCTGGCTTACAACTCAATCATCGAACTCGTTTTGCAGACCTCTCTCGGTATGGGAATGGTTCTGGTTTTACTGGAGAAAGTTTTGACTGAGGCTGAATCTGCTCACGAAAGGCTGCAAGATGCCAATCGTAAACTCGAACAACTTGTCCATACCGATCCGCTTACCGCCGCATTCAATCGTCACGCATTTTACGGGTTCATAAAAAAACAAGGCGATGAAAACAGCGAAACCTCCGGATGTGTCGGCTTCTTTGACATTGATGACTTGAAAGGAATTAACGACCGCTACGGACACACCGTCGGAGATATGGCGATTCGCTGTGTTGTAAAAGGTATCCGTGAAATCGTACGCGCGGAAGATCTGATATTCCGCTGGGGCGGCGACGAATTTTTTGTAGTAATGATCAGTATGGATGCCGAAATGGCTATGATGAGAATGACAAGGCTCGAGGCAATGCTTTCGAATGTTTCGGTTGAAGGCGTCGAACATCCCATCGAAATCAGCGTCTCCTGGGGATTCACTGATTTTGCGGATATTTCGGGTCTCGAGGCAGCTATAAATGAAGCGGATGCCGCAATGTATTTGAGAAAACAGGAGCGAAAACGACTTAAAAACGAAGTGCTTCGGCTCCGTACGGATTTTGGCAAAGCCGACAATGCGATAGCTACCTAATCAAGGGAAATGGCCGGCCCGTTTGCCTTTTTCAATATTGTAGAATAAACCCGCAATATCTCTGCAACGCTCCACGCCTGAGCAGGACATCCTCGCGGAGTATGCGGCGGATCGCCATCAAAAATTTCCGAGATTTGCCCGAGACAGGCAGTTTTCAGATGGTCTTCAAATGCGGCAAGCAGCCCGAGACTTTCGCTTTCTACATCTTTTTCTTCAGCATAAGCCCGTCTGAATGCATCGATAAATGGCCCCATCAGCCAAGCCCAGACAGTTCCCTGATGATAGGCAGCATCGCGGCTCGCCGGCGGGCCTTCGTAACGCCCGACATAATTCGGATCGGCAGGTGAAAGAGTACGTAAACCGAATGGTGTCAAAAGATCGGACCGCACGCGATCGACTACTGTCCGCCAATGCCTTCGTTCTAAAACAGGATGCGGCAGCGCAATGGCAAACAATTGATTTGGTCTGACCGAAGCATCTCGTCTGCCGTTTTCGACTACGTCATAGAGGCAGCCGGCATCCGCATTCCAGAAAACGGCATTAAAACTGAACCGAGTCAAATTTGCCAGAGAATCAAATCGCACACGGTCATCGTCATAGCCCAAAACCTCAGCAAAATCAGCCATTGACCGCAAGGCGTTGTACCACAGAGCCTGAAGCTCTACCGGTTTGCCGTTTCTTGGTGTAAAAACGCGCTCTCCGCTTTTGGCATCCATCCATGTAAGCTGCGTTTGCGGTGTTCCCGCCTGGAGCAATCCATCGGTATCTACACGGATTTGATAGCGGGTTCCGTTCAGGTGCCATCTGATGATTTCGGCAAGAGTTTTGTATAAATGTGTTTCTACTAATTCTATATCTCCGGTTTTTTCTACGTATGCACGGACAGCCTCAAAATACCAAAGTGTAGCGTCTGCCGTATTGTAATCCGGCGATTCGCCCTTGTCCGGAAACCGGTTCGGGATCATTCCTTCGGATACGTATTTTGCGTATTCAATCAGAATGGATCGGGCTGTTTCATTCCGATTGGTAACCAGCGCAAGGCCGCTGAGCGATATCATGGTGTCGCGTCCCCAATCAGAAAACCATGGATATCCGGCAATGATCGTATTACCATTTCCGCGTGCAACAATAAACTGATCGGCGGCCAATACCAGGGATTTCTCGAATTCAGTCTGAAGTCCGGATCTTTGCAGTATTTTTTTTCTGCGATTTATCTCTGATTTTTCCAGTTCCGCTGCAGCCGCCGCTTCGATACTGCGCCCGGTTGAAATTATAACCGAAACGTCGCGGCGAAAATCAAACTCCATTTCAAATGGCTGATAGAGATCTTCAGAATAATCAAATCCTCGTTCGGCTTCTATCAAATACTGAAAATTTTCGTACCAATATCCCGTAGGAATTACGGATGCCGCATTGTGTGAAAAAAAGATTACGGCATCTATGGAAGGATCAGGCTGCATTTCAATTACACCGTCTTGAATCTTGTAGCCCGTTGCAGGCAAATCGCCCCGTCGTATTATTGTGTGATAATCCTTGCAGGAAATCAGCGGACGTACTTTTAGCCTGATTTTTTGCTTTGTTTTGAAAGCATGTTTGGACGTTGAGTATCGGACAACAGTCGCATTACGTCCCTTAGGCATAAAAAGACGCTTTTCAAGCAGAATATCGCCGCATCTAAAAGTCCATATTGGAAATGGATCGAGCCTGAAGGATGTCAGAAATTCGTACCCTTTCGGATATACCGTGCCGGGATAATTATTTGACGAAAGCTCGAAGAATTCGCCATTGATTTCCAGCGTTTCCTCAAACTTTGCAACAAGCGCATACCTGCCGACAGGCGGGTTCAACGCGGCCGTGAGGTAGGAATGATAGCGGCGTGTCGCGGCTCCGGAAACCGTTCCAAAAGCAAAACCGCCCTGCCCGTTGGTTTCAAGCCATTCAAGGGATGTTGCCGTCTGAAAATCCCTGCACCGGCTTTCATCAATTTCGATCATCTGTTAATCAACAATTCAAATTTCAATCTTTAAGTATCTTCTCATAAAGAGCGGCAGTATCATTGACCATTTTATTCAGCGAAAACCTTTCAACTGCAAATTCACGGTTCTTTTCTGCGGTTACCTGTCTCAAATCCTTATCGGAAGCGTATTTTGCCATCTCCCGTCCCAGGGCGACGGGTTCGCCCGGCGGTATAAGTCCGGCATCTTTTCCGAGCAGCTCACGTGAGCCGTCGGTCGCCGTCGCGACTACGGGTTTACCGTAAGCAATTGCATCGAGCATCGCAAGCCCGAAACTTTCCATATGCGAAGGTGATACAAAAATATCGATTGCTGAATAAAAAGGCCGCGTATCCGCAAGCCAGTCAAGCCACACTATTCGCTCAGAAACGCCGAGAACTTTTGCCAGTCTTCTTAATTCACGCCGAAAGCTCCGTCCGGGAGAGTTATCTTTCCCGACAATTACAAAACGAGCCGATGGAAACATTTTGATCACTTCTGCCGCGGCAATCACAAAATCCCTTTGGCCTTTGAGTTCTTTCAGTTCGCCGAGCGTACCTATCAGCAATTCATCCGCTTTGATGTTATGAAACGCCCGGAATTCCTCTGCCAGACGGCTTTGTTCGATAATGGACGGTATTGCGCCAAATTCTATTCCGTTCTTTATGATATGGACTTTTGATGGGGGGAAAATCTTTTTAAGCCCTTCGCCAACCGCATCTGAAACGGCAATGGCTGCCGACAGCGTGTTCAATGCAAAACGATTGAAAGGTTTCAGAGGAAACAAAACATGGCGCGTCAGGACAAAACGGGCCGGTCTTGCCGCTAGGCATGCAATATTCGTCGGTATGTAGTCACGCGCAAGGTGTGAGTGAACTATTTCAATACCGTTTTGCCTGATAAAATCGGCAATTCGCATCGAACTCAACACGCCGAAGGAATTTCTGATGGAAACATGGAGAATATTCTCTGTTTTTATAAAATCCAGTTTCTCCTGCCATTCATTTGTCGGCCGCAATGCTACGAATATCTCGTGGCCTAGCCGGCTCAGACCACGACAAAGATCTACGAGGTGACGCTCACCGCCGCCAAAGGTCTTTGCCGATGAAATATGAAGTATCCTCATTGGAATCGTTCACAATCTTTACCCTGAATACATAAGATTGCCCGTATCGCAGAGTATTTCAAAAAAAAGGCACGTATGCAAAAGAGCATACGTGCCGTAATAAAACCGCAGAAACGGTTTAGAAAGAGAAGCGTGCGCCGAATTGGACCTGAAATACCTGGCTGCGCGGGTTATTTGCCAGCAGGATTTGGCCAAAGAGCGGGTTCGACGGATCTTGCTGGCGAACCTGCAGGAAGTTCACGTTGGTCGGGCCGAAAAGACCGCAATTCGCCGCTGTATTGTTGCAGAAGTTCGACGAAGTCGTGCTTGACAATTCGATATTCGAGTTGTTGAAGACATTGAAGAATTCGCTCGAAAAGATCAGCCGACGGCGTTCGCCGAACTTGAATCCTTTCTGCAAGCGGAGGTCAACCTGATAGAACGGACGTCCCTCGAAGGCGTTACGGTGGATTTCGAAGCCCGGAACGAGGAACGGACGTTCATTGGTGTTACCGTCACCATTGATATCCGATCCGACACGGGCATTGACCGGAATGCCGGAGTACATACGGATGGCGCTGGAGACCTCAAATCCATAAGGCAGGAAGAAAATCGGATTGGCAACGAACTGGTGCCGGCGGTCGAATCTTGCCGGACCGTATTCCGTTGTCAGATCATACGGATTGTCATAAAGGACGCCGCCCGCATCACGTTCGTTATCATCATCGGACGTGGTTTTGGCAAGAGTGTAGAAGGCGTTTACACGTCCCCATTTACGTGCCATGTTCATCCGGAACGTCAGACCGCGATAAAGCGATCGGGCCGAAGAATCGCGTATCTGGATCGTCCCGATTTGTGTCAATGGCCGTGAAGAGCGGTTAACAAGAACACGCAGCGTCTGCGGCTCGATGCCGGTCGGGTTGGGAAGATTGATATCGCGGTTACGCTGCAGATAAACAGTATTTACCTGCGAATAGTCAACCCCGATTTTTATGCCTTTCCACATCTCATGTTCGAAGCCGCCGCCGAACTGGAATGATTGTGGGTTTCTGAAATTTGACGTCATTCCGACGAAATTGGCATTTTGATATACGCCGAGGCTGGCCGGCGGATTGGTCGTTGCATTGCGAATCGCCGTCGAAATCTGACCAAGCTGAGTCGGCGTCAGCACGGGCAGATTTGTAAGCGGTGAAGCATTCAGGTTAATACCCAGAATAGCAAATTGCCGGAAAACTGTATTTGGAGTTACACAAGCTCCGACAGTAGCCACATACTGTGGATTCTGTGAGCAGAAGGTTGTGAGATTGAATCCCGTGGAGCTGAAAGCAGGCGAGCCGAGCGTTACGGAGAGGTCGCCGGCCGGGTCACGGAAATTGTTGAATGGAGCGGCAAGAACAAGAAGCGGCGTTCTTGCATAGTACATTCCGGCAAATCCACGAATTACCGTCTTTCCTTTCTTGAGCGGATCCCAGGCAAAGCCAACACGCGGTCCCCATTCATTTTGGCTGTCGGGAATGACCGTCGGGTCGATTGCCTTGCCAAAAAGCGGATAGGTAACGCTTTTTACAAGATTGATAACCGTTGTATTGTTGGCTTGCGCCGACGGGTTGTATTGTTTTTCAAATCTGAGGCCAACGTTGAACGTCAGGTTTGGCAATACACGCCACGAGTCTTGCCCGAAAAAGGCAAGTTCGCGAACCGTGAAAGCAGCCTGAAGATTTCCAATCTGCTTGTTGTAACGGGCAGTAGTCGTATCAAAGCGGCCAAAATAACCACCATTCGGTGCCGATGGATTGGGCGTAGATGTAATGGCATCGAGAATACCCGATGTAGAGGTCAGGCCCGAGAATGTGAATACACCAAATTGGTTAAAGCCGAATTTCTGGTCGGCGTGGATATTGCTAAATTCGCCGCCGAATTTGAAAGTATGGTTTCCGCGCAAAACAGTGAAACTGTCGGCGAATTGAAGCCGTTTATCAAACTGCGTAGTCGGGAGGAAGTTGCGTGTGCCGTAAACGCCGATTGCCGTGCTTACGCTTGCAACTTCAGCATTTGGGATACGCGGACGGTCTTCGCGTGCCCATTGAAACTTGAATTCGTTGATAATTGATGCGGAAATAGTGCTGACGAGCTGGGCAACAACAATGTTGTTACGGTTTTTCTCTGTACCATTGGTGGATAAAGAGTTTGTTGTTGTCGGGTCAAGAGCCGTTTCGCCGGTCGACACTGCATTTTTTGCATTGTTTCGGCTGTAATTGTATCGGATATTGAACCGGTTCGCATCATTGACGTTCCAGTCGATCTTACCGAGTGCGGCGTAGGCGTCGTTGGTCTGAGTGTATTGCGATTCCTGACCGCGATAGAAATTGAAGCCCTCGGTCTGCGAAGCGGTCGGGGTAAAGCCGACAAGCGTACCATAGAGCACTTGCCGGGGAGCACGGAAACGCTGCTGTTCGTAAGATGCGAAATAAAAGAGTTTATCCTTTTTGATCGGACCGCCGACCGAACCGCCGAACTGATGTTGGGTAGGTGCAAGCGTAGCATCAAGCCCAAGCGAGCTCAATCGCTGATCCTTCAGTGCCTTGGCATATTCATTTGCGCGGGCAAGCTGCTGCGGACGCCAGAGATAGAAGAGCGTTCCGCGGAGATTGTTCGTACCTGATTTGGTTACCGCATTGACGATACCGCCGGAAGAACGGCCGAATTCTGCCGAGTAGCCGGCAGCTACAACCTGAAACTCGCGGATGGCTTCCTGTGGAATCGTAAATGCCTGATTGGCACGTTCACCGCCGCGGATACCGCCAAAAAACGGCTGGTTGTAGTCAACGCCGTCAACGTTGATGTTACCGTTGATACCGCGCTGGCCTGAAAGTGAAATTTGGCCGCGTGAGGGTTCTACCTGTGCCGAAGGCGTCAAGGTAACGAAATCCTGGAAGCGGCGTCCGTTGATGGGTAGATTCTGAATAGCCGTCGCATCCTGTACGGCGTCAAAATTGCTCGTCGTAGTCTGAACTCCCTCTGCGGTTACTTCAACCACGGCCGAAACGTCTCCGGCGCCGAGTGTGAAATTAGCATCTGTCGAGCGGCCGACCTGGACTTCGACTTCCAGGGTCTGCTCGGCGAAATTCTGAGCTGAGGTTTTTACCGTATATTTTCCGGGCTGCAGGAGCACGAAACGATAAAGCCCTTCACTGCTGGTAGTAGTAGTAAGCGTCTGATTGGTTGCCTGACTTTTAAGTGTAACCGTAGCGTTTGGAATAGCCGCTCCGGTCGAATCGGTCACAATACCGGTAATCTGTCCGGTGCTGCTCTGCGTCTGTGAAAAAGCAGCCGTACAGAACAGGACCGCTAATACAAACATTAACGTAATCCTATGAGAAATTTTGAACATTGTGTTTTTCCAACCTCTTATTGAAATTCTAAAAAATGCCGTTAAAAACAGGGGAAAATTCCGGCAAATTCCGATTTTTGGATTTTTATACCGGATTTTGGATATTGTGCCGGGCTGTTTTTTATAATCAAAAACCTTTCGCACAAAACCACGTCACGGCCCGGTAAAGCTAAATCTAATAAAATAAACGACTTACCACTTTACCAATGCCGCTGCGGACAAGATCCGGCATTTTACAAAAACCGCAAATTTGCGGACGTCGAGAAATTAAGGCAAATCGGATTCCCAAAATCCCGCGAAATTCCTGTTTTTCAGGGATCAAATTCCAATCTAACCGCCGGTTGTTACGTAAAAGTTAATTTTCACGAAGTTTTCATTAAATTAACCAAATTGCCGCTTTGCCCGGAAAACCTTTAGCCGAAAGCGGTCATCTGAACGATTTTATGGTCGCTACTGCCGCCAAAGTACGATTATTACGGCATTTTCTTCGGAACAAACAAAAAGTCGTTTCGAATACTTGACTTTTTTGTAAAATTGGTTTATAGTTTTCGTTCTTTGTCTCCGCGGCGGGAGACTATATATAACGAGCAAGGGGAATAGGGTAAGAAAAAGGGGGCATTTATATTATATGGCACATATAGATTACGCAACATCATCCTACAAAACGCCGCTGCACCACAGGATTTTGGCAAATATGCCGGTGCAGGCAAGCTGGGTCGATGAACAGACCGGCCGAAGAATTAAGGTTGACGGTGTAACAGAAAACCTTGGCGAAAACAGCGCTCTGGTTAATCTGGAAATCCTTCCACCGGTCGGTTCTGAGGTCAAGCTCAAAATCCTCGGCGAGGAAAAGCCGATTATTGAAGTATCGGCAGAGGTTATCCGCGTCGAACGTGATCCGAGCAAGCCGCTTGCCGCACTGTCAATACTCCAGAATCTTAAAAAATGGAAGACAACGGCAATGGAAGCCGCGCAGGCATGGGTCACGCGGCACTGGCAATTGAACTACGAAGAGGAATGGGTTAACTAAACCGTTATTATCTGTCGTAGCCGCGGAATCAGCGGAGATTCGGCTTTTCCGGCCGCTTCTCCGCTTTCCCATTTCGGGCATTCGTAATCGGAAGAAAACCTTTTAACTTCTACATTTTGCAACATTTATCTGAAACCGGGCATCTTAGAATTTAAATGATTCGTACGCTTTTCATCGCATTGATTCTCACAGCTGTTTCCCTGACGGTTTCTGCACAGGAAAAGCCTCTCTCACAGGCCGAATATGTAAAAATGCTTTATGCGGCACAGAATGATCCCGCAGCCCGTACGACTCTTATTGACGCTTTGCGAAGGCGTGGCATAGATTTTCCGGTAACAGACGGTCTGAGAAGCCTGACTCGCTCAAAATCCGGCAATGACGACGAGCTTCGCAGGACATTGGATCAGGCCGATAGGCGGAGGGTAAATCCGACTGCTACAAAGCTGCCCGGAGAAATTGAAACCGCAGCTCTCCTGGAAAAAACACGGCGGAATACACTTGAAGCTATTTCGGAAATGCCTGATTTTGTTGTCAAACAACAGATTCAGCGTTCGGCAGCATTTGCCGGAACCGGTAACTTCAGAAATCTGGATAAACTCATTGTGGCCGTCAGTTACAGATCCAGCGGCGCAGAGGAGTACAAGCTGCTGGCGATAAATGGCGTCCCGCAACAGCAATCAGAATCACGCTCCAGTTATGAACAGGCGGGAGGAACGAGTTCTACCGGGGAATTTGTAACTGTTTTATCCACAATATTTAAACCTGAAAGCGAGACCGAATTCAATTTGGTGGATACTGACATCCTGCGAAACCGTCCTACGGTAGTTTTCGATTTTACCGTTGACCGCGACCGCGCCAGACAGCAAATTACAATTGGTGATACCATTACGCAATCGACTGTTACGGGAATCAAAGGCAGAATCTGGATAGACCGTGAAAAATCCCGTGTCTTGCGAATCGAAAGCGAGGCTACAGGGATACCGGAAGATTTTCCGGCAAAAAGTGCCCGACGGACAATTGATTATGATTGGGCAGAGATAGCGGGCGAAAAATATCTTTTGCCTCTGGCGGCTGATGTGCGTCTGACTGTAAGGGAGAGAAAGGACGTCTATGAATTGCGCAACCTGATCCGATTTACAAATTACCAGAAATTCGGATCGGATGTTATCATAGGGCCCGAGGATTCGGAACCGGTTCGTGAAGAAAAGCCCTGAGGCGTATCAGACTAACTTATTGAAAAATAAGCAATTAATCCGGGAATAATAAGCCACAAAAGACCTTTGATCAGAAAAAAAAAGAAATCCGGCTACACCAATGCGCTTGACCCAACCAACGGCAGGACATTTTCTCTTTCCAGGTTCTTCTCGCATCTTGAACAGATTAGCATTTAATGAAACCTGATTTCAACTGTCAAAAGATTGTTTCAACAAACGGTTATTTATTCCGCAGGGCAAACTGTTTTTTGCGGCAGGCAGTCGTAGGTATTATCCTGTTTCTGGCTCTGGCCCTAAGCGTCAGGCCACAAACGATTGCCGCCGGTCCGCCGGTAGAAAATAATAAACGCGAGGCTGATTTGATCGAACTCATTTCTCTTGATCCGACCATAAAACTGGACATCCGCTACGCCACATCAAATAATTTTGTAGGAAAGCCCGTTTATCCCGAAGCACGTGCATTTCTTCAGCGGCCTGCAGCCAAGGCTCTTCTCAAAGTACATAGAAAACTCAAAGCGAAAGGCCTTGGATTGGTTATCTTCGATGGATACCGCCCCTGGTCAATCACAAATCTTTTCTGGCAGGTGACCACGCCGGAACAGCGTAAATTTGTAGCCGATCCGGCAAAAGGCTCCAAACATAATCGCGGCTGCGCGGTTGACCTCAGCATTTATGACCTGAAAACCGGTAAATTGCTTCCGATGCCTTCAGAATATGATGAATTTACCGAGCGTGCCTCCCCGAATTATGCCGGTGGCACTGATCAGGAAAGAGCCAATCGGGATCTTTTACGTAGTTTGATGGAGTCAGTAGGTTTTAAGGTCAACCCTAATGAATGGTGGCACTTCGACTACAAAGATTGGGAAAAGTACGCAATCTACGATATTTCGTTTTCAGAAGCGGCCGCTCTTGCTGCAAAAAAAGACGGCCGTTAAATGGCCGCATCGTGTAAAAATCATCACCGGATTTTGTTAAAGTTACTTTGCCTCAGCCTTTGCCTTTGCGGCTTCTATCTGCAGCGTTACTTTTACCTCATCCGATAAAGCCGGCACTCCATTCGGCAAATTGCCGCCGTAATTTATACCAAAATCGCGGCGATTGATGACCGTTTCGCCGGCAATGCCCATTTTAGCGGGACTGCGTTCTCCCGCCGGCAGCCATCCTGTAATCTCAAAAGGAATCGAAACGCTTTTGGTAATACCCTTCATTGTGAGGTCACCCGTAAGCACCAACGATTTCCCGCGTTTTTCGACCTTTGTACTCTTGAAAGTCATTTCGGGATACTTTTCAGCGTCAAAGAAATCAGCCGTCCGTAAATGGTTGTCCCGTGCCGCAACTCCCGTGTCAACACTCTGTATTTTCGCGGTAAATTCCACTGTGGATTTAGTGATATCCGCGGCATCAAATTGCACCGTTCCCTTGAAGTCTCTGAAAAATCCCGGCACTTCTATCAAGCCCATGTGCTTGATCCTGAAACCAATGAAACTATGCGCTTTGTCGAATTCATACGTTCCCGCTTCGACCGATTTCAATGCTTTTTCATCCAGCGGAGTGACTCTTGCCTCAGACGTCGCCGCATACTTCAAAAGCACGAAAGCCGCAAAAAATAAAATTAGCGTAATTGCAAACTTTTTCATTTCTCTGCCTCCGTATTATCAAACAATTCTAACCGAAGACACCGATAAAACACTAACCGTACAAATAATACTCAGCAAACAGGTTGGTTGAACGAAATCATGGATTTATTCTAAAGATATCTGAGAATACTCGTCGGGTGGCTTTCGCGAAAATGCCGGTAATAGTAGCTTAGGGGGACAAGAATTATCATGCCGCCTATGAATTCCATTGCTGCCAGCTCCCATGTATGCGAAACAAAATGAAAATCTGCAATTCGGTTGACCAGCATTCCGTAAACGATTAAGTGTGCGACATAGAAAAATAGCGGCGTCTTCCCGATAATTTCCAAGAAACGTAAGAGTTGTATTTTTGGCAGTACTTTCCTGGCTGCATACAAACCATAAAGAGCAAAAACTCCGATTGAAAAATTGAATAATACAAATACCGGGCTCGGTGGCTGTTTGCTCTCTATAAAAAATGTAATAAACCGCGTCCCCGGAGAATAAGGAGTAAAATTCCCGTAAGAGCCGATTATCCGCAACATCGCCGCTCCAAGGAGCCCTAAAAATCCAATCCGGAGTAGATGTTTGAACGCTGCTTCGGAATGCGAGCGGATCATCCGACCAAATAGATACCCAATCAGAACAAGATTCAATCTGGCCAGGATCGGGAACTCTACATGTAAGTCACCTGTATGAATATATTGAAACAGCACATTGAAAAGTAAACAAAGCGGCGTGCCGGAACACTCCCGAATCGCTGTAACAATAAACGGATAGACAAAAGTCAACACAGCCGCTAATGTCCCGATTTGATAAACATTCAATCTCCGGAGAAAAACAAGCAAAATAATGTTGCACCCGAGCGCTGAAAGAGTGTCCACTGTTGGTTGCGGCTCATTCCAAAGAAACGGTTGAATAATCAAATCTAACCCTATCAGTAAGCAACCTTTAATTAATAGAAAACGCGAGATGTCTTTATCGGACCAACCTTTATTTCTACGTTGCAATTCAAATAATGCAATGCTGGTGCCGGCCAGAGTAAAGAAAATGACAGAAGCGGGATTAGTAACGAGGCCAATGATTACGAGAATATCCGGACCAAGTTGTGGCATCTTAAAACCATATGATTCTGCAACCAAAGGAGCACCTGCAAAGTACATACAATGGTCAAGTGCCATTAAAAAAAGCGCAATTCCACGAAGATAGTCTATTACAATAATTCGACCGGCTTTATTATCCGACCCGGCGTTGTCCATAATGGAATATCCTCACAAGCCAATGCTTAGAGTTAATAAGAACAGTGCTAAAAAGATAAACCTTGGTTTTTTTGATAACAAAATCATCTGTTCCGCAATCTTCAGGCTTGAGTTTATTTACGGGCCTCATAGTCACCGCCTTGTATTTTGTAGATTGTCCAATGCGAATTTTGATACACAATCTCAAAGGAATATTGAGATCTTGTTAAAATATAAGACACTCCATATTTTCGTTTCAGTCCGATCACCATATCCGGTGAAAGTTTTGAATATGCATTGTCAACTTCTTCAATAGCATTCTCTGCTTTTTGTATTCGCACGCCGCCGGTGACCTCATCAATTCTTTTTCTCCATTCTGTTAGATTGCTATACACGGGGTAACGGAATGAGACTATAGTTGCGCGTTGACTGCGATACCACACATCTTTTCGTGTTGGCGGCGTAAGGGTTACAGCATCTGCAGGTACGTTTTCTCTAACCCAATCGAAAGCTTTTGCAAGATCATCTTCTTCTGCAGTCCATGAATCAAAATTTTGAATTATCTGCTCAATGCCGGGCCCAGAGCGATATGCGGGAACGTAGCCGACCAAGGCAATGAGAAACAGAGGTACAGTCCATAACCCGGGTTTGCCCCGGCCAATCAGACTAAAAAAAGAAAAGAGAAAAAATAATGGTGTAAAAAGTGGAAACAATCGCATTGGCATAAACCGAAGTAACGTGAATTGATCAGTTGCACGGAGTATAAAAGCTGCGATATAAAAAATTGCGAGTACAGATAAAAAAACTGTCAGGAAAGTCAATTCTTTACGTTTCTGCGATAACATATAAGCCACCGCAAAAAAGAACATTATGAACAAGCAGCCGAATTCGCTGCGGGAATAAGCATATGGATCAAGGTGATGAGCAATCGCCTGCGTTACTAGAAATTTCCAGTTTTCATTATTGTTTGCATCGGCCGAAAGTTGATTCCCAAGTAAAGGAAGTATTCCGGGCAGCATCCCAACCAGTATCAGAATATAGAAACGAATGAGACTAGTTAACCCGGGCCGTATCGCAAAAACTGCTACGGATGCCGCAGCAATAGACCAGATTCCGACCGCAGGGTGAAAAGCGAATGTTAATCCCAAAAAGACACCACCAATAGAAAGCTTTCCGGCCGCCGTCATCCACAAGGCCAAAAGTAAAAAGGAGTATGCGATTGTCTTTGCCTCAAAGCCGCCGAAAATCCATTCCCCGTTTACTACAGACTGTCCGATAAGAATCCAAAAGAAAAAAGAAATTCCGGTACTTAAAAGTGTGAGATTCCAATAGCGTGCGAGCAGGATTATACCGAACCCGCAGAAAACCCAGGAAAACAGGCGTCCCAGCCAACCTACCAGTTCAATAGGTAAAACTGCTGCCGGTAGAGAGAAGATATAATTAAATATTGCGTGTTCATTAGCTGAAGAAGAGAATGTCCAATCATTGGGCAGGAAACCGTCCAGAAGACGAAGTAAATAAACATATTCATTATTAAAAGGAACCGGTCTGCCAAGAAACGCAAAGACAATACCAACCACTGCAATAAGAAGAAAGACCTCTCCGGCAGAGAGTTTGGCTGACATAGAAAAGTCAGTTGTAGGCAATATATTTCTCATCTGTGTTATGTGACGGGCTTGCTAGCAATTAATAAAAGCGGTAATTCACCGTAAAGCCGAATTGTCAATTTTATAAAAATCAAAAATTAAAAACTTAATATTGGATAACTGTCAAAGCATTATCTGTGACAGCGAGTTTAATATTTGCTCTTTGTAAATTATTATTATCGAAACTCCAAGCCAAAGAGCGAGATTTAGTTTCGATGGGAAATCCTCATAAAGTAAACGGACGGGTTCTCCACCTTTTTGACAATTCTGTACCAGCATTATGTAACGCAAAATGCCGTAAATAACGAATGGTATGGTGAGCATCAACAAACGGGATCCGATTCTGGACACTGTGGACTCTGCAGTCGTGTAAAGTAAATAAGTAACAATCGCCGCAGCACTGGTGATATTCATTACCGAATCGAGAAATCCGATGGAATAATGAGCAAGCGCAGAACGGTGAGCGGCGGCGGATTCCCCAAGCAATCCCATTTCATGCCTGCGTTTCCCGAATGAAATGAACAGTGCAACGAGAGAGGTGCATAAAACAAGCCATTCAGATGCGGCAACTCCAATCAGAATTGCACCACTGACAGCCCGAATCACAAAGCCGGAGGCAATTAAGATCGCATCAAGAATGACAATCGTCTTTAATTTCAGGGAATAAAAAATGAAAATTATTTCGTACAGGAGAATCATTCCGGCAAACCCTGCGTGTATAAAAAAACTACCTAAAAGCGACGCCGCTAAAAGTAAGGCAGCAACAATCCCTGCAACCACCGGACTCAGCAGGCCGGATGGTATCGGACGTTGTTTTTTCACCGGATGAAGGCGATCATCTGCAAGATCACAAAGGTCATTGACGAGATAGACTCCGCTGCTCGCTGCTGAAAATAAAACAAAGCCTAACAATGAAAGTGTGATTTTCTGCGGATCATTAGCCAGACCTGAAAAAATCAATGATGTAAAAACAAGGGAATTTTTGATCCATTCTTTTGGACGCAGAGCGATCCCTAATCCTATTAGATTTCTGCTGAGGCGGGAAAACACTCTTCCCTCATCATTGATTGTGATCTTCGATATAGTCACCGGTGCTATTGCCTTCTTTAATTTGCGACACAGTAGAACAGTGCTCTGCAAGGGTTGTAATTCTGAATTTCTGGCACAGGTCATCAATGAATTCATCTAATAATTCAATTTTCTTTCCGGCAGAAAGTTGCATGCCGGGAAAGAAAGCAAGATCACCATCATCATCGCACCCCAAAAAATCCAGCGAATGGAGTAATAATGATGGCTGCACACCGAGATAAAAACAAGCATTAAGCGCCGCCCTCCAATATAATCGGGCAAGCTTAGGCGAAATAGTCGCAAGATATAACAAATAACTAAAGTGAATAGGCGTTCTGATTATTGGGAAAGTAGTTACAGGAATACAAACAATTTCACCGCTTTGTCCACGAATCAAAGTTGGCCGGAGACGTTGAAAGCCGTCAGAGAAGCGGCCGAAGAGTTCCCGTCGTTCATTTAGTTCATCAGCTGTCAATTTCGGGCCATTCATAAAGTAAAAAGCACGTGCAAGCGGCCCTATAAAGGTCGGAAGCGCGGAGCAATCATACAAAAAATTGTTTTGGATAAGAATTTCTGTCAGTTTTTTTGACCGGCTAAAGCCCGGGCCACGAAAACCGCGTGGCGTTTTACCTGTAACTTTTTCGATTGCATCCGAAGCGCGTCTTATCTCGTCATGTAAATCACTTTCTGAATAAAGATGAAGCCAGGGCTCATGTCTGAAACTATGATTACCGATTTCATTGGCTGTTGCTGCTATAGCCGACATTGATTCTGCATTCTTATCTGAAGCAGCATCATACCCCACTATGAATATCGTAATGCGCAGATTGCGCCGAGAAAGAAAATCAAGAAACCGCGGGACAACAACTCCCAGATAGGAGGGATATGACATCCATTTTCTATCACCTCTGGTCTTGAGATACGACCATTTGTTGTCCAGGTCAAGCGAGAGGCTTGCTATCGGCTTCATTTTTAAATCCTGTAATTCTCAAAAAAAGATTCAGCCAGTTGAATAGTTTCATTGACATTCAGTGTTCCGTTCACAATCTGCGAAGAATTAACTAAAAAGACATTTTTAACCGTGGTCTCGGGTGAAATTACTGACTCTGAGTAACCTATAGTAGGCAATGGAAAAACATATTTGACACGTGAAACTTTGAACGCCAGAACATCATTCTGATCAAAGGCAGGAAACATTCTCTCCAAAGCTGCGAGAAACTCGATGCGTAAGGTTTCATCGTCAGCACGGAAAATAGGATCGTCCCATTGTGCGTACTTGGGCAAATATATTAAACCGTTCCCACTAAAAGTTTTGGGATCAACCAAGGCCGTCATTTCGATAACACCTGTGAACGGCATAGGTTCAAGCAAATTGATTACGTAAAAAGGCGATAAAGGACGCCGTGTTAATACCGATGCACAGACAATGCCCTGATATTTAATGGATAAAAGTTTTTGCCGTTCTGTTTCTGTAAGCTCAGGAACTAGATTAGCCGCCACCGGAGCGGGACAGGTTAAAATTACGGCGTCGAAGGACTCCTCAAAATCATTCTGAGAGTTATATAACAACGGGCGATTTGTTGAGCCTATACCGTAATTTGCCGCGGATGCATTTAAAACATGAAACGCACTTTTGCTTATTGAAGAATATTTTACCGTAACTTTGGCAGATCGATTACGGGTCACCTCACTAACTTGAGAATCCAAACGCACTTCGGCTCCTAAGTCTGCTAACAATTCTGACAATCTCTGCAAGACGGTTGAGTATCCGCCCTCGACATAGCCAAATTGTTCTTTTTTTAAGCCAGCCGAACGAGCGGCATACATTCGCTTTATGGTTGCCCAAATAAATGCGGCAGACGTTTCACGATATGAATCGCCAAGTTTAGAAATCAATAATGGTTTCCATATTTTTTCAAATACCTCGCGGCCTGAAATGCGGTTCAACCATTGCTCGACGCTGATTTTTTCCAGTTTCTTCCAATTTTGTATTCGCGAAGTTAACAATATTGTTAATGCCAGTCTGATTTTGGACATTAAACCAATTGGCGAAAAAGAAAGAAACTCAGAAGCATCAGACAAAGATTCGATTCTGTCGCCATAATAAAACCCTGTCTTTGTCTGTTTCCATTGCAATTGCTCAGACAGACCAATCTCTGAAATTAGCTTTCTTGTAAATTTATCCGAAGCGAGCGTTACATGATAATGCTTGTCCCAACAATAATCCCCAAGTTGCCAGGTCCCCGCCAAACCGCCAATTGCAGATCCGGACTCGAAGATTGTAACTGAATGTCCTTGTTGTGAATATCTCAGCGCCAATGTCAGCCCAAGGATGCCGGCCCCAACGATTGCAATATTCTTAGACATTGACTTTAATTGTAATAGCCTTTTGGAGCGGTTAGTTTCAATCTTCGAATTCCTCTGATACGTGAAAATTGCGAATACGATAGCGTAATCCGCATTCACATATAAAAATACCGTCCTTAAAACTTTCGGAGAATTTAGCGATTCGATTCCCGCATTTACAGACCGCTCCTACCGATCGTGCAGGGTTTCCAATACAAAGATGGAAATCCGGCACTGATTTTGTTACAACTGATCCCATACCAANCATTGACCAACGGCCAATCGTCAGATCCGGACCGATTACACATCCGGCCCCAATAGTTGCACCTTCGCAAACCTTAGTCGGCAGCGTATGCTCATCCGGCTCACTTGACCTCAAATGTAGAAGGTCGGGTGTGGTTGCTCTTGGAAATTTATCATTTGTAAAGGTGGTGGAAGCAGAAATCATCACCCCATCCTCAATTGTAACTGCCGTACAGATATAAACCATTGCATTGATTTTTACCCGATTGCCGATTCTGACGTCATATGCAATATAGGATTTCTCGCCAACGATACATTGGTCACCGATTATTGCACCATGGCGAATGTGCACCGAATCCCATATGGATGTTTCCCGGCCAATAATTACTCCATCTTCAATTATGGCTGTTGGGTGAATACGCATATTTGGAAAGCAAAATTAAAATACTATTACAGACAGCTACCGAACAGCGCTTAAAGCACTTGTACTATACTCATTCACATCAGTAATTGCCGAAACCTCAAGCTGTCTTACCGGTTGCCATTGCCGGGTTTCCAGTGAGCGATATGCCGCATCTATTGCGACGACAGATGCCAATGCATCATCGATATTTGTAAGGAGAGATTCTTTACCTGCTACCGCATTTGCGAAATTACATAACTTAGCAGTAAATGCTTCTATCTTGTCATAGCCATCACCGAAAATTATCCAGTCCTGCGATTTATGTAACTTATATTTTGATTCTCGCCAACCGATATGGAGAGTACCATCAGTCCCATATACACTGACGAAATAAGGTTTTGATTTATCAATACCCCAGGAAAGGTCAATCGTGGCAACTGTTTCCGAAACAGTTTTTGCCAAAACAATAACATTTTCTTCAACATCCAACCAGCTTGTGTTTCCGCCATCGATGGCAAAAACTTCAATGATCGGACCTATAAGAAACCGTACAATGTCAACGGAGTGTGTCCCATTGTCGATTAAAACTCCGCCTCCGGCAATCTCACGGTTCGAATTCCATCTATTACTCATATCAACAGTGGAGTTAAAAGAATTCTCCACTTGCAGAATCTTGCCCAGCGTACCTGATCCAATGATATCTCTTGCAGTATTTAAATCCCTGCAATATCGGAATTTAGACGCCATAGCAAAAACTGCGGAACTTTTCAAAGCCGCGCTGGCAATCTGAACAGCTCCAAACAAATTTGTACAAAGCGGTTTTTCACACAAAACAGAGATTCCTTTGTTTAGAAAAAAACAACTGATTTCTTCGTGGAGATTTGGTGGCGTCGAAACGATAACAGCGTTTAGAAAAGGTTCACACTCGTATAGTTCTTTGTAAGTCCTGTAAATTCGCGCATTCGTCCCGGCTGCAATTTTTGATGAGTTTTCGGCATTAATATCCGCAATGGCAATAAGTTCAAGTGCCGGGCATTGCTTAAAGGCGGCAGCATATGCGGCTGCAATGTTACCGGCTCCTATAATTGCAAATCTGGTTTTGTTCATATATCTTCATCCACCATTGTTGCCTTAAATTCTGGCATAATACCCTGCAGGAGACTTGCAGATATCCTCGACTGCTTTCCTTAGGTGATGCGCGATGTAACGCACGTGATTCTCTGTGTATCGTTCATTCCAGGGAAGCACAAGCACGTCGCGTAATGCCTTGGTAGTTTGTGGAAAGTTTTCAGCTTTATAATTAAGCACCTCACGTCTGGCCAGATTAAATGGAAAATGGCTTTTGCCCAATGTGTTTTGTTCCTGGAATATTTGACACATAAAAGCCGGTTTAACAATGTAGCGCGGAGCAGAAGCAATATTTTTTTCTTTCAGCCGTTCCGCAATTGCCGGACTGCCGCCGGGAATAATATCTTCGTTGACAGTAATAGGATATTTCCAATAAACATGGACCGACCCCGGATCAGGTTCTGGAGTTTCGATTCCATCAATATCAGCAATCATTTCAGTAAACATCTCTGCAGCAGCAATCCGCGCATCGACGCTTTTCTTAAGTTTTTTAAGTTGCGCAACGGCAACCGCCGCTTGAAGTTCACTAATACGGTAATTCAAAGCAAGAAAATAATGATCAGGGTTAGGATCGCCATATCCCCATGCCTTGTTTATAAACAGATACATTCTTCGGGCAATTTGATCGTCATTGGTAGTAACGATGCCTCCTTCTCCGGTGGTAATATGCTTTCCCTGCTGAAGGCTGAAACATCCAATGTCACCGATAGCGCCGGTATATTGATCTCCGACACGGGCCAGGAATGCTTGTGCTGAATCCTCAATTACAGGAATATTGTACTTTCTGCCGATTTCCAGTATTTCCTTCATCGGACAAGGGCGGCCAAACAAATGGGTTGCTATAATTGCCCGGGTTCTTTCGCTGACTAATTTTTCAATAGCTGGGGCAGTAACATTGAGTGTTTTGGGATCGACCTCAGCAAAAACTGGCACTGCACCAGAATATAATATTGGTGTCAGCGCCCCCATGTCAGTAATTGATGTTGTAATGATTTCATCGCCCGGATTCGGATTTATTGCGGCAATTGCAGTATGAATAGCGGCAGAACCCGACGAACAGAGAAACGCATATTTGACCTCTATCAATTTAGCAAAGTCTTTTTCAAACTCTTTTCCAAAACGTCCTTTTGTTGTAGTGAGTGTCCCCGAAGTGATTACCTCGCGTAGATTTTCGAGTTCTTCATCTCCGAATTGCCGACCTGAAGAATCTTGATCTGACGGGAGGGACATTAGTTCGTTCTCTGAGGCCATAAATTCTCCTTGCAAAATGTTTCATCAACCATAAATAGACAGCGCCGAAACCAACAAAAATACAAGATGCATTTTTTATTCAGTTATAATTCCGGGCGCTTTCCGAAAAATTCGCATTAAAGAAAACTTGCACAATAGCCTTAAATGGCCAAATATGGTTCTTATCGTACGCATTTTGGAAAAACCAAATAGACGAATGTTAAGACAAGTCGGATATTCGATAATTCTTCCACCCAATAAATCCAACTTCCCAAGCATTTCTGCAACACCCAGAAATCCGCCGTTTTCAATCTCAATATTTGCAACGGCTGTTTTTCTGTAAACCCGGAAACAACTGGTATAAGTACTTAGGTTTGATCTAAGAACAAGTCTATAAGCAAATGCAGCCCCTTTAGAAAGCAATAGACGCCAACCCGGTACATTTCGAACTCCACCTTCCGGATGATATGGAGAGGCGGTAATCATATCGACTTCCGGGCCGAATCGTTTAAGCATCGGGACTACTTCATACGGATCATATGTGCAATCACAATCAATAGAACATACTACTTCACTATTCGAAGCTCGTATTCCTGTCATAATCGCAGCAGCGACACCTCTATTATTCTCGTGTCGAATAATCCTAACCAAAGGGTCGTCACCATAAGTCTGGCGAAGCATTCCTGGTGTAGAATCAGTGCTGCAGTCGTCAACAAAGATGACTTCTAAATTGTATCCATTCTCCGATAACAGATCCCGCAGCTGTCGCAACGTATTTACCAGGAATGGAATAGACTCTTCTTCATTAAAGCAAGGTATGACGAGTGTTACTGTTTCTTTTTGCGTAACGTTCAGAATATTGTTTTTGCAATGTGTCGTATTATCCCTGTTAAAAGAATTGACTAAAAGTCTGTCCGTATCAGTTTTACTTTGAGTCTGAACGGTTTGAAAGCCAAGATAAGAAGCTATATCGGAAAAATTGTACCGTGTTGTATTTTCCTTTATAACCCACTCCATTTTGTCCAATTTACGATAATGGCGAACACGGTTAAATAATGTTGCCGCCGAAATTCGCGGCTGATCAGGATCTAATTCCCAAATATGAAAATAAAACACGTATGGCTCATCAAATTTACGATCCCAGGAAGCAATTGCCCTTCGCATCAGGGTAAAAGGAATCTGGCGTAAATAATTTCCCCCTGAAATAGGCCATAAGCGTATACCAAGATCAATAGTAGAATATGGAATCTCCCAGATAGTGCCTTTAGCGGCGGCTGATTGATGAACGACCCGTCGACGGCCTGGTGTTGTACTGGTAGGAACAAAAGAAGCATCGTATTTGAATCCTTCTTCGGCAAGAATATCAAGAATCCAATCATCGCGGCCGAAATAACATTTTTCAGCAGATCTGTAACCTATAACTTGCTTACCTGATGTTTTTTCAAGAACTTCACGGGATCTATTCAAGTCGGCACGGAATTCGTTAGGTGATAAGTTTGTCAGTCCTCTCGGATAAAAACCGCGACTTGCGATTTCGTGGCCGCGATTTGCAATTTCCCGTATGAGCGAAGGATTCTGTTCAGCTATCCAGCCCAGAACGAAAAAAGTTGCAGTAGTTTTGCACTCCTCCAGCAATTGCAACGTTTTCAATGTATTCTTTTCAAAACGGGTTTCAAAATTTGTCCATTGGCGCTGTTGTATTAAACGCTTAAAGGCCCCGACATGAAAATAATCTTCAACGATCACAGTCATTAAGTGTTTTTTGGGTATATCACCAATTACAAGGGGAGAACTGTGAGTTGAAGAAGTGTTAACTTTTGTAACTGAAGGCACTTTTTATACCTCTCCGATAAGCATATTCATCGGAAATTTTTAATAATCTCAACAATTCTTTGGGACGCTTTACCGTCTCCGAATGGATTCCGCACCGATAACAGCTTTTGTTCCCATTCATTGGAATAATATGTCTCTTCAAGTAAAGTTTGGAGTTTCACAGCATTGTCATCAGCGAGTTTTGCCGTGCCGGCTGTTATCGCCTCAGGCCGTTCTGTGTTCTTGCGTAATACAATCAAAGGTTTTTTTAAAGTCGGAGCTTCCTCCTGAATCCCGCCGGAATCACTCACTATCAGCCAACTTTTCTTCAATAAATTGATAAACTCCGGATAGGCTAGCGGCTCCATTAAAAAAATGCGCTCGGCGTTATTAAACTCCTTGACGGCTCTACGAACATTTGGATTTGGATGCATTGGGAATAATATGCATGTATCAGAACGAGCATGTACAAAATCCCGTAAAACTCTTAGATTATTGAGCATGCTCTCTCCAAAATTCTCACGTCTGTGCGTTGTGACTACAATGCGTTTCAGGCCCTCAGTTTTCGAAATAACTTTTGGTAATCGGTTGCTATTTATTAATTTGCTTTCAATTGACGACAAAGCATCTACAACTGTATTTCCAGTAACAATTATTTGAGACGGGTCAACGCCTTCAGCGCAAAGATTAGAACGATTTAGTTTAGTTGCAGCAAAATGCAAGGTTGCAAGCCTTGTTACAAGCCGCCGGTTCATCTCTTCGGGAAACGGATTGTGGGGATCACCCGAACGCAATCCCGCTTCCACGTGAGCAACTGGGATTTTTCTATGAAATCCAGCCATTGCTCCTGCTAATGTGGTAGTCGTATCTCCTTGTACAAGAATGAGATGCGGTGATTCAGCAGTAATAATTTTATCTAACCTGGCCAATACCTTTGAGCAGACTACATTCGGCTGCTGATTATTTCTCATAACCGAAAGATCATAATCAGGACGCACTCGAAAAAGTCTTAGCAAAGGTTTCAAAAGGTCTATGTGTTGTCCGGAAGATACTACTACGGTGGGAATTTTGTGGCGTTTTAATTCGGCAATTACCGGTGCCAATTTTATAACTTCCGGTCGTGTGCCAAAAAGCACCATTGTCTTTGGGGGAAGACTGCTAAACATTCCAAATAGTTGCTCAAAGGCAAAGAGAGCAACAATGCACAGGCTAAACCTGTGGTAGCTTTATTACCAGATTTAAGCGATGGGTGAAATTGTAGGCAAATGAATTGCTCCAGTCAACACTTTTTTTATTTGCTTGGAAAATTTAAATAAAGTTACTTGTTGTTGGCAAAAAAATATGTATTTCCCGTCTTAACTTTATATTGTTGCTAAAACAAACATCTTCAACCCATAAAAATCTATTGAAATGTGGGATGAATGGTTGTATAGTTCCTAGTATAGCTTCACTTTCGAATCAGGAAACTTGCTTCTGTAAGGAGAGGCAAGAGGGGCTGGTTGGTATTTACTTGGTGATGCCCGATGATCTCAGCATGGCTGTAAGGCCGCTGGAATGGCACTGATCAGTATATTTTGTAGTGTCAAGAGGGTAATTGCATTGGTCTGAGGTGGCTCATCAGGGACGGTTTTTTGGCCGATGTTCTGGAATTTAGCACCCAATTGATCTTTTTAGGGAGTTGAAACGTAATTTCAGGGAGGTGGCAATGAGTCGCAAACTGAGATTCTTGTAAGAAAACTGTATGTTCCGGCAATAATAACTGGGTTATTTATCATTAAAGTTGAGGATTGTCCGAATTTCTAATTCCCAATTTAGGGTATAAAATTCACACCTCATTTCCTCAGAAGTTTGGGAGGGAAACTATGAAAACCGACCCCCCCAACGGTTTTGCGTTTTATCGATCTCTGTTCACACTTTTCTTTGTTGTTTATCCTCTTTGGATTAACGATCTCTATTTCGGCTGAAACAATCGGAGATTATTCATTCTCAAGTCCTGATTTTGCGAACTTGCTGTTTGCGTCAATAGGATTGATTGGAATTGGATTTATGCTCAGGCGTCGATATTCGACACGGAGAAAATAATTGTTAGTTATTTAGTAGTTATGCAACCGGTAACGGCTTTAGGCGAGTTTACATTCTGAAAATTTATGAATCTCAATACTTGCGGACTTGATTCAATTCATTACACCGACCACTTTATTGAGATCTTTGTATTTCCATATAGTTTGCGAAAAGGTTTAAGCGTTTATGGGCCAGCAATTTCGACCTAGAACTTTGGATGAATATCTGGGTATTCTCAGAAGACGCTTTTGGGTACTTTTTTTACCATTCATTATCGTTGCAGCAGCAGTGATATGGACTGTTTTTAATCTCCCAACATATTATGAATCAAACACTTACCTAACTATTACACCTCCTCAAATATCAGAAAAGGTCGCGCCCTCCTTAACCGACGATGATCTTTCGCTGCGTCTCAGGTCCATAAATCAGACGCTCCTTAGCCGAACATTTTTAGAATCAATCATCACCTCACATGATTTGTTTCGAAATGAGCTCGAAATGGGCGTGCCGCTGGACGTGATTATTGAAAGGATGAAATCGCGGATAACGCTCGATCTAAAAGAATCTGACGAGCGCAAAGTACTGGGGCTTCGCATTTCCTATCGCGGGACGACGCCGGAATCTGCAAAATTAGTCACCGACGAACTCGCCGCAAGGGTAATCAGCTCACAAAGGCAAGCAGCTACGGAAAGCGTCGAAATGACTAGAAAGTTTGTCGAAACGCAACTTGCAACAGCTCGGGAGCGGCTCGATGAAATCGAACAACGCCGGCTCGAGATAATGACAAAAAACGTTTCCGCTTTACCCGACTCCAGCCAAGGACTTATTGCTCAGCTCTCTGGTTACCGGCAGAGCGAGCAAACAATATCACGAGATCGCGAGTTGCTTGAAAACGAGGTGGTAAGAGTGCGTGACACCATCCGGTCATTAAATGAACAAATAAATACACTGGAAAACTATGGCGAAGTTGAGGCCAGAGACGCAATTTCACAAGCTTCGCGAATCGAGGACACCCCGGCATATGCACAGTTGATACAAAAAAGAGCTGAATTGAACGCAAAACTTGAGATTCTACGAAAACAATATAAGGATAAACACCCTGAAATAGTACAGGTGCAGGTTGACATTGACAAGATTAATGAAGAACTGGCAACACTGACGAAAAACAACGACACGCGTCGTAATCAGGCCATACAATCAAGTATCAGAAAAGCGGAGTTGCAAAAACAAAACCTCAAGATCGAACTGGAAAAAGCAACGAATCAAGAACAACAACTCCTGCTGCGATTGAAAGAAAAAGAAGATGCATTAAAAGAAAATGCCGCACGTGCTGCCGAGATCGAGGCAAGGTTAAATGAAATTCCGGGTGTCAAGGTAACTCTAGAGGAAGTAGAACAGGATTATCAATCTGCAAAGGCATTATATGATGAGTTGTTGAAAAAATATTCAAATGCAAAGCAGCTGGTTGATGTTGAAAACAATAGACAGGGAGAAACAATACGTATAGTTGACCCTGCGAACATGCCTCAATATCCGGTTAGCGCGACAAAGAAACCTCTACTCGCAGGTTTCGGTGCGGGAATTGGTTTAATGTGCGGCATCCTGTTATGTGGGATTTTGGAGGCACCGACTTTTTTCAAAATCAAAAATATTGCTGATGCTGAATTCTATGCCGAAACCCCTGTTATCGGAACCATTCCGTTAATACGCACTCAGGAAGAAGTCGATAAAATGCGCAGGTTTCATATTCTTAAAATCGTTATTGGGACATTTTTGTTTTTGTTATCAACTCCGTTGCTCATCATGGTGCTGGAACGTACGCACATTTTTGAGCGTTTTTATTGAAAAAGAGTCACTTTGTAAGGACTTGTACTTCATTATGTATAAAGATTTTTTCGGATTTTCTGATTATCCTTTCAATCTCACCCCGGATCCAAAGTTTATAGTTTACACCGAGGGGTTCGATGAATTATTGGCCGGATTGTATTACGGAATCGAGATGAACAAGGGCCTGTTGGTTTTAACAGGCGAAGTCGGGACAGGTAAAACAACAGCAATCCGATGGATACTTCAACGTCTGGATGCAACAGTGTTGGCCGCTTATATTTGTAATCCCAGGATTACAATGGAGGATTTCTACGACTTCGTTGCAACAGCATTTAATATCACCGGCTGGCGTAACAAATCTGAGCTGTTAATGAAACTCTCTGAATTATTAAACGAAAGATTCAAGAGGGGCCTGAAAACATTACTTATAGTAGATGAAGCCCACCAGCTACCAGATGATTTACTTGAAGAGATTCGCCTATTGCTCAATTATGAATCTAGCAGCGCCAAACATTTGCAGGTAATACTCAGCGGACAGCCTGAACTGCGTGATAAACTAAACCAGACCTCGCTACGTCAATTAAAACAACGTATTGCTGTCAGATGCGAGATGCCGGTTTTGCGTAATGTAAGTGAAGTTCGTACTTTCTTGCATGAACGACTTCGTATTGCGAATGGCAAGCAAGAGATTTTTTTGGATGACTCTTTAGATCTGATTTTTCAAGCGTCAGAGGGAATTCCAAGGCTGATAAACAATATTTGTGACAACGCTCTTTTATATGCTTACTCGAAAGGAAATAAGTACGTCGATCGCGAGACAATTTTGTTAGCTGTGAAAAATCTGGACTTGTTACCCGGTAAAAATATGTATCAGGCTTCGATTCAAGCAGAGAGTATGGTAGTTGCGGCTCCCACGCTAAATGACGAAGGTATGTCGATACTGGCAGGTGAAAATAATGCAGCCGGAAACACAAAATCAACAGACAACCAGGATGACCGTGTAGTTAAATGGGATGCTACTTTTGGAAAACCAAGATAAGTTAATTTAACTGAAATCACAATTGTCACCTAAATAAACATTAATAGATCATGACTTCGGTGAACGGCAAACTAAATGGAAAATGAGGTTTAAAGAAACTCTAAGAAAACGGCTGCGCGAAAGCGGAGCACAAAAACCTGCATCGGCTGTCAAATCAGCGATGAAAGCCGGTGCTCCGTCAAGCACGGCCAGTTCCAATTTAATCCCGGAACGTGACATAAAGATCGGAGTTCCGAATTCTACAAATATAAACAACGGAATTCACATTGAAAGCGATGTTACCGGCATTGCATATGAAACAAGTGCTTCACACGAAGCAAACCATAATGATCTGGAAATTTTTACTCACGTAACCCGCACACATTATCTCGAAGAATCCAATATAAATTCCCGACTAGTTGCCATTACTCAACCAAATTCAATTTACAGTGAAGAATATCGCAGGATTAGAAATCGAATAATAAAGTATCACAAGAACCACAATTGCCGTAGTATCGTTATCTCCAGTGCTACTGCCGGTGAAGGAAAGTCAGTCACTGCCCTTAATTTAGCCTTAATGTTGGCAGGGGCAGAGAATTTAAGGGTTCTGATTATTGATTCTGATATGCGTAATGGACGCATTGCCTCTTACCTGGGAATTGAAGAGGCTTGTCCGGGACTCTCTGATTTTTTGAGCGGGCAAGTGGCATTTTCAGAAACTCTTATTAGTATTGAACCGACAAAACTTTTTCTACTGCCGGCAGGACAATGTCGCAATGATGTACCTGAGCTTTTAGTTAATGACGCTTTTTTAAAACTAAGAATCTTAGCAGAGCGTCATTTTGATTTGGTAATCGTTGATACACCACCAATTGGTTTTTTCTCAGACGCAAGTTCAGTGATCGAAATGTTTGATGCATTGCTCTTAATTGTCGGGACAAACCAGATTGCAGGACATGAGTTAAGGCGTACTGTGAATCTTGTCCCTAAAGAAAAATTACTTGGACTAGTTTTAAATCGCGCAAACGAAACGCTTGCACGAAGCGATGACTATGAGTCTGCATATTATTATTCGAATTATTAAGCATCCAATAGCATTGATAATTTAATAATCGTGTCTCCAGAGTTGAGGATTAGACAGACCTTTCAGTTATGTTACAGTTTAGGACACTCGTATTACTGTTAACAGATTACTTGACGATGGCGTTCAGTCTAGTCACTGGGATGTATCTTCGACTAGGGATGGACGGCTTGCTAGACCAGATGTCGTCAGAAAGTTTTTTGTTTAAGATTTGTCTTCCTCCTCTAATCTTACTAATTTCCTTTTATGCATTCGACATTTATGATTTGCGTCACACCCACGATCGCCGTGAATTGAATGCCCGTCTGATAGAAGCAACTGGTTATACATGGGCAGTTTTAGCCTTTGTCTTCTTTACCACTCATGGCGTTTTTATCGGTCGTGGTACTGCATTGTATGCCTTTGGATTCACGTTAGTCGGAATACTTGCGAACCGTAATTTAATGTATTCCTTGCTTTCGCTGCGTCAATTTGGCGAAAGAATTGCTTTACTTGGTGATTTTGATAGCGCGGCTGAAATCGTAAAAGCCGTTGATCAAAAACAGGTTGCAGGTTATCACATTGTCGGTCATATCAATGGTTTCTATACCAATGGTAATGGTTGTTTGAATATTAATGATCCAACTCTCCCGCATTTAGGATCAGTTAATGAATTGGAGACCGTTATTGAGCGTGAAAAGCTTGACCGAATAGTTGTCGGACTTCGTGATGGAAGGGGAGCATTTCCTGCGGATGTGTTACTAAAAATGCGATTGAGCGGAAATGTATTAATCGAAGATAGTTCATCATTTATTGAGCGTGTAACCGGGAAAGTACCTGTCGTAAATCTACGTCCATCCTGGTTGATTTTTTCCGTAGGTTATCGGGACACATCATTTAAGAATTTTATCCGAAACTGGCTCAACCGAATCTTTGCACTATTAGGCTTACTTCTTTCTTTTCCAATTTGCGTACTTGTAGCAATTCTTATTCGCCTTGAATCGAAAGGGCCGATTCTTTATAGGCAACTACGAGTTGGTAAAGATGGACGTGTGTTTGAATTATTGAAGTTCAGGTCTATGTTCGAAGGGGCAGAAGATGGCAGCGGTCCCATCTGGGCACAGGAGAATGACCAGCGAATTACTTACGTCGGGCGAGTCATAAGAACCCTCAGAATAGACGAGATACCACAGTTTTGGAACATTCTTAAAGGGGAAATGAACTTTATCGGCCCCCGGCCGGAACGTCCCGAGTTTGTCGATGAGCTGTCAAAGATTATACCTTTTTACAACTATCGTCATCTGGTTGCCCCTGGACTGACAGGGTGGGCACAGATCAACTTTCATTACGCAGCGTCAGTAGATGACGCGCTTCAAAAATTGCAATACGACCTCTACTACATAAAGAACCAGTCGCTTCGTCTGGACATTATCATTTTCTGCGAGACCATAAAAACGATTTTATTTGGTAAAGGTGCAAGGTGAGCAGATTTTGTAGGCCTTGTAGCGATTGGTAAGTGGTTTACGGAGGACAGCACAAGTATGTTGCACAGATATCTCAACGTCATAATGGCCATCATTTTAGGGACACTGGTTTCAAATTTTACAATATTCGGACAACCTCCGGGATCTAATGACCTGAAGAAAGTAACCAATGAAACGGTCGAGGACGAGACTGCAATTCTGTCATACTATAATAACTATTTGCGAAATTATCGTCTTGGGCCTGATGACGTAATTTCTGTTCAGGTGTTTGGCCAGCCAAATTATTCATTGTCCAATATTGTAGTCCCTCCTACCGCAAGAATCGCCTACCCACTTATAAAAGGAGGAGTATTCGTGGGAGGCCGAACGACAGAAGAAGTTGGAAATGAGATCTCACAGAAACTTGATGAATACATTATCGACCCTCAGGTGACAGTGATTCTCGAAAAGGTCGGATCGGCCCGGTTCGGTGTGTTGGGAAAGGTTGGTTCTCCCGGCTTCAAGGTAATGAATCGACGCTACAATCTTTATGAAGCAATTGTAGAAGCTGGAGGGATTACAAAAGATGGAGATCAAAAAAGAATTGTTTTAGTCCGACTAAATAAAAATGGCGGTTTTGACCAGACAGTTATTGATCTTGGGGAATTGTTGAAAGGTAAAAAACCTCTGCCCTATCTAGTACCGGGAGACCAGATTATCGTACCGGAGAAACGTTGGAGTCTCACAAAAGTATTTGACGTCATAGGAAGGGCAAGCGCACTTCGTATTCTCCTGGGCACACCATTTTGAAAATATTATGCCCTTTGATAATCGAATAACTTGCTGACTTATGGAACAAACATACTATCACAAATAAAAAGTGTGAAATGAAAAAGCTATATTTTACACTAACAGTTTTTGTCGCTATCTTTGGGGGTTTCTCACGGACTTATTCGAATTGGACTTTGCAAGATTCCGGCACTCTTTCCTGGTTACGCTCAGTTTATTTCATATCCAGTGAACGGGGTTGGGCTGCTGGAAGCAACGGAACATTTATTTTTACACAGGACGGCGGGCGTCATTGGAAATCTAATCAAAAGTTCATCAATTATGACTTTGTTGATGTGTTCTTTAAAGATGAAAAACGAGGTTGGTTGCTTTGCGAGAAGGTAAATCCTAAAAATTCATTTAATCGAGACACTTGCTTTCTGGAGTCAAATGACGGAGGTGCTACCTGGACGTCATTGGATTTACCAAAGGTATCTTTACGAATGAGTCGAATAATTCCCTTAGGAGAAGACAGACTAATTCTGATTGGGGAAAACGGCACTATATTTGAATTAAATACAGTTAATGGTGAATGGGAAATAAAGCAACTGCCAATTGCAC
>FUFK010044737.1_pt1 | contig 56401 bp, 64 predicted proteins | sample 1021851 | NCBI WGS metagenome assembly FUFK01 (sample SAMEA51879418, study PRJEB19060) | metagenome
GTTGTTTCTTAATGCCCTGCTCTATTACAAAGATATTTTGTGGTCCTATTGCTAATATTAAACTTAAACTGGTTATAAAACCTAAAATTAAAAAACTCATCTTTTTTTATCTGCATTTACTATCGATAAAATAATGAGAATTAAAAAAGGAATACAAAATAAGTTAACTGTTTTCCAGCTTGCAATAGAAATTAGTATACCTGCCAATAAACTTGCTAAAGCCATGGAAGAGAAAACTAATAAATCATTAAATCCTTGAGCTTTAAATTTTTCTTCAGGTTTATAAGTTGTGACTAATAAGCTTGTGCCAGATATAAATAAAAAGTTCCATCCTATACCTAAAAAAATCAGACTTATAAAATAGTTTAAAAAAGATGGTTGAAAAAAAGATAATAAAATTGTGAAAAAATAGAATAAGACACCTAAATACATCATATTACTATAACCAAACTTTTTGATTAAATTTCCAGTAACTAGCGAAGGTAAAAACATTGCCAAAACATGAAATTGAAGAACTATTCCTGTTTTTTCTAAACTTAACTGATGCACAATATGCATACTTATTGGAGTTGCTGTCATTAAAAAAGACATTACTGCATATGCAAATGCAGCAGAGGTAATTGCTTGTAAAAATTTTGGATCTGAAAAAAATTCTGAATAATTTCTTGAGTTATTTTCCTTATTTGAAACAAAAGAAATTTCTCTAATATCCTTAAAAAAGAATAATAAAAATGAAGGTATTAATGTTAAAACTGCTAAAGTTAAATATGAACCTACATATAAATAATCACTTACAAAATTTTTAGTATAATTTGCCAAACCAATTCCAAGAAAAGCAGCAACTATTCCAGCTAACAATAATGATGAAATAGCTTTAGGCGCTTTTTCCTTTTCTACACTTTCTGCTGCAGCAAAACGGTATTGATGAGTAAATGCCATTGTGGCCCCTAAAATAAATTTAGCAAAACAAAAAATAAAAAAACTTTCTATAATTATTGCATAAGCGCCTATCAAACAAGAAATTGAACCAGCTACAGAAGCAAAAATAAATCCAAGCCTTCGTCCAATAATGCTCATTATCTTAGCAGCAAAGATTGTAGCTGCTGCTGTTCCAACAACATAAATTGATGGAGGAAGTGTAGAAAGTGTTTTTATAGAACTTAAGTCTGATCCAATAATACCACTTATAAAAACTGTAACTGTAGCGGCTGTAAAACCAAATACTTGGCTTAAAATAAGTATGAAAAGATTTCTATTCATCTATAGTGTTATTACTTGCATAAATTAAATTAAAATATAGTTCTACTAATTAATATATATAGATAAATTAGCTTTTATGATTGGTATTCTTGGAGGAATGGGAACGCAGGCAGGTTTAGATTTTTGCAGTAAGCTTGCAAAATTATATAGAGGAAAACTGGATCAACAGTATCCTATGTTTATACTNTATAATAAGTCCAATACACCAAAAAGACCTGANAACTTAAAAAAATATTACAATGTTCTCGATGAGTTAGTCAAAGGTTGTAAAATGTTATCCAAAAATAAATGTAAATTTATTGTTATGCCATGCAATACCGCTCATTATTGGCATCATGATATTCAAAAAAAAATTAAGATACCCTTATTAAGTATGCCAAAGGAAGTGTTTAATTATACAAAACAAAATTGTAAAAAAAATACGAAAATTGGAATTCTTTGTACTGAAGCAACATTGAAAACAAAAGTTTATCATCAATATTTTGATAAAAAATATGAACTTATAAGTCCTACAAAAAATTTACAAAAGAGTTCTGTAAATAAATCAATTAAATACGTAAAAATGGGTAAAGTAAAAGAGGCAGAGAAAGTTTTAAGACCAGCCGTTAATCAATTAATTAAAAAAAAATGTAAAAAAATTATTTTGGGTTGCACGGAGCTTCCCATAGCATTATTTGCATATAAATCTTTTAAAAAAGCTAAAGAGTCTAAATTATTTATTGATCCGAACCTTCTATTAGCTCAAATATGTATGAAGAAATATAAAAATAGTTAAATTTTTTTGTTACAAACTAAGTAAAGTTTTCTTGGAAATTTACCCTCATCAAATTTTTCAATAAATAAATTTTTAAAGCCATCTAAAAGACTTTCTATTTTATCCTTAGAAAAAAAATGAATAATAAATCCATCTATTTCGTATAAATCTTCTCCTCTATGAACGCCTTTTTTGAAATCTCCATCTTCAGTGTTTCTAACTGTATAAATATTTAAACCTCCAGGTTTAAGTATTCTTTTTACTTCACTGTTTAAAATTGTTAGCTCTAAATTTGTTAATGCCATGCAATACAGCATGTGAGAATAACAAGCTTCTATTGAATTGTCTTTAAATGGTAATTTTTTTCTTACATCGAACTTCAATGTACTAATTGAAGAATTCAAGTTTTGGTCGTTTATTTTTTTATCAATAATTGATATGCCTTTTTTACTATAATCAAGTGCAGTAACATTAATTGAATTTTTAGCAAAAAATATTGTGTCTCTTCCTAATCCTGCTCCGAGTTCAACAATATTTGATAAATTATTTTCTTTTAAAACGGTAAGAGTTTTTTCTGCTGAGTAACTGTGATCTAAACCAAACATCTCAGGCTTATTTGAGAAATTAGTCTCCCAATGCTGAGATTGTTGGTTTAGTATATTCTTATCCAAATTATTTAGAAGGATCTGGAACCTTTCTTAAATAAGGTTTTACCGTCTCCCATCCGTTTGGATATATTTTTTTCGCTTCCTCATCTTTAACAGCTGGTAAAATAACTACATCTTCACCTTTTTTCCAATTAGCAGGAGTAGCTACTTTATGTTTTGCTGTTAATTGCATTGAATCTATTGCTCTCAATATTTCCAAAAAGTTTCTTCCTGTTGCCATTGGGTAAGTAAGATATAAACCAATTCTTTTATCAGGTCTTATTACAAAAATAGTTCTAACTGTCTCGTTATCAACAGCAGTTCTACCCATTGATGTTGTTCCTGCATCACCTTCCAACATATTAAATAATTTAGCAACTTTAAGATCTTCGTCTGCAATTATTGGATAGTTTGGTTTTGAACCTGACACGTCTTTTATGTCTTCTAACCATTTGTTATGGTCATCAACTCCGTCTACACTAAGACCTATCACTTTCACATTTCTTTTGTCGAACTCATCTTTCATTAAACCTAAAGCTCCAAGTTCTGTAGTACATACTGGCGTAAAATCTTTTGGATGTGAAAATAATACACCCCAGCTGTCACCTAACCATTCGTGAAAAGAGATGTCTCCCTCTGTAGTTTTAGCCTGAAAATCAGGACACATACTGTTTATTTTTAACATTGTTTCTCTCCTTATTATAAAATTATTATATGTAAAATTGTTTTATGAAGCAAACTTTTAAGAGATTGATCAACTTTAAATTCAATTTTTAATAACTATATAGAAATACTTATGAGTGAGTTTTTACAATCAATTATTGATCGAGATCCAGCAGCGAAATCCAAATTAAGTTTAATATTGACTTATCCAGGTGTTAAAGCAGTATTTTTTCATAGATTGGCTCATTTTTTTTCAGTAGCTAAATTTGATTTAATTGCGAGAATTATTTCCCAGTTTTCAAGATTCCTAACCGGTATTGAAATTCATCCTGGTGCAAAGATTGGTAAAAATTTATTTATAGATCATGGGATGGGAGTTGTAATAGGTGAAACATCTGAAATTGGTGATAATGTCACAATATATCATATGGTAACTTTAGGAGGTATATCTCCAAGTATTAATTCTAATAATCAAAGAAATATAAAAAGGCATCCTACCTTAATGGATAATGTAGTTGTTGGATCTGGCGCACAAATATTAGGTCCTGTAGTAGTTGGAAAAAATTCAAAAATTGGAGCAAATGCTGTTGTAACAAAAAATGTTGAGGAGAATGCTGTGATGATAGGAATACCAGCAAAGAATGTTGGAACTGCTACAGANGAATTTAAACCTTATGCTGTAGAAAATGACAATTCAGAAAATAACAATGGTTAATATCAAAGATAATTTTTTACAGTCAATTGGTAATACCCCCTTAATAAAATTAAAAGCAGCCTCAGAGATAACTGGATGTAANATTTATGGAAAAGCTGAATATNTAAATCCAGGNGGATCTGTAAAAGACAGAGCGGCTTTGGCACTTATAAAAGATGCTGAAGAAAAAAAATTAATTTCAAAAGGTGGAATGATTGTTGAAGGAACAGCAGGTAATACTGGTATAGGTTTATGTCTTCTAGGAAATTCTTTAGGTTATAAAACAACAATTGTAATGAACGATAATCAAACACAAGAAAAAAAAGATACTTTAATAAACATCGGTGCAGATTTAAGGTTAGTACCACCAANACCTTATAGTGATGATGGCAATTATGTAAAAGTTGCAGGTAGACTTGCAGAAGAATTAAAAAATTCAAATAATTACGGAGTAGTCTGGGCAAACCAATTTGACAATACTGCAAATGCTAAGGGTCATTATGAAACAACTGGACCTGAAATATGGGATCAAACAGAAGGAAAGGTAGACGGATTTGTTTGTGCATCAGGTACGGGTGGAACAATTGGAGGGATAAGTAGTTTTTTGAAAGAAAAAAACAAAGATATTAAAATTTACTTGTCAGATCCAGCAGGTTCTGCATTATACAATTTCATTGAAAATGGTGAATTAAAATCCGAAGGTGGTTCAATAACTGAAGGTATTGGCTCCAGTAGAGTAACAGCAAATTTTGCTGAAGCAAAAATAGATGGAGCATTTTCAATTGATGACCACGAGTCTTTGCCTTTGCTTTATAACTTAATTAAAGAAGAGGGACTAAGCTTAGGCACTAGTTGTGGTGTAAATATTGCTGGAGCAATTAGACTTGGTAAATTAATTGGTCCAGGAAAAACTATTGTAACAATTCTCTGCGACAAATCAGATAAATACAACTCAAAGATGTTTAATAAAAAATTTTTACAAGAAAAAGGTCTCCCTACTCCCAGTTGGATCTAAAAACCACATATCTGAATTGTTGTAAAACTATTACCTTAAAGGTCTAAATTTAAATAACATCTACCTTAAAAGGAAAAAAATATGAAAAAATTATTAATCTTATGTGTGTTTACATTATTTAATACATACTCATTTGCAGAGACAGGAAAGTTTAATGCTAGCGGTATGGGTTCATGGGAAGTAAATGTTATGGATGCTGGTAATGGCAATATGAGTATAACATATGACGGTAACGCTGGACTTTCTGACAAAGAAGATGGAAGTATATTTGATAAATCTACTATGCATTGCATTGGAGGACTTACTTTGACTGCAGGTAAGTTTGATGATGAAACTGGAATGTGCACATTTTATCTGAGTGATGGGGAAAAAGTATTCATAAATTATAAAGGTAAAGGAACTGGAGGAGTTGGAGGTTCTGGAGACTTTATTATTATTGGCGGAACTGGAAAATATGAAAACATTTCAGGTACTGGATTTTCAAGTAGACAAAATCTTAAAGGCAAAAGTGGTATGGCTCATTCAATGAACCAAATGAGTGGAGAGTATACTTATTAATAAATAATTAACTAAGAAAGGAATATTTTATGGACGTAAAAGAGCAAACGAGAAAAGCATATGAGCTTTTTGGTAAAGGAGATATGGAAACTTTTTTTAATGAGATGATTGATGATAATATTGTATGGACATTTCCAGGTAAAGAAGGTGTCCATCCATTGTCAGGGGTTCACAAAGGTAAACAAGCTATGATGGGTGCGATGTCAAAAATTCCAGCTACNTGGCCAAATTTTCATTTAAAAATTTTAGACATGATCAGTGAAGGCAATAAAGTATTTGTTAGAGCTACATGCAACAGCTGACAACATGGATACGATGTTTGGTCATTATTTTGAAGTTAGCGATGAAGGGAAAATGCTAAAGTTATGATGACCTTTGATGATACGCTTAGCATGTTCAATGCAATGAAGAAATAAGCAACAATTGATTTTGCTGGTGTGTGGGGAGAGTAAAATGGTAAAAGTGGTTGGAAATTTTGAGGTAAAAGACTGGACTCATTGGAAAAAAATGTTTGATGAACATTCTGGTCCAAGAGAAGCGGCAGGCATCAAAACTATTTACGTTGGTCATGAATTAGAAAATCCAAATAAGGTACATATTGTGATGGAAACACCAGCAGCAGACACTATGCAGAAATTTATGCAGAATGAAGAGAATGCAAAAGTAATTGAGAAGTCTGGGCATAAACAAGAGACTACAGTAATGAGCATTTGCTCAGATTAAATTAACAAAAAAAAGGAGGATATAAATGGAAAAAGAAATGTTAGTGCATCTTAAAATTAAAGAAGGAAAATTAGAAACCTTCATGGGATGGATGCAATCAGATGAAGGTATGGGCGTTAGAAAAAGTGTTGCCTATCCAGAAAAAACTGTTGGAGCTATGATACCAGATAAAAGTGGAATGCTATTTAAAGTTTCTGTTCATAATGAAGATGGAATGAAAGATTTTGTAACTGGAAAAAATCCTACAGCTAAAGCTATATATGCAGAATGTGTAGAGAATGCTCAGTTATATGAGTTATCTAAAGTAAATCTTTAAGTGTAATTATGAAATCAATTAAAAAATATATTTTTATATTTTTGAGTTTTACAGTAGTCAACAATACTTATGCTGAAGTTTTAAGTAAAAAAGATACTGAGAAAGCCTTAGATTGTGTTGGAATATATATGGCTAACTATTTTTTACCATCGGGAGAAACTTTTGAATATAGCATGAAAGAAAAATCAATTTCATCAGCTAAAGTTTGGAAAACATATGCAATGGAAACTGGAATTACTGAAGCAGATTGGGATGAAAGAGTTAACAAAGCTGTAGATAAACATTATGGTTCAAAGTACAACAAAGAATTAACCGACGATTGCCATGCTTTTTTGGAAAAAACCATACCAAATGGCAAAGAACGTGTTGAGAAGGTTGTTCAAACTTTATATTAAAATTTCAGATAATGAGTGGTTACGTAATTTTTAATATTAAAATTACAAACCCAGAAAATTACAAAGAATATATTGAAAAAGTAAAACCAGTCGCAGAGAAATTTGGAGCAGAATATATTGTAAGAGGTGGAGAGTTTGAATTAGTTGAGGGTAATTGGGAACACCCAAGAACTATTGTGATAAAGTTTCCTAGTTATGAGAAAGCTCAGGANTGGTATAACTCNGANGAATACAAACCAATAAAGAAAATCCGTTTAGATAATGCANTATCAAATGGAATAATAATAAAAGGAGAATAAAAATGTCAATTCTAGCTAAATATAATAAAGCCATGGACGAGTAAAGATGAGGCAGCATTAAGAGATATAATTCATGACGATTATACTTTTACGATGCATAAATCAGGAACTGTTTTAAAAAAAGACGATGTAGTAAAATGGGCAATGAGTGGAGATATCAATAGAGATAAAGTTAGAGTTATTTATGAAAATGATGAAATTGGTGTTGAACACGCATTTGTTACATTTAATGATGGAAATAAAGAAGCAGTAATGGCTGTTTTTAAATTTAAGGATGGCAAAGTGTTTGCACTTGAAACTGGTGCAACCCCGATGAATAAATAAAATATTTTAAATTTAAAATTTAAATTTTGTTTTCAAAAAAATACTCAAACCTATTATTTATAGTTTTAATGGGATGTGGGATGAGTTTCATGATGACTCTCCTAATAACCTATATTAATACTGGCTTTGATAAAGATTATTTTAAAAGATTTATAACTGCATGGTCTGTGAGTTTTCCAGTTGCAATGATAGCAACCTCAATTGTTGCTCCTATAGTTAAAAAAATTGTAGATAAAATCACAAAATAATAGGTTAATATAAGTAATGAATAAAGTTGATTTTTATTTTTCAATTGGAAGTACTTATACTTATCTAACAGTTACTAGAATATTAGATATTGAAAAGAAATTTAATGTAAAATTTAATTGGGTTCCATTTAGTGTGAGAGCAATAATGAAAGAAATGAACAACATACCTTTTCCAAAAGATAAACAGAATAAAGTTGATTATATGTGGAGAGATATAGAGAGAAGAGCTAAAGGATATGGTTTTTTTGCAAAAACTCCTGTGCCTTACCCATTAAGTGAATTTGATTTAGCAAATAAACTTGCAATATTAGGATTAAAGGAAGGCTGGGGAATTGATTATGTAAGATTGACTTACAAGAGATGGTTCCAAGATGGAAAAGAACCAGCTACAGAACCAAATATTTCTGAGATATGTAATGAGCTTAGTTTGGATAAAGAAAAAATTGTAAATAATGCAAATTCTCAAGAAATAGAAAAACAATATTTAGAAAACACTGAAAGTGCAAGATCATATAAAATATTCGGAAGTCCTTCTTTTGTTGTGGGTAACGAAATTTTTTGGGGAGATGATAGAATGGAAGATGCAATAAATTGGTCAAAAAATAATGAGTAATTTAAATGCATATGTATATTTAATTGTAGCTGTAATTTTAGGAACAGCTTCCAATGCTTTTGCAAAAAGTGCTCAAGGTTTTACTATATTAATNCCAAGTATTTTAACTGCAATTACAATTGTTGGCTGTATGTTTACACTTTCACTTGTAATGAAATCAATTTCTGTTGGAGTTACTTATGCATCATTTGCAGGATTGTGTATTATAGCAACAAGTGTAGTAGGAGTTTTAAAATTTAATCAAATTCCAAATTTTACAACTATCATTGGTTTATTATTAATAATTACTGGTGTTTTAATTGTAAATCTCTTAGGTAACACAAAATAGTTACCATGAAGAATTGGGTTGATCTAAAAACTCAATTTCTTCAGCTGTAGATCTTCTTCCTAACATTTTATTTCTGTGAGGATATCTATGAAATCTTTTAATTACCGCCGTATGATCTTTCCAAAATTTTTTAATTTCTAAAAAATTTGGATGATTTGATAGATAATTTGTTAATAACTTATATGCTCTATCGTGATCGATAATTTCTTCACTATGAATATATGGAAGTAACATAAAAAATCTTTGATATTCATCCATTTGATCAAGATATCCATTATAAACAGCATCATTTACAATCAATCTTGCTTTAAAATCATATTCAAAAGACTTTTTATCATTTCGATAAAGGTTTCTCGAAAACTGATCCAATAAAATAATTAAAGCTAAACAAGTTAACGGCTCATCTTGCCAATAATCATATTCATTTGAAGTAGCTTTATTGTGATCTTCTCCAAATTTTTCTCTAATTAACTGATCAAATTTTTCATCTTTTTTAAATCTTTTCTCAACTATTAGGTCATCAAACCAGAAATCTAGGATTGCTTGAGCTCTATCATTCATAAATTTCGTCTACTTTAACTTGGTATGACTCAACCAATTTATTTGTTTCATTTGCCATTCCAACTACCGCGTTAAGTTCAGCAAGCATATCTTTTGATGCTCCTTTTTTAATTGCAGCAGAACTATGAGATTTTATGCAATACTCACAGCTATTTGTAATTGAAACAGCAATATAAATTAATTCTTTTGTCATCTCATCTAAAGCACCTTTTTTCATTACTTGCTGCAATGAATTCCAAGTTCTCTCTAAAGTTTCTGGCTCATTAGCTAACATTTTCCAAAAATTGTTTACTGACTTTATGTTTCTTTTTTGTTTAATGTCTTCAAATATCTCTTTTACTTTTCCAGTAGCTTCGTTTTCTTCAATCATATTAAATATCGCCATATCTCCTCCTTAGTTATAAATAGTCTCAATTTTTGGCATTAGTCTTAATAGTTCTTTTGTATATTCATGTTTAGGCTTTTCAAATAATTCCTCTGTATTTGAAATTTCACATAATTTTCCATCTTTCAAAACACCTATCCTATCACACATTTGTCTAACAACTGGTAAATCATGACTAATGAATAATATTGTAAGATTAAGTTGTTCTTGTAGATCCTTAAGTAAATTTAATATTTGTGCTTGAATACTTACATCTAATGCAGAAGTTGGTTCATCACATACTAATAATCTAGGTTGAGTGGCTAGAGCTCTTGCAATTGATATTCTTTGTCTTTGACCACCAGAAAATTCATGTGGGTATCTTTCTGCTGAACTTTGAATTAGTTCTACAGAGTCTAATAAATCATAAATATAGTTTTTTAAATCTAGTTTAGAAATTTTTGGATTATGGAGAAGTATAGGTTCAGCAATTATATCTTTGACTTTTAATCTACTATTTAAAGAGGAATAAGGATCTTGAAAAATCATTTGTATTTGTTTTCTGAATTGAAGCATTTCACGATTATTTTTAATTTTGGTAATACAATTTTCATCAAAATATATCTCTCCAGAAGTTGGTTTGAATAAGTTAACAATCATTTTTGCTATTGTTGATTTTCCACTTCCACTTTCTCCAACCAAACCAAATATTTCTCCCTCTTTAATATTAAAAGAAACATCGTTTACAGCCATTACACTATTTTTCGAATTTTCTGTGAAGAAATTATCGTCAAAAGTTTTTAAAAGATTTTGAACACTTACTAAATTTTTATTTTGAATAGTTCTTTTAGTCCACCTATTTAAGATTTTAAGATTTGCTTCTTGATTATTTTTATTTTCTTTATCTAGTATAATAAATCTAGATATTTTTTTATTTGTTGGAGGAACTGAACTTACTAAGCTCTTTGTATATGATTGTTTTGGATTAGTTAAGATTTTCTTTGTCTCTCCAATTTCTACAAGTTCGCCATTTTTCATTACAGCTACTCGATCTGTTGTTTCGGCAATTACACCCATATCATGTGTAATAAGTATAACTGCTAGATTTCGATTTTTAGTTAAATTCTTTATCAATTCTAAAATTTGAGATTGTATAGATACATCTAGAGCTGTGGTAGGTTCGTCAGCTATAAGAAGTTCGGGCTCACAACAAAGTGCAAGAGATATAACAACTCTTTGTCTCATACCTCCAGAAAACTGATGTGGGTAATTATTAAATCTTTTTTCCGCATCTTGAATTCCTACTTCTTTTAATAACTTAATTGCTTTATTTTTTGCATCCTCGTTACTTAACTTTATATGAGTTTGAATAGTTTCAATGAGTTGTTCTCCAATTGTTATTATTGGATTTAACGAGGTTTGAGGATCTTGAAATATTAATCCAATTTTTTTTCCTCTAAAATTTGTAAAATTTTGATTATCTTGATGAATATTTATATCACCAAGAATAATAGACCCATTTGAAACTCTCCCTGGCTCATCAATAAGATTAATGATTGCGTTACCTATGGTACTTTTGCCTGATCCAGACTCTCCAACTAAACCTAGAATTTCTCCTTTATTTACATCTATATTTACATTTTTTGCTGCATACACGGTCTCTCTTCTCATTTTATAGTCTACTGATAGGTTCTGTATTTTTAAAAAACTCATTTTTTTAGTCTTGGATTAAGAGTATCTCTCATCCAATCTCCTAATAAATTTATTGAAAAAGCTAATATTACTAAAAAGATAGCGGGAAAAAATGTTATCCACCATTCTCCTGAAAACAAAAAGTCATTGCCTAATCTTATTAGTGTGCCCAATGAAGGTGTTGTTGGTGGGACACCTACACCCAAAAAACTTAAAGTTGATTCAGCAATTATAGCAAGTGCCAAACCTATTGTGCCTATGACCAATACTGGTCTCATTATATTTGGTAAAATATGTTTGAACATAATTATAATGTTAGAAACACCTATTATTGTAGATGCTGAAACATAATCCTTATTTTTTTCAACTAGNGTTGCAGCTCTTGATACTCTTGCAAACTGAGGCCACTCTGAAATTCCAATTGCAAATATTAAAACATAAATTGCCATCTCATCATGAAGTTCTCTAGAAATAATTCCTCTAGCTATACCGTCTACAAGTAGTGCCATCAAAATACTTGGAACTGTAAGCTGTACGTCTGTTAATCTCATTACAATCATTTCATACTTGCCTCCAAAATATCCTGCTGTTAGACCTAAAAACACACCTAAAACTAAACTAAATATAATTGCTGAAAAACCAACAATTAATGAAATTCTAGATCCATAAAGTATAGTTGATAACATATCTCTTCCTTGTCCATCGGTACCTAAAATAAATTTAGCTACTCCTTCTTCTGTCCAAGAAGGTGGGGTGAATGCTTCCATTAAAGATAATGAAGATGGATCAAAAGGATCATAAGGAGATAAAAATTCTACAAAAAATGAACAGAAAAAAATAATAAATAGAATTATTGATGATATTATTGCTGTAGGTGACTTAATAAAACTAAAATAAATATCACTATCTTTAATTCTTTCCCATGTTGTTTGTATTTTATTATCCACTAACGTTATCCCCTTTCACTCTTATTCTTGGATCAATAAAATAATATAAAATATCAACTATAAAATTTATCATTACAAACACGAATGCTATAAAAACTAAATATGCAGACATTATTGGTATATCAACAAACTGTACTGCCTGAATAAATAGGAAACCCATACCTGGCCATTGAAAAACTGTTTCAGTAATAATAGAAAATGCAATTAAAGTTCCAATATTAATCCCTGCAATAGTAATGACTGGGATTAATCCATTTTTTAAAGCATGTTTATAATAAATACTTTTTTCATTAATACCTCTGGCTCTTGCAAATTTTATATAATCAGTCTGAAGTATCTCCATCATTTCTGCACGAACCAAACGAATGATATAAGTCATTTGAAATAAGCTTAAAGTTACAGATGGAAGAATTATCGCTTTCAATCCGGAGACTGTTAAAAATCCTGTAGACCAAAAACCTAGATCTACCACCTCACCTCTTCCAAATGAGGGTAGTATTCCTAAAATAACAGCAAACAAATAAATAAAAAGTATACCAATTACAAATGTGGGGAGTGAAACTCCCAATAGTGAAATTGCTAAAATAATGTCACTAAAAAATCCCTTTCTATTAATTCCTGTGTACACACCAAGNAAGGTTCCCGAGATTAAAGCTATTAAAGCTGAAACAACTACTAATTCAATTGTTGCTGGTAACCTCTCAATAATTAAATCAGAAACTGGTCTTCTTAATTGGTATGAAATACCAAATTCTCCTTTTGANGCATTTANTATAAACCTAGAAAATTGAACATAAATACCATCATTTAAGCCTAGACTTTCTCTTAATTCCTCTCTTTCTTCATCTGAGGTTTCTTCTCCAACCATATTATTAATTGGGTCGCCAACAAAATTAAAAAGAGAAAAAGAGACTAAAGCAACAACTAGCATTACTAGTGCAGATTGAAACAGACGTTTGAAGAAATAATTTATCAAGTTAAGAAAGTTTAGAAGTTACAGGCCCTTTATTTTAAGGGCCTGTAAAAAATTTAGTTAATTAAAACTAGCAAAACGGAATAACGGTTCGTTATTCGGTCTTATTGGAACATCAACATTACTTTTTGATGCCCAAGAAATAACTTGATGATGTAGAGGTAAATAAGAAATATCATCTTTTACAATTTTCCAAGCTTTTGCAATAGCTTCATTTCTTTTATCTAAATCTACTTCACCTTCCATTACTCTAATAGCTGCGTCTACCTCAGAGTTGCTGAAATTTACCTTATTCCAGCTAGCACCAGTCTCATATAAGTAGTGAAATACATAGTGACTATCTAATGTAGGAACACCCCATCCAAGCATGTAAAAATCACCTTGATTGTCTTTAAGCTCTTTGAAATGTTTTGATTTTGTTTGTGCAAATAAGCTTACATTAACTCCAATTTTTCCAAGCATACCTACAACTGCAGTACAAATTGCTTCGTCATTAACGTATCTGTCATTTGGACATCTTAATTCAACATCGAAACCATTTGGATAACCTGCATCTGCTAAAAGTTTTTTTGCAGCATCAACATCGTATGGTAATCTTGCATCAAGTTCTTTAGTATAGCCATTAACACCAGGAAAAGTAATAATACCTGCTGGTTCGCTTAAGCCTCTCATTACTTTCTTCTTAATTGCTTCAATGTCAATTGCTTGATACAGAGCTTGTCTCACTTCTTTTTTCTTAAAAGGATTATCGCCAGTATTTCCTGTTCTCAGTTTATCTGCAGCTTGGTCCATACCTAAAAATATTGTACGCATTTGTGCAGTACTGTTTACTTTGTGAGCTGATGAGCTACCAATTCTTGCTAAGTCTTGAACTGGAGCATCTGTAACTAAATCAACTTCACCTGATAAAAGTGCTGCCACTCTAGTAGCTGCATTTTTAATTGGTAGTAAATGAATTTCAGTTACCTTGTTATCTTTCATATCACCCCACCAGTGTTTATTTCTTTTAAACACTGTTTTTGTATTTGGTTCTCTTAGAGTGATTTTGAAAGGACCTGTACCCATTGCATTTGTGGCTGAAAAAGTTTCTTGTCCAGCATCCCAGTTTTGAGCTGTAACCGCAAAATTCTTTTCACTCCAATCTCTAGACATTACAAAAATGTTAGAAAGTTGATTTAAAAGTATAGGATTTGGTTTGCTTGTAGTTACTTTTACAGTGTAGTCATCGATTGCTTCTACTCCTGACACTGTACTTATATACTCTTTAAAATCTGATGTTCTTTGTTTTGCTCTTAAAATGCTAAAAACAACATCTCTTGATGTCATTTTAGAACCATCAGAAAATTTTACATCCTCTCTTAGTTTAAAAATCCAAGTGTTTGGATCTGTTGTGCTCCACTTGGTTGCCAACTGAGGTTCGATAGTCATATCTAAGCCTCTTGTAACTAAAGCCTCATAAACTTGTCTTGAAACCTGTGTCGTTGGTCCTTCATTTTGAGCATGTGGATCAAGTGTTAAACTATCACCTTGCATTGACCATTTAATTGTTTTTGCGAACGATTGTGTTGAGACAAAAACAAATAAAAAAGTCAATAAAATCTTAAAAAACTTGAAAGTTTTCATTTCCCCTCCTAAAAATTATTATCAAAAATCTAGCTCAATAATGGATTAAAAAAAAGTTAATTATCAGACTAATTTCTTAAAATTATCATAGAGAATTGTTGAATATTTATTCATTGAAGACATATTAATTTTTGCATCATTATCAAATTTTGCAAGCGCACCTTTTCCTAACTGACTTTCAAGAGCAGATTTATATTCGGGCACACACCCCCAATCACTTACTGTAGTATCTTTGATTTCAATATGAAATTGTATCCCATAAGCATGCTCCTGAAATTTAAAAATTTGATATTTTGTTTCAGGTGATGAAGCTATTAGAGTGACAGATTTTATATTTTCTAAATCTTGAACTTCATACGAGTGCCACTGTAGTGATTTAATTTTATCAGGGAACGTACTGAACAACTGATCTTTTTTTTTATTTTCTAAAAAATCAATATCTAACATACCAATTTCAGGTTTTGATGATTTTACAACTTTGCCTCCAATGACTTCACCTAGCAATTGGCAACCTAAACAAAAACCTAAATAAGGTTTTTTTAAATCTATAACAAATTCTTTAATTTTTTTTTTTTCTTCAATAAGCCAAGGGTATTCGTTTTCCATCCATGTATCCATAGGTCCACCCATACAAAACATAGCATCAAATTTATCAAGATCTTCTGGAATTTTTTCGCCTTCATCTAATTCTATAGTTGTTAAATTTATTCCATCGCTAATAATTAAATCTTTAATGTATCCTGGGTCTTCTATTTTAATGTGTTGAAGAACAATTATATTTTTCATGTTGCTGGCTTAAGCAATTTTAAAATTTTTTTATGATTTAATTTATTACTTGATGCTAAAATATTTCCAGCAAGTTTACCATTTTCATTTTTCCATGTGGTAAGTATTCCTCCTGCAGCATTTATAATGGGTATGATTGCGTGAACGTCCCAGATTTTATTTGCGCATTGAACTACAACATCTAATCTTCCTTCTGCTAATTGTGCGTAAGTTAATGCATCAAAACACGGAAAATTAACTATCTTAATAAATTTTTGAATTTTTTTTTGTTTATTAAAAGATAAGTACCCATGGAATGCTGCTGCAATCTTTGCATTTTTTAAAGAAACTTTTGAATTAACATTTAATTTAATTTTTTTTCCATTTTCAAATAAATATGAGTTTTTTTCATCTTTGTTAAGATAATACTTTTTAAGTTTAGGAAAATTTGCGAGTCCTACCATAGGAGTTCCTTTATAATTTAATGATATTAAATTACTCCAAGTTGGATTACCGGTAACGAAAGATCTCGTTCCATCAATTGGATCGATTACCCATGAAAAATCACTATTTGATTTCTTGAATCCATACTCCTCCCCCATGATTTGGTGACCTGGAAATCGATCTAAAATTTTCTTTCTAATGAATCGTTCGAAAGCTTTGTCTGAGGTTGTTACTGGATCATAGCCTTTTCCTTTTAATTTATTACTTATCTTAAAAGGTTTATCTAATTTCGAATAATAATATTTTGTAAGTTGTTTTGCTAAAAGATTAAGAAAATTAAAGTAAATTTTATAATTAAAGTTTTTGTTCATTGCACCACGTATTAATAAAATATTTTAATAATACAAACGAATTTAACTTGAAAAAGAAGAGTTTTTGAAGGAATGTTTAATAAGTTATGAAATTTGAAGTAAGTTCAAACAAAATATTCTCATTCATAGGATCAAACAAAGAAGAAATTCACCCCTTTTGGTTAAGAGAACGTGTCAGTGAGAAAGAGTATCTAGATGAGGGTACTCAGCAACGATTGTTTGATCCATCTTCAATGAAGCAAACAGTTGAAATTGTAAATGCGGAAATAAATGGAGAGTTTTTAAAAGTAAAATTTAATGATGGTGTAGACTCAAAATTTGAAATTAAAAAATTGTCAGATGAACTTAGTTTAAATTCAAACGAAATAATAGATATTGAAAAAGTAAAATGGAAATCTGATTTCAAAAATATAAAAAATTTCAAATTTTCAGATAAATTTGCTGATAGTAATGAAATGCTAAATTTACTGATAAATTTTTACAAATATGGCTTTGTTGTTATTCAAGATGTACCAACAAATAACAATTTTCTTGTGAAATTTGGAAATATGATAGGCAGTGTTAAAAGAACTAATTTTGGTGAATATTTCAATGTAAAATCAAAACCTAATCCAAATGATTTAGCATATACAGCGCTAAGTTTATCTCCTCATACAGATAATCCTTACAGAAATCCTTTTCCTCCATGCATACAAATTCTTCATTGTATTGAAAATGACGTTAAAGGAGGTCATTCAACTTTAGTTGATGGATTTACAGTTACAGAAGATCTNAAAAAATTAAATCAAGATTATTATAATATTTTAACGAGTACTAAAGTCAGATTTAAATTTTCAGATAAAGATACAATTTTAGAAAGTTGGGCTGAATTAATACATTTAGATGAAAAAGGGAATTTTCAAAATGTTAGATTTAGTCCAAGATTGGATTATGTGCCTCAAATGAAAAGAGAGAAACTTGAAATTTATTACAATGCAAGAAAATGTTTATCAGACTTATATAATTCTGATGAGTATAGGATTGAATTTAGATTAATGCCTGGAGATTTAATGATGATGGATAATCATAGATTNCTTCATGGAAGAACGTCTTTTGATCCAAATGAGGGTAATAGATTTTTACAAGGGTGCTATTTAGACTTTGATAGTACAGAAGGTAAATTGTTACATTTGAGAAGGAAATTTAATCTTTAAATAATTCCTCTATTTTATTTTCAGCCTGCTTGATGGATTTTTCATAATCCAATGCCATTTGATCAGCAGCAATGATTTTAATATTTTTAATACCAAAAAAATTCAACATATGAATTAACCAGGGTGTTAAATAATCTTCATCACCTTGTATTTTGGTTCCCCCAGAAGTGATTACTAGATAAACTTGTTTATCCTCAAGTAAACCAATTCTATCACCGTCTTCGGAATATTTAAAAGTAAGTTTAACTCTTGCTGCAAGATCAGCCCAAGCTTTTAACGTTGCGGGTGGACCAAAATTATATATTGGTACAGATATAATAATTATATCGCTTTCTTTTAATTCAATAACTAATTTATCAGAAAGTTCGAACATTTTTTTATGATCTTCTGTTTGTTGTTCAACTGGAATTTTCATCCCCGACTCTGTTAAACCAGAAATAAAAAGCATCTCATCATCTAAATCTCTATAGATTAATTGATCATCTTTTTTTTTAATTTTTTGAAGTAATTTTTGAGCCAATTTTCTTGATGTTGACCCTTCTTTTCTAGCGCTACAATCAATCTGATAAATTTTTCTCATTAATTATCCAAAATTTCCAAGTACAGGGATATACTCTAAAATATAATAACCTAATGCCTGTAATTGGTTGGTTATCATCAATATTCCTGTAATTAGCAAAAGTCCACCACCAATTTTGGAAATAAGTTGCATCTTATTTTTTAAATTTTTTGAAAAAATCATAAATCTTTGAATAAGATATCCAGATAAAACGAAGGGTATTGCTAAACCAAGTGAATAAAAAAATAATAATAATACTCCTTTGTTTATACTATCTTCAACTGCAGCTAAAGCCAAGATAGATCCAAGTATTGGACCTATGCATGGTGTCCATCCAAAACCAAAAGCCATACCAATTAAAATAGATCCAAAATTACTTGGTGTGATATTTGAATGCACTCTTTTTTCATAGTTTAAAAATTTAATATTAATTAATCCAATTATCTGAAGAGAGAAAATTATAATAAATATTCCTGCGATAATTCTTAATTCATAAGAGTAGTCTAAAACTAATGATCCCAGAAATGTAGCAGTTGCTCCAAAACTGATAAATACAATTGAGAAACCNAATGAAAATAGAATTATTGGAAAAATGTTTGTTTTCTTACTTTCCAAAAGTTCATTTAAGGAGCTGCCAGAAATATAGGATACATAGCCTGGTATCAAAGGTAAAACACACGGTGATAAAAAACTGATTAAACCTGCGCTTAATGCAATAAAAAGTTCTAACATTATCCAGTATTTTTCATTGCTGCAGAAATACCGGCTATCGAAGTTAACAATGCATCATTTAAATTCTTTTTATTTTCTTTACCTTTGGTTATTTTTAGCTTCGATATAACAATTGGCTGAATAACATTGAGTACCTCTGTGTAAATATTTCTTGCAACGATAATATTCCTAAATTGTTTTCTTGCATTAATTATTTCTTTAGGAGTTATTTTTTTATTTAATTTTCTTATTGTTTCAAATTGGTATCTTAATTTTTTACCAATTCTAATAAGTTTATTATCTGCTAAATATTTTTCATAAACCTTTGATATTTCTGGATCAACTTTTGAAATGACCATATCTAGGATATCTAACATTGAATTAAAAAATGGCCAATTTTTTTCCATGTCTANAAGAGTACTTTTAAATTTTTTAATTGAAGAATATCTTAATGCCTCTGCGCTACCTAACCACGCTGGTAACATAAGTCTTATTTGAGTCCACGCAAATACCCAAGGTATTGCTCTTAAGCTTTTTATGTTGTCTACATTTTTTCTCTTAGATGGTCTTGATCCAATTAAGAGTTTACCTAAAGACACATGTGGTGTCACTGTTTTAAAATACCTAATAAAATCAGAATTTTGATTAATATTTTTTCTATATGAGCTTTTTGAAATATCTGACATTTTTTCAATTAAATCTCTCCAATTCTTTTTTGGTGCAGGTGGAGGATTAAGAGTTGCCTCTGTAACAGCCCCTATATAACTGCATAAGTTATATTTAGCTAATGGCTCATAACCGTATTTTTGCTGTATAACTTCTCCCTGATCAGTAATTCTTATTTTTCCATTAACAGAGTATGGAGGTTGAGACCTAAGTGTAGCTTGTATTGGACCACCTCCTCTACCAGCTGAGCCACCTCTTCCATGAAAAAAAGTTACGTCAATTTTAAATTTTTTTGCAAGTTTAACTATTTCTTCTTGTGCTTTATATTGATGCCAACTTGCACATATTTTACCAGCATCTTTACTGGAATCTGAGTAACCAATCATCACTTCTTGCTTGTTATTTATCAATTTTCTGTACCANTTTTCCTGAAACAGTGAATTCATAATAGCTTTTGAGTTTATTAGATCATCTAAAGTTTCAAATAATGGAACAACTCTTAATTTATTTTTGATTTGCGCTTCTTTTTGTAAAAATGAGACAGTTACTATGTCAGAAATAGAAGAAGTCATTGAAATGACATATGCTCCTAGGCATTCATCTGGTTGTTTAGAGATTGTTTTGAAAGTTGACCAAACTTCTTTATTTTCTTTATTTTTAAATTCAAAATTAGTTAATAAATTTCTCTTTTTTTTAATTTGATTTGCTAAAAATTTAATTTTTTTCTTTTCGCTCCATTTATAATAGTTTTGTTGATATTTTCTTTTTATATATTCTGCAATTAATTGGGAGTGCCTGGATGACTCTTGTCTTATATCTAATCTAGCAAGATTTATTCCAAAACATTTAGCTCTTCTCATTAAATCCAATAATTCACCACTTGCTAAATTTTCATTTTGGTTTTCTTCCAAAGATTTTCTAACAACTCTTAGTGGTTTTAAAATTTCTTCTCGTGAATTTAGCAATATTTGTTCATTCAATGGTTTATTGTAAACTAAATGTTGTTCTATGGATCTGTGAGTAATTCTCATTTTATCTCTGAGNGGACGTAAATAAACCCTATAAGGTTCAAATGACTCGCCAGTTTTTTTTTTAATTTCTTTTGAGCATTTTCCCATTGAATAAGATCTAATTAATTTTGTTAAAGATTTTTCATACAATTTTGCTGCTTCCCATCGAGATAATAAAATTACTTCTTTAGTCACATCTGCAGTTACATTTGGGTTACCATCTCTATCTCCACCCATCCAAGATCCAAATTCAATTGGATTAAAATTTTTTGGAAGACCTTTGCCCATATTTTTAACAAATATGCTGTTTAATCTCCTGTATACCTTCGGAATAGTTTCCCACAAACTATCCTCGATTATAGCAAGTCCCCATCTTGCTTCATCAAATGGAGAAGGCTTTGTTCTCTTCAAGTCATCCGTATTCCATATAATTGTAATTTCATCATATAATTTTCTATCTATAATTTTTTGTTTTGATGGAAAACTTTTCATCAATTCTCTTTGTTCTAAAAGCTCTGTAATATTGTGATATTTTTGTATGAGTGTTCGTCTTTTTACCTCTGTAGGATGTGCTGTTAAAACAATACCAATGTTTAAATTTTTTGCAGTATTATAGATTTTATTAGATGAAATTTTTCTATCCTTAAAAAGTTCCTCAAAAATTTCCTCTATAAAAATATTTTTGTTTGCTTTAGCTTTATTATTCTCAAATTCATCTAAAGTTCTTGAAGCATCAATAGACTCCGCAAGATTTATAAAATTCATAAAATGAGAAAATGCTCTTGTAAGTTTATAAGTATTACTTGGATTAATTTGACTTAATGTTTTCGAAATTTTTTTATATGAATCTTGTTGTTTAATATTAGCTCTATTTGCTTTTGAAAGTTTTCTAATTTTTTCAACAAGATTAAAAAATGTTTGACCCTCTTGTTTTTTAATCACATTTCCAAGTATATTTCCAAGAAGTCTTACATCATCTCTAAGTGATTTTGTTGGAATTCTCTCATAATATAAATCTCTTTTGATCATAAATACTTATTGTTTTGCGCTATATTAATACAACTTTGGAGTTTTGTTCTCCTAAATTATCTATTGATAACCTAAGTTTGTCNTTAGGTTTTAAAAATTTTTGTGGGTTCATTCCCATACCTACTCCTGGAGGGGTTCCAGTGGTTATTATATCCCCTGGATNNAAAGACATAAATTTACTTAAATANGAAACNATTACATCCACATTAAAAATCATAGTATTTGTGTTACCAGTCTGCATTCTGACTCCATTTACGTCCAAAGACATGTTTAAATTATTAGCGTTCGAAATTTCATCTTTAGTTACTAAATATGGACCAATTGGACCAAAAGTGTCATGTGATTTGCCTTTAACCCATTGACCTTTTTTTTCAATTTGCCATTCTCTTTCACTCACATCATTTACTAAACAATATCCTAAAATATGATCTTGAGACTGTTTTTCAGATATATGTTTAGCATGTTTTCCAATAACAATTCCTAATTCAACTTCCCAATCAAGTTTTTTTGAATCTTTAGTAATTTCTATATCGTCGTTTGGACCGTTTATACAACTTGTTGCCTTCATAAATACTATAGGCTCAGATGGAGGTTTTGATCCTGTCTCAGCAGCATGATCAGAAAAATTTAGTCCTATGGCAATAAATTTTCCTGGGTTTGTAATACAAGAACCAATTCTCTCGCTTGAAGAAAGTTCTGGCAATGAAGATAAGTCTATACTCTGTAATTTTGAGATCGTTTCAAAATTTAAATTATCAGGATTGAAATCTTTAATGCATGAACTAATGTCTATTATTTTACCATCTTTGCTTAAGATGGCTGGTTTTTCATAATTCTTTTTTCCAATTCTTAAAAGTTTCATTTTCCTCGTAAATATTTATAAGTAATTTTTTATTTCTTTGTACAAGTAGCTGTGATCTAAATTGTCATAGCCTTTTTTCGATAATTTTTTATACAAATTTCTAATAATCATTGANAGAGGAAGGTTTATCTTATTCATTTTNGCTGTATTTAAAATATTCTCCATNTCCTTTAATTGCGATGCAACTTTACCTCTGGCTTTAAAATCTTCTTTTATCATTCGTAATCCATGAGTTTGTAATATTTTACTATCAGCCCATCCTCCTTTTAAAGCCTTTAAAACATTAATTGGTTTAAGGCCCAATTTTTTAGACAATATTATTGCTTCTGATACTGCGCCAATAGTAATTCCTACAATAATTTGATTTGCGAGTTTTGCTGCCTGACCAGATGATGGTTTTCCTACGTAATTTGGAATCCCTAACATTTTTAGAACTTTTAAATTTTTTTTATATATTTTTTTTTCTCCTCCAACCATAATAGCAAGGCTAGCACTTTCAGCTCCTTTAGTTCCTCCTGATACTGGGGCATCTAAAAAGTAAACTCCCCTTTTTTTTAATGTTTTATAATTATCTAATGCAGTACTTGGTTTAGTTGAACTCATATCTATTACTGTTGTTTGTTTACAAACATTATTTAAAAATGTTTTGCTTCTAATTATATCGTTTACAGCTTTGTCATCTGTAAGCATTGTTATTATGATCTGTTTATCTTTTACTAAATCCTCAATTTTATAAGATAAATAAGCACCATATTTTTTAAGTTTTTTAGCTTTGCTTATAGTTCTGTTAAATATACTTATTTTATGTTTTGATTTTAATAAATTTTTAATCATGGGAGATCCCATTAAACCTGTGCCTATAAAACCTATATTCATTTAATGGTGCTTTATATTTATTATTATTAATTTATTTACTTTAATGTTCATATTTATTTAACTGCAAACCAAAATAAAACATATTATGTTGAAATAGAAATAAAATATTAGTTATTAGGTTTTATTAATTTTAGCAGAAGGACCATTTGGAGGTATTAAATAAATCGGATATGGACGACAGGGTGGTTCTATGGCAATTAAACATTACTTAAATATAAAATACACTCATTTAGGTCTTAAAACTTAATAGAGTAAAACATCCTCTTTAAATTGTTCTAAATCTTAATTTAATATAAGTTTTTTATAAATGACAAAGATTTTTCCTTTGATATTTATTGTTTTGTGGTCATCTGCTTTTATCACAACAAAACCGATTGTTGATCATAGTGAACCTTTTTCAGCATTAGCTTTTAGATTTTTTTTTGTATCTCTAGGTTTTTTAATTTTTTCAATATATAAAAATTTTAGTCTAAAAGTTTCTAAATCAAATTTAATTCAATCATTAGTNAGTGGAGTTTTGTTTCATGGAATTTATCTTGGAGGAGTTTTTTATTCAGTTTCTGTTGGAATGCCGACTGGTATAGCTGCATTAATTGTAACATTACAACCTATTCTAACAAACATATTGGCAGGTCCAATTCTTAAAGAGCATGTATCCTATCATCAGTGGATTGGAATATTACTTGGATTTTTAGGTGCTGTATTAGTTTTAGGTTTTGACATAGGAAAAAATATTCCTTTTGATGGAGTGATAGCAACTATAATTTCTCTTGTATCAATTACATCTGCAACAATTTGGCAAAAAAAAATCTCAAATAATTTACCGCTAGAAACAAGTAATACCTATCAAGCCCTCGGAGGATGTTTATTCCATATATTAATAATAGTTTTTTTTACAAAATTTCAAATTAATTTTTCTTTTACTTTCATAGCTGCTATGAGTCATCAAGTTTTGCTAGTCTCATTTGGTGCTTTTACAATTCTAATGTTTTTGATAAGAGAAAATTCGGCAAGTAAAACCACTTCTTTTTTCTTTTTAATACCATCTGTATCTGNTTTGATGGCTTGGTTATTTTTAAACGAAAATTTATACTTTATTGACATAATTGGTTTTTTAATTGCATCAATTGGTGTTTATATTGCTACAAGACCAGAAAAATAATTTTATGGATACTAAATATTTTGAAAAAATTAGAATTTTCGATGGAGGAATGGGTCAGGAACTTTTAAGAAAAGGTTTGATTTCAAAAGGTACACTATGGTCTGCAAGTGCATTAATTGAGAGAGAATTTCATAAGTTAGTAATTGATGCACATATTTCCTACATAAATGCAGGTGCAGATATAATTGTAACAAATAANTTTTCTGCAAGAAAAATTAGATTTATTCAAAATAAAGTTTTAGATAAATTTCAATACGCAAACGAACAAGCAGGTATATTGGCAAATAAAGCTAGAGAGATTTCTAAACAAAATATATTGATAGCTGGTTCATTGCCATCTCAAAGTGATACTTATGTTGAAGATGAAAGAAGTTCATCAGAAATTCAATCTGATTTTGAGGAGCAGGCTAAAATAATAAGTCCTTATGTTGATTTTTTTTATCTTGATGTTGTAAGCAGTGGTAGAGAAATCGAAATTGCTTCGAATATTGTCGAAAAACTTGGAAAAAAGGTGGTTGTAGGCATACATTTAAAAAAAAATTGCAAATTACCCTCAGGTGAAAGTGTTCAAAATATAATTGAAAAATTTAAATGTAACAGTTGGATTGGTCTAGTTTTTGCTTGTGTATCTCCNGAAATAGTTGAGAGAACATCTGATTTTTTTTCTGATTTAAAACTTCCTTTCGGATTTAAGGTAAATTTATGGGGCATTGAAGAACCAACTCCAGTGCAAACTTTTAATTCAGCAAAACATAATGAAATAGGAACAAATCCTAACATTGCACTTGGTTCAAGAAATCTAAGTGCAAAAGAGTTTTATAAATTTACAAAAAGAATGGTTGAAAAAGGTGCAAGAATTTTAGGCGGCTGTTGCGAAACTAAACCAGAGCATATTAAAGAAATTTCAACTCTTAAATAACCTTTTTACCACCCGCTCGTCTTACAAAGTAAATACCAATTACAACGGCTATTAGAGATATTAATACTTTTACAGTAATTAATTCTTTTAGAAATATATAACTAAGAATAGTTCCAAATATAGGAATTAAATAAGATACTTGCGACTGAAAGATTAAACCATTGTCTACTAAAATTTTAAATCTTAACAACCAAGCTATACCTGTAGATACCAATCCTAGATATATTACAGAAATAGTTGACTGAATTGATGGATTATATGTCCAAGGTTTTTCAATAAAAAAAGATAGAGGTATTAAAATTATAACTGCCCAAATTAATATGGAACCAGTAACATTCTCATTTTTTTTTTCTTTTATTTTTAAAGTAAGTACACCACCAATTACATAACAAGTAGACCCAACTAGAATTAGTATTGCTGAGAAAAAATTACTTTCGTTAATTAATAAATTATCAGAAAATAAATATACTATTCCTGCAAAACCAATTAAAATTCCAATAGTTTTTGTAAAGTTAAATTTTTCATTTTTCGTATAATAATGCCCCAAGATTGTTGAGGATAAAGGTGTTGTAGACATCAAAATTGCAGCTAAATTACTTTGAACAGATTTCACACCATAAGAAATAAGGAAAAAAGGAACAACCAAGTTTATAAAACCAATTATTGCAAACCAATACCAATCTTTTGAAAATGCCTCTACTTTAATTTTTTTATAAAAACATAAAATTAAAACTGGAATAGCTCCAAAAAATACTCTTAATAAAGCAATGGTTACAGGCCCAAATGAATATGTGGCTATCTTAATATTAAAGAAAGCTGATGCCCAAATTAAAGCTAGAAGAGTTAATAAAATATAATCAATTAAATTTGGTTGTCTCATTCTATTAAATTTTCAATTTTTCCGTTAGTAAGTTTTATTAAATTATTAAAACTAATCTCAAATACACAATTTGGATGGCCCGCTGCTGCAAAAATTTTTGCAAATCTTTCTAAAGTTGTATCAATATAAATTTGTAAGTCGGTAAGATGTCCTACAGGTGAAACACCTCCTATTGTATACCCAGTATGTTGCTTTACCTCATCAGGAGACGCCATTTTTATATCATTTAAATTAGTGATTTTTTTTAATTTCTTTAAAGAGCATTTTTTATCTCCTGCTACCAAGCATAAAATGAAATTTTTCTCTGTTTTAAAAAGAAGACTTTTTACAATTGCACCTATTTCACAGTTAAGTGAATTTGCAGCATCAATTGCAGTTCTAGCTGAAGTTTTTAATTCAATTACATCAAGGGAGCCATCAAAATCTTTAAGTGCTTTTTTTGCTCTTAGCACTGGTTCTTTGTCTATTATGTTCATATCAATCTAAAGTTGTTAAAAAAATCAATTTTTTGAGCATATATATATGTAAAAAATGCATACGTGTTATCTATTTTATATGCATTATTTATCATTTTTTTAATGTTAATGACCCCAGATTACAAAATTAATAGGAGTAAATTATGAGCGCTAGTGATGTACTTAAGATGATCAAAGATAAAGAGGCTGAATTTGTAGATCTTAGATTTACAGACCCAAGAGGAAAACTTCAACACTTAACAATAGACTCTACTGTAGTAGATGAAGACATGTTAAATCAAGGTGTCTTTTTTGATGGTTCGTCAATAGCTGGTTGGAAAGCAATAAATGAGTCTGACATGATACTAAAACCAGATTTATCAAGAATGTTTATGGACCCTTTTACTTCTCATAATACATTAGTTTTATTCTGTGATATTTTAGATGCTGTAAAGAAAAACCCTTATGAACGTGATCCAAGGGGTACAGCTAAAAGAGCAGAGGAATATCTAAAATCCTCAGGTATTGGTGATAAAGCTTTTTTCGGACCAGAACCAGAATTTTTTGTTTTTGATGATGTAAGAATTAAAAACGATATGAACGAAACTAGTTTTGCTATTGATAGCACGGAAGGTCCTTACAATTCTGGAAAAAGGTATGAAAATGGAAACATGGGACATAGACCTGGTATCAAAGGAGGATATTTTCCAGTTCCACCAGTTGATAGTGCTCAAGATATGAGAGGCGAATATTTAAAAGGATTAAAGGATGTTGGTATTAAAGTTGAAAAACATCACCATGAAGTTGCTCCAAGTCAACACGAGCTAGGTATGTATTTTGGTACNCTAGTAAACCAAGCGGATAATGTTCAGTTATATAAATATGTTGTTCAAATGGTTACACACTCATTTGGAAAAACAGCTACGTTTATGCCAAAGCCCGTGGCAGGAGATAATGGTTCGGGTATGCATATACACCAATCAGTTTGGAAAGGTGATACTCCTGTTTTTTCTGGTGATGCATATTCAGGATTATCTGAAACAGCATTGTTTTATATTGGTGGAATTTTAAAACATGCTAAAGCAATTAATGCATTTGCTAACTCTACAACAAACAGTTACAAAAGATTAATACCTGGTTTCGAAGCACCAGTATTATTAGCATATTCAGCACGTAACAGATCTGCATCTTGTAGGATACCAATTACTTTAAGCAAAAAAGGCGCAAGGTGTGAAATTAGATTTCCAGATGCTGCTGGAAACCCTTACTTAACTTTTGCGGCAATGTTAATGGCGGGTTTAGATGGTATTAAAAATAAAATTCATCCTGGGGATTCTTTTGACAAAGATTTGTATGAATTACCTGAGGAAGAGGTAAAAAGTATTCCAACAGTTTGTGGATCTTTAAGAGAAGCAATGGAAGCTTTGGATAAAGATAGAGAGTTTTTAACTCAAGGTGGAGTATTTAGTGACGATCAAATAGACGCCTATATTGCACTTAAGTTCGAGGAAATTCATAAGTTTGAGCATGCACCTCACCCGGTTGAGTTTGAGATGTATTATAGCAGTTAATAATTAACTACTGTTTGGTTGATGCAATTGAATCTTTGTTAACACCTTTTTTAACAACGTAATCTTGAGTACCATTAGCTCCAGTCTCAACTTCTTTACGTAAAACTTTAAAGAATGATCTTTCCTTCAAGTTATCCTTAAGGTCTTTAACAAGATTTTTAAACTCAAATTTATTCATATCTTGCTTATACAATAGATATGTGTTTTTAACAACTCTGGTATGCACTAAACTAATACTAGATTTTGAATGACTCTCCGCATCCACAACGCTCTGTTTCATTGGGATTATTGAACACAAATGAGGACGAAAATTGATCTTTTTTATAATCCATTTCTGTACCAAGCAGATAAATTACCGCTGCAGAATCAATAAAAACTTTAACCCCTTTATCTTCAATTAATTCATCATTAGGATTAATTTCTTTTGTGTATTCCATAATATAAGACATCCCTGCGCATCCGCCTGATTTAACTCCAACTCTTACACCAAGAGAATTCTGCTGATCTTTAGACATTATTTCTTTTATTCTTGCTGCTGCATTATCGCTTAGAGTTATTATTTGTTTTGTCATAAATTTAGTTCTAATTTTGCTGCCTCTGACATCATTGATTTGTCCCAAGGAGGATCCCAAACCAAATCAAGATCAACTTTATTAACTTCTTTAAGTTCCATTATACTATCCTTAACTTCTTTAGGCAAACTTTCTGCAACTGGACAGTTAGGTGTTGTAAGCGTCATCTTAACTTGGACGTCTTTATCTTTAATTTTAATGTCATAAATCAAACCAAGTTCATAAATATTTACCGGAATTTCAGGATCATATATTTTTTTTATTTCTGTAATTACTTTTTCTTTTAAATCCATTTTTAGCTTTCAGTATTTACTATTTTTTGAAAATCATCTATTGCTGATGTTAGAGTATGCCAAGAAAGAGTAGCGCATTTTACTCTCATTGGGTACTGTTTTACACCTGATAGACACATTAATTTAGTTTTTTCATCTTCATTTAAGATTTTATTTTGAAGTTCCTCTTTTTCTTTAATCATATCTAAAAAATCGTTTACAATTTCTTTTACCTCAGCTTCCTCTTTACCTTTAACTAAATCAGTCATTATAGAGGCTGATGCCATTGATATAGCGCACCCATGTCCTTCAAATGAAATATCCTCAACTTTTTTATTTTCGTTTAATTTTAAATAGATATGAACGTTATCTCCACATAAAGGATTATGCCCTTTAGCGTCTTTATTAAAGTTTTCAGTTTTTCTTAAATTTCTAGGATTTTTACCATGATCCAAAATAATTTCTTGATATAATTCTTTTAGGTCCATTATATGTTAAATATTTTTTTACAATTTTCTATTGATTGGCTTAATTGATCGATATCATCTTTTGTATTATATATACCAAACGATGCTCTTGCAGTGGCCGGGAGTTTCAGCTTTTCATGTAATATCTGACAGCAATGATGTCCTGCTCTGATTGCTACTCCATCTTCATCAAGAATAGTTGCAATATCATGTGGGTGAACACCTTCAATGGTAAAAGAAATCACTCCACCTTTATTTTTTGGATTACCTACAATTTTTATTGAATTATTTTTCCCCAAAATATCTAATCCATAATCCAATAACTCTTTCTCGTGCTTTTCTATATTTTCAATACCAACTTTTTCCATAAATTTTATAGATTCGTTAAATGCAATTACTTGGGCTGTTGCCATTGTGCCTGCCTCATATTTATTTGGTAGTTCACCATAAGAAATTCCAGTTTTTTTAACTTCATTTATCATTCCTCCACCACCTTGGTATGGAGGTAGATCATCTAACCATTTCTTTTTTGCGTATAAAACCCCTATTCCTGTTGGCCCATACATTTTATGTCCTGATATAGCATAAAAATCACAATCTAATTCCTGCATATCTAATTTTAAATGTGGTGCTCCTTGGCAACCATCCACTAAAACAGGAATATTTTTTGAGTGTGCAAGTTCTACAATTTCCTTAATCGGTAATATTGCTCCAGTTACATTTGATAAATGAGTAACGCTTATAATTTTTGTTTTATTAGTTATTTTGTTTTTTATTGCTTCAATAGTTATCTCACCTGCTTCATTAATCTCAGCAAATTCAATTTTAATTTTTTTTGAATTTCTTAGGAAATGCCAAGGAACATAATTAGAATGATGTTCAAGTTCTGTTAATAAAACTTCATCACCTTCTTCTAGATACTTTTGCCCAAAGGTATTTGCTACCAAATTAATTGCTTCTGTAGCACCTTTGGTAAATACAATTTCATTCTTATCTTTGGCATTAATATATCTTTGAACTGATGTTCTTGTATTTTCATAAAGATTTGTTGCAGCAACAGCTAAATAATGAACACTTCTACCTACGTTAGAAAACTCTTTAGAATAAAAATCATATATTCTATCAATTACTACTCTTGGTTTTTGTGAGGAGTTTGCGCTGTCTAAATATACAAGATCATTATTTTGAACTTTGTTATCAAATATTGGAAATTCTTTTTTAATGCTATCTATATCCATTAATTTATCGCCTCCTTTAGATATTTCTGTATTTCGATGTTTGTTATTTTTTCAATTACATCATTAATGAAACCATCTATTAGTAACTTTTTTGCCTGATCGTAATTTAAACCTCTAGACATTAGGTAAAATATGGAGTTTTCATCCAAATTGCCTGAAGTAGAACCATGAGAACATTTTACATCATCTGCGTAAATTTCTAATTCTGGTTTACCATTAAATTCTGTATTTTCGTTTAAAAGTAAGGCTTTACTTAATTGATATCCGTCTGTTTTTTGAGCTTGATCGTTAACAAAAATTTTACCTTGATAAACTCCAGTAGACTTATCGTTTAAAACACTTTTTATTAATTGATAACTTTTTGTATTTTCAGCCAAATGGTTAATATTTGTTTTAATTTCATGATGATTGTTCTTGTCTAAATTTATAATCCCATTAATAAAAGCAGAGCTATATTTTTCTTTTAAATTAGTATTTATTTCATATTTTGAAAATTTAGATCCAGATGAATAAATAAAGTTTTCTGAATTACTGTTTTCATAAATATCAATATTAGTGAAGCTGTATCTTAGATTTTGATTTTTATTTAAATCAAAAATATAATTTTTAAGGTTTGAATTTTTATTGATAAGAATATTAAAGTTATGATTATTAAAACCACTAACTGATTTATCTTCGAATAAATTCAAAGTTGATAAAGATGAATTTTTATGAAGTGTTAACTCAAATCTTGTATTAATTAAATTTGTTTTGTTATCTAAATCACATATATGATAAATAACTAAAGGTTTTTCTACAATTTTATCCTCTAAAACATTTAATCTAATTAATTTACTCGCAAAAGCCTTATTTAAATTATTTAAAGGTTCATTCAAACTTTCACTAAAAATTAAGTTTTCATTTTTTATCTCTATTTTATTTTTATCTATATCTAAAATATCTGCTGATAGGAACTCTCCATTTAAAATAACAATTTTTGAATGTTCAAAATTTTTTATATATTTTAAATTGTAACTTTTATTTTCAATGGTATTAAAGCCAAATTTAAGTTCTTTTATGTTTTTATTTATAATTGATTTTAAATCTGAAAACTTCCAATCTTCCAATTTTTTTGAGGGAAACCCACTTTCTACAAATTTAAAAAAATGCTCTTTACGCTCTTTAGTGTTTCCTAAAGTTTTATAAATTAAACTTTCAAATTCTAAATTTTCTTTTAACATTTATAAGCTCTCATAACCTTGTTTTTCTAATTCTAGTGCTAGTTCAAAATTTCCAGTTTTTATTATTTTTCCGTCTTTCAAAACATGAACGAAATCTGGCTTTATATAATTAAGTAATCTTTGATAATGCGTTATTATTAAAAAAGAATTATTTGTATTTCTTAATGAGTTTACTCCATCGGAAACTATTTTAAGTGCATCAATATCTAAACCAGAGTCTGTTTCATCTAATATTGATAATTTTGGATTTAAGATAGACATTTGAAGAATTTCATTTTTTTTCTTTTCTCCTCCTGAAAATCCTACATTTAGTTGTCGTGACAGAATATTTTGATCAAATTTTAATTGTGCAGATTTTTCTTTCACAAGCTTAAGAAATTCAATTGCATCTAATTCTTTTTCACCTTTTGCTTTTTTCACGGCATTTAATGAAGTTTTTAAAAAGTTGTTAGTGTTTACACCTGGAATTTCTAGAGGATACTGGAATGCTAAAAATATTCCTTTATGTGCTCTCTCTTCAATTTCAAGTTCGAGTAAGTTGGAATTTTCAAATTTTACATCCCCTTTGATTTCATAACCTTTTTTTCCAGATAAAATATTTGATAAAGTACTTTTTCCTGATCCGTTTGGACCCATTATTGCATGAACTTCTCCAGGATTTATTTTTAAGCTAAGTCCTTTTAGAATTTCTTTATTATCAATACCTGCTTCTAAATTGTTTATTTCCAACATTATCCAACACTTCCTTCCAAACTAATTCCAACTAATTTTTGCGCTTCAACAGCAAATTCCATTGGTAATTGTTGAAGAACTTCTTTACAAAAACCGTTAACTATTAGCCCTACAGCTTCCTCTGAATTTAAACCTCTTTGTTGACAATAATATAATTGTTCCTCACTGATTTTTGATGTTGTTGCCTCATGTTCTATATTTGAGTCTGAATTTCTATTTTTAATGTAAGGAACAGTGTGTGCGCCACATTTATTACCCATTAACAGTGAGTCACACTGTGTAAAGTTTCTAGCATTTTTAGCTTTTGGAAAAATATCTACAAGACCTCTATAAGTATTATCAGCGTATCCAGCTGAAATACCTTTGGATATTATTTTACTTTTAGTATTTTTACCAATATGAATCATTTTAGTACCAGTATCTGCTTTTTGGTGGTTATTTGTAATTGCAATTGAGTAAAATTCTCCAACAGAGTTGTCTCCTTGCAAAATGCAACTAGGATATTTCCAAGTAATTGCAGAACCAGTTTCTACTTGCGTCCAAGATATTTTAGAATTTACACCTTTGCATAATCCTCTTTTAGTTACAAAATTATAAATCCCACCTTTGCCATCTTTATCTCCTGGGTACCAATTTTGGACAGTTGAATATTTTATTTCTGCATCATCTAATGCAACAAGTTCAACATTTGCTGCATGTAATTGGTTTTCATCTCTCATAGGAGCAGTACATCCTTCTAGATAGCTAACATAACTTCCTTTGTCGGCGATGATTAAAGTTCTTTCAAACTGACCTGTCTCAGATGCATTAATTCTAAAATATGTTGATAATTCCATAGGACATCTTACACCCTCTGGAATGTAAACAAATGAACCATCAGTAAACACTGCAGAATTTAAAGTTGCAAAATAGTGATCAGTAACTGGTATAACTGAACCAAGATATTTTTTTACTAATTCTGGATGTTTTTGAATAGCCTCAGACATTGAACAAAATATTATTCCTTTTTCAGTCAATTTATCTTTAAATGTTGTTGCAACTGAAACAGAGTCAAAAACAGCATCTACTGCTATTCCATTTAATCTTTTTTGTTCTTGAAGTGGTATACCAAGTTTTTGATAAGTTTCCAAAAGCTTCGGATCTAATTCATCTAAACTTTTTGGTTTATCAGAAGCACTTTTAGGAGCTGAATAATAATATAAATCTTGGTAATCTATTTTTGGATATTTCGGTTTTTGCCAATTTGGTTCTTTTAGGTTTTTTAATCTCTCAAATGCTTTTAATCTCCAATCTAGCATCCAATCTGGTTCTTTTTTTATTTTAGATATAAATTTTATTACTGTCTCATTTAAACCTTTTGGTGCTCTGATATTTTCTATATCAGTTGTAAATCCATATTTATATTCTTTTAAATCTTCTATTTGTTTATCTCTCATCTATAATCTATTTGTTGATTGATTTAGTAAATCTCTAAGACTTTTTTTTTCAAAAAAATTATTTATATAATCCTCTAATTCATCCCAGAGATCATGAGTGATGCATTTTGCTGTTTTGCCGTTACACCCTTTTTTTGAATGTTTTTCACACCCTATAGTTTTTACCTTTTCATCAACTGCAAAAAAGATATCTGAAATTTTAATATTAGAAGCTTCTTTAGAAAGAATATATCCACCCTTAATCCCGCGAACACTATTTACGATATTATTTTTTTTTAACTTTAAAAATAGTTGTTCAAGATAATCTAAAGATATTCCTTGTCTTAAAGAGATATCTCTTAAAGAAACTGGTTCATTAGGATCAAACTTTGCAAGATCGGCAAGTGCCATAACTGCATATCTTCCTTTACTTGATAATTTCATATTATTATTATTTTATGCGGGTTATATATATACCCGACTAAAATAGTCAAGTTTCTGAAAAATTTTAAAACTTGCATTTTGTCGCTCAATTTTGATAGAAAAATAAAATTTTTTTTTGAGATTAATTATCAATGACAACTACAGATAACAAAATTGTTGAAATATTTATTCCTGGACCTGCAGGAAGGCTTGAAGCAAAATATTATAAAAGTAAAAAAAATACATCTCCAATTGCATTAGTTTTGCACCCCCACCCTCAATATGGTGGAACTATGAATAATAAAGTTGTTGTTGATACATTTCAAACTTTTATGGATAACGACTTTTCAGTCTGTAGAGTAAACTTTAGAGGAGTTGGTAAAAGTGATGGGGAATTTGATAATGGTCAGGGTGAGCTAGCAGATGCTGCCGCTGCACTAGATTGGTTGGAGCGAGAAAACTTTGACAATTCACAATGTTGGATTTCAGGATTTTCCTTTGGATCATTAATTGCAATGCAATTACTTATGAGAAGACCAGAAATAAATAGATTTGTTGCAATTTCACCCCAACCAAATGTTTATGATTTTTCATTTTTATCACCATGTCCTACATCAGGAATAATGATTTACGGTAAAAAAGATGAATTGGTTCCCGTTGAGCACATTAACGATTTAAACAAAAGACTAAGTGCTCAAAAAGGAATAAAAGTAGAATTTGATTCTATTACAGAAGCAAATCATTTCTTCTCAAAAGCTGATATTGCTCTTATTAAATCCTTAAATAAATATATTAAAAAAGAAACGGCTCTATATTAGTAATTTTTAAAAGTCTCTCCACCTGAAATCGGTTTACTTACTTTTGTTGTAGAAGGAAAAGATATATTTTTTTTAAGATATGATCTTATTGCTAAATAAGCAAATGCTTGGGACTCGATAAAATCTCCATCATAATTAAATTTATCGATATCAAAAATATTTTTTTTTAATAAACTTTTCAAATTTTGAATTAATGTTTTATTTTTTCTTCCTCCCCCGCATAAAATTACATTAGAACAATTTATAAAATTATCATTTAAATAATTTGAAATAATTAAGGCAGTAAAATAATTAAGAGTTGCAACAGCATCCTCAAAAATTAATCCTTTAATAAAATTAAAATCAAACTCATTTCTATCATAGGAATGTCTGTCTTCTGAACTGTAAATATCATGTTCGATAAATTGATTTATAATATCCATGTTGATTTGACCTGTTGAGGCAATTTCACCGTTTTTATCAAAATCTATATTTTTTGTTTTTTTTAAATATTCATCTAATAAAACATTTCCTGGTCCTATATCTCTAGCAACTAATTCTACATTACTACAGTAAGTAAAATTGGACACCCCTCCTATATTTAAAAAAATACATTCCTCATTAGGAAAGATTTTTTTTGATAGCAAAGAGTGATATACTGGTGTTAGAGGTGCGCCCTCTCCATTATTTTCAATATCCTTTTTTCTAAAATTAAAAATAACTTTTTTTTGAATTAATTGAGATAATAAATTTGGGTTTCCCATCTGGATTGAATATTTTTTTTCAGGTTTATGAATAATTGTTTGTCCATGAAAACCCACTAAATCAACTTCAGTAGTATGCTTGGATATTAATTTTTTTGATATATCTGAATGAAGAAGAGTGATTTCTTTCTCAAGATTTTTATATTCAGAAATACTGTTTGTTATATCNTCTATTGAATTTATATTTTTAATATAATCTCTTAATTTTTGTCTAAACTCAGCTTTATATTCATAAAAATGGTTTACTTTTACCTTTAGGTGTGAATTTCCATCTGAATTAATAATACTTGCATCAATCCCATCTAAAGAAGTGCCGCTCATTAAACCCAAAGAAGTAATGCAATTGTCCATTATTGATTATTATTTTTAAATAAATATGTATATTGAAAATACTAAATTATGAATGATTTTATAAGAGAATTTAAAGACAGAGGCTTTTTCTATCAGTGTACAGATGAAGTAGAACTTTCAAATCTATTAAATAAAGAAAGTATCAAAGGGTATATAGGATTTGATTGTACCGCTCAAAGTCTGCATGTGGGCAGTTTGTTACAAATCATGTGTTTGAGGCAATTGCAAAAGCATGGACACCAGCCAATAGTTTTGCTAGGTGGAGGAACAACTAGGATAGGAGACCCATCAGGAAAAGATAAAACAAGAAAAATTTTAGATGAAAGTGAAATTGAAAAAAATATTAAAAGTATTGAGCTTGTATTAAAAAAATATCTTAATACTGAAAATAAGGCGACATCTCCTATATTTGTAAATAATTATTCTTGGTTAAAAGAGTTAAACTATATTTCTTTTCTAAGAGATATAGGGAAACATTTTACAATCAATAAAATGTTGAGTTTTGATAGTGTAAAACTTCGTTTGGATAGAGAACAGTCTTTAAGTTATATGGAATTTAATTACATGATACTTCAAGCATATGACTTTCTTGAATTGAATAAAAAACATAATTGTCTTCTTCAAATTGGAGGATCAGACCAATGGGGAAACATTGTTAATGGTGTTGATTTAATCAAAAGATATTCATCAAAAGAAGTTTTTGGATTGACAACCCCTCTTATAACTCTGGCCTCAGGAGCCAAAATGGGAAAGACTGAAAGTGGAGCAGTATGGTTGGATAAAAATCTACTATCTATCTATGACTATTGGCAATTTTGGAGAAACACAGATGATCGGGACGTTATCAAGTTTCTAAAAATGTTCACAGATTTATCTTTAGAAAAAATAGAAGATATCAAAAATGAAAATATTAACGATTTGAAAATTTTATTAGCTAATGAAGCTACAAAGATGTTGCATGGGGAAATTGAAACAAAAAAAGTTGAAGAATTAGCAAAATCTACGTTTAAAGAAAATTCAACTGGAGAACATTTACCTAGTGTTAAAATTGGAAGTGACTTAATAGGAAAAGATATAATTAGCTTGATAGAATATACAAATAATGAGTTATCAAAAAGTGAAATAAGAAGATTAATTCAAAACAATGGAATTAAAATTGATAATGAGAAAATTGAAGATGGAAAATTATTAATAAGTAAAAAATTGTTTGAAAATAAAGGTTTTATTAAACTTTCAGTTGGAAAGAAAAAGCATTTTAAAATTATTATTTAATTTTTTTTTAACTTTTCTAAAGTTCTAGTTATAAATCTTGGTGTAAGAGTTTTAATAGGATTTACAGAAGTTTTTAGATCTTTTGGTGGACCTTTGATTTTAAAACTTACGCCAAAAACTCCTTCACCAACCTTTTTCCCTACCAAAATATCTCCTAATAAGGGAATTTTTGATATTGTTTTATTTATTGTGGTAGCAGGCACTAGAGTACCTCTAAGACTTGTTAGTTTATTTCTATCAATATAGCCCTCCATTAAAATAGAAATTGCTGGTCCAATAGCATAAATTTCATTTATGTTAGTAAGTGACTGGTTTGATACATAATTCATTTCAAATTCATTAAATCGAATACCCTCTCCTGTAAGAATATCTGCAATACCTTGAAGAGAGGCAAGTGTAAGTAATTTTGCTAGAACAGGAACGTCTTGAACTTTAAAATCAAATATTTTTAGATTTGCTTTTGTTTCATTATTTTTTTCTATAGACCCATAGGAAAGCTTACCTTCAGTAAAGCCTTTAATAAACTTGTAGTTTTTTATAAATGGTTCAGGTTCTTCAATAAACAAATTAGTAACTTTTTCATCTCTAGAATTAGTTTTTATAGATAGTGAAAAATCATTTTTATTGTTAATTTTAGAGCGAATTTCAGCAGAAATAACATCATTTTTTTTTAATAAAATCTCACCGACTAAGTTGGTCAGTTTACTGTTTTTATCTATAAATATATTATTAAGTTCAACTGATATGTTTGCGTTTATATTTTCAAATCTCTCAAAAATATTATTAGTATTTTCGCCCTTTAAATAATTTGAAATGAGTAATTGAGCGTCAAACTCACTACCTGAAAGTTTATATCGATTATCATTTTTTTTTTGAAATTTAATATTATTTAATTTTTGATTTAAATTCTCATAATTCAAAATTACAGAATCAATATTTTTAATTTTATATTTTTTTGATAATGTTATATTACTTGCCTGTATAGTATTCAGATTTTCTTTATATTCAATTTGGTTAAATTTTAAATCATCTTTATATCGACCTTTTATGATTAGATTAGAATTAATTTTTTTATTTTTTTTATAATCAAGTGATTTAAAATTTAAAAAGAGATTGTTTAAATTAATATTAGCATCAAAATCTAAAGTCTCCGAGTTTTGGATTAAATCAATTTTATAACTGTCAGATAAGTTATTATTTAATGAATATAATCCTTTTAATTTTATATCTTTAATTTTTTTATTTATATTTATTTCAATTAAATTATCTTTGAAGATTATTATATCTTTATATTCAGGCAAAAACCTCTTTAAATTGCTACCATTATGTGAGATCTCTAATTTACTAATTTTTAAATTTGAATTTAATTTGTATTTTTCTATCTTATTTTTTTTATTAAATTCAAATTCAATTGAGTTATTTGAATCAAATTGTAAATCCTGACTAGGTATTAATTTGTTATCAATATTAATTATTTCTTTAATTTGATCAGAATTTATTTTATTTCCTCTGTTAGAAAAATTTCCCTTAAATTTTATATTTTCATTTTTTTTTTTTGAAATTAAAAATTTAGCATCTCCTAAATTTGGTTGTTTCTTTTCATCACTTAGAAAGTAAATTTTTGAATTTACATTTATATTAAATATGTGATTTTTATAATCAATTTTTAATTCACCATTATTAATATTAATTGGTAAATTTAAATTCTTCTTAAATTTTATTTCGTCAAAATTTATTTTTGATTTTAATTCAAATTTATCAATTTTTTTTTTATTAATTAGACTGAATGAAAACTTATTATTTGATGAAAGATTTACTTTTGAATTTTCAATAAAATCAAAGTTATAATCTAAATTTCTTTGTAATTTTTTTATATCAAAAACCTGTTTTTTATTTGATATATCNCCGTTAATTATAAAACTATTNTCATGTTTTTTGACTGATATAGTTTCTGAGTTAAAATTAATATCTTCATAAATAAATTGTAAATCATTTATGAAATGTTGTTTTTGATCTGATATAAAATTAAAAGAAATTTTCTCTAATTCACCTTTGTTTAAAAGGTTTATTTGTGCATTTGTTACCTTTCCTAAAATACTATAATCAAATGTTTTGTTATTATTTTGAAAATCTAGAACAATTGATGCTTTAATCTTGCCTTTTTTAATTTGACTTAAAATTAATTCTCTTGAGAAGTTATAATCATACTCTGAAATAAAACTTTTAAAATTTGATATTTCATCTTCCCTTAGTAGAATTTCTAAACTCTGAATTGATCTATTATTAAACAAATTAGATATACTGAGTTTTGAAATAATTTTATCTAAATAGAGATATTCTTCTGCAATTTGTAATTTAACGTTTGAAGTCTCAAGCTTTATTGTCTGTTCTTTGATATCTAATTTTATGAATACATCATTAATTTCAGATGATAGTTTTGGGTTTATTTGACTTATTTTTGANTAAATTAATTTATTAAATTTATCTGTTTTGATACCAAAAAAATTTAAATAAGTAATAATTGATGCAAATAAAAATATTATAGTAATTGGTATTATAAATAAGTATTTACGCATTTATTTTATACAATGAGCTCTCAAGAAAATTATCAATTTCGCCATCGAGTATTTTTTCAGGATTTGAGCTTTCAAAATTAGTTCTATTATCTTTAACCATCTGATATGGGTGCAATACATAAGATCTAATTTGATGTCCCCACCCAATATCTGATTTCGAACTTTCTATATTTTCGTTTTGTTTTTCTCTTTTTTGAAGCTCATGTTCATAAAGTCTGGCTCTCAGCATATTCATACATGTTTCTTTATTTTTATGTTGTGATCTTTCATTTTGACATTGTACAACTATTTTAGTTGGGATATGCGTTATTCTTACTGCACTATCGGTTGTGTTTACATGCTGTCCACCAGCACCACTTGACCTATAAGTATCTATCCTTAAATCTTTTTCAATAATCTCAATGTCTATTTTATCATCTACAACTGGATAAATCCAAACACTAGCGAAACTCGTATGTCTTCGTGCCCCTGAATCGAATGGAGAAATTCTCACCAATCTATGAATACCTGACTCTGATTTTAGATAACCATAAATATAGTTGCCCGATATTTTTATTGTAGATGATTTAATTCCTGCCTCATCTCCTCTGTGCTCACTAATTAGTTCGACAGAATATCCCTTGTTTGATGCCCATTTCATGTACATTCTTCTAAGCATCTCAGCCCAGTCTTGACTTTCTGTTCCACCTGCACCAGCATGAAATTCTAAGTAACTATCAAGATTATCACTATCGTTAGATAAAAAACATTTTATCTCTAATTTTTTCAATCCAGATTTTAAAGCTTGTAATTTATCGAAGCTTTCATCTTGTAATGATTTATCACTTTCAGATATAGCAAGATCTAAAATTTCTTCTATGTCTTTAAACTCATTTTCATAATTACTAAACGATCCAACTAAAAGTTCTAAATTTTTTTTTTCTTTTAAAATTTTTTCTGATGATTTTCTGTCTTGCCAGAAGTTTTGGCTCTCAATTTTATTATTTAATTCATCAAGTTTAGAATTAAGTTTATTTTTTTCAAAGAAACTCCTTAATTCTTAATATTATTTTGTTTATCTCTTTAATTAAATTACTTGTTTCTAATTCCATTTTAGTAAAACCTTAAAATATTTGTTTTTGATACATCAGTAATATTATCAATATCAATTTTATTATTATTTGCAATTTTTTCCTCTTTAAAAGACTCAATAATAGTACTTTTAGAATTACTGTCTGCTTTTTTACCAGTAGATGCATCTACGACCATCATTTTAATTCCTTTTGCCACTTTGAATGGTCTTGCCTCATGATTATTGACGGAGCTTTTAACAAATTCTTTAAAGATAGGTAGGGCAGTTTTTGATCCTGTTTCAAATTTTCCTAAGGTTCTTGGATTATCAAAACCTACATAAACTCCAATTACTAAATTTGAAGTGAAACCAATAAACCATGCATCGGTATTTTTATTAGTAGTTCCCGTTTTCCCTGCTAATTGTAAATTAAGATCTTTTAATTTTTTTCCAGTTCCTCTTTGAACAACTCCTTCTAAAATAGATGTCATTTGATAAGCTGTTTGAGGTGAAAAAATTTGCTTATAATTATTTTTTATTTGAGGAAGATTTTCACTTGTGTATGAAATTAAGTCGCAATCTTTACAAAATCTTAACTTATTTTTAAAAATTGTTTTTCCCTCACTATCTTGTATTCTATCTATAAATATTGGTTCAACTAACTTTCCACCATTCACAAATGAGGAGTAAGCGCTTGTCATCTTTAGCAAAGTAGTTTCCGCAGATCCCAATGAAATTGATATCAATTCCTCTGGTCTTTCATAAATTTTAAGTTTTTTTGAAAAATTTGTAATTTTGTTTAATCCAATTTCTTGAGCAATTCTTACTGTCATTAAATTTCGTGATTTTTCAACACCTGTTCTTAACGTTGAGGGGCCATAAAACTTTTTTCCGTAATTTTCAGGTTTCCACATCTTTAAATCAATTCCTTGTTCCAGAACAATTGGGGCATCTAGAACTAATGTAGAAGGAGTAAAATTATTTTCTAAAGCTAGTGCATATATAAATGGTTTAAATGCTGATCCAGGTTGTCTTTTAGCTTGTGTAACTCTGTTATATTCACTTTTATTAAAACTAAATCCTCCAGCCATTGCCAAAACTCTTCCCGTAAATGGATCCATTACAACTATTCCACCATTAACAGCAGGTAATTGTTTTAATTCATAGTCTTCCTGATTAATTTTTTTTACATAAACTAAATCTCCAACTTTTAATAACTCATCTATATTTTTTCTTGTCCAATTTAAGTTTTCAAATTTAATTTTGCCTTTTATATTATTTTCGGTTTCTATATTTGCTTCAAATTTATTTATTTTTTTTATAATTGCTATTTCCCACTCTAAAGATTTTTCTAATTTAAACTTATCTAAATTTTTATTCCAATTTTTGCTTATTTTTTTATTTATTAAAGGACCTCTCCAACCTCTCCTTCTATCATATTGTTCTAAACCTTTTCTTAATGCTGCTGAAGCTTTAGTTTGTAAATTTAAATCAATTGGAGTTTTAATATTAAAACCTTGTTTATAAACTTTGTCAAAACCATATGTATCAATTACATTTTTTCTTACATCTTCAACATAATATCTAGAGTCTTCTAAATATATTCTTTGTCTTTTACTGAGTTTAATGTCTGTGTTAATTAATTCATTTAATAAATTTTGATCTATATATTGATTTTCATAAAGATTTTTTAAAACAAGATCTCTTCTGTACTTGGCTAATTTTATGTTTTTATATGGATTATATCTACTTGGAGCCTTTGGTAATGCTGCTAATAGAGCTGCCTCTGAATAATTTAATTCACTTATTGATTTATCAAAATATCTCAAACTGGCTGAAGCAATTCCATAGCTTCCTTCGCCTAAATATATTTGGTTTAAATAAAGNTCTAAAATTCTCTCTTTACTTAAAGCTCTTTCGATTCGAAAAGCTAAGATTGCTTCTTTAATTTTTCTATCAAAACTTACTTCATTTGATAGTAAAAAATTTTTAGCAACCTGTTGGGTTATAGTTGAGGCTCCTTCCAACCTTTTTGATTTTAGAGCATTTTTGATATTATTCTTAATAGCTCTGACAATTCCTTTTGCATCTACCCCGGGATGATAAAAAAAATTTTTATCTTCAGCAGACAAGAAGGAATTGATTACAACATTTGGTATAGCCTCAAAAGGCACAAATATTCTCTTCTCGGAAGAAAAGTCACTAACCAACACCCCGTTACCTGAATATAATTTGCTAGATACAGGAGGTTTGTAATTTTTCAAGAATTTGTAGTCTGGTAGCTTATTTGAATAAATCCATAAAATTGAAAATACACCAACCAAAATTACCAACATTATTAATATTGTTATGGATGCAACTTTTTTTATTATTGAGCTCATTTATGTTTAATTTAGATATTGAATTTGGTATTGTTGTGGCACCGAATTTAAAAAAAACAAATGAAAAATAATCAAAATTTATGTCAAAAAATTTATATATTGATGCATCGCATCCAAATGAAACAAGAGTTGTACTTAAAAATGAAAATCATATTGAAGATTATGAATATGAAAGTATCAACAATACATTAATAAAAAATAATATTTATCTTGGGAAGGTAAGTCGTATTGAACCATCTTTACAGGCTGCTTTTGTTGATTTTGGACGAGAAAGACACGGATTTTTATCGTTCAACGATATTCAGTCAGATTACTATCAAATACCTCAAAGCGATCTAGAAAAAATTAAAGAGGAAGAAGAAAAAGTTAGAGAGGAATTATCTAAAGAAAGCGAAAATATAGAAAATAAAATTTTAGAAGGGGAAGAGGAAATTAAAATTGAAGACCCAGTTGAAAAAAAAGATGAAGATGTAGAAGAAAAAAAAGACCAAAAAATACAAAAAAGATTTCCCTCAAAGAGATATAAAATTCAAGAAGTGATAAAGCCTAATCAGGTTATTTTGGTACAAGTTTTAAAAGATGAAAGAGGTTTGAAAGGAGCAGCACTAAGCACGTTCATATCCATCGCAGGAAAATATATAGTGCTTATGCCTAACACAGCGAAAGGAGGTGGTATTTCAAGAAAAATATTTAATCCAGGAGATAGAAAAAAAATTCGAAATATTCTGAATGAAATAGAAATTCCAAAGGCGATGGGAATAATTGTAAGAACAGCAGGATCAAATAAAACAAAAAATGAAATTGATGGAGATCTAAAAAATTTAATTACAATTTGGGACTCGATTAAGAGTAATGCAATGAATTCTATGGCTCCATCTCTTATACATCAAGAAAGTGATATTATTAAAAGAAGTATTCGAGATATGTACGACGATGATACTCAAAATATAATTGTAGAGGGTAACGAGGGCTATCAAAAAGCAAAAAATTACATGAAGCTGATGATGCCAAAACAATTAAAAAAAGTTAAAAAGTATAGAGATAAAATACCACTATTTTTTAAAGAAAATATTGAAAAAAAACTTTTTGAAATTTTTAAGACCGAGGTAAAACTTAGTTCTGGTGGTTATTTGGTGATAAATCCCACAGAAGCTTTAGTTTCTATAGATATTAATTCTGGAAAATCAATAAAACAAAAAAATGTTGAGAGCACTGCTTTAGATACAAATTTAGAGGCTGCAGAAGAAATAGCAAGACAAATTAAAATCAGAGATTTATCTGGTTTAATAATAATTGACTTTATTGATATGCTAAATTTTGGAAATAGAAGACAAGTTGAAAGAAGATTAAAAGAAAAATGCCGTAATGATAGAGCAAGAATTCAAATTGGTAGAATAAGTAATTTTGGTTTNNTGGAAATGTCAAGACAGAGACTTCGAGAAAGCAACATAAAATGGTCAATTAAACTAACAAACGAAACTTTTGCACAAAAAATTATAAAATTAGTCGAAATCAAATCTTTGGAAAATGGTTCCAAAATTGTTGATTTAAAAATTAATAATAAGATTTCGGATTTTATAGAAAATCAATTTATTGAAGATTTAAAATATTTCGAAAAAAAAAATAAAATTAAAATAAATATTGTACATTCTGAAGAGCTAAATTTAACTGAATACTTAATAGAGTTTAAGTCTAAATCTGAAAAAATTTTAGATAAAATTGAAAAAATAGAAAGTTTGCAGAAAGTTGTTATTACAAAAGAAAATTCAAATTCTAATATTCAAAAACCATTTAAGAAAAGAAAATTTAAAAAAAGAAAATTTGTTAAGAAGAAAATTAAATAATTCCGCTATTAGTAGTTGATGCAGATCCAAATAAATTAGGATTAATTCTTCCTGAAAGATATGATTTTCTCCCAGATATTACTGCATATTTCATTGCCTCAGCCATCTCATAAGGATTTTTAGCTTTGGCTATTGCAGTATTGATTAGGACACCATCACAACCTAGCTCCATTGCCTGAGTTGCATCTGATGCTTGCCCAATACCTGCATCTACAATAACGGGAAGCTTTGTCTGATTTCTGATTATTTTCAAATTAATTTTATTTTGAATACCTAAACCNGAGCCTATTGGTGCAGCCAAGGGCATTATTGCACACGCTCCAGCATTTTCTAACCTTTTTGCCATCAAAGGATCGTCATTGCAATAAACCATAACTTTAAATCCCTCTTTTGTTAAAACTTCTGTAGATTTAAGTGTTTCAATTGCATCTGGAAATAATGTTTTTTTATCTCCTAAAACTTCAAGTTTTACTAATTTCCATCCTCCAATTTCTCTTGCTAGCCTAAGAGTTCTTAAAGCTTCATCTGAACTAAAACATCCTGCAGTATTTGGAAGATAGGTAATTTTTTTTGGGTTTATGTAATCCATCAGCAAGGGTTTATTTTTATCAGATATATTTACTCTTCTTACTGCAACTGTCACAATATCTGCACCTGAGATTTTTATAGCTTTAGCACACTCCTGCATAGATTTATATTTTCCTGTACCAACAATTAGTCTTGAGGAATAATTTTTTTTTGCAATTATAAATTTATCTTTATTTTTCATTAGCCTCCTCCTATAAAATGGACAATTTCTACCTTATCATTTTTGGAAAGAAGAATTTTTTTTATCTTTTTTTTATCAATAATTTCTCTGTTATATTCTATTGCAATTTTGTTTAGGGGTATTTCTAACTTATCAACAAGATTTTTTAATGAAAAGTTTGAATTTACAATAGTTTGCTTACCGTTTACCGTTATTTTTATTTTAATTTTTTTTCTCATATATTATAAGTTTTTAGTGAGTAAAATAATAATTATTAATGGACCTAATCTTAATCTATTAGGTCAAAGAGAACAATCTCAATATGGAAGCAAAGACTACAATTACTTAACTAAGATTTGTTATGAAAAAGCTAAAGAATTAAATTTAAATTTAGATATAAAACAATCAAATGTTGAGGGTGAAATTGTAAATTTAATACAAAATAGTGTTGATAATTATGATGGTATTATAATTAATGCTGCAGCTTACAGTCATACGTCTGTAGCTATAAGAGATGCATTAGATGTATTTAAAAAACCTAAAATCGAGGTGCACATATCAAACATTTATAAAAGAGAGGAATTTAGACATAAGTCAATGATTAGTGGTGCTGTAACTGGGATTATTTGTGGACTTGGAATAAACGGCTATATTTTAGCCATAAATTCAATGCAAGAGCTTTTAGAAAATGAAAATAAATAAAAATATTATTAAAGAATTAAGTGACTATTTGGATGAGTTTAATCTTACAGAAATTGAATATACTGAAAAAGATTTAAAAGTTAAAGTTTCAAAAACAAAAGAAATAAGTTCATCTCCTGTCATAACAAATACTTCAAAACCAAAAATAGATATAGAAGAAAAAACGTCATCTGAAATAAGCGGGACAAAGATTACATCGCCAATAATTGGTACTGCATACTTAGCACCAGAACCAGGGGGTAAAAAATTTGCAGAAAAAGGAAGAAAAATTAAGAAGGGTGANACAATAATGATTGTTGAGGCAATGAAAACTATGAACCATGTGCCNTGCCCAATNGATGGAACNATAAAAGAAATTTGTGTTGANGATGGTCAGCCTGTTGAGTTTGGACAAACTATAGCNATTTTAGATTAATATGTTCAAAAAAATTCTGATTGCAAATCGCGGAGAAATTGCAGTTAGAGTTATTAGAGCATGTAAAGAATGGGGTATATCAACAGTTGCGATTCATTCAGATGTTGATCGAGATAGTATGCATGTAAGATTAGCAGATGAAAGTATTTGCGTAGGTCCTCATCAACCATCTAATAGTTATTTGAATATTCCAGCAATAATGTCTGCAATAGAATTAACAAATTCTGAAGCTGTACACCCAGGATATGGTTTTTTATCAGAAAATGCTGAATTTGCTAAAATCCTTGAAGATAATAATATTAAGTTCATAGGTCCATCGTCAAGCTTGATAAGTAAAATGGGAGATAAAATTCAAGCAAAAAAAATTGCCAAACAATATGGTTTACCAGTTATTGAAGGTTCTGAGGGTGGTGTTTCAGATATCAAAGAAGCTAAAAAATTATCTGAAAATATTGGTTTTCCAGTTCTAATAAAAGCTGCAGGTGGCGGGGGTGGAAAAGGTATGAAAATAGTAAATCATGAAAATGATTTCGAGAATTTATTTTTGACTGCAAAATTAGAGGCAAAAAAATTTTTTGGAAATGATGAAGTTTATATTGAGAAATTTTTTCAAAATCCAAGACATATTGAAGTTCAAATATTATCAGGAAAAAATAGAACTGTTCACTTACATGAGAGAGATTGCTCAGTGCAGAGAAGACATCAAAAATTAATAGAGGAAACCCCAAGTCCAGTTCTAACAGATTCAATTAGATCAGATTTATTTAACAAAACTGTAAAGATGGTAAGTCAAATAGGATACGAGGGTGCAGGAACGGTTGAATTCATATATGAAGAGGGAAAATTCTATTTTTTAGAAATGAATACAAGAGTTCAAGTTGAGCATCCAGTAACAGAAATGGTTACAGGTATAGATATAATCAAAGAACAGATTAACATAGCTTACACAGGTGAAACAGCACTAAGTCAAAATGATATTAATCCAAGAGGACATGCTATTGAATGCAGAATAAATGCTGAAGATCCAAGTAAAAATTTTCAACCCTCACCTGGATTAATTGGAATGTGTCACCAGCCTTCTGGTTTTAGAACTAGAGTAGACGGTGCAATTTTTCAAGGTTATAAGGTTACTCCCTATTATGACAGTATGGTTTGTAAATTAATTTGTCATGGAAGAAATAGAACAGAAGCAATACAAAGAATGAATAGATCTCTCGATGAATTTGTAATTGAGGGTATAACTACTACTATAGGTTTACATAAAACTTTATTAAATCATAAAAAATTTATTGATTCTGACTTTAATGTAAGTTGGCTTGATAAAGAAAAATTAATTTAGGAATAGCACCTTTTTAACCATATATCGTATACAGGATGGTCAAAGGGCCTAATTGATGGACTGGATGCAAACGTCCAATCATTGAAAACAAAAACCTTATCCTTATCTTTGTTTTTCAAATCAATTACTTGCATAAATGCTGTTACTTCAGGATCGTCATCAAATTTTGAATTTTGGCATTTTAGAATATTTATATTTAAATTTTGAAAAAATAACTCTTCTCCAATTGTTAACTTTAACTTTGTTGTTTTTGAACTTACTTTATCTAAAACTAATATTTCTGCGAACTTTTCAGCATATATATTAGTCTCTGAATTTGCCTTTAGGAAAATTATTTGAAAAAATATAATAAAAATTAAAGCAAAACTAACCTTGCCAAGATTTATATTTTTTTTCAGTTGCATTTTTATTATTTTTAGGGTTGTAAGCGTTTGTTGTCCCTGTTTGGTTAGGTAAATGGTTTTTTTGCCATTTATGTTTTTTTAAATTATGTATATTTTCAATTTTATTATTTGTATGATGCATCCATGAGTACCAATCATTTGGTATTTTTGATGCTTCAACCTCTCCATTATATATTACCCACCGTTTACCTTTTTTATTTTGATAATATTTATTCCCTAATTCATCCTCACCAACTAACTTACCAAAAAAAATTGTTTGCAGTCTGGTTCCCAATGTTTGCCCATTCCACCAAGTGAAAATTTCTTTAAAAAATGTCAACATAAAAATTTAATTATTTTTTTCAATTTAAAATTGTAAAAATTAAATTAGACTATAACATTAATTTGTATATACATAATTTCTTACGATTCAATTTTAATAAGGAAATTTAATGGCAAAATATTTAGTTGAGACATATTACACATGTAGTTTTAAAGTAAGTCACTATTTAGATGATGTGAATGAGAAAAACTTACAAAATTTAGAAAAAAATGAGGAGGGAAAATTTGAGATACTGGACGTTAAACTTGATAATAGAAAAACAAAAAATTTAGAAAAAATAGATAATAATAAAGTAAATATAATTGATAAGTCACTTAGTGCTCCAATTTCACAGACTTCCACTTCAAAAATTGATACCAAAATAGGAGAGAACTTTAAAAGTAATTTAAAAGATAAAATTGGAAAAAGATTTAGTATGCCAGATAGAAGAAAAGGTTACATTCAAAAGGCTACGATAGGCGATCATAAAGTGTATCTTCATACAGGCGAATATGAGGACGGAAAAATAGGTGAAATATTTATTGATACAAGCAAAGAAGGTGAGTTAGTAAAAGCTCTAATGAATAACTTTGCAATTGCTATTTCTTTAGGTCTACAGTACGGGGTTCCTCTTGATGAATTTGTAAATGCATACGTTGGAACAAAATTTGAACCATCAGGAAAAGTTCACGGAAATGATAGGATTTTAAGCGCGAGCTCAATTTTAGATTATATATTTAGAGAATTAGCAATATCTTATCTTAATAGAGAAGATCTGGCACATACCCCATCTATTGGTGGACCAGAAAAAATAGATGATTTGAATAATGAAAACTCTGAAGATCAAAATCAATTCTTAAAGCTAGTTAAAGATATAACTAGTAAGGGATTTGTNAGAAGTGATTATAAAAGAAAATTGGTCGATCTGTCAGACATTAGAATAAATCTCAAAGGTAAAAAGTAATCAAGTTTTTTTCTTAACAGTAAGATTTAATTCTTTCAATTGGTCTTCGCTAATTGTAGATGGTGCATTCATCATTAAATCTTGAGCATTTTGATTCATCGGGAACATAGTAACTTCTCGAATATTTTTTTCGTCAGCTAAAAGCATCACTATTCTATCTATNCCTGGTGCAATACCTCCATGAGGTGGTGCGCCATAACTCAATGCATTTATCATTCCACTAAATTTTTCTTCAACATCTTTCTTTGAGTAACCAGCTATATCAAATANCTTATACATTAATTCAGGTACATGATTTCTAATGGCTCCAGATGATAACTCGATACCATTACATACAATATCATATTGATAAGCTTTTAAAGAAAGAGGATCTGTTAAATCTAAGTTTTTAATATCTCCTTGTGGCATTGAAAATGGATTGTGGCTAAAACTTATTTTTTTGGTTTGTTCGTCTATTTCAAACATTGGGTAATCCACTATCCAACAAAATGCAAAACAATCTTCTTTAATAATTTTGAGCTCTTCTGCTATCCTAGTTCGAGCAATTGATAAAATTTTTTCAACTTCACTTTGTTTACCACAAGAAAGAAAAACGGTATCCCCTATTTCTGCATTTGTGATTTTCATCAATTCTATTAGCGAATCTTCTGAAAAAAATTTACCGACTGGTCCCTTTCCTATTATTTTATCATTTTTTTCTAAAGTAAAATAAGCAAGACCTGATGAACCTTGTTCCTTTGCCCATTTATCTATTCCATCAAAAAAACTTCTTGGTTTATCTTTTGTATTTTTAGTTACAATAGATCTTACAATTGAACCTTTCTTGACTAAATTTTTAAATATTTCGAAACTGATATCATCCCTTTCAAATAATTTTGTAATATCAGAAATTATAAGTGGGTTTCTTAAATCTGGTTTATCAGATCCAAATTTCAACATTGCGTCAGAATAGGAAATCTTTGGAAAAGTCTCAAAAAGTAGTTTTTTATCTGAAAAGTTTTTGAAAACATTAACCATCAATTTTTCCACCACTTCAAAGACATCTTTTTGTTCAACAAAAGACATTTCTAAATCTAATTGGTAAAATTCACCAGGGCTTCTATCGGCTCTTGCATCTTCATCTCTAAAGCACGGTGCTATTTGAAAGTATTTATCAAATCCTGATACCATTATTAATTGTTTAAATTGTTGGGGAGCTTGGGGTAATGCATAAAATTTCCCTGGATTTAATCTGCTTGGAACTAAAAAATCTCTAGCACCCTCTGGACTAGAAGATGTTAGTATTGGTGTTTGAAATTCTAAAAATCCTAACTTATTCATTTCAGATCTAATAAACGAAATCACTTTTGATCTAAGAATAATATTTTGATGAATTTTTTTTCTTCTTAAGTCCAAAAATCTGTATTTAAGTCTAATTTCCTCTGAATATTCTTGATCTGAAAACACTGGCATAGGGAGCTCTTTTGTTTGTCCTAGAATTTCAAAATTAATAATTGAAATTTCTATTTCACCAGTCGATAAATTTTCATTAATGGTATCTTTGTTTCTCTCAATTACTTTTCCCGTTATTTTTAATACAGTTTCTAATGGAAGGTTTTCTATTTCTTTAAATACTTTATTTTCATTGTCTACTACACATTGAGTAAGGCCGTAATTGTCTCTTAAGTCAATAAATAACAGATTTCCATGGTCTCTTTTCTTATTAATCCATCCAGATAAAATAATTTTTTGACCTTTATTAGAGATATTTAGTTCTCCGCATGTATGTGTTCTATATTTATTCAATTTACAGTATTTCTCTAATTGTTTTTAAATTAATAGGTTTCTTTTTTTTTAAACTCAACTCGTCAACCTTATATATAAATTCATAAATTTTACCATAAGATCTGTCTATCCTCTTTATGATAAATTCAAGTAATTTTTTTTCTAATTTGATTTGTCTGTCTGAAAAACTTTTTACAATTATTGCAAAAATTAAATCATCATCTGGATTTTCAATTTGGGCAAATATACAATTTTTTGCTCTGGAATTTAAATCTTCAAGACTATAATTCATCTTACTTATTGTTCTGTTTGATAAAATCAATAAGTACTTATTATCTTGATAAATCAAATTAAATAAAGAGTATAATAAATTTTCATTTTTGATTTTTTCAAAATCATCAATAACGATAGATTCATTTAACTTAATTTTTTTGAATACATCTTCGTTAATATCACTGTGACCCAAATATAAGGCATTACTTTTATCTTGAAAAATTTTAGCCAGGTGCGTTTTTCCTGAAAATGTATCTCCAGAAATATTAAGTATTTTTCTTTCCCATTTTGGCCAATTTTGAATTAAATTAAAAGCTAAGTAATTACTTCTTGATACATAATAATCATGTTCGTTGAATTCAATATTATGATCAAAATCAAGTAATAATTGGTTAAGTTCGCTCATTGTAATTTCCAAACATCTTTGGATGTATCAATTTCAAAATTTGCATTTTGCATAATTTTTAAAAACTTATCTGGAGTACTATTGAATATAATTTTGTATATAATTTGCTTGCTATTAAAGTTTTCAATTTTATAATTTGAAATTAAATCTACTTCGTTTAAATAATTTTCTAAATTATTTGATAGTAAAAAATTATTTGAGTCTACAGATAATCTAATAGGTAGAATTATTGACGTATTGATTTCATTTAATGATTTCCATTTATTTTCGAAATCATTTTTCAAATCTAAAATTACATCATTTATCTGGTCTAAGTTTTTCATACTTACATCATTAAAATTCTTATTTATAAACATCTCATTGTTTTCTAAATTTAATTTAGAAAAAACTTTAAGCANGTTATCTTGATTTAATAAAACAAGTAAAATTCTATTTTTAAAATTATATTTATTGAATATTTCGTTAAAATTATAATTTTCTATATCGCCAATATTTTTTCTAATTATTGAAAAATCTTCAATATCTTCGTTAGGTAAAACATAATTTATTTGATGAAATTTTTTATTATTTAAGTTCCAATTTAGAAAAAAAGGATTATTTGAATATGAGAATATTTGATTTTTTTTTAAATCTATCAGTACAGGNAATATTATGACATCAATTGGGTTTATGGATGATGTAATTATCCCTTTTGAATTAAAAAAATTAATTAAATCTTTTTTATTAAAATCCACATTTATTTTTGCTTGGTAATTTTCATCTACAAATGTTTCCTCCATGAGTGAAAAACCCTCAACAAAACTTTTAATTTGGTTAATGTCAGTGGATCTAAAAATACTTTTGTTTTGACTTTGTAAAATTTTTGAAATCAATATTTCAAAAGCTTTTTTAAAGGCTTTATCAACCACCTTTATTTTATTAAAATTTAAATCATATTTTTCTTGAATTTCTATGTCGTTGATTCCAAAAGTTTTAGCTTTTACAAAATTTGTGGAAAACTCACTAATAACAATAATTAAAACTAAGAAAAAAATGTATAGATAACTGTATATTTTTTTAGATAAAGTCATTGTTAATAATTTATGAAAACGCAAAAAATCACATATAAAAATAGCGGAGTAAACATAAAGAATGCAGATAAATTTATAGATTTCATATCTAATTTAACAAAAAATACAAAGAAAAGTGGTGATTTTAAGAATATTGGGGGATTTGGAGCAATTTCAAGCATACCAAAAAACTTTAAAAATCTTCACATTGTTACAAGCACAGATGGGGTAGGAACAAAATTAGAGATAGCAAATGAAATTAAAAAATATAACACAATTGGCATAGATCTTGTTGCAATGTGTGTAAATGATTTGATTGTTCAAGGTGCAAAACCTTTTTTATTTCTGGATTATATTTCAATAGACAAAATTAATTTAAAAAAAATGAAAGAAATTATTAAAGGCATTGTTAAGGGATGTGAATTATCAAGTTGTAATCTGGTAGGAGGAGAAACAGCAGAAATGCCAGGTACATATTCGCCAGGTAAATTTGATCTTGCAGGTTTTTCCGTTGGGTTAGTTGAAAAAAAAAATATTCTAATAAATAAAATAAAAAATAATGATTTAATTTTAGCCATTCCATCAAATGGCATACATTCTAATGGCTTTTCACTTGTCAGAAAAATTTTAAAAATTAAAAAAATTAAAATTAATAAAAATAAATATCTCAAAAAAGAATTAATTAAACCAACTAAAATTTATGTAAAAGAAATTATTAAATTAATAGACAAAAACCTCATCAATGCTTGTGCAAATATAACTGGTGGTGGAATAGAAGATAATATTAAAAGAGTTGTTCCAAATAATTTATGTGCAAATATAGATTTAGATAAAGTTAAAACTCAAAAAATTTTTAGATGGCTTAAAAATTCAGGAGTATCAAATAGAGAAATGTTAAAAACATTTAATTGTGGTGTTGGTTTTTGTATAATAATAAATAAAAAAAATCTCAATAAAGTAAAATTAACTTTCGATATGAAATTTAAACCTTACGTAATAGGGAAAATTTCGAAAAATAAAAAAAAAGTAAATTTAAGTGGAAAAATTAATTGGTAGAAATTTAAACATTTCCATTTTTATTTCTGGGAGAGGAAGTAATCTGCTTTCTTTAATAAAGTATTCAAAGCATAAAAATTCAAAAATTAAAATTAATCTTATAATTTCAAATAATAAATTTTCNAAAGGTTTAGAATTTGCCAAAAAAAATAAGATTAANTATCATGTAATAAATTATTCAAAAAAAAAGCAAGCGGAAAATAAAATATTAAGATATTTGAGAAAAAATAAAATTGATTTGGTTTGTTTAGCAGGCTTTATGAAAATTTTATCATCGGATTTCATTAATAAGTTTAAAAAACCAATCTTAAACATTCATCCATCCTTATTGCCAAAATATAAAGGTTTAAATACTCATAGAAGAGCNATTAAAAATAAAGATAAATTNNCAGGAGCNACAGTGCACNTCGTNNCTCCTAAATTAGATTCTGGNAAAATAATNTTACAAAAAAAAGTTANAATTTNGAATATCTGANACNGAAAANACNTTANCTAAAAAAGTTTTAAAAATTGAACATAAANTTTATCCNGCTGCAATTGAAAAAATTTTAAAAAACNTTAGTCTTTAAAGAAAAAATCTAACTCAATTTTAGCATTTTCAAGACTATCAGAGCCGTGAACAGAGTTTTTATCAATTGAAATACCATATTTTTTTCTAANTGTTCCTTCTTCAGCATCTTTNGGATTTGTTGCGCCCATTAATTTCCTGTTCTCTAAAACAGCGTTTTCTCTACTTAATTCCATAACAACTATAGGGCCTGACGAAAGGTACGAACATAATTCATTGTAGAATGGTTTTGTTTCATGAACTTTATAAAATTGTTCTGCTTCCTGTTTTGAAATATGGATTTTTTTTTCTTTTTTAATTTCAAATCCTTTGTTTATAAATTCTTGTTTTATTTCATCTTGTAAGTTTCTTTCAACTGCATCTGGTTTTATTATTGAAAGTGTTTGTTCGATATTACTCATAGTTTTCCTCTACAAATTTATTTAACAATCTAACTCCATATCCTGTTGCACCTCCAGAATTTAATGCTCCTGCATATTTAGAAAAAGACATTCCAGCTATGTCTAAATGTGCCCAAGGCGTTTTATAAAGTATAAATCTTTGTAAAAATTGAGCAGCTGTTGTTGA
>FUFK010064411.1_pt1 | contig 56394 bp, 58 predicted proteins | sample 1021851 | NCBI WGS metagenome assembly FUFK01 (sample SAMEA51879418, study PRJEB19060) | metagenome
TTTTGAAAGTGATAGTTTTAAAGAGCTTCAATTGCTTCAATCGTGGTTTTCACCTTCATTTCCTATCGGCTCTTATAGTTATTCACATGGTCTTGAATCACTTATAGAGGAAAAAATAATTCAAAGTAAATCTGATGTAATCGAATATCTCACAGGTATTATTTTTAATGGAACATGTAAAAATGATGTTATTTTTATCAAATGCACTTATGAAGGTTTAGAGTTGAATGATTACATAATGGCACTATGTGCATCAAAAGAGAGGAAAATAGAAACACTTGCATTAGGAAACGCGTTCGCAAAAAGTTTAAAAGATAGTTGGAAATTTGAAATACCAGGCAATGTTGCTTATCCTATTGCTGTAGCCAAAGCTGGTATAAATTTTAACATTTCGTTAAAAAATTTATCTCTATTTTATATTCAGTCATTTATTTCAAATTTAATTAATATTTGTGTTAAACATATTCCATTAGGTCAAAAGGTTGGTCAAGATTGTATAATTGAAACTTTGCCTAAAATTGAAAAACTTTTAAAAGATATGAAGCATTTTTCTATGGAGGACATTGGAGGAATTAACTTTGTTTCAGATATCCATAGTATTAAACATGAAAACTTAAGAACAAGGATTTATATTACATGAGTAAAGTTAACGGTCCATTAAAAGTAGGTATTGGAGGACCAGTTGGGGCAGGAAAAACAAGTNTAACCGAAGCCCTTTGCAAACATCTGTTTCCAANATTATCNATGGCAGTTATTTCTAACGACATATATACTATTGAGGATGCAGAGTATTTAATGAGAGCTCAAGCGCTTCCTTTAGAAAGAATTAAAGGTGTTGAAACAGGAGGATGTCCACATACAGCAATTAGAGAAGATGCATCAATAAACCTATTAGCAGTTGAAGAAATGAAATCTAAATTTCCAGATTTAGATATAATTTTAATAGAGTCAGGAGGGGATAATCTAGCAGCNACATTCAGTCCAGAGTTAGTTGACCTTTCAATCTATGTTATCGATGTTGCAATGGGAAGTGACATACCGAGAAAAGGCGGTCCGGCAATTCAAAAATCAGATTTATTAATAATTAATAAAGCTGATCTTGCTCCTTATGTAGGGGTTGATCTCCAAGCCATGGAAAAAGATGTTAAAAATGCTCGAAGAGAATTGCCTTATGTGTTTGGCGAAATGAAAAACTTTAAAGGNATAGANAATATATCNGATTTTCTTTTTTNAGAAGGTGGTCTNTAATTTATTCTGGAAGACCNGCAAGTTTCATTCCTTCAATAAGATTATTTGTNAAGGCTTCACTCATTTCAGGNGCTACTTTTCTGTAATCAGNNATTGTCTTAACNTCAGGACGTTCNTCTGTNTATTTTTTTAGCCAGACTTTACTTTCTTCTATNTCACCCATAAGNGCTANNACAGCNGCCTTGAANCCAAAAAGTCTATTATGTGGTGCATCTTGAATTGTTCTATTAATTGAGTTTAGAGCATTGTCTAAATCTTTTTTACTTATATAACAAAAAATCAGCCACCCCTCCCATTCCATTCTTCCAACTGGATCAATTTCAATTGCTTTNTTAACACAATTAATAGCTTCATCATACTTTTCTTGCCTCATAAGTGACATTGAAAACATTTGAAGTGAGCGAGGGTGATTTGGATTTACGTCTATGGCTTTTTGCATTAATTCCATAAATCTTTCTATATCTTGNGTAAGNTAATTTTGTATACCTTTTGCCATAATTGCATCAGGATTATCTGGATCTAGGGAATAGGCTTTGTCAGTATGCTTAAAAAACTTTTCCTGATTTTCTTTTCTTTCGGAATCTAATGATGGTTCGAATACTTTTTCCATTATACCTTGAGAAAGAACGATATGAGCTTCAGCTAGATTATCATCAAGTGAAATAGCTTTTTCTGCATGCTCAATAGCTTTCGAACACAAATCTAATTTTGATTTTAAATCCAAACCTTGAGTATAATTTGCTTGACTTAAATATGACTGAGCCTGCAGGCTTTCATCCCAAGCACTTAAATTAACTTTTTTCTTAATTTCTAATTGTTGTATTTCATTTGCCTTTAGTGCAGGTGATATAATTACAGCAACTTTTTGTGAAACTTCATCTTGGATTTCAAAAATATCTTCTAATGATCTATCCCAATTTTGAGACCAAATCTGAGTATCTTTATCAGCATCAATAAGTTTGGCGTTTATTCTTACTTTATTTCCACCCTTCCTCACACTACCAACCACAAGATATCTAGCTTTGAGTTCTTCAGATATTTTTTTAGAACTTTCTTTAGAATTTTTATAAGCAAAAGCGGAATTACTAGATATTACAGGGAAGGTCTTCCATTTTGATAAATGAGATATAATATCTTCTGTAATGCCATCAGCGAAATAATCTTGTTCCGGATCATTGCTTAAATTATTAAAGGGTAATACTGCAATCGTTGGAGCTTTGCTTCCTTCTTCACTATTTTGAATTTGATTATCTAAAGATCTTTTTTCTAATTCAGGGTCAGCGAGGTCATATGCATGGACTGTTGTATTTTTAACCTTTTGCTCTCCTAAGTTATTAAATACAAGTTCAGTTTTCTTATTTACAAAATCTAATATGCTTTTAGATAAACATACTCCTCCTGGTTGTGATAATGCTTCCAGCCTAGCTGCTACATTCACACCTTCACCGTAAAGGTTTTCTCCTTCAACTATTACATCACCCATATTCAAACCAATTCGAAATTCCATAGCTGCATCTTCAGATACATTTGCATTTCTTTCTCGAACAAGTTTCTGGAATTCTTTTGCACAAATNACTGCTGANACAGCGCTTTGAAATTCAGCNAAAACAGAATCTCCTGCTGTATTAAAAATACGCCCGCCATGCTCTTTAAAAAGATTATCCAAAATATCCCTGCATGAACGGAAACTGCGAAGAGTTTCATCTTCATTCTTTTCCATCATTTTACTNAAAGCCACAACATCTGTGACAAAAATAACGGCTATCTTTCTTTCAATATCTTTGGACATCTAATCCTGCAGTTTTCGTATTAAGTTAAAAATAAAACGACTAGTATAATGAAGCAGTAAACTAGAAAATAATATAAAAAAATCCACTTTTTAACCATATAACCACCTAATAAATTAAACTAATTTTAAAAGATTTAAGGTCTCAAACCTATCATCTAAAATTTTTTTAAAACTTATATTATTATTATTACAAAAATCTAATTCATTTTCATAACAAAAAAAACAGAGTTCTATTTCTCTTTTTTTATGAGAGATAAAGATTTTAGTTGGTATAGTTTCATTAAAATCTTTGTGTGGATTTCTTGTTCTTTTACACCACATACATTTTGCATCTTTTTTGTTATAAATAAATGACATAGAAATGAAATGATATTTCTAATAATATAAATCAATATTTAATTTANAGNTTACCAGCCAGATCCTGATGTGCCTGGAAGTGGACCTTCTGACCAAAATCTAGGTGTTATCAAAGACATATCAACAATTTGTTTTAAGATCCTATTATCACTTTCAAGTGAAACCGCCTCAAGACATAAAATCAATCTTCCAGCTTTAGTTTTCTCCCAAAACCAAGTACCCAGATATTCAAAGTCATCTACTTTGTCTCGGTAGGTGATTGTTTCTGTGTAAAAAGCTTGTAAATCTTCAACAACTAATTTTAGTTGTGGTATAGNCCCAATACCTTTTCTTGGGCTTGGTGGAATATTACCTCTTACAAATTCTGAAATATAATTAGTGAATTCTGAAATTTGCATTTCACTAGCACCAACGGTTGTTCTTTTTCTGGCTGATACAGCAATTTCATAATCTTCCTTTAATGCATTAATTTCATCATTAACTTCTTTTACTAGTTTATTGATATCTCCAATTTCATTTTTTTTCAAAACTAGCTCTACAGGGAGCGCGTAACCCATTCGTCCATCTTTAACNGGTATAATATCAGGAAAATCTTTTAAAACAGGTCCAGATCTTTCATTAAATAAATCAAAAGCTGATCTGATTATTTTTTTCTGGTATTCAGGNTCATTTGGTTTNCCNAGTGGGCGNCCCATTGGGAAATCCAGCCAAAGAGCTCTTGGAGGTTGNATAGCTTCAATATGTTCTTTTACAAAACCAACTAAGACTGTNGAAAACCCATAAGATTCAAAAAAATGAGCAAGCACGCTCACGGCGCGCGTACAGAATGGTCATACAGGAACTAAAAAGACNGTGTCGACTGCATCATCTTTCATTCTTTCAGCAACTTCTTTTGCTGACCTTTCCATTTTGATAGGATCAGATGAACCAATAAATGAGTAATGNTCATTTGAAACAGANCCTATTTCTCCATTTTTAGCCATTTCTTCNAATCTGTCTATTGGAAGNATTGTATTAATGTCTTGTTGCCAGGCAGTACGATCATATTCTACTGCAACATGTGTCATTACTAAATCGAGATTATCTTTTTCTATAACTCTGTGATTATTAGCAAGCCATGAAAATGGTTTATCCCCTCTTCTAGAAATTGCTGCTGAAGAAACAATAGACACTCTGCGACTACTTTTTTCTTTAGGAATTGTCCAAGCAGGATTATCGAAAGTGTATTTCTCAAGACGAGAAATAAATCCTCTACCAATAGCGGGCATTTCAGGAATTAAAACCATTCAAACCTTTCAGATAAGTTTAATATAATTGGTATATTTTATATTCTTAATGTCAAATAATTTTATCAATTAATAACTTTCTTACTACAGGTAAATCAGCTTCAGCCCAATCTAAGTTTGAAATTTTTTCAAGGCTCAACCACTTACAGCTAATATGCTCTTTAAGAATTACATTTCTGTTTTTACTAGAACATAAATATACTTTCATATTTAATTTAAAGTCAGGGTATATATGATTAACTAGCATGTAAAAATCATTAATTTCTATCTCAAGAGAAAGCTCTTCAAGAATTTCTCTTTTTAAGCATTGCTCATCAGTTTCAAATTTCTCAATTTTACCCCCAGGAAATTCAAATTTTTTGGAAATATAATTTAAATTATTTTTAGATCTTTGAGCGCAAAGAATTTTCTTTTCATTAATTATTACTCCGGCTACTACAAAAACTTTTTTCACAAATTATCCTAAATTTGAAATGCAATTAGAGTAAATGTAATAAATACTTATAAGTTATTTATTTTATAAAATTAGAGTGATTTTATTTTGTTTTTCAAAATTAGTATTTAAAAACTAAACATTTATTATATGAAGATCTAACTTTTCTTTCTTGCCTCTAATTTCAAATCCTTTTACATTTTTTGACTGAATTTCTTCATTAAGCCTTAATCTAAGTTCTTCCGTGATNACAAAATCAGCATTCANTTCTTTGCATGCATCACAAACGCGATTAGCTACATTTACAATATCACCAATTACTGTAAATTCTTTTAAATCATCATTCCCTACATTTCCTACAATACAATTCCCAAAATGAATTCCTATTCTATGTTTAATAACTGGAAGTTTTGCTTCAGTTCTTTCTTTAGCCCATTGCCTCATGGCAATTTGCATTTCTCTTGCACAATTAAATGCATTTTGTGCATCATTTCCTTGAGATACTGGAGTGCCAAAGGTTGCCATTACAGCATCACCAATAAATTTATCAACAGTGCCTGAATTTTGGAANATTGGCTTTATCATTTTATCTTGGTATTCTGATAATAATTGAATAACTTCATCAGCTGTTAAGCTCTCTGAAATAGATGTAAAGCCTTGGATATCTGTGAATAAAACAGCNACCATTTGGTTATTTGTTTTTTCAGTTTCAATATCAATCTCAGCTTCTTGGATTTTGTCCCTTATGTCAGGTGAAAAGTATTTGCTTAATTGAGCAGTTGATTTTTCAAATTTTACTGCATCAGAAAAAGACCTGTCTTGTAAGAACACTCCAGCCCAACTGACTACACAAATAATAATCCAAACATTAATTGTAACTATTAACCAGCTAAAGTTTATTGCATAACCATTGGTTATAATTTCTTCCCAATCATTAGAAATAAATGTTTTGGCGTTAACAAAATCTGGATAATTTTCATAAACTAAAGCGCCTGTAAAAAATAAAATAGATAAAATAACAAGTGATTGCCTTTGAAATAAAGGAGATATAACTATCATTGTCATTGGAAAAAGAAAGTTATAATCAATTGCTCTACCTAAACCAATTTGATCTGGGTTACTGAAATTATTATCCATATTGGATAAATAATTTCCAATTAGGTAATAGGAAAAGTATAGAACTATAAACGAGCTCAAAAGAATGGAATAATTTGATTTATTGAGATATTGAAACAGATATAATGAGTATAAAAAATAGCATAAATTAACTATCATTTGAGCTTTATTTACAAACTCCATTTCAGAAGTTGGTGCTAGCATCCACCTAATAAGGTTTAAGAGGCTTATAGCTCCAATAACTATAGAAACTATTCTAAACCCAGAAACTCTTCTATTTAATTCATGATCAATTACTTCCATGTAAAAATTTAAAAATAAAAAAAAGTTTTTAGCAAGTTTATATTATTTTAAATTCNAGATATTAATAAATTTTTAAAAGTATAAATTGTTATAGTAATAAAAATTTATAAAATGTTTTTTTATTTTTGACTTAAACTTTGATATAACTTACTAATTTCGACTGAGTATTAATTGGAGGCAATCTGCCAAGAATATTGGATCTAAAAATTTCTGGTCTATCTCTTCGCCTCATAAAACCCTCTTCAGATGATGAATAAATTGAAATTAAATTAATTAATTCGTCCAAATAGCTTTTCTTACAAGGATCGATATCTCCAAAGACGTAAGTAAAACAATTTTCAGCTGTGATTGAAAATACGCATGCACGTTTGCATTGGCTCATGCAACTAACTTCTCTAAATTTAATATTATCTATTTTTTTAATTTTAGATAAAACTTCTTCGGATAAACGTTTTCCACCACGTGTTTTTAAAATACTTTCTTTATCATCTTTGCATGTAATACAAACTGATATAATTGTTTCTTTGTTAGCCATAATAAAAAAATTGAATATTGAAACATTTTGATAATTTATTAACTAAATAATTGTCAACAAAAAAGTGTAATGTTATAACATTTCAATTGTTTGATTAATGCATATTACTATTAGAAAAGTTTTNNAAAAAATTCTAACTTTTTTATAAAAAATTTAAATTATNTNAGATTATATTTTGACTGAAAGGATNAATAAATGAGTAATACTTCACAAGTTCCAGTTACTGTTTTAACAGGCTTTCTTGGCGCTGGAAAAACAACACTATTAAATCGTATTCTTACAGAACAGCATGGAAGAAAATATGCAGTTATAGTTAATGAGTTTGGAGAACAAGGTATTGATAATGATTTAGTTGTGGATGCTGATGAAGAAGTATTTGAAATGAATAATGGATGTATATGTTGTACTGTAAGAGGTGATTTAATTCGAATACTAAGTGGTCTCATGAAAAGAGCAGATAAATTGGATGCAATTATAGTTGAAACAACAGGACTTGCAGATCCAGCTCCAGTTGCTCAAACATTCTTTGTTGACCAAGATGTAGCAGATCGTACAAAACTTGATGCAATCGTTACAGTAGCTGATGCGGTACACCTTAGTTCTCAGATAGGTGAGCATCATGAAGCAGAAGAGCAAATAGCATTTGCTGATGTTGTTTTGCTCAACAAAATTGATCTAGTAAAAGANAAAGAAATTGACNTTGTCAAAGACAGAATTCGGAAGATAAATCCCTATGCAAAGATTATTAAAACTAATCGTTGTGAAACACCCCTTAAGGATATAATTGGATTAAATGCTTTCAGTTTGGATCGCGTTTTAGAGGTGGAACCTGATTTCTTAGATTCTGATCATGACCACGAACATGATGACGATGTAACAAGTGTATCATTTGTTTCTGAAACTCCACTTGATTTAGAAAAATTTCAAGACTGGTTTGGTAACTTACTTCAAACAAGAGGGCAAGATATTTTAAGATCAAAAGGAATTTTAGATTTTGTAGGTGAAGAGGAGCGATATGTTTTTCAGGGAGTTCATATGCTCATGGATGCTTCTCCAATGGGTCCATGGCCGAAAGATAAGGAAAAAACTTCACGGGTTGTCTTTATTGGTCGGAATCTTGATACTATGGATCTTGAAAGAGGGTTTGAGGGATGTAAGTCAGNATGATTGCTGAAAGCCTCCAATNAAAAAGTACTAAACAAACAGCTTTAGAAATAAGAGGAAAGATTTTAGACATTGGGTTGCCTGTAACTTCTTCTGTTTCAATAAAAAATTCAATTGCTGTTGGTTTTGGTGATGGGACTATTAGGTTTTTTGATCCTGGTCTAACTGACCCAAGAGTTTTTAAAGTTCATTCAGGTGTTGTTCTATGTATGGTTTCTAATGGAAATTATATATTAACTGGAGGTGATGACGGAAAATTTTTAAAAATATCTTTTGATGGCGAGGTTGAAGAGATTGCAGACTACGGATCTCGTTGGGTAGATACTGTAGCTGTTTATAAAAACGATAAAGTTTGCTCATCTGGCAATAAAGTTTACGTATGGCATGAAGGCCAAAAAAAAGAAAAAATACTTGAACACCCAAGTACAGTAGGTGGTTTAGCATTTGGTTCTAACGGAAAATATCTTGCAGTTTCTTGTTATGGAGGAGTTACAGTTTGGGAACGTCTAGATAGACGATGGAAATCATCACGATTTATATATAAAGGTTCTCATGGTTTGGTTAGTTTTAGCCCCGATAGTAAGTACTTAATTACTGCAATGCAAGAAAACGAAATTCACGCATGGCGTTTGAGGGATAAGGATAATCTTAAAATGTCTGGTTACCCTGCTAAGGTTAAAAGCTTTGATTGGGTTGGAAACACTCCCTACCTAGTAACTTCTGGCGCAAACCAAGCAATTTGCTGGCCATTTGATGGTAAAGATGGTCCAAAAGGTCGCAAGCCAATTTGTGTTGCAGATGGTGGTAAACAGTATTCAACTTTTATNAAATCTTTACCAGACGAAGAAGCAATCTTTACTGGGTTTCGCGATGGGACTGTTCTATTGTCAGAAATAGATGAAAACAAGAATGCAAATATTATCCGTAATCCAACTGGTGCTGAGGTTACTACCATTGCGTTAACATCAGATAGATCTCATATTTTGATTGGAGATTCTAAAGGAAGCATCTTATGGTCAACACTTTGGGCAGGTAGAGAATAATGAAGGGAATGTTTAATAGAAAAAAACCAGACCCAAACATCATAAGAGATTTAAAGCAGCTGGTACTAAAAAAGTTCAATCTCCCCGAAAGCACAATTTTAAGCATTGCTGAATTAAGCTGTCATGAGCCAGGTTGCCCTCCTACAGAGACAGTTATTACAGCTCGTGAAGCAGATGGAAGAGTAACAAATTGGCGCATTCACAAACCAATAAACGAAGTCCAAAAAGTAGATATTAATAATCTAAAAACCTAATTNTTTTCTAAAACTAACATTCTCTTTTTAAGATTTTTCAAAATTTTTATTTTGTCATAGGGTTTTAAGTTCCTCCATCTTCTTGACTCTTCTTTAGTGCGACCACATCCTAAACACCATCCCTTGGGTCCAGTAAAATTACATATATCAATACAAGGGCTTTTTCTTTGCTTCATTTCTAAAACTTAAATTTTTAATTATCTTCACTTTGGCGGAAGGAGCAGGAGTCGAACCCACCAGACACGTATATAACGCCTCTCGCTAGATTTGAAGTCTAGGCGCCTCACCGGAGACGATTTCCTTCCAAATTATTTTTAAAATAATCATGNNGGAAATGGTATAAAAAATTAAATTTATTTAAAAATGTTTGATGGATCACTTTTTACAATGCGCCCATTGTCTGACCGTAATGTAAACAGTTTTTTGTCAAAAAATTCTAGTAATTCTATTGATATGTTTCGGCTAATTTTTGTTTCGTTTCTAAATACACCCAAGTCAACTAAACCTTTATTATTCTCAGAAGCAATTTTTTCGACAACATTAGCAAATTTTAATATTGTTTTTGGCAAAAAGTAACGTTTTTCAGAAATTTTGCACAACTTCTTNTGAGAANCTAATTTATTAAAAAAATTTTCTACTATTTTTATATTTATATTATTCTTTTCTGCAAATTCATTAATTGTTAGAGAATTAAAATTACTTTCATTTAAATTTTCCTTTATCTTAATCCATAAAATTTTTTCATCTGAATTAAAGGTATTTCTTTTACTTGTGATACTAATTTTTTCCCCATTCTTAAAAATCTGCTTTTCTTCAATAAGTTCATTTAAAATCTTATCTACTAAAAAACCCTTTGCTCTATGTGAAAACGCACTTAATATATTTTCCTTGTTTAAATGCAAGCCATTTTGATTCTGGGCAATAGACTTACCAATAAACTCAAAAATATTTTTTTTGCATAATCTCCAGTTTTGTTCGGATATTCCCCATAATTCTTCTTTGTGGATGATTATCTTTATTTGTAAATTTTTCAGAAAGCTTTTTAACGCAGTTTTTGAAAAGTTCCTTGAAATTGAAAATTTTATTAGATCTATGCCCCAAGTTGATTTAGAGACTAAAAGTAATAATGCATCCTTGGAACTGTTATTGACTTGAAAATTAAGCACTTCAATTCTACCTGCTTTTGATCTACCTTTTACTGATGAATTGGGGTCAATAATTTGTCCCCCAGCAATAGTCTTTTTAGCTGATTGGTCTCTTAGTATAAATCTGTCTCCAAAAACTAATGAAGTTTCTTTTTCAAGCTTTAATTGAACTAGCCCTTTCTGACCTGGAAAAATTTCCTTTTTTTCTAACACAATAATCCTGCAAATAATTTTAGCTGTTCCAATATGCATATGAACTCGAGACCAATTTTTTAGAGGTTTATGTATAAAAGAAGAAACACTAATTATAGCATCTACACACTTTGATGGGTTGTAAATAAATTCCGACAATAGTAAGTCACCCCTTTGAATTAGGTCTTTACTATTTTTTTGAACTTGAAGATTAAGAGCACAACGTTGTCCTGAAATACCAGTCTCAGAATTACGACTGTTAGAGTGAATTGTTTTAACTCTTGCTTTTAAGTTTTTTGGAGAAATTAAAAGTTTGTCGTCAATATTAACTTTTCCTGACAAAACAGAACCAGTTANGACTAAGCCTATGCCATTCAAAAAGAATTTTCTGTCTACCGCAAGACGAAATCCGCCAGGAATATCTTTTTTGTTTTGATCTAAGGCTTTATCTTCAAGGAATTTTTGTAGCTCTTGAATACCATTTTTTTTAAGGCTAGATATTTGAAAAATTGGAGCTTTAGATAAAGAAGTTTCTTTTAAAATGACTTTTAATTCACTTTCTAATTCCAAAATTTTTTTCTCATCAACTTTGTCAATTTTAGTAATTGCAACAGCACCATTTTTAATTCCAAGTAAATTAATAATTTCAAGATGTTCAAAAGTTTGGGTTTTTGGACCATCATCAGCTGCAATAACTAGAAGAACAAAATTAACACCTGCTAATCCAGAAATCATATTCTGAATAAAATTTTCATGACCTGGAACATCAACATAGCCTATACTGTTTTGGTTATTTATCTTTTTATATGCAAATCCAAGATCAATTGACATTCCTCGTTTCTTTTCTTCTGGAAGTCGATCGGTGTCTACTCCAGTGAGTTGTTTGACCAAAGAGGTTTTGCCGTGATCTACATGACCAGCCGTAGCAATAATCATTTACTTTTTAATAATTTTAAATTCAATTTTTTTAGTTGCGATAGAAATTGACTCTCATCTTCGAGGCAACGTAAATCAAATAATATACTATTGTCATGAATTCGACCAATTACTGGAATGGGTAACTTTCTAAACTCAGTGTAAAGTTTACTCAGATATTTATTCGAATTTGTACTGATCTTTATTGCACAACTTGGTATTAATTCGACTGGTAATGAACCACTTCCTATTTGACTTTTACAATCTACAATTTCTACTTTTGCTATTGTTCTAAGTTGATCATTCATATCTTTGAAAACTTTTTTTGCTGTGTCGTATATTTCCTTTTTCTTTCTATTCAGCATTCTTAATGTTGGAATTTCTTTTATGGCTGTCTCAGTATCATTATATAACTTAAGTATTGAGGCAAATGCTGCAATTGTCATTTTATCACATCTGAGCGCACGTTTTAGTGGGTTCTTATTAATTTTATCTATTAAATCTTTTTTCCCTAGAATAATACCACATTGGGGGCCACCAACGAGCTTATCCCCACTGAAGGTTATTATGTCTGCTCCATTAGACAAAACTTCTTTTGGCATACTTTCTTTAGGTAATCCTAAAAGTTTTAAATCTATTAATGAACCACTTCCAAGATCAACCATAAAAGGTAGACCATGCCTCTTTGATAACTTTGCTAAATCTTTATGATTTATGTTTGAAGTAAACCCTTTTACAACAAAATTGCTTGTATGTGCCTTTAGAATTAATCCAGTTTGTTTTTTAATTTCGCTTTCAAAATCCTCAATATGAGTTCTATTTGTAGTGCCAACTTCTTTAAGTTTACAATTAGCGCTTTTCATTATTTCAGGCAATCTAAACGAACCGCCAATTTCAATCAATTCACCTCTACTAACCAAAACCTCTTTTCTCTTTGCTAGGCTATTTAGTACGAGTATAACAGCAGCCGCATTATTATTAACAATTGTGCATGCTTCCGCTCCCGTAATATCGCAAAGNATATCACTAATATGATTGTCTCTATTTCCTCTTTTTGTTTTTAAAACATCATACTCAAGATTAGAGGAACTTTCTGCAATCTCTTTAACATCTTGTAATGTCTTACTAGGAAGAATTGATCGACCAAAATTTGTATGTATAACAGTTCCAGTTAGATTAAAAACTGGCCTTAAAAGATCATTATCTATCTCTGAAATTTTTGCCCTTAGGTTAGAAAGAAAAATATCAATATCTATTTTATTGATTTCATTTTCTGAAGTTAAGGCCTCTCTTAAATCTTTTTGAACTTCTCTAATTTTTGACAATACTAATGAGTTTCCTAAGTTTGAGATCATTTCTTGGACTTCAGGCAATTTTTGAATTTTATGCACCGCAGGTAAGGAACTTAGTAAAGATTTATTATACGAAAGATTATTCATTTGATTTGTTTCAATCTTAAATTAATAAAAGTCTAGATAAAGTTTAAGTTAACTTCAACTTTACGCATACAAATTTTTAAATTATTTTCTTGTCATAAAAATTCATCGAAATATATATATCAATATAAAATCAAAAGGACATGCATATGGGAAATCTACAGGAAGAAAGCGACCTTCATAATACAGTACAAATAAGCGCGAGAAGGTTTGAAGAGTCTCCATTTATTTCAAGAATAGATGATTCAAAAATGATTAGAGGTGTTTATGCAGGAAGATACCATGCAATATATAACGGTGAAGACGTTTTGCATCAATATTGGACACTAAGAAAAAAAGCTTTGATTTTTGATGTTCCTGAAAAACCTATAGAAATTTCAGGTCCTGACGCCACTGCCTTTCTGGACAAAGTATTAACCAGAAAAATATCAGAGCTTCAAGAAGGCAGAGGTTTATACGCTCTAGCTTGCACTCCACAAGGAGGGATATTCATGGACGGCGTAGTGTTTAAGTTTAGTAACAATAAATACTGGTATGTTCAGGCAGATGGTGATTTTGAAACTTGGCTTTTAGCTCACACTGAAGGTTTCGATGTAAGTATAAAAGACCCTAAATCCAGAGTTTTGCAAATTCAAGGTCCTTCATCAATGGATATTATGAAAGAATTAACAGATGGAAAACTGGATGAAACTCTTAAATATTATCGATCTGGATTTTATAAAATTGATAATCAAAGAGTGTATATATCCAGAACTGGATTTACCGGAGAACTTGGCTATGAAATTTTTTGTTTAGGCCATGAAACTGATCATGTTTCACTTTGGGATAAAATAACTAGTGTAGGTAATAAATACGGAATGGAATTTTCATCAACTCGTTCAATAACTATAAGAAGGATTGAAGCAGGTATTTTAGGAAACTTAACCGATATTGATACCACAATAACTCCTTTTCAAGCTGGATTAGATAGCATTGTTGACCTAGATAAAGATTATTTTGTAGGTCAAAAAGCACTTTTAAATTCTGATAAAAGTACTTTATTATTTGGGTTCAAGTGTAGTGAAAAAACCCCTTCTTCAGGCAGTATAATAATTCATGATGATGAAGATGTAGGTTATATAACAGCGGGNGTTGACTCTCCTACATTAAAATGTGGCATTGGATACGTTAGATTTAGTGAAAAAGGTGAATGGATTGGCAAAAAACTTAACATAAAATTCAAGGATGGATCAGTTTCAACTGGAGAAGTTGTTGAGTTGCCATTTTTTGATCGTGAAAAGCTACTTTTGAAAGGTATTAAAGACAAAGCTCTGGAAGATTAGGTAAATTATTATTGACAGCTATAAATATTAATTGAAAATATTAAATAAGTTTAATTTTTGATAGGGAAGCTGAAATATGAAAAAATTATTTTTAGGTTTTTTAATTGGGGTTTTTTCTCTAACGCTGTCTATAAATTCCGCATTTTCAAGCAGTATACCAGAGTCTAAAGATCCTATTAAAATTGTTATAAATGACTGGACTGGCCAGCACGTATCAACAAAAATTGCAGGCGAAGTTCTCAAAAAAATGGGCTATAATGTAGAATATGTTTCTGCAGGGGCATTGCCTATGCTTGCAGCTATTGCTGCTGGTGATTTAGATTTTGTTACTGAAGTTTGGACAAATAACGTTAACCAGTTTTATCATGATGGAATTGCTAGTGGTGACATCATACTAGTTGGAGAGTTAGGACTTTCACCTCAAGAAGGATGGATTTATCCTCCATATATGGAAGAAAAATGTCCAGGTTTACCAAATTATATGGCTCTTTATGACTGTGCAATGGCTTTTGGAAGAGCCGATACTTTTCCGAAGGGTAGGTTAATTACATATCCAGCAGATTGGGGAACAAGATCCAAAGATGTTGTTGCAGCAATTGATATGCCTTTCATACCTATCGCAGGTGGAAGTGAAGGAGCCATGGTTGCTGAACTTCAAAGTGCTATTAAGAAAAAGGAGCCAGTGATTTCTATGTTCTGGCAACCACATTGGATTTTTGCTACTCAAGAATTTAATTGGGTTAAATGGAACCCTGTAGACGGTCCATGTGAGGAAGAAACTCAAAAGAAAGATACTGCATGTGGTTTTGAACAAGCTAAAGTTGTGAAAATTTCCTCAAAGCAGTTTAAGGAAAAATACCCTCATGCATTTAAATTCTTAGATGCTTATACATTAAACAATGACATCGAAAATCTAGGTATGTTAGAGATTGATGTAAATGGCAAAAAGTTAGAGGCTTGGGTTGATGAATGGATTGCCGGCAATGAGAGTGTTTGGCAAGCTTGGATTGATGCAGCAAAAAGCTAATCAAATATTAATTTAATCTAGGGAGCGACAAATTTTATTGTCGCTCCTTACTTATTTTTAAATTAAAAAAATCATGGCATCAAAAGAAATAAAATTATCATGTCGAAATGTTTGGAAAGTCTACGGGAAAAGCCCGGATGACTTTTTCAATAAAAATAATGGTAATGTTTCAGATCCTTTAAAATTAGCTCAGGAAATGAACCATAAAGAGCATATCGTTGCAAATGCTAATGTTAGCTTTGATGTGCATGTAGGCGAAATATTTGTAATAATGGGCCTCTCTGGCTCTGGAAAATCAACAATCATTCGCTGTTTGTCAAGATTAGTAGAGCCTACAGCAGGAGAAGTAATATTAGATAATGAAGATTTGCTTAAAAAATCACCTAAAGAATTAACAGAAATTAGAAGACATAAAATGGGGATGGTATTTCAGAATTTTGGGCTAATTCCACATTTAAATGTTATTGAAAATATTGCTTTTCCTCTAAAAATACAAAATTTCAACAAAGACACCTGTTTTGAAAAAGCAAAAAAAGTTATTGAGTTAGTAGGCCTTGAAGGCAGAGAAGAAAATTATCCATCACAATTATCAGGCGGCCAGCAACAACGAGTTGGTATCGCACGTTCATTAATTGTTGAACCAGATGTTTGGTTTCTAGATGANCCATTTTCCGCATTAGATCCCCTTATTCGTAGGCAGATGCAAGATGAGTTTATGAAAATTCAATCAGTTTTAAATAAGTCGATAGTTTTTATTACTCATGATTTTGTAGAAGCTCTTCGAATTGCTGATAGGATGGCTATAATGAGAGATGGGTTTATAGTCCAATTTGGAAGGCCAATTGATATTGTGATGAATCCAGTTGATGAATACGTTAGAGACTTTACTGGGGATGTGCCGTTTGAGAGATTTTTAAAAGCTGAGGATTTGATTGAAAAGCCAAAAAGCAGCACTGATAAGTTGAAAACAATTTCAAGAACAACACCAATCCAAGAGATACTCCCTCAGCTTGCTGATTCAAAAAATGGATTAGCTGTTGTTGATGATAAAAATAAAGAATTAGGCATTATTACACCGCAAGGAGTAATCAATGTAATGGCATCTGCGGGCTCAAAAAAAGTACAAAATAGAAAATGAAAACATTACTTAAACTAGATTTATTTCAGTGGTTTTTTGTAATAGCAATTACGGTTTCATTTCTATTAATGCAAAATCAATTTGTATGGTTAAAAGAGTTTCCCAAAGAATTTATTTTTCCATTGTCTGCTATTTTAAATTCTGGAATGGAGTGGGTTGTTGACTACTCTGGTTGGTTTTTCAAAGGAATTTCATGGTTCTTGGAATGGCCAATTAAAGGTGTGAGATGGCTTTTACATTTTCTTCCATGGACAGTAACCGTTTTTTTATTCTGCCTAGTTTCATACATTGCTTCAGGTTGGGGACTTGTAACTTTTACTCTATTGGCAACTTTTTATATGGTTCTTATTGGATACTGGGTAGAAAGTATGAATTCATTTTCTTTAGTGGCAATTAGTGTACCTATGGCAGTTCTTGTTGGATTTGCAATAGGGAGTTGGGGATTTTTTTCAGAAAGGGCAGAAAAAGTTATAAAACCAACACTTGATTTTCTTCAAACAGTACCCGCTTTTGCATATTTATTACCAATTTTATTATTATTTGGTTTTGGAACAACAGTTGGCTTACTAGCTAGTTTAATTTACTCATTTCCGCCTATGGTAAGAAATACTATCTTAGGATTGCGACAGGTTCCATCTGAAATAATTGAATCAGGAATTATGTCTGGAGCCTCAAGTAGACAATTGTTTTGGCTGGTTCGAGTGCCTACTGCTTGGAGGCAAATTCTATTAGGTGTTAATCAAACCACTATGGCTTCACTAAGCATGGTTATTATTGCATCGATAATTGGCGGAACAGCTGACATTGGTTGGGAGGTTTTAGTATACTTGAGAAAAGCTGAATTTGGAGGTAGTTTGGTAGCAGGTATTGTTATAGCTCTAATTGCAATGATCTTGGATAGAATAACATCTGGTCTTGCAAAAAATTCAGTAACTTATAAACCCCGAGAAAAATCATTTTTGAGACGTAACAAATTCTGGTTTTTAGCAATAACTGGTGTTTTATTTTTTTATATATTGTCATTTATTTTCCCTATTTTAAATCAATGGCCCGAAAGTTACTTTATTAGCCCTGCAAAATTTATTTCTAATGGTCTAGATATATTTATTTTGAATTTTGGAACACAAATTGACTATTTAAAGCAAGTCGCTTTTTTCTTTATTATGTTGCCAGTNAAAATTGGATTACAATTATCAGTAAGCCCTTATACTTGGGGTTTTGAATTAACTCCTTTTCTTATCACTGCCTATTTTATAATTATGATGTTGTTTGCTTCATGGTGTTTTTTAAAATTCAGTAAAGATGTTGCTATTGGGATAATTTTATTTTCAATTTTTATTTACTTTGGACTTACAAACATGCCTTGGCTGCCTCTAATTTTNATATANGGTCTGATAGGGTTTAAAATTGGCGGTTTAAAACTTTCACTAACAATTGTAGNAAGTTTTTTGTTTATTACATTTACNGGTGTTTTGCCTCAGGCGTTACTATCTATTTACCTTTGTGGAATTGCAGTGATTATATCATTTATTCTTGGCTCGTCTTTAGGTATTTGGGCTGCTCATAATGACAAAGTATCTGCGTTTATGAGACCAATAAATGATACTATGCAGACAATGCCGTCATTTGTAATTTTGATTCCATTTGTAATGTTTTTTGGAATTGGAGAATTCACTGCTTTGTTAGCTATCATAGCTTATGCTTTTGTACCTGCAATGAGATATACAGAACACGGATTAAGGAATTTACCAGAAACAGTTATTGAAGCTGCCCGAATGATTGGATGTTCTCAAACGCAACTTCTTTGGAAGGTAAAAATACCTCTTGCAATGCCCGTAATAATGTTAGGACTTAATCAAACAATTATGTTCGGTCTTGCAATGCTTGTTATTGCTGCATTAGTAGGAACCACAGGTTTNGGTCAATTAATTTACATTGGTCTCTCTAAAGCTGATTTTGGTACAGGTATGATTTCTGGTGTGAGTATTGCCCTGATTGCTATTATATTTGATAGAACAACCCAGGCTTGGAGAATTAAGCTTGAGAAAAAAACTCAGTAGTTTGTAACTCTTTTTTATAATATCAAAATCCTAACTCAAAAAATCATATGGACATCTCAAATTTTCTAGAAAGTAAAAATAAAATTTTCATTGATGGAGGCACTGGTTCTGAGGTTGAAAGACTTGGTGGAAAAATGAGTAATGCTTGGGGTGCTTTAGCTAATATACATTCACCTGATGTTGTTTTGAAAGTTCATGAAGGATTTATTAATGCAGGATGTGACATTATAACTACAAACACATTTGCTACATGCCGCCATACACTTCAAGGCCCTGGAGTGGAAGATAAAACCTTAGCTATAAATCAAGCAGCTGTAAAACTTGCAAAACAGGCAGTCAAAAATACTAATAAAGAAAATAAAGTTTTAATTGCAGGAAGTATGACTAATTTTTTTGCGTTGTCAGAAAATGAATATAGGCCTGATCCAAGGTTTTTGCCTTCATTAAGTGATGAAGAAAAAAATTATAAAGAAATGGCAAAAATTTTATTAAACGAAGGAGTTGATATTTTATTACTAGAAATGCTCTTAGACATTGACCATTCTAAAATATTACTCAANGCTGCTTTAGAAACTGGTTTGCCTGTATGGGTTGGCTTAAGCTGTTGCATAAGTAAACATGATCAGACAATTATAGGGAGAAATTATGGAGCTGAAAAAACTGAGTCTTTAATCTATGACAAAACAAAAATTGTGGAAAATCCAAAATTTCTCCCAGAAGATAAAATCATTCCCTTAGTTGATATAATAGACGAGTTAACTTCAATAGGAGGGGATGTATATGGTATAATGCATAGTTGGTTTGAAGACTCAAAATTAGGCTTGGAGGTTTTAAAAGATAAGTGGAGTGGACCTATTATGTTTTACCCAGAAATACATTTGTTTGATACATCAACGGGAGGAGCAATTATTACAGCTACAGAGGATGAATTTGCAGAAAACTGCTCTAACTTAATAGATAATAGGATAAAAATTATTGGTGGATGTTGTGGGGTTACCGATAATCATTTAAAAAGTTTGATTAATAAATTTAAATAAGGTTTTAAAGGTCTAATTTGAACACTAATAAAAAAGAATACGATTACATTATTTTAGGTGCAGGATCTGCAGGTTGTGTTTTAGCTAACAGACTGTCTGAAGATCCAAATAACACAGTTCTGATTTTAGAAGCTGGCCCTATGGATGTGAATATCTTAAGGCCAATAGAGTCACTTTTAATTCATATGCCAGCTGGTGTATACCATGCATACAAAAATCCTCAAATTAATTGGAATTATAAAACGGTAGTTGAACCTAATTGTCATAATAGAGAGCTTGAATTGCCGAGAGGTAAAATAATAGGAGGATCTTCATCAATAAATTCAATGGTCTATATGAGAGGGCACCCATTAGATTATGATAACTGGTCTACAAAATATGGTTTGAAAGAATGGTCATTTGATAAATGCCTACCCTATTTTAAGAGATGTGAAAGTTCTGATCGAGGAGAAAGCGAGTGGCGTGGAGCAAGTGGTCCATTAGGAGTAACAAAAGGTAGATTACAAAATCCTTTATTTGATGCTTTAATTGAGGCAGGTGATCAATCTGGTCAAGGCACATCCGAAGATTTAAATGGCTTTAAACCTGAAGGCATATCGAGATTAGATAGTACCACAAAAAACGGAATGAGGTGTAGCGCTGCTACAGCACATCTCAGACCAGCTTTAAAAAGGCCCAATGTAACTCTTATTACAGAAGCATTTACTAGAAAAATTTTACACAAAAATGGAAAAGCTTTTGGTGTTGAATTTGACAATAACGGTGAAGTTCAAGAGGTTTATTCAAGCAATTCAGTAATTGTAAGTTGTGGAGCGATTAAATCACCACAAATTTTGATGTTATCTGGGATAGGTCCAGCAGACCATCTTCGATCAATGGATATTGAAGCAAGAGAAAANCTATCTGGCGTAGGAAAAAATTTACAAGATCANTTACTTGTTGCAACTGGTTTTGAGTGTACTAAAAATGTAACTATTCATAAAATTACTCAACCTCACCAAAAACTTTTTGCAGGCCTTAAATGGTTATTAACAAGAAAAGGTATTGTAGCATCTAATATATGGGAGATGGGTGGACAGATTTTTGGAAATCACAATGTAAAATATCCTAATTTACAGTATCATTTTGCACCTGCATTTAATAAATATGAAGGCAGAAAAATTATCCTTTCTCAAGGCTTTCTTCTTCAGTGTGATCAGTTAAGGCCAAAAAGCAAAGGCTCTGTTCAACTCAAATCCAATAATCCTTATGAAACCCCAAATTCATTTTTTAATTATCTTTCTCATCCACATGATTTAAAGGAATTAAGGGAAGCATTTAAAAAAATGATTGAATTAATTTCTCAGCCAGCCTTTGATGAATTTAGAGGTAAAAGAATTAAACCTTCTCCTGACGTTAAAAGTAATTCAGAAATTGATAACTGGATTCGTGAGACTGCAATTACAGATTACCATCCATCGGGGACGTGTAAAATGGGTAATGAGCCTGACTCGGTAGTAGATGAAAAACTAAAAGTCCATGGCTTTGAAAATTTATACGTAGTAGACGCTTCTATTATGCCTGAAGTTGTCAGTGGAAATTTGAATGCACCAACGCAAATGATTGCTGAAAAAGCATCTGATTTTATATTGGGAAAAAAACCTTTAAAACCAATAAATGCTAAATTTCACTTTCAAAATGTTTAAATATTCTTTATCGATATTATTGTAAGGAACAAGCAATTGGGTAACGAGCAAATAAAAAAAATTACTTCAAGCCATTGGGGGGCTTTTGAAGCAATAATCGAGAATGGCAAGTTAATCTCAACTAAGCCATTTGAGGAAGATTTGAACCCAAATGATATATCTAAATTTATCCCAAATGCTGTTTATCATGAGAAAAGAGTCAAATTACCTCATNTNAGAAAAGGATGGTTAAGTAATAAAGAAACTCGAAATAAAAATTTAAGGGGTGATGATGAATTTCAGGAAGTGCCTTGGGATGAGGCAATTGAAATTGCCGCTGAGGAAATTTCGAGAGTAAAAGAAAAATTTGGGAACCAATCAATATATGGAGGATCTTATGGTTGGTCTAGTGCGGGGAAATTTCACCATGCACAAACGCAACTTCAAAGATTTTTAAATTCAATTGGTGGCTTTGTAGGTGCTTTTGGGAGTTACAGTACCGCTGCNGCACAAGTTATTATTCCACATATTCTTGGTATGAATTTTTTAAATTTAATTTTTAATTTCCAAAATACTTGGCCAACTATTGAAGAAAATACGAAAAATATTTTAATGTTTGGTGGGATTAATCCAAATAATTCAAAAGTTAGTATGGGTGGTAGTACTAGGCATGAGAATGATTTGTGGTTTAGAAAATTTCTTAATAAAGGCATCAATTTAATTAATATAAGCCCTCAAAAAGCTGATGCACCAGATGGAGCAAATTGGTTGTCTATTATTCCTGGCACGGATACAGCTTTTATGCTTGGGTTGGCATTTGAGTTAGAGACTAATAATCTTTTGGATAGAGCATTTTTAACAAAATACACAGTTGGTTATGAAAAATTTAAAATGTATTTGCTTGGAGAAAGCGATAGTAAGCCTAAAAATGCAGAGTGGGCTGAAAAAATATGTGGAGTAAGTGCAGATCAAATAAAATCTATNGCAAGAAAAATTTCTAAAGAAAGAACACTTATTACAGTAGCCTGGTCTTTACAAAGAGCTCAAAATGGTGAGCAGCCATATTGGATGGCTACTACACTTGCAGCAATGCTTGGTCAGATAGGTCTACCTGGTGGGGGGATAGGTTTTGGCTACGGAGCTATAGGCGGTGTAGGAATTCCTATTAAAAACTTTGGCGGCCTATCTTTGCCTAAAGGTAAAAATAACGTTTCTGATTTTATTCCAGTTGCAAGAATTTCTGATATGCTAAATAAGCCAAATACNAGTTATGAATTTAACGGTGAAAAAAGAATTTACCCTGATATTAAATTAATATATTGGTGTGGTGGAAACCCTTTTCATCACCATCAAGATTTAAATACTCTTCATCAAGCTTGGAAAAATCCTGATACTGTAATTGTAAATGAACCTTGGTGGACTGCAACTGCTCAAAGAGCAGATATAGTTTTTCCTTCAACAACATCTTATGAAAGAGAAGATATTGGTAAGGCAAATGGTGGTGATAACTATATTTTCTATATGCCAAAGCTTATCGATCCTGTTGGCAAATCAAAAGATGATTATCAAATTTTTTCTGAACTCTCAAAAAAATTAGGTGCATATAATGAGTTTACAGAAGATAAGACTGAAGGAGAATGGATTAACAAATTGTATAATGAGTTTCGAAGTTTTTTAAATAACTCAGATATAGAATGTCCAAGTTTGGATGAACTTAAAGAAAAAAACTGGTTTAAACTTCCTACAGTCGGTAAAGAATTTGCGGCTAAGCCATTCGTAGACTTCAGAGAAAACCCAGAACAAAATAAACTACAAACAGTATCAGGAAAAATAGAAATATTTTCTGAAAAGATTGAAAGTTTTGGATATAAAGAATGTCCTGGGCATCCTATATGGGTTGAACCTGATGAATGGTTAGGATCTCCAAAAAATACTGAATATCCTTTCCATATTGTTTCCCCACAACCAAATGACAAACTGCATAGTCAATTAGAATGCGCTATTGCAGATGTTCCAAATGAAAGACCGACCCCAGTTCTTATCAATATAAATGATGCTAAAAAATTAAAAATTACAAATGGCGAAATCATAAAGATCTTTAATAGTAGAGGCTCATGTTTAGCACGTTCTCTTCTAACTGATAATATAAGAGAAAAAGTTATATCCTTACCTACAGGTGCTTGGTTTGAAACGGATAATCATGGATTAGAAAAACAGGGCAATCCAAATGTTTTAACTTTTGACAAGGGCACATCCAGATTAGGCCAGGGCCCTAGTGCTCATACAAGTTTAGTAAATATTAAAAAAATAGATTAATTTAATGAGCACCATTATTGAAATTGATGAAGTTAACAAGGTTTTTGCAACTGGTGAACACGCAGTNAAAGATTTATCCCTTAATATTAAAGAAGGTGAAATTATTGCTCTTTTAGGCCCTAATGGCGCTGGAAAAACAACACTAATTTCAATGATTTGTGGAATTGTGAGCCCATCTTCTGGCAAAATTAAAGTTAATGGCTTAGACGTAATTGATGATTATAGGAAAACAAGAAGTATGATTGGATTAGTTCCNCAAGAACTCACATTAGAGTCNTTTGAAACTGTTTCTAATTCAATTAAATTTAGTCGAGGATTATTTGGGAAAAAAAGTAACAAAATACTTATTGAAAATTTAATAAAACAGTTATCACTTTGGGAAAAAAGAAATACAAAGATAATGGAATTGTCCGGTGGGATGAAAAGAAGAGTTTTGATTGCAAAAGCGTTAAGCCATGAACCTCAAATTCTTTTTTTAGATGAACCCTCTGCAGGTGTAGACGTAGAATTAAGAAAAGAAATGTGGGAAATAATTAAAAACCTTAAAAAAGACGGTGCTACAATTATTTTAACTACACATTATATTGAGGAAGCTGAAGCAATAGCAGATAGAGTTGGAATTATCAATAATGGCGAATTGCTATTAGTTGAAGAAAAAAAAGAACTACTAAGTAAGATGGGTTCAAAAACTCTAACAATTGAACTTGCCTCCAAAATTAAATCTATACCGAAATCTCTTTCTTCTTACCATCTTCAACTTTTAAATAATGGGGAAAAGTTAGCCTTTAATTATAAAAGCAATGATGAAAGTACAGGAATTACAAGTTTGTTAATGGATATTAAAAAGGCAGGTATAAAACTAGCAGACTTAAGTACCAGTCAAACATCGTTAGAAGAGATTTTTGTAGACATGGTGAATAAATGATTAACTTACAGGCTATTAAGGCAATTTACGTTTTTGAAATGACAAGAACATTTAGAACTCTTCTTCAAAGNCTAGTNTCNCCGGTNATNTCNACTTCATTATATTTTATTGTTTTTGGGACAGCAATAGGATCTAGAATGCAAGATATTTCAGATGTGCCCTATGGAGCTTTTATTGTTCCAGGTTTGATAATGCTAACAGTTTTAACTCAGAGTATNTCTAATGCTTCATTTGGAATTTATTTTCCAAAGTTTATGGGAACAATAAATGAAATTCTCTCNGCNCCATTATCTGCTTTTGAGATAGTACTTGGTTATGTAGGNGCAGCTGCAACTAAATCATTAATGATTGGAATTATAATTTTTATAACAGCTCATTTTTTTGTTGAAATAAATGTTTTACATCCAATATGGATGATTACATTTCTTGTTTTAACTTGTGTTACTTTTAGTTTATTTGGTTTCATTATTGGAATATGGGCTAAAAATTTTGAACAACTAAATTTAGTTCCACTTCTTATAGTAACACCATTAGTTTTTTTAGGTGGTAGTTTTTATTCTATTTCAATGTTNCCTGATTTTTGGCAAAAAGTTTCCTTTTTCAATCCTGTGGTTTACTTGATTTCAGGTTTTAGGTGGTCTTTTTATGGAAGTTCAGATGTTGGTATTGAAATTAGTTTAATAGCAATTGTTATTTTTGCATCCTTATGTATGTTTGTGATTTATAGGATATTTAAAACTGGATACAGAATAAAACAATAATATAGATTAACTATATATAATTATTNATTTTAAAGCTTTTGAGAAAAATGTATGAATATTCAGGATTTCTTTAATCAAGAAAAAGTTATTGATTTAAGTTTTTTTAATTTTGAAAACGCTATTACTGCGGCTTATTATGCAAATGNNAAANTAGAAGTTCAAAAGGTTAATAAAAACTTTGTNAATTTTTTTCCAGTTTTAGGAAATATNACAAATGTATATTTNCCAGATGTATTAGAGCAATTAGGTGTCCCTNANGAACAAATATCACAATTTCANTCAGAGCTAGATAAAAATGGAAAAGTTTTAATTCCTCAAATTNTAATTAATATTGATGGTGAAGAAAGAATNTTTTCTCTTCTGTCAGCAAAAACCAAAAGTGAAAACTTTGANTATNTAAATGGTGTTCAAGGTCAGTTTGTAGATAGAACTGCTGAATGGGANNTAAGGAAAGAACGNGAAAAATTATATGANNAAAGTAAAATTGANAATCAAATTATTGAAGANAAAAGTGCNCAATTGGAGAACTTAGCTACTAGGCTCGCAAAATACTTATCTCCACAAATATACAAAAGTATTTTTGAAGAGAAACAAGAAGTAAAAAGTGTTCACTCAAGAAAAAATTTAACAATCTTTTTTTCTGATATTATTCAATTTACAGATCTTACGGACACAATGGAGCCTGAGAAACTAGCTAAGGTAATTAATTCTTATTTGTCTGAAATGACAACAATTGCTGTTAAAAGTGGTGGAACAATAGATAAGTTTATTGGCGATGCAATAATGGTTTTCTTTGGAGATCCTGAAACTGAAGGTGAGGTTCAAGATGCTTTAAAATGTGTTGAAATGGCTATATTGATGAGACAAAGAGTTGAAGAACTTCAAAAACACTGGAAAAAAATGGGAGTTATAAACGGGCTTGGAATTAGAATGGGGATTTCCACAGGGTTTTGTACAGTTGGCAATTTTGGATCAGATTTGAGATTAGATTATACTGTTCTTGGAAGTCCTGTTAATCTTGCTGCTCGCCTTCAATCAGCAGCTGAAAGGAATGGAATTTTAATTGATGAGAACACTAATAATCTAATCAATGATGTAGTTCAAACAGAAAAAAATAATACCATTACACCAAAGGGATTTGTTAGGCCCATTGATACTTTTATATTAAAAGATTTTAAGTCTCAAAGTCATAAAGATCAAAGAAAGATGCTTTCACATTCTGGTGAAAGAATTGAAATTAATGTTATTGATAGTTCTGATATTCGTGCAGCAATTGAGGAGCTCAAAAATATTCAAGAAAAATTTGAAAAAGAGTATTCTGGTGATGAGAAGTAGACAATGGAAATCTTTATTGAGTTTAGCAGAAGGTTTTTGATTATAGGAAATTATATTTTCTTTGGTATTTTATCTATTGTTCTAATTGGTGGGTCTCTTCATGTTAATAGTAGGATGTTTTATTTTGCTTTAGGTTGTATAGCTCTTTCTTTACTAATTCATTATTTGATAAATTTTATAGCTTTTAAAATAAATCCTAAAGACAAAGTAAAATAAATATAATAATTCTAAACTTGTCGTAAATATTTATTTATGAAAGAGAATTGATAATGAACTTTTCTTTAAAAATAAATTTTACTGTTGTTTTAATCATCATTAATTTTGTATCCCTTAATGGTTTTTCTTATACATTCTATGTAGAAACATCAGAATTTAATGACGATGTATATATAATTGAAAACGTTATAAGTGATGAATCAACTAATGAGAGTAATAAAAAATCAGAAGAATTAGAATTAATAAAAGAAAATAAGTCTAATAGTAATTCAACTAAAAACCCAAGTATCATCTCTGAAAGAAACAAAGAAAATATTAGAGAGTATTCAGTTAATTGTACTAACCTTAAATCAAAACCAATNTTAACTTTAAATAAAGATTTTAAAANCAAAAGCTACAAAAGGGGAATAAATGAAAAATCTCTAAAAAAAGCCAAGGATTACTGGGACATGCATGAGGCACGTGATTCACTTNNNAAATGTAAAAAACTTAATCAAGACCACCTGTTAATAACAGCAAATAGTCTTAATAGGTTGCTTATAAAAGAAAACATCAATTTAGCTCATCTATATCCTAAGGTATATTATTTTAATAATTCCAATATTAAAAATCTTGAGAATTTATCTATGAATTCTAAGAATAAGTATCTGGGTGAATTATTCAAAGAAATTTCAAATTTGAGAAAAGAGTTATTATCTACTAAGGGAAATAAAATAATTTATGATAATTATTATCATTATTTAATTGATAAATCAGATTATAATAAATTAAATAATGACGAAAAAATCTTCCTATCAAATTATAGGCAATTTAATGTGAATTCTAAAATTCTAGAATTTGGATATGATGAAAAGTCATTTCTTCAAAAAAATAATAGTGGAATTTATTCAAATCAAAATACTATTGGTGATAGATTTTTTAGTGATATTAGTCCAATGATGGATCTTTTTTTTATTTCTTCAGACCCTGAAAACCTTCAATCAAGTCCTGCAAAAATAAGAAAAGTCTCAGCACCTATCTTATCAAAGTTTTCAGAGATTATGAATAATTTATAAATACTCTAATTTAGTATTTACATTTAATGTAAAAAGTAGTTCTAAATTATTATGTCTGAGAAATATGATTTTATAATAATTGGTGGTGGTATAGTTGGTTTATCAACTGCAATGCAACTTCAAAGTTCTTATAAAAAGAAAAAAATACTTCTACTNGAAAAAGAAAAACAATTAGCATCTCATCAAACAGGNCATAATAGCGGTGTNATNCATGCNGGAGTATATTATNAACCTGGAAGTTTAAAAGCTAAATTTTGTAAATTGGGTTTGGAGCAGACGGTAGANTTTTGCACTAAACATCAAATACCCTATGAGCAATGTGGTAAGCTTATAGTTGCAACCAATCAAAAAGAACTTACTCGNATGCAAGATTTGTTTGAAAGGTGTAAAAAAAATGGTTTAAATCCAACTATTTTAGACCAAAATCAATTAAAATCANTTGANCCAAATGTNACTGGTTTAGNAGCNATTAAAGTAACAGAAACAGGGATCGTAGATTACATATCTATGGCTAATAAAATGGCAAAAGAATTTATTTCTAATGGAGGTGAAATAAAGCTTAACTCTGAAATAACAAATTTAAAAGAAGATAATGATCATGTTGAAATTCAAGTTAGAAATGAAAATAAGATTGAAGCTGAATTTTTAATATCCTGCGCGGGCTTACAGTCAGATAGATTAGCTAAATTAATGGGTTTAAAAATTGATTTTCAAATTATACCTTTTCGTGGTGACTACTATAAACTCAATAAAAGACATAATGCTATTGTTAAACACTTAATTTATCCTATACCTGATCCAGCATATCCGTTTTTAGGCGTTCACTTAACAAAGATGATAGATGGTTCTGTTACTGTAGGGCCTAATGCCGTTTTAAACCTCTCAAGAGAAGGGTACAGTAAAATTAACTTTAACTTAAAAGATTTAAAGCAAATGTTTTCATTTTCAGGTTTCTGGAAACTTATCTTGAGAAGCTGGAAGCCTGGATTAAGTGAAATCTATAGTTCTTTAAATAAGAATAGTTATTTAAAAGTTTGTCAAAAATATTGTCCATCTTTAGAATTATCTGATTTGGAACCTTATAGGCCAGGCGTAAGAGCACAAGCTGTTTCGAAAAATGGTAAACTAATTCACGATTTTTTAGTTGAAGAAACTAAAAGGTCATTGCATGTATGTAATGCACCTTCGCCTGCTGCAACATCATCTTTGCCTATAGGAAAATATATTGTAGAGTTAGTAGATAAAAAATTAGGAAGAGAATAAATGGATAAAAAGTATGATGCGATAATAATTGGAGCAGGTGTAATTGGTTCTGCAATTAGTTTTGAACTATCAAAAAAAGGCTACAAAACTGTTAATATAGATAGAAATGCTACTTCTGGATATGGCTCAACAGCAGCCTCATGTGCGATTATTAGAGTACACTATTCTACCTTTGATGGGTGTGCGCTGGCATATGAAGGATATCATTACTGGAAGGACTGGGAGAAATATTTGGAATTTAATGACGAAAGTGGATTAGCAAAGTTTATTGAATGTGGTTGTATGATTTATAAAACTGATGCTAATCAAAATCTTAAGAAGGTTATACAAAGAGCAGATGAATTAAATATACCATATGAGGAATGGGGGCCAAATGAAATAAAAGATAATCTTCCTATAGTAGATACTCACAAATTTGGCCCTGTAAAAACTACTTCTGATGTAGATTTTGGTAAACATAAAAACGAACAACTGTTGGGCTCAGTTTTTTTTCCAACAGCTGGATATATAAACGATCCACAATTATCAGCGCATAATTTACAAAGAGCTTCAGAGCAATACGGGGGTGAATTTTTATTTAATAGTTCAGTTGAAAATATTCTAAAGGAAAATGGAAGAGTGTCAGGTATTCAACTCAATGATGGTACCAAGATATTATCAAATATTGTAGTTAATGTGGCTGGCCCTCATTCTATGAAAGTCAATCAAATGGCTGGTGTTGAAGAAGACATGAATATCAAGACAAAAGCATTAAAAGTAGAAGTTTCTCATGTAAAACCGCCCGAAAATTTCAATTATGAAAAGGATGCCTTCGTTGTGTCGGATAGTGATATTGGCTGCTATAGTAGACCAGAAACAGGTAATCATATTTTGATAGGCAGTGAAGATCCAGAATGTGATGAAAGAATTTTTGTTGATCCTGATAAATGGGATGAAAATTTTACAGATCAATGGAATACGCAGCTATACAGACAAGCTCAAAGATATCCAAATTTACCATTATCATCTAAAGTTAAAGGCGTTGTTTCCTTATATGATGTGTCGGATGACTGGATACCGATTTATGATAAATCTAGTTTGCCTGGCTTTTATATGGCTGTTGGTTCAAGTGGAAATCAGTATAAAAACGCTCCAATAGCTGGGGTTATGATGGCTAAGCTTATTGAACAATGTGAAAAGGGTCACGACCATGATAAAGACCCTGTAAAGCTGCATTTAAAATATATCAATAGAGAAATTGACATAGGCTTTTACTCTCGAAATAGAGTGATTAATTCAGAGAGCAGTATGTCGGTTCTAGGATAATCGATTATGGCCTTTTGAGCCAAATTGTAACTTTTCCAAATACTAAAAAATTGTAGGTTAGCAAAATTGCTATTGGAAAAATTACTGAAAAATATTGCATTAATCCTGTCCCGAAAAAACTTTTTATTGGTAATGTAAAAGCATTAAAATATATTGAATATACAATTAATAATTCAATGCCTAACACTAATATTGATAAAAGCCTTGATAATCTCCAGAAAAAATCAATTAACTTAGACTTAGGAGAAGGTAGGTTATGTGAGATAAGGTTTNTGTTTTTTCTTCTCTCTTTTAACCATAGAAATAAAAAAACTAAAATAAGAAGTGGCTGAATAATAACAAATAAAATTATATTGGTTAATTCATATCCAAGGCCTGATAAGTTTCCAAGATACTCAATGGCATCTACACATCTCCAAAAAATTTGATCTATTAAGTTCATTTAACGCATACCATTGATTATTTTAAACATGTTAGACTTCATGGCATATATTTTGCCTTTAAAATTTATATAAAAAATGTCAAAAATTTGAAAGGTGTTCCAATGCTCATTAATAGTAATTATACAGTTGGTCAATATTTTTTAGCATCATCTATAATTAATTCAAGTTTCAAAAAAAAGAAAACAAAAGGTCTTTGGTATATTGTCAGTTTAATAATAAGTACCGTTGCTTTTACNTCTAATTCACATTAATCTACTATAAAANTTAANTATTATAGNGAAGCTTAAAAATATCATTTNAGCTTTTAACTATTTNGGAGAAAATTGTGAGCGAATTAATTGGTATTGCAATTACTAGAAAAATNATGGGTAAAATGGAGGAAATTGAAAGTGCAAATGTTTCAATTTCATCAGGTATTGAAGGAGATGCACGNGGTAAAAAAAGAAATAGACAAATTACCATTTTATTTGAAGATGATTGGTATGATGCTTGTAAAGATATCGACAAGGACCTTCACTGGACAAAGAGAAGAGCTAATCTATTTGTAAAAGGAATGAGGGGGCCGCAAAAAGAGGGAGATATCATTGAGATTGGTAATATTAAACTCAAAGTTAGTTTTGAGACTGATCCATGTGAAGTTATGGAGTCAACTTACCAAGGTTTAAGGCAAGCCTTAGAGCCAAAATGGAGAGGGGGCGTATGTTGCTCTGTAATTGATGGTGGTATAATTTCTTTAGGAGATAAAGTTCAAATAAAAACCCTACCTTAAAAGGTAGGGTTTATTTCTGGGAGGAAACAAAATTTATATATATAATATTTCTTAAAAAACCAGCCTTAGACAATAAAAAATATTTCATTAGTAAAATAATAATGAGAATTTAATGAAAACACTTTTATGTATAATTCACTCACCATCAAATAATACATCTTTAATCGAACAAAAAGTCTCAGAAAAATTAAAAAGTGAGACATCTAATTTAAATATTATTATTAAAAATCCTTTTTTTGCTAATACTGAAGATATTTTAAAGGCTGATGGTTTATTAATTGGNACAACTGAAAATCTAGCAAGTATGGCTGGTGCAACCAAAGACTTTTTTGATAGAAATTACTACAATGTAATTGAAAANAAAGAGGGCATGCCTGTAGCTGTTTGGATACGTGCAGGTCATGATGGAACTGGTACTACTATACAAATGAAAAGTATTATTAAAGGTTTNAAATGGAGGTTAGTNCAAGAAATNTTAATTTGTAAAGGNCCTTGGCAGAANAANTTTNTTGATCAATGCATTAACTTGAGNTTAGGCTTTGCTATTGGTTTAGANTCAAATATTTATTAAGATTTTCTGGAAATTGTTCTGGCAACAGATATTGTAAAGAAATAAATAGATGAAGCAATCCATAACCAATAGATAATATTAGAAGAATTTCCTATTTCATTTGGCTTAATTCTATCTATTATCAACCAAAATGCTGTGGCACTCCATAATACCGCCATTGGAAGAGTAATGCGCCTTAAAGCTTTTACTCTTAATGGGTGAACTAATTTGATTGGCGCAAAAGTAAGTATGCAACAAATCACAATGGTTATTAAATTAGTTAGTTGGCTTGTTTCAAGAAGAAAAAAGAAAAGAACTAAAAGGTTCCAGAAAGCCGCAAAACCCTTAAAATAGTAATCACTAGTTTTCATTGATGTATCTGCAAAAGTATAACAGCTTACAGCCAATATGGCTGCGGCAGCAGGTATTAAAAATTGCTCGGGAACCATTTCAAACCAATAGATCATCAAGGCAGGGAGAACAGAATAATTAAACATATCAACNACATTGTCTAANGATGCCCCATCTACCTGAGGCGTTACTTGNGTAACTTTGGCAAGNCTTGCNAATGTTCCATCAATCCCATCTACAAATAGTGCGAGNGCCATGAAAATAAATGCAACNTCCTGTTTTCCNTCAAAAACAGCCACTAATCCCAGAAANCCTAATACAATTCCTGAGGTNGTAAAACCNTGTACAGCCCAAGCTACAGCTTTCTGTCTGGCTTTAGGTTTTGTGTTATTGTTCTCTGTTTTAGAAATTGACATTCAAAATAAATAATAATTAATATCAGAAATAATATTAAAATATTACAAATTATGAGATATTTTGCAATAATCAAATATGTTTGTATTTAAGACAGAATTACTTAGATTAAAATTTANTAAAAAAAGTTCATGATATGAAATATTCAAATGAAAAAAAAGATTTAGCTGCTGCACTCAGATGGTTTGCTCGGTTAGATATGAATGAAGGCATCGCCAATCATTTTAGTTTGGCTGTTTCTGATGATGGACAGGAATTTCTAATGAATCCTGCTGGGAAATATTGGTCAAAAATTAAATCAAGCGATATCCTTGAATTAGATGCTAGAAAAGATCCTAAAAATATTGGTCCTATTGTAGATGAAACTGCNTGGTGTATTCATGGTGCTATACACAGGCAAGTTCCAAGTGCGCGTTGTGTTATGCATTTACATCCAAAATATGCTACAGCTTTATCATGCCTTGAAGATCCTAAATTGCCAGCCATTAACCAGGAAAGTATGACTTTTTATAATAGGGTTTCTTATGATCTTGATTATGGAGGTCTTGGTATTGGTGATGAAGGAGAGAGACTTGCAAGTAAATTAGGTAATCATTCTGTGCTTATGATGGGTCAACATGGCGTTCTAGTAACAGGAAAAACAGTTGGAGAGGCCTTCGATAGAATGTACTACTTCGAAAGATCTGCTAGAATATATATTACTGCCCTTCAAACAGGACAGAAGCTAAAAATTGCTTCTCATGATATTGCAGAAAAAACAGCTCAACAGTCAGAAAATTATTTTTCTGATCTCCATTTCAAAGCTATACTAGAGGTCCTTGATGAGGAGGAACCAGATTATCTTAATTANAATATTAAGTATGTTTAAAGGGTTCTAGATTTTCTCTGGGGAGAGGNGTTTTTCCTAAAATAATATCTGATGCTTTTTCCCCAACCATTATACTAGGTGCATTAGTATTTCCATTAGTAATTCTAGGAAAAATTGATGAATCTACTACTCTTAGATTTTCAATTCCAATAACTTTACAATTTGGATCCACAACGGATGATGGGTCATTTTTATCTCCCATTTTTATCGTGCCACATGGATGATACGCACTTTCAGCCTCCTCTTTGATAAAATTATCTAAATCATCATTAGAGATTTTTTGCTTTCCAGGTTGAATTTCTTCTCCATAAAAATCTTTAAACGCTGGTTGATTTAAAATCTTCCGAGTAATTTTGATACAATTTCTAAATTCAANCCAATCATCGGGATGTTTCATATAATTAAATTTAATTTTTGGATTTGATTTTGGATTTGAACTAGTGATTTTTACCCAACCTCTAGATTTCGATCTCATAGGACCAGTATGCAATTGAAAACCATGATCATTTACAGCTGAACTGCCATCATAATTAATAGCAATTGGTAGCAAGTGAAATTGAATATCAGGATATTTTACTTTATTATTTGATCTTAAAAATCCAAGTGTTTCAAAATGATTTGAGGCACCTATTCCTTTTTTGAACAACAGCCAATTTAAGCCTATAATTCCTTTTGAAAAAAAATTATTATATTTGTATAAAGTGATAGGTTTTTTGCACTTTACTTGAAAATAAACTTCCAAGTGATCTTGTAAATTTTCACCAACATTTTGATTGTCTAGCAGTACATNAATATTATGTCTTTTTAAGAGATTTGAAGGGCCAATTCCCGAACGTTGCAATATTAAAGGGCTATTTATACTACCTGCTGAACATATAACTTCTCTTCTAGCTAAAATTTTTTCTGATCTGCCATTTTGTGAAAATGTTACTCCTATAGCTTTTCTATCTGAAAAGTTTATTTTATCAACAAGAGCATTCTTAAATATTTTTAGTTTCTTTGTTTGAATAGAGGGTTTAAGNTATGCTTTTGCTGCAGACCATCTTGATCCTTTCCAAATAGTTCTGTCAGCTGGACCAAATCCTTCTTGCTGGAAACCATTATAATCCTCAGTTGCTAAAAATCCTGCTTCTTGTGCTGCGCTAACTAAAACATCATTTAATGGATTTTCTCTTGTGCCTCTAGTTATATGCAAAGGCCCATTCTTTCCTCTCCAACTAGCATCACCTTCATGAGAGTTTTCTTGCCTTTTAAAGTAAGGCAAAACATCAGCAAAACCCCAACCTCTTGCACCACTTTCCTCCCAGAAATTAAAATCCTCAGCATTCCCCCTCACATATATCATTCCATTAATTGATGATGAGCCACCTAAAACTTTTCCCCTCGGGCAAGAAAGTCTACGATTATTTAATCCTTCTTCTGGTTCAGTCTCATATCCCCAATTATAACGATTCATATTCATTGGATATGAAAGCGCTGATGGCATTTGAATAAAAGGCCCAAAGTCACTTCCACCATATTCAATTAGTGCAACAGTATTTTTTTTGTCTTCAGTTAACCTGTAAGCTAAAGCGCAACCGGCTGACCCTGCTCCAATAATGATGTAATCAAAAGTAATAATATAAAATCTCCTTAATTTAATTTTAGATAAAATTAAATCTTAATCTTTATTGCAAATATTATTTCAAGTTAAAACTTATTATCGAGCTTTTTTAATCGTTTTTTTAATTATTTTTTCTAGATCTTGTATGCTGGCTTTTTTTGGATTTGTAAACGCAGCTGAATCTTTACTTGATTTCGCAGCTAACTCAGTAATTTTGTTATCCTTAACACCAATCTTTTCAAGATTATCAGGTATATCTAAAGTATCAAGAATTTGAGTGATGTTTGAATAAAAATTATCAAAATTACCTGGTTCATTAAAAATGGAAAAGTTCATAGAATTAATTTTTGATTGAATTTCATTTTTGTTGTAAATCAAAACCTGAGGTAAAATTACAGCATTAGTTAGGCCATGCTGTGTGTCATAAACCGCTCCAACCATATGGCTTATTGCATGAACTAGTCCAAGGCCTTTAAGAAATGAAATCCCAGTGAGACAAGAGCCAATTAACATTGCTCCCCTAGCATTGAGGTTATCTGGATTCTTGTAAACCTCTAATAAATTATTTCCAATTAAATTCAATCCTTGTAAAGCCATTCCATCAGCAACTGAATAAAGTGAGTCAACACAAAATGCCTCAATTCCATGCACCAAGGCGTCAGTGCCAGTCCAAGCAGTAAGATTTTTGGGTAAGCTGACAGTGAGACATGGATCTAGTAAAGCCATTATTGGTTTTTGCTTTGGGTGCCATACACATAATTTCATTCCAAGCTCTGAATTTGTAACCATAGCTGTGCTTTCTGTCTCCGCACCAGTACCAGCTGTTGTTGGAATACAAATCAAAGGTGGAAAAGACGATAATTTTTTAATGGGAGACTTTTCATACTCAAAGTCCCATAAATTTTCACTATTATTGGCTATTAAGCTTATAGCTTTTCCTCCATCCATTCCAGAACCTCCTCCAATTGCAATAATTGAATCATGTTTTCCTTCTTTATAAAAAGATCTTCCCTTATAGATTTCATCGTCTACTGGATTTGGACTTATGTCTGAAAAGATGTCACTGTTGATAGAGGATCTGTTTAAATCCTGAAGAATTTTTTTNATAAAAGGTAAATCTTTNGAACTTTTATCAGTAACTAAAAGTGGTCTTGCCAAATTATTAGTTTTGCAAATATCTGGAAGTTCATTAATACGATTAGGACCATAAGATATTGGGACTGGGAAAGACCAATCAACACTATCTAAAAAATTAATTTTATTCATGTGTTCAAAATAAATAAAACTTAAAATTATAAAAGTAAAAATTATAANATCAGTGTATCTTATTTGAAACTATTTTGCCTATAGATAATTTCTTTTCTCTCCAAATAATTATAAACCCAGCTGCAACTATACCCAAAACGCCAGGAAATAGCTGTTCAATTGGTGCCTCATAAAAAAATATCCAGCCCAGTATAAAAGATGATGGGATTCCAAGGTATTCAAAAGGAGCAAGAGTACTTGGTGAAACCACACGGTAAGCAAAACTGAATAAAATTGAAGCAACACCTCCAAGAATTCCAATTAAAATAAGGAGTAACCAGTCGAAACTATTTTCAACAGGAGAAAAATCTGAAGAAAAAANTAAAATTATTAAAGACCCAATATAAGAAAAATTTATTGAATAGAAATTAATCTTAACACTAGAAATATCTTCAGGAATAAATTTAAGAACAATATTTGATATAGCCCAACACAATGCTGCTAATAATGGTAAAATAGAAATATAGGAAAATAACTCACTTGTGGGGTTCATAATTAATAAAACGCCGCCAAATCCTATAAATATAGCAGACCATCTAAATAAACCAATTTTTTCTTTTAATACTAACATTGATAAAACTACAATAAAAATTGGAGAAGAAAATGTAAGGGTTGTAGCAGTTGCAAAATTCATATTAATTATTGAAATATAATAAAAAATTTGCATTAGAACAAAACTAATTCCCCTAAGAAAACAAAGAAATAAAAATTTTTTTGATATACCAACAAAAATATTTTTAATGTCTCTAGTAATAATGAGTAATAAAATTATTGGAATTAGGGCAAAAAAATTTCTAAAGAAAGCTAATTGTGGTGAAGAGTAACTGTTCCCAATAAATTTTATGATCACACCATAAAAATCGACGAAAATAATTCCCATCAACATTGAAGTTATTGCTAGAAAAACGTTCGATTTAATTAGCTTTAAAATTTTATTCTCTATAATGATTTAGGCAATCTACTTTTCTAAATCTAAACTAATTCCAATTGATGCGCCACTTAAAGAACTAAAACCAAAAGAAAATTTTGAAGGTTTAAGGGACATTTGTTTTTTCTTTGGATTTATAAATTTCAAATCCGTAAAACATTCTTCGTTATTTTTAATCNTCAAAAATTTAATTGTATTATTACATTTATAGGTACATTTAGTTTTTTGATTTATTAAGGTACTTTTCTCCAGTTTGCAGATGTCAGTAAACTTTTCGCCGGCAAATGAATGTGGTAAAAAAAACAAAATAGCCAGAATAAAATAATTAAATATTTTTATTATCATAAATTTAGTATGAACAAATAGATCCTAATGTACCATCAATATTTTTTTGTTTGAAAAAGACTTTCTTTCCAATTGTAAAAGAAAAACCACTTTTTTTATGGCCAGGAATACACTCTTGAGCGCCAACGTACTNCCATTNAGGATTATCGTTGCCAATATCTGTAATTGCTACNCCAAANATCGACATACCCAATAATAAAGCAAACATAATAACGATCCTTTCATTAATTTATTCGATTTATATTTGGTAATAATGACGACATGTTTTCAAAAATGTGACTATATTATGTTATATAAATTATGTAATATAAGTTTGGTGAACATATGAAACGTCTATTATTTTTTTTAATATTAATTTTTCCATTTACTTTATATGGCGAAACTACAATGGAAAACTTTAAAAACAGTCCTGAAAACAGATGGCAATTTTTTACTGATCAGGTTATGGGTGGAAAATCATATGGAAAATTAAATTTTGTTTCTGAAAATAATATAAAATTCGCAAGAATGGCAGGAAATGTAACAACTGAAAACAATGGTGGCTTTATTCAGTTCCGTGCACAACTTTCCTATAAATTGAAAGATGAATCCAATGGAATAAAACTTACTGTCAGAGGAAACAATCAAGATTATTTTGTGCATATAAGAACAAGTGGCTCTGTTTTACCGTGGCAATATTATGGGAAAAAATTTTTAGCAACTGAAAATTGGAGTGAAGTAGAGCTAAAGTTTTCAGATTTTAAAAAATCCAGCAGTTTTATGAGGAAAAATTTTAAACCATCAAGTATTCGTACAATAGGAATTGTGGCATATGGTAGAGACCATAAAGCACAAATAGATGTTAGTGAAATAAAATTGTTTTAGAGAAACGTTGATGTCTAATTTAGAAATCTGTGATATCCAGAAAAAACATTATGAAGTTTGGATTGAGTTGTATCATAAATATGCAGAGTATTATCAAGTAGATATACCTAAAGATAATTTTGATCTAACTTGGAAATGGCTTACTAGTGAAAATTACCCTTTCTGGGGTATTTTAGCTGATGTAGATTCTAAAATTGTTGGTTTTGCTCATTTTAGATCTTTGCCAAGTCCCTTAGATTCTTGTGAAGTAGGTTTTCTAGATGATCTATTCGTTCTGCAAGAGTATAGAGGTAAAAAAATTGGTTACTCATTAATTGAAAAAGTTCATCAAATTGGTAAAAGTAAGAACTGGCCATATATTAATTGGATAACAAAAGATGACAATTATACGGCTAGAACTTTATATGATAAAATATCAACCAAAACTGATTGGAATTTTTACGAATTGACTGTTAAGTCATAAATAATTTTTATTAAATAATTCTAATAAGAAGTATCTTTGGGATCGTAAGAGTCAAACTTACAGCATATTCTATATTTTTCTAACATTTCTTCTGAAATCAATCCTTTATTATAAAAGTACATTGCAGCGCCATAACGAGTATAACCAGACTCATCTACATTAAGAGGAATATTTAAATACTTATATTGTAAAAAATCTTCTTTTGTTTTTAAGAATTTTTTCATATTAATTTTTTAAAGGTGGTGTCAGAGTTCGTCTTTTTAACTTTACAAAGGGAGTTTTGACTATTGAAACCTTTTTCATCATTTTATAATATTCAAGCTCACGCAATGCATAAATTTCAACCCAGAGATTAGATTTTATTTTCTGCCCATAGGGTAACTTCATGCTTGCTAAAGCAATACTCTTTTTAGCAGTAGGCGACCATGTTGCTGCCGTTATAATTCCAACTTCATGTTTCTTATCATGATAAATTATAGCTCCATCTGCTGGTTCTTTGCCATCTATTTCTAAAGCTGCAAAAACATATTTACTTAAATTATTTTTTCTGATTTTTACTATTGCATCCTTTCCATTAAAAAAGGGTTTGCTCATGTCTACCATCCATGACAATCCAATTTCATCTGGGTTTCTTGTTCGATTGTTTCTTATTGCATGTTCTGCCGTAATGAAATCTGAGTTTGCTACTATAAATCCTGTTTCAACCCTTGCTATGTTAAGTGCATTAAAACCAATGGCTTTTATGCCCAGATATTTTCCAGCTTCCCAAATTTTGTCCCAGAAATTATTTGCAAGTTGATTTGGTAAAAATATTTCGTATCCTAAATCACCGGTAAATCCTGTTCGTGAAATTAGGATATTTTTTTCAATCGTTACAAAATCAAAAGGCTTGAGTGTATTTATTATACTAAAGCCTGCATTATTTAAAACAGATGCAGAAGTAGGGCCCTGTATAGATAGACCAGCAACTAAATCTGTTTCTTCAAATAGTTCAATGTCAAATCCGATAGCAGTATCTAATAGCCAGGGCAGATGTCTTTCTTGACAACATAGTCTATAATCAAACTTACTAAATTTAAATAAAGTTCCATCATCTAGAACATGTCCATCATCATTGCACCAAAGAGTATATTGTACTGTATTATTTTTTTGGAGAATAACATTTCTTACAGTCAATTTATTAAGAAATTTTTCAGTATCTTTTCCTTTTATTCTATACTTAATCAATGGAGAAATATCGAACAGACTTGTCGTAGATCTAATTGCAAAGTACTCTAATTCCTGATCTTGTATTATACTTGCAGCCTTATAACCAGACCAGTCATACCAATAACCTTGGGTCATTTGGCTAGAAAACTTTTCATAGAAAGGAGTTTTCTTTAATGGGTTATTGAAGTTGCTTTTTGATTTAATCAATTCTTTTTTCATATTAATGGTTGTTTTGCTTTTGATCCTTTATTATCTGATTTGCAGCGTTTATACCTGATTTNCCACTAATACCGCCACCAGGATGAGTTCCCGCTCCACAAATATATAGGCCATGAATAGGAGTTCTATAACTTGAGTATTTAAANACAGGCCTTAAAGAGTACATTCTATCAATCTGTAANTCGCTGTGATGCCAATGGCCCCCAGGAACATTAAAGATAGTTTCAATATCTAAAGGTGAAATAAGTTTTGAAGCTAAAACAGATTTTTTAATATCTGGAAAAATTGTTTCCAGGGTTAGCATAATTTTATTATAAAGAAGTTTTTTTGAACTGTCCCAACCATCCTTGAGTGAGTATGGGGTATTCTGTATGATTATTGATGCTATAATTCCATTATTATTTATATTTGTTTCGTCAATAATGCTTGGAAATAATAACTCAAAATTTGGATCTTCGGGTAGTTGTTGATATTTTGAGGGATTAAAGTTTTTTTCAACATGATTAATAGACGGTGTATATGTAATTCTTGCAGAAAGTTGTTCATTACTTAAAAAACTAGATTTTGGTATTTTGTTTAATAATAAGTTTAATTTAGAGACATTTCCTTTATATCGAAGTGATTTAATTTCTCTTAAAAGGCCAGTGTCTAATCTTTGTGGTCCAATAAAATCAAAAAATGTTTTAATGGGGCTTACAGATGATAAAACAATATCAGCAAAAAACTCTTCTCCATTTTGAGTCTTTATTCCAGTAACTTTATTGTTTTCAAAGATTAAGTTTTTAGCTTCATTTTTAAATATAAATTCAACGCCTGCGCTTGTGCTTGATTTATAAAAAGTTTCAATTAATTTGGGAATCCCGCCTTCAGGAAAAATTTGAGCACCTTGTGCTCCATTAAATTCACCTGCTAGTCTATACAAAAGGCCCATATAAGAAGTAGGAGATCTTGGACCCAAGTTGATACCTAAAGTCGCATCAAATGCTAACAATCCTTTAAGCAAGTCATTGTTAATTTCTTCTTCTAAAATATCAGCAACACACATTAGCATCATTCTAAAGAATTCTTGAAATTCTTCTCTACCTTTTATTCTAAGATTAATACCTGTTTTAAGAAAATCTAGTTTATCAAATAATGAGTTGTTCTCTCTGTTTATAGGGGATTTATAAAGAAATTTTTTCAATAAATTTGCTTGAAAAAACATTCTTTTTTTAAGTTTTTCCCAATTGGCCTTTTCATTAGAATCTATGCCATCAATTTGTGATCCGTAACTACCAGAAAAAGAAATATAGTTCTGGTTTTTATCAACAGAAATAGAAGGAATAAAAAATTTTTTAGTCTTTAGACCATATTTTATTAAATCGAGATCTTTAATAGATTTGGAGCATAGATGATTAATCAAATGAGGCAGAGGTTGGTTTACATTGTCATTTAATAAAATATTAGATGACGCCATACCTCCAAATTCAGAAGAACTTTCTAATATAAGAACTTTCCGACCTGTTTTTGCCAATTTAATTGAGGCAGCCATTCCATTATGTCCTGCTCCAATAATAATTACATCATATGACTTCATAAGCGCTTCTTGCGTGAGATGTAGGTTTTTTAAGATCTTTCAAAATTTCAATAGCTGCGTTTCTTCCTGGTGCTCCCATCACTCCACCACCTGGATGGGTAGAAGACCCGCAAATATATAATCCTTTTAATGGGCTTCTGTATTGAGCATAACCTGGCACAGGTCTATTAAATAACAATTGGTCAAAGGTTAATTCACCTTGGAAAATATTACCTTCTGTCANCCCTACTTCATCTTCTAATTCTTTTGGTGTACGAATTTCCATGTGGATTATCTTTTCACGAAAACCAGGCGAATAATCTTCTATTTGCTTAATCACAGTTTCACCAAAAGCTTCTTTTTTCTCTTGAGTCCAATCCTTACCATAAACTTTTGGTGGACAATATTGTACAAAGCAGCTCATAAAATGTTTTCCTGGAGGTGCCATTGTTGGATCAGTTGCGGTGGGTATCATCATATCGAGGAAAGGATCTTGAGACCAAGTTCCATTTTTCCAGTCATCATAAGCTTTTTCCATTCTCTCAATGCTATCTGTAAAATGTATATCTCCTTTGATACATGGATCTCCTTTCGGAACTGCAGGAAAATCCGGCATACTATCAAGGCCAATATTAACCTTTCCAGAGGAACCCCTAATTTTGAAATTTTTTACTTTTTTTACGAAAGAGGGTGGGAGAAATTTATCATCTACTAGCTTTAAAAAGGTTCGTTTTACATCAGCATTGGAAACTATATTTGATGAGTAAAATTCATTACCGTTTTTTAAAACAACACCTTTTGCTTGGTTGTTTTTAATTAGAATATTTTCTACCTCAGATTCAGTAATTAATTCTCCACCAAAAGATTTAAATGAAGATGATAAAGCTTGAGTAATTGCCCCCATACCACCTCTTGCATAACCCCATGAACCGATAGAGCCATCGACCTCACCCATATAATGGTGTAAAAGAACATAAGCTGTGCCTGGAGACATTGGACCTAAAGCGGTCCCAATAATACCTGACAGTGCCAAGGAGGCTTTAATAACATCATTTTCAAAGTATTCATCAAGGTAATCAGAAATAGACATAGTCCAGAAACGAATTGTTTCAGCCATTTGATCAGGGCTAAGCTCATTAAATTGTTTAATAAGGTAAAAAATTTCTCCAATATCTTTNGGTTTAAAACTTGCTGGATCTGGAGCTGTCCTCATTAATAGTGGTTGTATAAATCTGCATTGCCTTGTTACATCTCTTGAATATCGCTCATATGCTTCACTATCTTTTACGCTAAATCTTGCCATTTCACGACGCTTAGAATGATAATTTCTGTAATTAGCTAAATATCTTCCATCCTGTGTAAAAGTAGTTCCTCCTTCAATTCCTATTATTTGAAGGCCATGTTTAGGCAATTCCAAGTCGCGCATAATTTCTGGCCTAAATAAGCTACAAACATAAGAGCAATTGGAATATAAAATATTAGGAGTTAACTCCCTACTTACTGCAGCGCCACCAATCCAATCATTTTTTTCCAGTACAAGAACATTTAATCCTGCTTTTTGTAAATAACACGCATTTACAAGGCCATTATGCCCTGCTCCAATTATAATTACATCGTAGTTTTTATGCTGAGAATTCATATAGATAATAATTTATTATTTACTTAAAAATTTTAAAATAACAAGATTATTTGAAATTTTGCAAGAAATGCTTGAAAATAGTATATATTTCGTGAAGTATCATCAAATAAAGTTTCAAATGGAGGAAATAATGAGACTAATAAAGAATTATATTATCGGTCCTTTAACAGGGCTAGCTTTCATGATTGGCTTTTCTCTTAATTCTGTTGCAGCTGACAGCGAATTAATAGTTTTTGATTGGGGTGGATATGAGGACCCAGGTTTTTTTCAAGGTTACATTGAAAAATACGGTGATAGTCCAACTTATTCATTCTTTTCAGATGAAGAGGAAGCACTTCAAAAAGTAAGAGCTGGATTTAGAGCAGATTTAGGTCATCCATGCTCTCAGTCAGTTGTTAGGTGGAGAGATGCAGGGATAATTGTACCTATTGATACATCAAGACTATCTAACTGGGACAAAGTAATGCCAGAATTTGCAAATATGGAAGGTTGGAATGTTGATGGTAAACAATGGGCAGTTCCTATTGATTGGGGTTCAAGTGCATTAACTTACAACACAGAAAAAGTTACAGCTGAAGAAGCATCCTCTCTACAAGTTTTAGCAAATCCAAAATTTAAAGATAGAGTTTCATTAGTTGATAATGTTGATGATGCTTTTGCATTAGGATATCTCGCAGTAGGTGTTACTGACTGGAATAAAGCTTCTGATGCGGACTTCAATAAAGCGGCGGCATTTTTGAGAGAAGTTCACAAGAATGTTAGAACTTATCACGCTGACGGCGCAGAAGGTGCTGAATTAATGAAAAGTGGTGAAATACTCTTAGAATGGACATGGAATGAAGTTGCTGCGACATTAGGTTGGGATGGACTTCCGGTTGCTATGAATAGAGAAACAAAAGAGGGTGCTTCTACATGGGTTTGTGGCTACACAATGATGAAAGATGCTCCTGGTTCAGAGCAAAAAGCGTATGATTTTATTGATGCATGGCTTGCAGACTCATCTGCTGAATACATACTCACAGAATGGGGGTACGGTCACTCAAACAGTAAAGTTATGGCTGCTATCGGTGAAGAAAATGGATTTGGTTCGCTTGAAAGCTATACTAAAAATACGCTATGGCAGGCGCCTACAGCACCAGCTCTAAGAGAAAAAATGATTAAAGAATGGGAATTAATCAAAAGCGGATTCTAAATATTTAATTTAATCAATTATATTCAGAGGCGGCTTAGTCGCCTCTGAAACTATCCACTAAACCCTACTATATTATCTTTATCAATATTAAGTTTAACTTTTTCACCAACCTTATAGTTCATTTGGCCAAAAGAGTTTTGAGTTGAAACATTTAGCGGTTCTATGTCTTTACCGCAAATAATTTTATAGTATGTTGTTTCACCTAAATAGGANATTTCNTCTATTTCCCCTTCAATAAAATCTGCAGATTTTGATTTTCTTGGATTTATTGAAATAAGTTCAGGCCTAATTCCCAATGTAAGTTTATTATTTACATGATTTCCCGAAACCTGGTTTTGTGGCAACTCGAATTTACCTAATATTCTATTTTCAACCTTAATCTTTTCACCTGATTTGGAACCTATGGCATCAATAAAATTCATAGTTCCAATAAAGGAGGCAACTCTTTTTGAAGAGGGTCTCTCATATAGCTCTCTAGGAGATGCAATTTGTTCTACTTTGCCATCGAACATTACAGCTACTTTATCACTCATTGTTAAGGCTTCTTCTTGNTCATGGGTTACTAAAATAAAAGTTATGCCTACAACTCTTTGTAAGTGGCGCAATTCTGATTGCATTTGTTCTCTTAATTTTTTATCTAAGGCTGACAAAGGCTCATCAAGTAGTAAAACTTTTGGTTTTAGGATAAGCGCCCTTGCTAGGGCAACTCTTTGTTTTTGCCCCCCAGACAATGCATTAGAAGATCTATTGTTTAAACCTGAAAGACCAACCAGCTCAAGCGATTTATTAATCATTTCTAATTTTTCATCTTTAGATAGCCTTTTTTTTCTAAGGCCATANGCAACATTTTCTTCAACATTCAAATGTGGAAAAATGGCATAGTTTTGAAAAACCATATTAGTTGGTCTTAAATTAGGCGCTATTCCATCCATTGACTTGTTATCAATTGAAATATCTCCTGAATTAGGCATTTCAAATCCTGCAATCAATCTTAATAATGTGGTTTTTCCGCAGCCGGAAGGGCCCAAAAGTGAAAAAAACTGACCCTGTGAAATTTCAAGAGACACACCATCAACTGCTTTAACATCTCCAAAATTTTTATATACATTTTTGACTTCTACTTGATTGATCATTTTTAATTCCTTTAGTATTTAACTTTAGCTAATTTTTATTAGGTATACTATCTTCTAACATTCTTGACCTTCTTCTGAAGTATTCACTTAGTGAGAGCAGCATTAAGGACACTATTAAAAGAATAGTTCCTAAAGCCATTGTAGCAGGTAGTTTTTTTGGAAATCTAAATTGTGCCCATATATAAACAGGTAAAGTGGTGTCTGTTCCTGTTAAAAAGAAAGCTATTATGAACTCATCTAATGAAAGTGTAAATCCTATTAGTAAACTTGCAATTATACCAGGGAGCACAAGTGGCAAAATAACCCTATAAAAAGTACCAAATTGATTTTCTCCTAGATCCATAGAAGCTTCCTCTAAGCTTAGGTCTAAATTATTAAACGCAGAATTCATTATAATAATAGAAAATGGTGTTAAAAGTAATGTATGCCCCAGAATAACACTCCAAACATTCAGAGTTATTCCAAGCTGAATTAAAACTATAAGAAGAGAAACACCAACAATAATTTCAGGTAAAATAAGTGGTGCAAGTATAAATGTCAAAGAAGCCTGTTTTCCTTTGAAATCGTATCGTGTGGTAGCACGTGATGCTAAAGTACCTAAAATAGTTGCAAGAATGCTAGATGAAATCGCTACAATTAAAGAATTTTTCAGAGCATCATGCAAGGCGTCTTGATATAAAAGAGCTTCAAACCATTGAAAGGAAAAACCTGTTAAAGGAAATGCTATAATTTGACTTTTGTTAAAGGAGAATATTGGTAACAACAGTGTAGGAGCATACAAAAATATTAAATAAGTAAAAGCAAATATCTTTAAATATTTTGAAGATTTTGACAAATTAATATCTCCTTAAATATTTTCTATTAAAGAGAACAAAAACAATCGAGATGAAAGAGACTATCATCAATGAGGATACAGATAAAGCAGCAGCAAGAGGGGCATTATTGGCTTTTGAAAATTGCACTTGTATCATGTTTGCTATCATTAACCCATCAGTTCCGCCAACTAGTTTTGGCGTAATATAGTCTCCAACAGTAGGAATAAAAATAATTAGAGCTGCACCAATAACTCCAGGTGCGGATAGTGGGAGTATAATTCTAAAAAATTGATCTATTGCACTATCACCTAAATCCGTACTTGCTTCTAAAAGAGACCTATCTATTTTTTCAAGTGAAACAAAAATGGGTAGGATAGCAAAAGGTGCCCAACCGTGTGTCAAAGCTAATACAACTGCATTTGCATTATAAAGTAAGAAAGTAAGTGGTTCTGTTATCATCTCTAACCAAATTAAAAATGAATTCAAAACACCATTGTAACCTAATATGACTTTCCATAAAAACATCCTAATCAGATAACTTGTCCAAAAAGGAATGGTTATTAAAAATAACCATAAAGCTTTTCTTTCTCCNCCATGAAAGGAAATAAAATANGCCATTGGAAAAGCAAGAAGAACTGTAAAAAAGGTTGCAGTTAGCGATATTATTAATGATCTTGTAAATAGTAATTTATAAACTGGCTGAGTAGCAGCCTCAATGTAATTTTTAAAAGTAAATGTTTTATCTAATGTTAGGTAGTCTTGTGTCCAAAAACTCAATAAGAACATCATTGTCAGNGGGGCTGCCAAAAGTAAAAGGCTAAANATAAAAGGAATTGACAATAAACGCCAACCCTTCTTTGTATCATTATTAAAAGTAAATTTCAAAATTTCCTCTCAATATAGATTTAATTATATTCTAATTGAATATTAAATTTTAATTCATCCAAATATTATTATAAGGTATAACTAAGAATTTCAATTAATAAAAATTCGAAAACTTAGGCAGTCACTTTAAACTAATATTTTCAAGCATTTCCTTATTTAATTTATAAATCAAATGCTCATCAGGTTGTTTTTCAATCTTTAAGATAGGGATTTGTCTTCTCATATGGTCGTGATGAGACTTCACTCCGTATTCAAGATCAGATAAATAAAATCCTTCAAATGATTTTGAATTCATTGATTCATTTGACCAAATAGTGAGTTGCACATCTTCAGCTACAGTATGATTGTCAATTCGATTGCTAAGATAACGAGCAACTCTTTGTTGGCGAGTTTCATTTTTATGTCTGTATATACTGCCCCTTAATAAAGTTAAATCAGTTGAAATAGGAAATTCTTGATAAAACTGAACTGTTTCCGGCGTTACTGCAATAACTGCATTTGGAAAAATTCCAAAATAATTCCATGAATTTTTATATTTGTCTGGTAAATGTGAAGCAGGAGACGAAAACCGTTTGTAATTTTTAACACTCCAGTTTCTAGCTGTTTTTCCACTAAAGCTAGCATGAGTTTTTGATATGCCGTTCACAAAGGGTTCATCAAAATAATTTTTCCCATAAAGATCTTGTAAAGATGGATGAGCCATTGGAACATGATAGCCCTCATTATCTACGTCTCTTACAGATTTCCAATTAACTTCAGTCCTTTGTGTCCATATACCGTCAGTTGGAACCATTTTATCTATTTTGTAATTACCTAGTTCCTCTGAAAAAGGTGACATAAGGCTTTTAACTGATTTTTGAGGACCTTTGTTTAATCTTATAAAAACAAGTCCATTCCAAATTTCACACTCAATTTTTTTTAGTCCAAAATCTTTTTTATTAAACTTTGGAAATGATTTCGGCTGAGAAGCTCCACGAAGTGTGCCATCTAAATTATAAACCCATCCATGAAATGGACACACAATTGCGGTGCAATTACCTTTTTCATTAGCCATAACCCTTGATCCTCTGTGTCTGCAAAGGTTGTAAAATGCTCTAATAATATTTTCATTATCTCTAATAATAAGAATTCTTTCGTTACATAAATCAAATGTAAGAAAGTCCCCAATAGAACTCAAATCAGACTGATGGCAAATCAGTTGCCAATGATTAAAGAACAAACTTTCTTTTTCAATTTCAAGCAATTGCTTACTCTTATATGTCCAGCTTGGAAGTCCTTTACGATCCCATTCTTTAGGAATAGAGACATCTCTAAAATTACTTACTTTTTCCATTACTTAATTTCTTCAAGACTCAATTTTAATTACTTTTCCTATTTTATTAACTGATATTAGAAAAACAATTAAAATTATAAATGTATATCCAAATAAAATATGTGTAAATTGAATGTTTGAATAATCACTAATCATTCCAAATAAAATTGACCCTAATGCAGCTGAACCCATATTAATCATTATCCAAATGCTCATTACTCTTCCTCTGAAAATATCTTTTAATTCAAGCTGAATTTTAGATTGAATGGAAATACCAATTGTGGTTGCTAAAAATCCTAAAATAAAAATTAAAAATAATGCCTTATAAAATGTATCAACATATCCAATGAGCAAAACAGTTAANGGGATTGTTATAGCTGTAAAAAGAATACTATCTGGAATATTAGTGCCCATAGTTTCAGCTTTTCCAAGAGCTTTAGTAATAGAGGCAAAAAGTGCTCCTGCTCCAGCAGTTGCAGTTATTAAACCCAATCCTGAAGGGCCTTGGTGAAAAATACCTTCAGAAATTAAAGGCAAGGTTTCTAAAACGCCTCTGCCCACAAAAGACGTCAACCCACTAAGAACAATTGAAAATTTAATAATTGAGTTGGACAAAATAAGTTTAATACCTTCAAAAAAATCAAATATGAAAGACTTATTTTTTCCATTTAAAACTAAATCTCTAGGTTTGATAAATAAAATGAAAAACATTACAGGCATATATGTAAAAATTGATATTAAAACTGCTTGGCTTGCACCAAAATATTGTATTAAAAAACCACCTATAGCTGGTCCAATAAGTCTTGTAGTATTAAAGTTAACTGCTGTAAGAGCTACAAGAGAGGGCACTTGATACTCTTCAATTAGTCTTGGAGCAAGAGACATCCTTATAGGATGAGCTGCTGAAGCAATCACTCCAATAAATAGACATATAAGCAACAAAGATTGGATTGAAAGGAGATTTGTTAAAATAAGAACAAACAATACTGTGGAACATATAATCATCGAACTATAGGATAAAAAGAAAGCGACCCTTATATTTACCCTATCAATCAAAACTCCAAATACTGGCCCACTAAATATTGTTGGTGCGAGACTTAGGAAAGCTGCAATTCCTACATAAAAAGGGGAGTTAGTTATTTCCCAAGCAAGCCAACCGATAATAATTCTTTGTATCCAAAGCCCGTTAAGAGCTATAAAACTCCCAAATAGATAAAGTCTAAAACTTGAAGAATTTAAAGCATTTATATTCATAATATAATTAACACTATATAGATAATAATTTTTCAGTATATAAATTAAAGTAAATATTAACTTATAATGATTTGACAAAACTAATTCATATTTGCAGAGAATGCCTTAAAAAATGGGATAGTAAAAAAATCCTATCAAAGTGTAATTTTTGTCAATCAAACAATGTGTATTTCCATAGAGAGTTTAATGAATTGAGCATTGCTCATCTAGATTGTGATTCTTTCTATGCTGCAGTTGAAAAAAGAGACAACAAGACTCTTAAATATAAACCTGTAGCTGTTGGTGGGACTGAAAGAGGTGTTGTAGCTGCTGCATGTTATGTTGCAAGGAAGTATGGCATTAAATCAGCAATGCCCACTTTTAAAGCTAAACAACTTTGTCCTGACTTAGTTATTATAAAGCCCAGGATGGAACATTATATTAAGATTAGTAGGCAGATAAGATTAATAATGGATGACGCTACCCCAGCTGTTGAACCAGTTTCAATTGATGAGGCCTTTTTAGATTTGTCGGGAACTGAAAAATTACATAAATGTATCCCTGCTATATCAATGTTGAAAATTCAAAAAAAAATCTACTCTGACATTGGTATAACTGTTTCTGTAGGGTTGTCTTATAACAAGTCTATGGCTAAGTTAGCTTCTGAACAAAATAAACCCAATGGTTTTTTTGTCCTTGGTAAAGAAGAAGCTAAGAACTGGTTATCAGAAAAACCCATTTCAATTATTTTTGGTTTAGGTAAATCAACAGTTAAAAAATTAAATTCCGTAGGTATTCATTTTTGCAAAGATTTATTTAACTTTGAGTATTTAAAATTAAAACAAATATTGGGAAGCAATACTCTTAAAATACTTAAATTGGCAGAGGGTATAGACAATAGAAAGGTTTTTAAAAACTCTGCAACAAAAAGTATTTCTGTTGAAACAACATTTTCAAAAATTAAAAGTGAAAAAGAAATAAAAAATGAACTTCATCTTTTGTGCCTTAAGTTATCCTCAAGACTAAAAGATAAAAATTTTATTGGCAAAACATTAACATTAAAACTAAAAACAACTAAATTCAAAGTTATTACAAGATCAGTAACCTCAAACCTACCTTTACAGATGGCACATGATTTATACTCAAGGTCAGAGGAGTTGCTTGAGAATGAAATAAAAGATAATGTTGATTATAGGCTAATTGGGATTGGAGTTTCTAATTTTAAAGAAAACCAAGATGATAACTTTCAGTTAAATTTTGAAGATGAAGTTAAAAATAAAAAAAATAATCTAGAGTTTGCAATTGATGAAATTAATAGCAAAATTGGTTCGAATAAAACAATTATTGGAAGACATTTCAATAATAAAAAATAAATGCTATAATTAAATTAATTTTATAGGTTAAAATTTAAAAAGGCTTCAAGATGAGCAATAATAAATGGAATAAAAATGCATTGGGGTATGGTGAAAAAACCAATTCTTCCTTAAATGATTGTTGGAATAAAAACGCGCTAAAATATGACTCCAAAAATGATTTAGAGAATTCTGGTTTATCATTAAAAAATGACAAACATGGAAATGATCATTGGAATAAAAATGCGAGTGAATATGGAAAAAAAAATATTCCTTTAAATAAAGATCAGTGGAATAAAAATGCAATGGAATATAAAGAATAAATCAATTATTTTTTAATTTTANTAAGTCTNTCTGAGTGTCGACATCAAAATAAAAGCCTTCAGAGTTTGTATTGTAATAAATAACATCTCTATTTTTTTCTAATATTTTCTTCCCCCCATGATCTCCTACTAAGTTTACAAGGGTATTAAAATAGTCCTTTCCAAATATTACAGGATTGCCCCTTGTGGTTTTATTATGAGGAACAATAATTTTTGATTTATTTCTAAATTTTTCTTCGAATTGAACCATTGAATTATAGTCTTCAGACTTCAATAAAGGCATGTCTGCAAGACAAATCATTGTTGACAAACTATTCCTTGGTAACTTTTTTATACCTAATGAAATTGATGAATTAATGCCTTCATTGAAACGTAAATTTTTTATAACTTGAACTCTAAATTTTTTTAATAGTTTATTTATTTTAACATGGTCTTTTCCAGTAATTACAATTATATTTCTGAGTTTAGATTTACAAATTTCACTTACAACATGAGTGATCAATAATGTAGAATTGAAATCAGTAAATAGCTTGTTATCTTTTCCAAATCTTTTTGAGTTTCCTGCTGCTAAAATTATTGCGTCAGTCATTATCAATGTCCAAATTTAGAGTGCTTCAAGTTTATTTTGTATCTGTATGATTTGAGCCATTATTGAAACTGAAATTTCTGCTGGGCTTTTAGCTGAAATGTCCAAACCAATAGGCCCATGTATTCTATTGAGTTGTTTGTCACTAAACCCAGCATCTTTAAGCCTACCCAATCTCTTTGNGTGAGTTCTTTTGCTTCCTAGACATCCAATATAAAANGCATTGCTATTTAGTGCGGCATGAATTCCCTGATCATCTATTTTTGGATCATGAGTTAANAAAACAACGGCAGTTCGTTCATCAANTATATTTNTTTCAAAATACTCTTCAGGCCATAAATTAATTAATTCTCCAATTTTAAATCTTTCTTTGGTAGCAAAGGACTCTCTAGGATCAACTATATCAACAAAAAAACCACATTCACTGCATAAAGTTTCTAAATGTTGAGCAATATGAACAGCGCCTATAATTATGATTTTAATTTTTGGCAAAAAAATTCTTACGAAATTATTTTTGTCTTCAGTCATTCCACTTGAAGATAAATTAATATTCTTAAAAATTGATTTTATATTTTGATTTTTACTTTTTTCTATTGAATTTAAATAAAGGTGATTTTTATGCTCTTTAATATCTTTAATAATGCAAAACGGAGTTCTTGATTTAATTTTCTGTATCATTTCATCAAGTAAATGTGAAAGATTAAAATCTCTTTCAACGTAAACACTTATTTTACCTCCACAAGTCAAGCCAACTTCCCAAGCTTTTTCATCACTTACACCAAAATTTAAAACTCTTGGTTGTGATCCATTTATAATATCTAAAGAAGTTTGAATTACAGAACCTTCAATGCATCCTCCTGAAACAGAACCAACTATTTCATTATCCTCAGAAACTAGCATCTGGCTGCCTATTGGTCTTGGCGAGCTACCCCATGTAGATATAACTGTTGATACTGCAAATCTTTTATTCTGTTCGATAAAATTTTTTGCTTTATTAAAGATGTTTAAATCTTCTGAGTTATGAAAATTATTTATGTTCATTTTTTTATTAAGAAAATATAAATTATAGACAATTATTCCATATTTAGTAATATTATATTTTTAACATTCGTTCTTGTTTTATGAAAGTAAACAAAGAATTTATAGATAAAAACTTTTCAACAATACATCTNAGTTTTTTGCAAACCATTGTTTTTAGGCAAAGCTTTATAAATCATAATTTGGGTGGAGCAGTAGATAGTTGTATAATTCAAATTGTTTGTTGGCATCATTTAACTTCTTTATTGAATGATAATTTAAAAAATGAAAGCACTGAATTTCAGAAAGCTTTACATTATTGGAATAACTCGTTTGGTGTCAATTTTTCATCAAAAAAACTTACTCTTACTTTGCTATCAGAATTATCTGCAATACCCTTAGAAACTGTAAGAAGAAGAGTAATTCAACTTGAAAAATTAAATTGGGTTAAATACTCACCAAAAACTGGTGTAGTTTACTCCCCAAGTGAGGAAAACAATAATTTAATTGTTGAAATAAATGAAAAAGAAAAAGAGATGCAGGCAAATTATTTAAATATCTATGAAAAAGCTAAAANTCTCCTTTTGCAATAAATGGAGTGTTTTTAAAGTTTTTCTTTCCATAAGTAAACTTGCTCCCATCTAAATATTCTACTCTTCCTCCAGCATAGCGCAAAACAGCATCACCTGCTGCTGTATCCCATTCCATTGTAGGACCAAATCTTGGATACACATCGGCTTCTCCGCTTGCAACTAAACAAAATTTCAATGAAGAACCTATTGAAACTGTTCGAGCTATATTATTCTTTACAAGCCAATCTTTTGTTTTTTGATCTAAATGTGATGAGCTTGCGACAGCTACAATTTTATTTTTATCACTTTTTCTAATCCTTATTTTCTTTATCCCATCTTTATTTTCTTCAAAAGAGCCAAAAGTTTTACCTGCATAAAACAAACGTTTAATTGCAGGGGCATAAACAATACCAATTAATGGTTCATTTTCTCTTATAAGTGCTATATTTACAGTAAATGAACCCTTGCCATCAAATTTTAAAAACTCCTTAGTTCCATCTAAAGGGTCAACAAGAAAAAATTCACTTAGAGATTTCAAGTTATGACTTTCCGGATTTTCTTCAGAAACTATTGGAATTGATGGGTATAAAGATTTTATTTTTTTTATAATTATTTTTTCAGCTGCTTTGTCTGCAATTGTAACAGGGCTGCCATCATTTTTTTGTTCAGCATTAGGTTTTGAATTATATATATCTATTATTTTACTACCTGCTTGTTTAACACATGGGAGNAAATTTTTAACTAATACATTTTCATCCATCTTTTTAACTATTAAAAAATTTAAAATTAAATATTTATGATTATTGTAATTACAGCAATAGATATCAACATTAATAAGGCGGCTTTTCTAAAATACTCGTTACCTGATTTGTTAAAATAAGTTGCGCCTAACCAAGTAAAACCAATATAAATTGGAAATGCAAAAATACTTACTATGACTAAATTAAGTGTCATCATTCCATAAAATACTTGAGTAAGTGTTGTTAACAATGACATGCACCCCATTGTAATAATAATGTTTGATCTCGTTATTTCTGCATCATCATTTCTTGCCATTAATACAGTTACAAAAGGTGGACCTCCTACTCCAGCAGCTCCATTGACAAGACCTGAAAATCCTCCTCCCAAAATCATAGTTAAAAGATTGATTTCGCCTTTAGGTTTCCAACCGCTTGCAAGTAATGCGACCATTAGAATTACCATAACAGAAATCACTATCCTTATAATTTCAGGATCTAAAGAAACTACGAAATAAAAACCAATTGGGATGGTTACTAAAAGAGCTAGTATCATTGGAAAAACAATTTTAACATTACCTTTTTTTAAAGCTGGTGGCATCAAATATAAAACTGTAGGGACTTCAACTAAATACATTATTACTAGGCCTACTGCAGGTGTAAGNATACTNGAAAGTATNGGNACCATTAATAGAGCTGCTCCAAAACCTAAAAAGCCTCTTAAAAAGCCTCCTAAAGCAATTGCAATAGCGCAACCGGCAAGCCCTAAATTTGANACATCAANAGGTAAAAGATCAGTCATTTNANAAATTANAGATGTTTTTTATTAGTGAAAATATAAAGTAAAACTGTCATAATATTCCTTAAAAAGTATAGTATACATCAATTCAATTTAAAATCGCACAATGAAACAATACTATAAAAAGTTACATCTTTCTTCTGATGGTTCAAAAATTGAAAATATTACTCATCGGATTAAGGATATAGTTTTTAAATCTGAGATTAAAAATGGCATCGTTAATGTAAGCATACTTAATACAACAGCGTCTCTTATTATTCAAGAAAACGCAGA